>Ga0193751_1000514_pt1 | contig 29903 bp, 22 predicted proteins | sample L1c2metaG_FD_143050 | JGI IMG/M metagenome (GOLD analysis project Ga0193751, IMG submission 143050) | Soil microbial communities from a riparian zone of the East river system, Colorado, United States - L1c2 | ecosystem: Environmental > Terrestrial > Soil > Riparian zone | place: USA: East River... | reverse complement strand
TGGACGAAAACAAATATCCCAAAGGCGTCAAGGTTTCAGATGCACAGATCGCCGCCGTCAATCTGTCCCGCCATGCGTTCCACGGCGACTGGAACTACACGATCTCGCCAACCCGAAAAAATCCTCGTCAAAAGATTAATTGACTGAGTTATTTATGGACATGCCCTTAGAGTATTTTCCGGAAAAAGCCTGCCCCGGATGCGATCCGGGGTGAGTACCGGTTTTCCGCAGAAATGCGACAAAATCAAAAACCTGGACCGCTTTCCATCGAACCGGAAAGCGATCTAGCTCGCCGCTATGCCATCGCGGTGACGCGCTCCGCGCACTTTGGCCGGGAATCTGCTGCAAGCACCTGCGGAAGGATACGCCGCGCGGCAGCGAACGCGTCCACGCCGCGTGAACAAACAACGGATTGCAACTCTGACCGTCAAGTCTCGCGACGATTTGTCCGGGCGGCAGTGCGACCGTACCTTCTACCCGAGGAAAAAATACGGTAAAGAAATTATACGGGGCGCCGGAACTGAGGCGAACAAAGAAAACACACACGCTTCAGTAATTGGCAATGGAGGAACCAGCCTGCCGGCCAAACCGGCAGCTTGGGCACAGCATCGAAGCGGGACCCCGGCCGTTCGGCCTGCGTCATCCATCCGATGGAATATGCCTCTGCGCGCGTGGCGCGCCCGCAGATATGTTGGCGGCGTGGCGAGCCGGCTCGAATTCGACGCGGAGTGACGGCCGGTCGGCCATCCTGGCGGCGAGTCTTTCAACAAGACGACTGAGAGAGAAACCTGCATGCCCCTTCCGGTCACGCTGCTCGACCCATCGAACAACGTCGTCGGATCGTTCTCGACGATCCAGGCTGCGGTCAACGCGGCAGCCAACGGCGACACCATTCAAGTCGCCCCCGGCACCTACCAGGAGCAGGTCACCGTCAACGGACTGACGAACCTCACGATCGAGGGCACGGGCGCGGATTCGAGCCAGACGGTCCTCCTGTCGCCTGATGCTGCCAATCTGGTCTCCAACATACAGAACCCCGGCGAGTTCCATACTTTCACCGACGCGCTGGTGGGGGCCGAGAATGGCGCCAGCGTCACGATCAAGAACCTGACGGTCAACGGCAACAATCAAGGGATAGTGTACGCCACCGGCGCCAATGGCGGTGGCGACCTGATCGGCATCGAGGGTGTGGACTCGAGCGTCAATGTCAACAACGTCCACGTCACCGGCACCGAGGAGGTCGAGACGGACGGCCTGCAAGGCGGCCAGGGCAACAAGGGAATCGTCGTCAACGACACCAACGGCTCCACGCAAACTCTCACGGTGACGGGCTCGACGGTCGATAACTTCCAGAAAGGCGGGATCCAGGGGACGGGGGCGGGGCTGACCGTCGACGTCAACAGCAACACCGTCACCGGAGTCGGCGCGGCCACCACCAAGCTCGCGCAAAACCTGATCGACCTCGAATCCGGTGCAACCGGCTCGATCACGCATAACATCGTGACCGGGGTCAGCGACCAGGATTTCGGCTCGATCGGCGTTCTCATGTTCAACGCCGGCAGCGGCGTCACGGTCAGCAACAACACCGTGTCGGGCCTCGCCGGTAACGTGAACAGCATCGGTGTTTTCTTTGCGGGTACCGACGCGCCCACGGCCGAGGGCAACACCATAAGCAATCAGGGTTTTGCCCTCGCCGACGACGGCGGCTCTCCCTTCTTCCTTGGCTTCTCCGACCCGTTCAACACAGCCCTCGTCCAGGACACCAACACCTACTCCGCCGACGGGCTCAATTATTTTTTCTATGCCGGCCCCACGACGACGAACGTGTGGACGGTCACCGGTACCGGCGGACCCGACGACCTGGAAGGCGGCGCCAGCAATGACGTTTTCACCGTGATGGGCGGCGCCCCCAATGGCAACATTTTGGTTGGCAACGGCGGCATCGACACGGTCGCAGGCTATGGCGCGGGCTACCACGTCGCCATCCAGGCCAACCAATGGGAGGTCACCAACGGCACGGTCACCGACACGCTGACCGGCATGGAGAAGGTCGTCATCAATGGTGTGACCTACGACCTCGTCGACAATCAAGGCCAGGACTCAGGCGGCTTCCAGACCCTGCAGAGCGCCGTCAATGCCGCCCAACCGGGCGACGTCGTCGTCACCGCCATCGGGTCGGCGAGCGTCACCGACAGCGTCGACAACCTCACCTTCGAGCCGTTGCAGGGCGCCACCGGCATCACGCTGACGCTCGCAAGCACCGGCGTGCAGAGAGTCACGCTCGCCGACTATGCGCCCGGCCAGGGTGTGGCCGTGACGGTCCACGGCAACGACCTCGGCGACACGTTCGTCGGCAACGACGGCGGGGATACGTTCACCGGCGGCGCCGGCAACGACACGATCAGCGGCGGCACCGGGGTCGACACGCTCTCGGGCGGCGGTGGCGCCAACGTGTTCAAATCCACCGCCTCGGGCCTCAACGGCGACACGATCACCGATCTCAAGCGCGGCGACAAGATCGTCATCACCGACGCCGACCCGGCGCATTTCTCGTTCCACCTCTCCGGCACGACCTTGAGCTTCGACCCGAACACGGCGGCAAGCGCCACCTTCGACACGGTCACGCTTGCGAATGCGCCGACGCTGCCTTTGGTGGAATCGGCCGATCCGGTGAGCGGCGTCGACCTCCGCCTCGGAACCGTGCCCAAGAGCGACTTCAACGGCGACGGGATGTCCGACCTGGTGCTGCAGAACGCCGCCATCAACGGCAACGTGATGGTCGACCTGATGAACGGGACGAGCGTCACCGGCACCTACACGGTGACCAATCCGGGCGGCCCGAGCTGGCAGGTGGTCGCCGACGGCGATTTCAACGGCGACGGCAATGACGACTTCGTGGTGCAGAACACCACCACCGGCGCGCCGGACATCTGGCTGATGAACGGAACGACCATCGCCAGCACCGTCGCGCTGCCCATTCCACCGTCGTCCTGGCACATCATCGCCACCGGCGACTTCAACGGCGACGGCCACCCTGACATCCTGTGGCAGAACACCAACGGCCAGCCGTCGATCTGGGAGATGAACGGCACCTCGATCATCAGCGCGGTCGGGCTGGCAACGCCGCCGGCGTCCTGGCGGGTGATCGGAACCGGCGACTTCAACGGCGACGGCAATTCCGACATCCTGTGGCAGAATTCGGACGGCACGCCCGCCATCTGGGAGATGAACGGAACGTCGGTCATCAGTGCGGTGGCGCTGACAGCCCCGCCGCCGCAATGGAAGGTCGTTGGCACCGGCGATTTCAACGGCGACGGCCACGCCGACATCCTGTGGATCAACACCAACGACAACACGCCGGCGATCTGGGAGATGAACGGCACGTCGATCATCAGCGCGGTGGCGCTGATCGCCCCGCCGTCGTCATGGACGCCGATCGGCACCAGCGATGTCAACGGCGACGGCAAGTCCGACATCCTGTGGCAGAACGCAAACAGCCAGGTGTCGGTGTGGGAGATGAACGGCACCTCGATCATGGCGGCGGTGGCGCCGACCACTCCGGGGACCGGCTGGCAGCTCAAGAACGACGGCCCGATACCGGCCGACCAGATGGCCGGAGGGTCGGGCACCATGCACCTGAGCATGCCCGACGGGGCGAACACCAGCAGCGCGTCCGGCGGTGCCGGACCGCTTGCGGCGCTCAGTCTTCCGTCGGGCATCAATCCGCCGCTGGCCGGGTTCGGCGGCAGCCTGTCGGGCGCGCTGCCGGATCCCACGAAGACCAGCCAAGTGCTGATCGGCAGCTGATCGCGAGCGCCGCAAGCACGCGGAAGCTCACGAGGTCGAAGGCGCTCGCCGCGGCGAAACGAGGCGCGGCGGCGCGTTGCGGTCATGCCGCAGGGAGATGCTCTTCTTTTGCTGTCCCAGTCGGCGCCCACCAATCAGCAGCCCTTGCTTGGCATCGGCTGAACGGCGGCGGGGCCGCCGCGTGTGCGCGGCAGGTGGACGAGGCAAAGGCTCCAGATTATCATCAACGCGCCTCTTTCCGCTTTTCCGAGACGGAAGGCGCGGAACTTGACATACACAAAGGTCCTCTGTGGCATTGCATTGATAACGGCAGCGGTTAATCTTGCGCCGCGGATCATCCCGCCCGCACATTTCGGCGCCTCGACACCGGCCCTGGCGGCGGCCGCCAATGCGTCCGGCTCACGCTACCTCTATGCCGTGAACCAATCCTCCGCCGACCGCGGGTCCATCTCGGTTTACGACGTCGACGCAGGGCATCGTCTGGTCAAGGTCATCCGGACGGTTGCGAGCGTGGACGACGTGAAGGGCGTCGCGGCCGGCATGGCCACCGGTAAGCTCTACGTCGCCTACCGGACCCGTGCGGGCGCCGGGATGATCTACTGCGTGAGCGTCTACACCGACGCGGTCTTGTGGAACCGGGTCATCGAGCCCGACGTCGACCGGCTGTCGATCAATCCGGACGGGCGGTTGCTGTATGTCCCAACCTGGGAAGGCGGTTCCGCCGACCATATCAACGTGCTCGATGCGGAAACCGGCGACGTTGTTCGCAAGGTGCGTTTCTCCAATCGATCGCACGACACGCTGGTTCCCCTGTCCGGGCCGATCTTTCAAGAGACCAAGGCGGTCGACGGCAGCGGCCATTATCTGTATTTGATCGATCCGGCGAGCTACGCGGTCTCGCGCATCGGCCCCTATGCCGGAATCCTCGGGCCCTACGCGGTCGACGGCATGAGCCGCCATGTGGTGAGCAACGTGACCGGCCTGTGGGGCATGCAGGTCGCCGATATCAAGACCGGCCGGATCGTCACCGCATCGATTGCAAATCATCCGCGCGAGGAACCCGGGCTGCTGCACGGGATCGGCTGGACTCCCGACGAGCGTGAAGTATGGGAAAGCAGCAGCTACACCGACCCGCACATTTATGTCTGGGGCATGGCCGATCCGATGGCTCCGACGTTGAAAGAGCGGCTGCCGCTGCGAAGCCGTTACGGATCGCACTGGGTGACGTTCGACATCGCGGGCAATTATGCGTACGTCGCGCCGGTCAAGAACAGCGACGACGGGACGGAGATTTTCGACGCCCGCTCGCATGCGTCGATCGGTCTAATCGGGTCGTCGGAAGACATGCTCGAGATCGACTTTGCGGACGGAAAGATCCGCGCCGTCGGCGATCAGTTCGGCATCGGGCGGGCCGTGCGCTAGGTCGCGCCCTTGCCCCCGCTGGCGGCAACTTACCGACGGCAACTTACCACCTGGCCGCAGCGCGCCTTTGTCCCTATCCGCTGGGAAGACGGTCAACGCTTGTCCCTCGACCGAATCGAGCACGTGCTGGTAGTGCGCGAGGGTGTCGAAACCGGGGAGCGTGAGCGAATCGGTCGAAGCGCGGCGAGGTGCCGGATCTCACGAAGACGGACCGAGGCTGATCAGCCGCTGATCGCCGAGCGTCCCGCGAGCCACGCACTTGCGGGCGCCGGCAGCGCGGTTGCGCTACGCCCGGGGGGAGGGCGCGAAGGCTTTCTTGATGCGCCGCGGTGGCGTCTACCCGCCAGTTTGAACCTGATTGCTATTTGCGTTTTGCCGGCTGGTGCAGTTTGCGAAGCCGAACGCCGGGCCCCCCGCCGTTCTCATCGATGAATTCCACCCCTGCGGTTTGAAGCGCCCGGCGGATAGCGAGCTCATTTGCGGCCGTTAGAGATGTCCCTTCATCTGCGACCTCAGCGCGTCTGATTGTATTGACGCCCAGAGCGGACTCTCGAGCGAGATCTGCCGCACTCCACCTTAGAAGAGCACGGGCCGCCCTAATCTGCGCACTCGAAAGCGAGCCGGGGTTCATCTTGACAATAGAGCCCATATGGGTTATTTCACCCCATATGGGGTGTTCACAAACATAAGCTTATCAAGGTGGAGGAATAGTATGAAATCGGATGTGTGGAAAACGGCCAACGGCGGCGACCGCCGCTCCTTCATCGGCGGCTCGGACGCCCGGGTCATCATGGGTGCCGATGAAGCCGCCCTCATTCGCCTGTGGCAGGAGAAGCGCGGCGAGGCCGAACCGGAGGACCTCTCCGGCAACCTCATCGTCCAGCTCGGGTCGGTGACCGAGCCGCTAAATCGGCACTGGTACGAGCGCAACACCGGCCAGGCCATCAAGGACGTCCAACGCCGGATTCGACATCCGGTGAACCGGTGGATGGGGGCAACGCTCGACGGCATGGTCGAGGGTACCGGCGCGGTCTTCGAGGCCAAGTTCATGCTGCCGTGGTCGTTCTCGGAAGAGGGGGCGGCCGAGAAGCACATGGCCCAGGTCCAGCACAACATGTGGGTGGTCAATTCCAAGGCCGCCGTGCTCTCGATCATCACGGGAGGCGGCAAATGGGTCGAAATCACCATCGCGGCCGACCCGCTCTACCAGCACCTCCTCTTGACGGTGGAGAGGAAGTTCTGGCGCTGCGTTGAAACCGGCGAGCCCCCGCGCCTGTTCGGGGTCGAGCCGCCTCGGCCGCGGATCGAGGCGGTCCGGATCGTCGACATGAGCGCATCGAACTCCTGGGCCGAGTTCGCGAGCGCGTTCCGCAACACCCGCCAAGCCTTTCTCGACCATGAAAAATCCAAGGCCGAACTCAAGGGCCTGATGCCCGAGGATGCCAAGGAGGCCTCCGGGCACGGCATCCGGGCGAAGCGCTCGAAATCCGGGGCGGTGAGCTTCGACCTCGTGGACGGGGAGGGGGCCCATGCACCGCACCAGTGAATCGATCGGCGCGATTGCGGCCGCGCTCGCCAAGGCGCAGGGCGAACTGACCAACCCGGAAAAGTCCCTATCGGCCACCATCCGCTCGCCGTTCCCGCGCGAGCAGGATCAGACCTTCCGCTACGCCCCGCTCTCGAGCGGCCTCGATATCGTGCGCAAAACCTTGAGTCGCTACGAGATCGCCACCGTCCAGACGACGCAGATCGACAAAGAGGCGGGCCTTGTTCGCCTTACCAGCGTCCTCGCCCACTCGTCCGGCGAGTGGATGTCGTCCGAATGGCCGGTTTGCCCGATCGCCGATACGGCAGCACCTCACCGCATGGGCGCGGCCCTGACCTATGCCCGCCGCTATGCGCTATTCACCCTGGTCGGGATCGCCGGCGAGGACGATCTCGATGCCCCCGACCTTAATGCCGAGCCAAGCGCCTCCGGCGCCGTCAACGGCTCCGGCGGGCGTGCGCTCGACCCCGCGCCCGTGTCGCGTCGTCGCCCCAACGCCAAAGGCCCGGGTGGCCCGATGCTCGCGCCAGATGCCTCGGCAGCGCTGCGTGACCAGCTCCTTTCCGAACTGGCAAGCGTCAGTGGGGGCGAGGAGGCCGCCCGATGGGCGCACAAGACCCTCGTCACAAAGAACACCCTCACTGACCCGGACGCACGCCAAGTGGAGGATGCATTCGCGCTTCGGCTGGTGGCCGCCGGATCCGACGAAGAGCCGGTGCGCACAGCGGCGCCGCCCCCGGATGGCATCACAGGCGTCCTTGCGGACCAGCACGCGTCCCAACCCCGCGCCCAGGAATCCGGCAGGTTGGCCAGTGCTGAGTTCGAGGCCCCCGTGGGCGGCGGCATCGACAAGAGTGCGTTGACGATCGGAGCGCCCCGCCGTTACCGCGACAAAGCCCACCTGACCTTCGTCGCCTCCCAGCCCTGCCTTCTGTGCGGTCGATGCCCCACGGACCCGCACCACGTCCGCTTCGCCCAGAAGCGGGCGCTCGGCCGCAAGGTGAGCGACGAGTTCACCGTCCCGCTCTGCCGCAGCCATCACCGCAACCTGCACCGCTCGGGCAACGAATACTTGTGGTGGGAGAACGTCGGCATCGACCCGCTCAAGGTCGCCCGCAAATTATGGAAGCGAACGCTATGGAATCGGGTGACCCTGACCGTGCGAGGGCGACGGCGCAACCAGGCGGACCCCACACCGGTCGTTGCCCAGACCACCGCGGGCGAACTGAGCGCTGACATGCCCACGTCAGGGCATACCCCCGACCCAACCGCCGCAACGCGCGCATGAGCACCGGTCCGAAGACCGGGGAGGGCAGATTCTTAGGGAAGAATTCTTCCTGAACGAGCTTGGCATGAGTCAGAATCAGCTCGCCCATGCGATCGGTGTTCCAGGCAATCGCATCCATGCGATCGTCAATGGAACCCGCGATATTACGGGTGATACCGACCTGCGCCTGTGCAAGTTCTTCAGTTTGTCGGAAGGTTACTTCCTGTGGCTTTAGAACGCCCATGACACTCTGGAAGCCAAGCGCTGCATTGCGCCTCAGATCGCCAAGATCAAGCCCTACAAGCCGAACAAGGCAGCATAAGAGCAATAAAGACGATCATCTTCGCGCGCGTTTAAATGAAGGAGTTGTCGGTGACGATGGTATAGCCGCGCGCAATGGCTCGCCGCTTCGCCGCGGCGGGAACCTGAATCGCGTCAAAAGGCGTTGGCTAGCGCGCTCTCCGCCACTCCTTCTTGTAGGTAATTCACTGAGCCGAATGCAGCCCGCGGCGCACCACGAGGTCAAAGTGCATGCCGCACCAGCTTAAATGAGGCCTATTTGCGTATTCTCGCCAGGGGTCTTTTAAAAGCAACGCCCGCACCTACTTCCTCTTCACCAACGAATGTCACGCCGGCTTCCTGCAAGGCGTTGAGGATTTTTTTGACCGTTTCGCGTCGCCCCCCCAAAAGCCCTTCCTTGGCTTCCAGCCGTTTGATCGTTGCTATGGATACCTCGGCCTCTGCGGCTAAGTCCTCTTGAGACCAAGCCAAAAGCGCTCGAGCCGCTTTAATTTCGCGAATAGTTGCGTCAATCATCTTGGTCCGTTCCTCAGGTATGACCCAACCGATCGGCGCCCCAGCAACGGCCCGCCCCCAATTTGGGGAGAAGATACCTTTAGTATCGAATATAGCCGGCCCCAGCCGGGAGCGTAGTGCCGATACTTTTGGTATCAAAATATTCCAACCCGGGGCGAGCTGCCCTGAGCGTCGCAGCTGACTAATTTGATACTAACAGTATCCATGCTTGTTCCAAGAGCTTCTCGGAACTCGCCTCGGGTAAATCGTGATACTTTTAGTCTATTCTTCGCCGGGCCGCATAGGGCACACCACTATGGGAACACCATTATAGTGTTTATGCGAATCATCACGGCTCGCGCAGGCCCTCGTCAAGCAGCCGGATCCCCGCGGCATCGACAAGAGCGCACTGCCGATTGCCGCCGCCCGCAGATACCGCGACAGGGCCACCTGAAGTTCGTTGCATCGCAAGCGTGCCTCGTGTGCGGCCGACGCCCTGCCGACCCCCACCACGTGCGCTTCGCCCAAAGGCGGGCGCTCGGTCGCAAGGTCAGCGATGAATTCGTCGTACCGCTCTGCCGCAGCCATCACCGCGACCTGCGCCGCTCGGCAGTGAATACTTGTGGTGGGGGCATCGACCCGCTCAAGATCGCCCGCGCGCTTTGGAAGAAAATGCGCTCGACCCGTGAAGCAAAAACCGGCGAGCAACGACCTGACGGCACGGCAACAGCAGCAGCCGTCACGACCGCCGCAACCGCAGCACGCGCCGGCCATCCCGGCAGCGATGCCGCCGCGTCATTGGAGAACCCCGAGGCCCATCGTCAATGACTCGTTTGCCGGCCGCTTCGATTCGTCCATAACTAAAAATAGCAATTTGCTAAAATATGTATCATTTCCACCATTCGCGCCGTTATTTTTCCCTTTTTATATTGCCAACAGGTTGTGCCCAGGAAACGCCTTCCGGCTTTGCCCTTTGACCCCGGCGCGCCTTTCCGGCCATCATGCCCGCACCGATACGAACCGCGACAGGGGAGGGCATCCATGACCGAGAGCGAGACCTACCGCAAAGGCGTCGAGATCCGGCGCAAGCTGCGCGGCGACGTCGATTTTGCCGCCAACCAGAGCACCTACGACCGCGACCCGATGATGAAGAAGTTCATCGACGTCGCCACCGAGACGGTGTTCGGCGCCCTGTGGGCGCGGCCGGGCCTCGACTTCAAGACCCGCACCCTCATCTGCGTGGTGTCGGACGCCGTGAGCGGGCGCCATCCCGAGCTCGACATTCACCTGCGCTTCGCCCTGAAGCAGGGCTGGAGCGAGGACGAGCTCACCGAAGTGCTGCTGCATCTCTCCGGCTACGTCGGCGTGCCGCTGATCCGCGAGGCCATGCTGGTGGCGTCGAAGACTTTTGCCGACGTCAAGGCCGCGGCGGCGAAAAAACAATAACCGCCGGAGATCTCCATGCAGTTCGGATTGAGCACGCTGACGCGCGGCGTCTATTCGACGCGCGAGAATTACATGGGTGTTGCGATCGCGGCCGAGCGCGCCGGCTTCGATTTCCTGTCGGTGAGCGACCACGTGGTGGTGCCGGCGAACCTCAAGTCGCACTATCCCTATGCCCCGACCGGCGTGTTCTCCGCCGCCGAGCATGGGTTCTGCCTCGACCAGCTCGCCACCATGGCGTTCCTGGCGGGCTGCACCGAGCGCCTCAAGCTGCTCGCCTCGGTCATGGTGGTGCCGCACCGGCCGGCCATGCTGACCGCGAAGATGCTCGCGACCATCGACCTGCTGTCCAACGGCCGGCTCATCTTCGGCGCTGGGGCCGGCTGGATGAAGGAGGAGTTCGCGCTGCTGGGCGCGCCGTTCGAGGAGCGCGGCAAGGTCACCGACGAATATCTCGCCGCGTTCGTCGAGCTGTGGACCAAGGAGGCGCCCGCCTACAGCGGCAAGCACGTGAGCTTTTCCGACGTGCTGTTCTATCCCAAGCCGGTGCAGAAGCCGCATCCGCCGATCTGGATCGGCGGCGAGAGCGGGCCGGCCTTGCGCCGCACCATCCGCTTCGCCGACGCCTGGTATCCCGGCAACAACAGCCAGACCACGCCGCTCGACACGCCGGCGCGGCTTGCCGCCGGCATCGCCCATCTCAGGCGCGCCTGCGCGGCCGCCGGCCGCGATCCCGCCACCATGCAGGTCGCGCTGCTGGTGCAGAACTTCTTCGAATGGGAGCCGCACAAGATCCACGACGGCTCGGCGCGCCGCCTGTTCACCGGCAGCTCGGCCGACATGGCGGGCGACGTCGCCGCGCTGGCGGAGGTCGGCGTCGACCACGTGGCGCTGCGCCTGGGCGGCGACACGCTCGCGCAGGCGGTCGCGCGCATCGAGCGGTTCGGCGACGAGGTGATCGCGAAAACACTGGGCGAATAGCGAATAGCGAATAGTGAGCAGCGAATAGCGCGTGGAACAAATGTCTTTCTATTCGCCATTCGCTATTGGCTATTCGCCGTTCACTCTTGGCACCCGTGCATGAAAGGAAACGCTTTCGACGTATTGATCAGCCTGCGCCTCTCCATCGTCCGCCGGGCGGCCGACATGCTCGTGCTGCACTTCGGCGACATTCGCCCGCATCCGTCGGGCGAGGGCACGATCGGCACATATGCGCTGCACGTCCAGTGTCCGTGGCGGTTCGACGGGCCGGCCGGAGCCGTGACCGGGCGCGACGATCTATGGGAATATGTCGGGCCGGGGGAGCGTCCGCCCGACTGGTCGCACGAGGACGGCCACAGCCTGCAGGATCTCAGATTCAGCCATTTCTTCGAGCGCGACGAGCGCACGCGATCCTGGGTGAACGAGAGCGACCGGCTTGTCGTCATCCGCGCCGAGCAAACGAACCGCGGCGACATAAGGCTGGAGCTCTCGAACGGCTACGCGATCCTGGTGTTTCCCGCCGGCTACCGGCGCGAGGCCTGGCGCCTGTTTGCCCCGGGCCGCGACGGCGATCATCTGGTGTTTCCGGGCGAGGGCGGCGACTTCGCCATGTCACGCCGCAAGGCGGAGCGCCTGCCGGAGTCGGAGGTGTGGCTGCGGCTGGTCGAAGCGCCCGAGGTCGGAGCGCCCTTCGAGGCGCCGCCCACCGTGATCCTGAGGGCCGACGGTACGCGCTATCGCTGCGGGCGCTGCGGCACGGTCCTGGTCATTGCGGAATCCGGGGCGCTGAAGGACTTTGTCGTTCACTGCCGCCGCTGCGATCGCTACAACCAAGTGCCGCTGTGATTTGCTGCAACAGTGGGATCGATCATGAAACTGATCCAGTTCCGTGCGCCCGGGCCGCCCGGCGTGCTGCAATGCCTCGACGTGCCGATCCCGGCGCCGCAACCGGGCGAAGTCCTGATCCGCGCGCACGCCATCGGCGTCGGCATCCCCGACACGCTGATCCGCGCCGGGACCTACAGCCACATGCCGCCGCTGCCGGCCACCCCCGGCACCGAGATCTCCGGCGTCATCGAGAAGGTCGGCGCCGGCGTCACCATCCGCCGGCCCGGCCAGCGCGTCTACGCCACGGCGCGCGAGCGGCCGCAGCGCGGCGGCCATTATGCCCAATACGTCGCGGCGCCCGCGGACGCGACGTTCGTGCTGCCCGACGATGTCGATCTCGACGCCGCCGCGGCGCTCGCCAATTATCAGGTCGCCTATCACATCTTCAACGATGCCGTGCGGCTTGACGCCGGCCGCAGCGTGCTCGTCCACGCCGCGGCCGGCGGCATGGGCAACGCGCTGATCGACATCGCCAAGGCGGCGGGCCTCGTCGTGATCGGCGTCGCCGGCGGTGCCGAGAAGGCGCGCTTCGCCCGCGATCTCGGGGCCGACCACGTCATCGACCGCAAGGCCGAGAACATCGCGGAGCGGGTCGCGCAGATCACCGGCGGCCGCGGCGTCGACGCCGTCATCGATCCGGTCGCGGGGCCGAGCATCCTCGGCAACCTCGCGCTGCTCGCCCCGTGCGGCGTGCTCGTCCTCTACGGCGGGCTCGGCGGCAAGGCGCAGCTCGATCTGGCGTCGACCTTACGCGCGGGCGCCAACTCGCCGGCCATCCGGCACTTCACCATCCACACCTGGGACCGCCTGGTCGAGGAGCGCCGCGCCGGCATGCGCGCCGTCATCGCCCTGCTCGCCGCCGGCAAGCTCAATCCGCGCATCCACGCCTGCCTGCCGCTCGCCGAGGCGGCACGCGCGCACGAGATGCTGGAGAGCGGCGCCGTGCTGGGCAAGCTGCTGCTGCGGCCGTGAGCACACCTAGCGCAGATTTCGATCGCGTGGAATCACGCGTAGGGTGGGCAAAGGCGGCCGCAACGCTTCGTTTGATGCACGACGCCGGGTCCGCCGTGCCCACGCGGTCGGGCGTTGCCAAAGTGCATGAGGTTAGGCCGCTCCGCGTGGGCACGGCGGAACGCGCACCGTGCCGATGCGGCAAAAGTCTTGGCCGCCTTTGCCCACCCTACGAACTGCGTCGATCTCATCGGAACATGCTCTACCGCAGCCCGGCGCGGCGAAAGCCCTCCAGATAGTGCTCCCGCTCGGCGTCCTCCTTGATCGGCATGTGGTCGGCGATCCAGCCGAGCGAAATATTCGGCTGCGCGCGGCGCAGCTCCTGCAGCGCGGCGGTGGCGACGCTGTCCTCGCCGGCCATGCCGGCGGCGGCGGTGAGCACCCGGTGGGCGCCGACGAAATCGCCGCGCAGCCGGATGCCGTCGCGCGCAAGCCGCATGGCCTCCTCGTAGTTGCGCCCGACGAACTGGGCATAGGCGGCGATGCCGTGATAGATCGCCGCGAACGGATCGCGCGGGCTCAGCCGCAGCGCGCGGCCCGCCGCCAGGCTGGCCTCTTCCCAGCGCCCGGCGTAGGCCAGCGTCAGCCCGTAGTACCCTTGCGCCAGCGAGAAGTTCGGATTGAGCCGCAGCGCCGTCTCGAACTCGGCGAGCGAATCCTCGAAGCGGCGCGCGAACAGATAAACGCTGCCCAGCGCGAGGTGCGCCCAGGCGTCTTCCCCGTCGGCGAGCAGCGCCGCATGCGCCGCGCGTTCGACGACCGGCGCCGCCGTCGCCATGTCCTCCCACCCCATGTGGCCGCCGAACGTATGGCTGGTGGCAAGCAGGCCGAGCGCCTGGCCGTAGGCGGGATCGATGGCGGTCGCCTTCTCCAGCAGCGCCTGCGCCACCACGTTGTCCTGCCGGGTGACGCGCCAGTAATGCGACAGCGCCCGCATCACCAGGTCCCACGCGTCCAGGCTGTCCGGCGGCTTGCGCTGGGCGCGAAAATTTTCCGCCGCGTAGAGCTGCGGCTCGATCGCGGCGACGATGGCGTCGGTGATCTCGTCCTGCACCGCGAACACGTCGGCGAGCTCGCGGTCGTAGCGCTCCGCCCACAGATGGCTGCCGGTGGCGACGTCGTTGAGCTGCGCCGTGATGCGCACGCGGTCGCCGCCCCGGCGCACGCTGCCTTCGACCACGTAGCCGACGCCGAGCTCCGCGGCGATCTGCTTCATGTGGACGGGCTTGTCCTTGTAGACGAACGACGAGTTGCGCGCGATGACGAAGAACCAGCGCAGCTTGGACAGCGCGGTGATGATGTCCTCGCTGATGCCGTCGGAAAAATACTCCTGCCCCGGATCGCCGGTCATGTTGGTGAACGGGAGCACGGCGATGGCCGGCCGGTCGGGCAGCGGCAGGGCCGGGCGCGGCGGCTCGCGCCCGCCGTCCGCCGGCCGGCCGCCCGCCGGCGCCGGTTCGGCGCCGTCCGGCTGCGCCTGCACCGCGCCGACGAAGCGCAGTCCCTTGCGCGCGATGGTGCGGATCAGCTTCTGCTCGTTGCCGCTGTCGCCGACCGCCTTACGGGCGGCGTTGATGCGGCTGGTCAGGGTCGAATCGGAGACGATGCGGCCGCCCCACACCGAGGCGATGAGGTCGTCCTTGCTCACCACCCGGTCGGGGTTCTTCACCAGGTGAACCAGCAGATCGAACACCTGCGGCTCGACCGCGACCGCCTCGGCGCCGCGGCGCAGCTCCCGCCGGTCCGTGTCAAGTATATGATTGGTAAAGAGAAATTTCACTTTTCCCTCATGCCGGCGGCGCCGCGTCTCGGGCGATAATCAAGCCCATCTCGGGGACAAATCAAGCGCGCGTCAAAGTCTTTCCGCTGCGCGCTTGCCATCATGCACGTCTTCCGATCGCCGTCGGGCGATCGCAACGCAGTGGAGGAGATGATGGCCCACACCCAAGCGCTCGGCGAGGTTCGCGCCCACCCGGTCGGACGGCTCGTCGCCTTTCTCTACGGCGTTGCTGCGTACCTCGTATTCTTCGTGACCTTCCTCTACGCGATCGGTTTCGTCGGCGGCTTCGTCGTCCCGAAGACCATCGACAGCGGCACGGCCGTGCCCCTGGTCGAAGCGCTCGTCGTCAACCTCCTGCTGATGTCGCTGTTCGCCGTTCAGCACAGCGTCATGGCGCGCCCGCAGTTCAAGCGATGGTGGACCCGCTACGTGCCGCACTCGGTCGAGCGCACTACCTACGTGCTGCTTGCCAGCCTGGCGCTCGTCCTGCTGTTCTGGCAGTGGCGCCCGATGCCGGCAATCGTGTGGCAGATCGCCGATCCGCGCGTCGCCATGGCGGTTACGGTGCTCTCCCTGGTCGGCTGGCTGATCGTGCTGACCAGCACGTTCCTGATCAACCATTTCGAGCTGTTCGGGCTGCACCAGGTCGCCACCAATCTCGCCGGCCGCCCGATGCCGGCGCCGCGCTTTCGCACGCCCCTCTACTACAAGTTCGTGCGGCATCCGATCTATCTCGGCTTCATCATCGCGTTCTGGGCGGCGCCGACCATGACGGCCGGACACTTGCTGTTCGCGGCGGTCACCACCGCTTACATCGTCGTCGGCGCTTTGCTGGAAGAGCGCGACCTGATCGAAATCTTCGGCGACGACTACCGCCGCTACAAGGCCCGCGTGTCGATGTTGCTGCCGTGGCGCAAGTCATGATCGAGGACGCGCGCGGGCGGATCGACTACGCGGCAGGCGGCGCCGGCCCGACCGTCGTGCTGGTGCCCGGATCGTGCAGCACCGGCGCGGCGTGGCGTCCCGTGATGGCCGCATGGGACGGCCGGTTTCGCTGCGTGACCACGAGCCTGCCGGGATACGGCGGGACCGCCGAACGCCGCACCGCGCGCGATCCGTCCATTGCGCATGAAGCCGAGGCGCTGGAGACGGTGGTCCGCACAGCGGGCGGCCCCGTCCATCTGGTCGGCCATTCCTTCGGCGGCCTGGTGGCGCTCGCGGTGGCGCTGCGCCACCGGGTCTCGCTCGCGAGCCTCGTCGTCATCGAGGCGCCGGCCGTGGAGGTGCTGCAAGAAAACGGTGAGCAGCGGCTCTACCGCGCGTTCCGCCGCATGACCGAGGACTACTTTGCCGCCTTTGCCGGCGGCGATGCGGAAGCGATCGCGACGATGATCGATTTCTACAGCGGCGCCGGCACCTTCGCCTCCTGGCCGCCGCGCGTGCGCGCTTACGCCGTCGAGACGACGGCGGTCAATATCCTCGACTGGGCGAGCGCTTACGGCTTCCCGCTGCCGGCGGCCGCGCTCGCCGCCGTCGACCTCCCGGTCCTCGTCCTGCAGGGCGGGGCCAGCCACCCGGCGATCCAGCGCGCCAACGCGCTCTTGAGCGAGGGCATCCCCGGCGCCGCCTGCGTCACCATCGGCGACGCCGCCCATTTCATGATCGCGACCCACGCGGATCAGGTGGCGCGGCTGATTGCCCGGCACGTGCATGGGGCGGAAGCGGGCAGGGCGGGCCATGGCCCCCGCGCAGCAAAGCGCGTGGCGGCGGCGTAGTGCCTTTTACGCCCTGGCACGACGGGGCCAGGAATTTGCGATGATCTTCATTGCAGCAACGTAGCCCGCATGGAGCGAAGCGTAATGCGGGATGGAAGCCCCGGATTTCGCTGCGCTTCATCCGGGCTGCAAGCCGGCCGGCAATAGGCGTTTGCGGTCCTGCGGCCTAATATCCGGCGGGATTCGCGCCGACCTCTTCCATTCCCCGCCACCGCGCACGCCGGCAACGGGCCATGATCGATCGCATCCTCACCGTCGGCGGCTATACCCTGGTGTCGCGGGTCTCGGGGTTCCTGCGCGACGTGGTGATGGCTGCGGTGCTCGGCGCCGGGCCGGTGGCCGACGCCTTCCTGGTGGCGTTCCGCCTGCCTAATCACTTCCGCGCCATCTTCGCCGAGGGCGCGTTCAGCGCCGCCTTCGTGCCGGCCTACGCGCGCATCCGCACCCAGGGCGGGCCCGATCCGGCGCGCCTGTTCGCCGACCGCATCTTCACCCTGCTGGTGGTGACCCAGGTCGGCCTGCTGGCGCTTGCGATCGCGTTTACGCCGGCGGTGATCCGCCTGCTCGCGCCCGGCTTCGAGAGCGACCCCGGCCGCTTCGCGCTCGCGGTCGACCTCACCCGGGTGACGTTTCCCTACCTGCTGGCGATGACCCTCGTCACCCTCTACGGCGGCATCCTCAACGCGCTCGACCGCTTCGCCGCGGCGGCGGCCGCGCCGATCCTGCTCAACCTCACCATGATGGCGACCTTGGCGCTCGCCGCGTTCTTCCCCACCGCCGGCCACGCGGCCGCCTGGGGCGTGCTCGCCGCCGGCTGCTTCGAGGTGGCGCTGCTCGCCGGCTCGACCGCGCGCGCCGACGTGCTCCCGCAATTCCGCCGCATCGCCTGGGACGCCGACGTCAAGCGCTTCTTCGCCGCGCTCGGGCCGGCGGTGATCGGCTCGGGCGGCGTCCAGCTCGCGCTGTTCGCCGACACCATCATCGCCAGCTTCCTGCCCGCCGGCGCCATCTCGGCGCTTTATTATGCCGACCGCCTCAACCAGCTGCCGATCGGCGTGATCGGCATCGCGGTCGGCACCGTGCTGCTGCCGGAGATGGCGCGCCGCATCGCGGCCGGCGACGAGGACGGCGCGCGCCAGGCGCAGAGCCGCGCCATCGAGTTCACCCTGCTGCTCTCGGTGCCGTGCCTTGCCGCGTTCCTCGTCATCCCCGACCTGATCCTGCGCGCGCTGTTCACCCGCGGCGCCTTCACGGCCGCCGATGCGGCCGCCGCCGGCGCGACGCTGGCGGCCTACGCCTTCGGCCTGGTGCCGTTCGTGCTCATCCGCAGCGTGGTCGCCACGTTCTTCGCCCGCGGCGACACCGCGACCCCGGTGAAGGCGGCGCTGATCGCGGTGCCGGTGAACATCGCCTTCAAGATCATGCTGATGGGCCCGCTGGCGCAGGTCGGGCTCGCGCTCGCCACCACCATCGGCGCCTGGATCAACTTCGGCCTCGTCCTCTGGTTCGCCGCCCGCGCCGGATACCTGCGGCGCGATCCCGATCTGTTGCGCGCGGTCGCCAAGCTCGCGGCGGCCGGGCTCGCGCTCGCCCTCGTGCTGTTTTTCGCCCAGCGCCCGGCGCTCGACCTGTTCGCCGCGTGGGGCCGGCTGCACGACCTCATGGCGCTCCTGGCGCTCGCCACCCTCGGCGGCGCCGTCTACATAGGCATCGTGCTGGCGCTGTTCGGCCGGCAGTGGCTGGCGCGGTTGCGTCAGCGGCGCGCGGCGGTCGCTGCGGACAAACCAGTGCCGGAGTTGCCGGTGGAGTGACGCCTTTTCACACGTCATGGCCGGGCTCGTCCCGGCCATCCACGCCTTGCTTGTTGAACTAAAGACGTGGATGCCCGGCACAAGGCCGGGCATGACGGGAGAGAGCCACTGCTGCCCTCAATACTATCCGCTCACGGCTTGATCAAATACGCCCCCGGCACATTGGTCCAGGCGAAGGTCTTCAGCCGCACGTCGGGCTTGTCCGCCAGGAACTCGTCGACCGCGGCGGTCTCGCCGGCCCAGGCCGGGATGGCGTATTCGTCGAAAATGACGACGCCGCCGCGGGTGACGCGGTCCCATAGCGCCGCCAGCGCCGCCTTGGTCGGCTGGTAGAGATCGCAATCGAAGTGCACCAGCGAGAAGCGCACGCCGGCGTTTTCCGCCAGGAACTCCGGCACCGTGCGCTCGATCTGTCCCTGCACCAGCTTGATGCGCGGCTTGAACGGGATGAACCGGTCGGAATCGAAGATGGCGATGGCGTCCTTGAGCTCGTCGAGATAGCCGCCCGGATCGAACCCGCCGATCACCTTGCCGGCGGCGTGCGCGGGCTTGGCGTCCTGCGGAGAAAACCCGGTGAAGCCCTGCCAATTGTCGAAGCCGTAGACCACCTTGGTGCGGTTGCCGACGCTGTAGGCCTCCAGCAGGTTCGCCCAGGTGAACAGGCCGAGGCCGCGGAACACGCCGAGCTCGGCGATATCGCCGGGCACGTCGAGCGCCAGCTTGAACAGCTCGACGTGCGCCAGGAACCGCTTGAGCAGTTGGCGCCGCGCCAGCACCGGGAAGTGCTTGACCGCGGTCAGCGGGTCGATGGCAAACCGCGCGCAGTGCGCGGCAATGCTGCCTTCCACCTCGCTGTCGCGGTCCGATTTGGCAAAGCCGTCGGTCTTGTCGAGCATGCGATGGGCCTATGATTGCGGCGCGATCACCCGCCGCTGCGCCAGGTCGAGATAGTGCTTCGACGAATGGGAGTTGTCGCCGAAGAAGCGGAAATCGACGCTGAAGCGCGTCCGTGCCGAGCGATTGGCCATGGATTCGTGCACGGTCTCGCTGCCCATGACGACCACGTCGCCGGGGGAGAGGGGATGCAGCTCCACCCGCTCGAGCCGCGCCACGTCGATGCCTGGGATCCAGCCGTCCGCCGGCGCCACCGTCTCCCCCGCAAACAGCTCGCCGCGCCCTTGCGTGCGCGGATAGACCGCCATGCCGCCGCACGCGCGGTCGATGTCGACCAGCGGCACCCACACGACGCAGAACGGGCCGAGATGCTTGTTGTAGCTGATGTCCTGATGGGCGGGGACGGCCGCCGTCAGGTTGCCGGGAAGCACGAAGCGGGCGGTCGGCGGCATGTGCACGAACAGCTTCTTGGCGCCGAGCAGGTCGTACAGGAACGGCGTCTGCGCGAGGCTCAAAGGAATCTCCCACAGCGCTTCGCCCAGGCGGACCGGCAGCGGGAAATGGCCGAGCAGGATGTGCCGGTCGTGCGCCGGCACGCGCGCCGGCTCGGATGCGAGCAGCCGCTCGACCTGTCGTCCGCAATCCGGCGCGTCGAGCGCGATATCATAGCGCGCGAACAGCGCCGCCGTGTCGGCGAGCGCCGCGGCCAGATAGTCGCGCGTCGTACCCCAGACGGCGGGCGGCAGGACCTGCTCGAGGACCACGACGCCTTCGCCGGCGAAGATCTCCTTGGCCCGCGCGGGCGCGCCGGTGAGCAAGCGGCCGAGCGATGCCGGCGAGCGGGCAGGGGACGCGGATGCTGCGCTAGGCACGACGGCGCCTCAGTTGCACATCCGCGCGCGGGCGGCGGGGGACGACGCCCGCCACTGGGTCGACCCGGTTCCAGTCGAGGAAGCGGAAGTCGATCGGCAGCGCGCGCGAGCGCGCGATGATCCGTTCCGCCACCGCGCCGGACATGGGAATGAACACGGTGGCGCCCGGCGGCACGGCGGCGAGCGGCAGGATCGGGCGGCCCATCAGGCGCTGCCCGAACCGGCTCGCGTCCTCGTCGGCGAAGAAGTCGACCTGCCCGCCCACTTCATGCGCCACCCAGGCGGCGGCGATCGACGAGCCCATGATGCCGAAGCAGGAAACCTCCGCGCGCACGGCGCGCGCGGCCTCGCGCACGCCGTCGAACAGGTGGAAATAATCCCGGCACAGCTTGGCCGGCGGAACCTCGGCCTCGTGCGACCAGGGCGAGGCGGCTGCGCCGTTCGCCGGCTCGGCGATGGCGATCAGTTCCTTCGGGATCGCCCGCGCGGTCAGATCCGTCGCGCACAGGCCGGCCGCGCGCAGAACCTTCTCCAGGCTGGCGGCGTCGAAATGCGAGCAGTGGTCGGCGATCAAGAGGTCGATCGGGTTCTGCCGGATGTTGGGAACGATCACCACCAGGCGGCCGCCCGGCGCGAGCTTGCCGAGCAGCGGCCGCAGGAACGCGGTCGGGTTCGGCACGTGCTCGAGCACATGGCAGGCGGTGATCAGGTCGTAGCGCAGCGGATAGGCGACGTCGTCGCCGACGTGGAAGCCGCGCACGCCGGGCAGCGCCAGCACCGTGTCCCGCCAGGTGTCGGAAATCTCGTAGCCGTAGAGGTCCCAGCCGGGCCGGATGCGGTGAAAGGTTTTCAGCAGGTTGCCGTTCGAGCAGCCGATGTCGAGCAGCCGCCCGGCCGGCGGCAGGTCGATCAGCCGCAGCAGGTATTTGAGCAGGATTTCCGTGCGCGGGCCGCTGCCGAACGCGGTGTTGAACAGGCGCGGCTCGTCGCCGGCCGCCTGGTGGTTGATGTCGTAGCGCGCGTAGATGTCGTCCGCCAGGTGCCGCCAGTCGCGGTCGACGATCTTCTGGATGGTCGCGCAGCGCGGGCAGACGCCCCACGCGAGCCGCGCGTCGAGCGCCTGCACGTCCGACGACACCACGCCGATAGCTCGCCGTGGGGCGTGGACCGGCTCCAGCCCCGGGGCGTCGCAGACATGGCAATGGGTGAGCATGTGCGATGGTGAAAAAACATGATTAACAATTCGTGAATGCCCCGAAATCGCGCGATGTGCCCTGATGCGTGCACGCGGGGGCGAGGAACGGCCGATGAGGAGGCAAACAACGAAAACCGTAGGGTGGGCAAAGGCGGCGAAGCCGCCGTGCCCACGAGCGATCCGTCAGCGAGCGCAGACGGATCGCCAGAAAGCCGTGGGCACGCGGCCTACGACCGCTTAGCCCACCCTACGATGCTACTGAAAGCGGTGATATAACGGCGCACCGCCGAGACGCTCCACTTACGTCGGCGACAAGCGGGGCCATGTGATGAATGTTCTGGCGATGATGGCGGCAGGCATCTTTGCGATCCTGGGCGCTCTCCACCTGGTTTATACGCTGCATGATTTCGGAGAACGGCCCCGATACTTTCGGCCGGTGGATCGCTCGCTGCTCCCGGCCATGCAGAAAACGCGCACGGCGATCGCGCCAACTGGCCGGGACTACTGGTCGGGCATACTTGGATTTAATTTGAGCCACAGCGTCGGCGTGTTGCTGTTCGCCCTTTTGATAGCCGTGACCGCGCAGTACCAGATCGCCTGGCTAAAGCCGATTGTGACAGCAGTCGGCGCGCTCTTCGCCGCGATTTCCTGGCGGTGCTGGTTCCGCATCCCCATGCTGGGTAGTTTGATTGGCACCGCACTCATGATAGCGGCCTGGGCACTATAGCTCGCCGGCCTATTGCCCGGCGCAGGTGCCGGCCAGAGCATATCCATCCCACCGGAGCCTCCCCCATGACCTTCATCTTCGTGCTGGTCGGCTGGATCTTTTCGCTCTGCCTGCACGAGTTCGCGCACGCGGCCGTGGCGTACCTGGGCGGCGACACCAGCGTGCGCGAGAAGGGCTACCTGACGTTCAACCCGCTGCGCTACGTCGACCCGGTGACGTCGCTGTTCATTCCGCTGGTGTTCCTGCTGCTGGGCGGCATCGGGCTTCCCGGCGGCGCCGTCTACATCGACCGCAGCCGGCTGCGCAGCAAATACTGGGAGTGCGCGGTGGCGCTCGCCGGGCCTGCCGCCAATCTCGCCGTCGCCGGCGTATTGGTGCTGGCGCTCGGCGCCGGCGTGGTGCCCGCGAACGCCGCCCCGGCGGTGGCGTTCCTGGCGCTGCTGCAGGTGACCGCCATCCTGCTCAACCTGCTGCCGGTGCCGCCGCTCGACGGCTACGGGGCGATCGCGCCGTTCCTTCCCCGCAGCCTGCGCCTGACGTTGGGCCGCTGGGGATCGATCAGCATGTTGATCCTGCTCGCGATCCTGTGGTTCGTGCCCGCCGCCTCCGCCTGGTTCTGGACCACCACGTTTCGCGTCGCCGCGACAATCGGCGTGCCGCTCGCGCTCGCCGTGCAGGGCCTGCGCGAGTTCAAGATTTTCGGGTGACATTGCCGGCACCGAGACCTCAAGGCGTCTGCGGCCTTGGACAATCCCAATTTGTTCGACGACATGAGCGGCGCGAATTGCGGGCCGACTTGCTTGCCGAATTTCCGGCTGCGTTGCCCGCCCCCTCATCAGCATGAGTAGGCGTTTCGCCGCCGACGCGAGATCTCCGCTTGGCACGGGCCGGCCCTCCGATCGCCCTTCGGATTGGTAGTCGTCCATACCTCGCGTTTAGCTTGCAGCGATGCTGGAAAAGTGCGAGCCTTCACGCAACGGAAAGGATGAACGATGAGCCTCTTTGATTATCCGCGCGTCAATTTCAAGGGCACCATCGAGCTCAATCCTGGAACGGCCAACAACGACGATTACGCCCAGCAGCCGGGGGCGGCGTTGCTGCCCAAAAGCTTTGGCCCTCCCTATGCCAGTCAGGCTCTCGGCTTGATCGAGTCCAAGACCGTTCAGGCGCGAACCTTTGGGATGTCGGACGCGGCCTTCATCGCCTGGGTGCAGAAGGCCCAGACATTCGACGTCTCCGGCCGCCCGGGACAAACCGTTCAGATCATACCCGCCGAGTGGAATTACTACGGCGGCATGGAGTCCAGGACCACGAAGGCTGCGGTCATTGCGGTCATCGGGGTCCAGACCGGGCCAGGCCAATCTTACGCGAAGGCCGATCCGGGCGTTCCTGCGACGGCGGTGATCGGCGCGGCATTGACCTATTCCGGCAACATCACCGACGTCAATTCGGAGGGATCGCCGCCGGCGACCCAATTCTTCATCGATAGCCTGATTCTGAAGAACAGCACCACGACCTTCCTGCAAGGAACGGCGTCGAAGGGCGCGTGCCAGTGGCTGAATTACTTCCGCAACGTCAATCTCACGCAGGACGGCGGATCCGGCGGTTACGTCTATCACGTCATGAGAAAGAGCGACGCCGGCACGAGTATCCAGCTTCCGGGGTTCGATGATCCCGGCATTATCGGCGTGATCTGCCGCTATTATCTCTACCGTCGCGCCGGCGGGGCCTCCAGCAACGCGGCAATCGAGGCGCTTTACGAAAAACAGCAAATCAATCCCGCGGTCCTGGAGATCGTGGGAACCTTCGCGCCGCTTTTCGCCGGCGAAAAGATCGTCACCGGCCCGGTCGGCCGGTTGCTGGTTTCGAACGTCACCAATATTCCCACGCCGCAAGGCTCCAGGAACAACGGCAACGGTTTCGTCGCGCTCGCTCCCGCGGTCCTGCAGCGCAATGGAGACAGCATTTCCGCCGATTTTTCCGGTACCTTTCCGGACTGTTTTCACCCGAGCTCCGGAGCCAATCCGAAGTACGACTTTGGCACGGTGACGCTCATGGTCGGCGGCGCCGCCATCGGGCAGGTCCACTACGCCGACACCGACTCCGGCGACCGCCGCGGCTGGATCTTCGATTTCGATATTTCGGCAAATCCCGCCGCTCAGCGGATTCTCGACGATCCCGCGGCCAAATTCAGCCTGCAAAGCGCGCAGTACGGCACCGTGCTGGCGGAGACCGACTACTATTTCGTCTCCAATCAGCAGGGCATTTATGCCGAGCAAAACGGCGCGCGCGACGCGTTCCTCAACCAGGGAACCTGGGAGCCGGCAACGGTCTCGGTCTACAGTGGCGGCCGCGAGCTCAGCGCCGCCGAATGCCCTCCGATCAGCGTCTGGCAGTACCGTTCCGTTCCCATTCAGTGTCCTGGGAACGTTGAATCGATCGCCACGAGCTTCAAGCCCGGAGAGCCCCTTCAGATCGACACCAGCCAGCCCGGCAATTTTCTGCTCACGTTCAGCATCGACGCGCCGGCCGGTTTCCCGCCGAAGAGTTACAACGACTTCATGGGCCCGCCCTACATCACGAACGCACCGTCGATGAGCCTGCGCATCCTGCCCAACGACGAGGATTTCAGCAGGTATTACGTCGACCCGGCCGCCCCGCAGCCGGTGGGCAACGACCAACTGACCTTCGACGTGGTCTACCAGAAGGTGCTGCGCACCTATTACCTGTTGTACCCGATCATGAATATGGTGTTCCCGCTCAATGTGGAGGCGGAGGTCAAGAAGCACGCTCCGGGCATCCTGCGCGTGACCGATCCGGCGCGGTGGATGTCGATTGGTTACATGCCGCGCACCCGAGACATGTCGGCCAGCCGCCGCACGCTCCTGCAGGCCTGGTGCCGGAAAGTCGGCGGGTCGGGAGCGTGAGGCTGAAGCCGTCCATGGCGCCGCGTGGGTTTTCCATTAGCCCCTCGGCCCACTGAAGTATGAAAAATCTTCGGGCATGCCGCCGACAGAGCCGCCGCATCTCGCCGCCCGTCGCCCGCGCGAGTTCTCGATTTAGGGTAAAATTGCCGGCACCGAGGCCTTGACGGCAATGCGTAATGGAGTTATGGTAAAATCCAATAGAGTTGGAAGCCTCAAGGAGCGTGCAGTCCTGTAAATCCCTGTTAATTTCGCGATTCGCGCCATGGAACGCGGCCGGACGTCGACCACCAGGGCTGGGACCGTAGCCGCGCGAGAGCCACTAGAAACTTCGTAAATATCGATGAATCGACAACGAGCCCCCGGGAAGACCTTCGTGCCGCCGCCGCCGCGCGTCCTCCATTCTCGCTGCGGCCTGGATGCCGGCCGACCAGCGGACCGCGGCCGGCGCGCGCCCGCATGCCGGGCGCTTTATAACGTCGGGAATGAAAAGGAAACCCGGCCGTTCGACGCCCGGCCACCGCGCACCGCTGGAATACCCGCGGCCGTCATTGCGAGGCACGCAGTGCCGAAGCAATCCAGGGGCCGGAGCAGGCTGCCGGGATTGCTTCGTCGCTTCGCTCCTCGCAATGACGGGCGAGAGCGGCGGCCATTGTTAATCGTTGCAGGTGCTTGCAGATACGGCAGCGTCGCGAGCGGTTCGGTTGCCCGTCGGCCTGCAGAGTCCTGCAAATTTGGCCGTCACGCGCCCGGTTCGGGCGCCAGCGGAGAAATTCCTCGGTTGCGCCGCAACATGAGCGGCGCGGCGCTTGTACATATCAGCGAAAATACAAGTGCCCTGACGTTCCGCGGCATGCGGCTTTGCACCTCGACCGCGCAGGAAACCGCGAATCATCGGCACATCGCGATTTGTGCGTTGCACAGATTGAGGATCGGGGGGTCCGACGGATCAAGCGGGATCAAGCCCGGCGCCGCCGCCGGGCGCGCCGCCGACCCGGCGTCAGCCGCGCGCGGCGCCGTCGCGCGGCACTAGGCTGAACTGGCGCCGCTTGCCCAGGCGCAGCACCTCGACCTCGACGGCGCGGCCGATGCGTTCGCCGGTCAAAATCCGGATCACGTCGTCGGCGCCGGTGACCGGGAGGCCGTCGAGCGCGACGATCATGTCGCCGGTCATCAGCCCGGCGCCGGCGGCGGGGCTTCCCGGCTCGATCGCCGCCACCATGGCGGCGGTGGCCTGCGCGATGCCGGCGGCGAGCTGCAGCCGGCGCGGGATCGCGGTCTGCTGCGCCGAGATGCCGATGAAGGCGCGCCGCACGCGGCCGTGCCGCACCAATTCGCCGAGCACGAAGCTCGCCGTGTTGGCGGCGACCGCAAAGCAGATGCCCTGGGCGCCGAGAATCACCGCCGTGTTGATGCCGACCACCTCGCCGCGCGAGGAGGCCAAGGGCCCGCCGGAGTTGCCCGGATTGAGGGCCGCGTCGGTCTGGATCACGTCGTCGATCAGGCGTCCGGTCTGTGCGCGGAGCGAGCGGCCGAGGGCGGAGATGACGCCGGCCGTCACCGTCGATTCGAAGCCCAGCGGGTTGCCGATCGCGAGCAAGAGCTGGCCCCGCCGCAGCCTCTTGGAATCGCCGAGGCTCGCCGACGGCAGGGTCACCGCCGCGTCGGCGCGCACCAGGGCGAGGTCGGTGTGTGGATCGTCGCCCACCACCCGGGCGGTGAGGTTGCGGCCGTCGACCGTGGTCAGCTCGACGCGCGAGGCGCCGCCGACCACGTGGCTGTTGGTCAGCACCAGCCCGTCCGGCGCGACGATGACGCCGGAGCCCGAGCCGGCGCGCGCCGCCGTCTGGCGTTTCCACACGTCGACGCGCACCACCGCTGGGCCCAGCCGGTCGGCGACGCCGGTCACCGCGCGCGAATAGGCGTCGAGAAGCGTATCCTCGTCCGGCGCGGGGGCGGGCGCCGCCGGCATCGCCACATCGTCGCCGGCCGGCGCGGAGGCATTGAAATCGAGCATGGGGTTGCCACGTTGCGGGGTTATGGACCGGGGGTGAACGCCCATATATGGGAAGCCCCGGGCGCGGGGAAAAGGCGGCGGCAGGGGGCGGGGTGAACCGCTGCGGGCCCGCGAACCGGCACAGGATTTTCGGCAGGAACCTCATGGGACAACCGATTGCCGCAAGTGGGGTCGCGCGCGGGCTGACCCTGGGAACCCTGGCGATTCTCGCGCCGCTGCTCGCCGGGTGCGGCAGCGGCCAGGCGCCGGCCCAGGCTGCGCCGCCGCCGCCGACCGTGACCGTGGCCAAGCCGGTCAAGCGCACCATCGTCGACCAGGACGAATATGTCGGGCGGTTCGTGGCGATCGATTCCGTCGAGGTGCGCTCGCGCCTGTCGGGGTACCTGGCGTCCGTGCACTTCACCGACGGCCAGATGGTGAAAAAGGGCGACCTGCTGTTCACCATCGACCGCCGGCCGTTCCAGATCGCGCTCGACCAGGCGCGCGCCAACCTCGCCCAGGCGCGGGCGAACCTCGCCTACACCGAGAACGATCTCGCCCGCGGCCAGCAGCTGGTGCGCGACAAGACCATCACCGAGCAGACCTTCGACCAGCGCACCCAGGCCAAGCGCGTCGCCGAGGCGGCGGTCGCCGCCAACGAGGCGCTGGTGCACCAGGCCGAGCTCGATTTCAACGAGTTCAGCGAGCTGCGCGCGCCGGTCGCCGGCCGCATCGGCGACCGGCGGGTGTCCCCCGGCAATCTCGTTCCCGGCGGGCTGAGCGGCAGCACGACGGTGTTGGCGACGATCGTGTCGACCGACCCGATCCGGTTCGAGTTCACCTTCGACGAGTCCGCCTATCTGCGCTACCAGCGCGTCGCCCGCGGCGGCGCCGATCCCGCCAGCGGATGGGCCGCGACCCCGGTCAAGCTCAAGCTGCTCGACGAGCCGGCATTCGCCCATGACGGCCACATGGACTTCGTCGACAACGCCATCAGCCAGACCTCGGGCACGATCCGCGGGCGCGCGGTCTTCCCCAACCCGACTTCGCTGTTCACCCCCGGCATGTTCGGCCGCATCCAGGTGCCGGCCTCGCCGGCCTACGAGGCGCTGCTCGTCCCCGACGCCGCCGTCGGCACCGAGCAGACCCGCAAGTACGTGCTGGTCGTCGACGGCGAGAACACCGCGCGGCAGAAATACGTGACGCTCGGCCAGGCGGTCGAGGGACTGCGGGTGATCAAGGACGGGCTCGCGGCCGACGACCGCGTCGTCGTCAACGGGCTCATGCGCGTGCGCCCGGGCGTCAAGGTGACGCCGCAGGAGCAGGGCGCCCCGGCGACCGCGGGCGGCCCCACCGCCAAGGCCAACTGAGGTCGCGGTCGCCCGATGCGCATCTCGCACTTCTTCATCGACCGGCCGATCTTCGCCGCCGTCGTCTCGATCGTCTTCATCATCGTCGGCGGGGTGTCGTTCCTGCGCCTGCCGATCGCGCAATATCCGGAAATCGCGCCGCCCATCATCAACGTCAGCGGCCAGTATCCGGGCGCCAGCGCCGACGTGGTCGCCGCCACGGTGGTGACGCCGATCGAGCAGCAGATCAACGGCGTCGAGAACATGCTCTACGTCTCGTCCAACTCGACCGCCGACGGACGCTTCACCATCTCGGTCACCTTCGACCTCGGCACCAACCTCGATATCGCGCAGGTGCAGGTGCAGAACCGCGTCTCCATCGCCGAGCCGCGGCTGCCGCAGGACGTGCGCAACATCGGCGTGACGGTGACCAAGAGCTCGCCCGACCTGATGATGGTCGTGCATCTCTATTCGCCCGACAAATCGCGCGACACCCTGTTCATCTCCAACTACGCGACGCTCGAGATCACCGACCCGCTCACCCGCGTCGACGGCGTCGGCTCGATCACCGTGTTCGGCAGCCGCGACTATGCGATGCGCTTGTGGCTCGATCCCGACCGCATGCAGGCGCTCGGGTTGACCACCAACGACGTAACCCAGGCGCTGCAGGGCCAGAACATCCAGGTCGCCTCGGGCGTCCTCAACCAGCCGCCGGTCGAGAACCCGAAGGCGTTCCAGGTGGCGGTGCAGACCCAGGGCCGCCTCACCGACCCGGACGAGTTCGGCAACATCGTGGTGAAGACCACGCCCGGCGCGGTGGTGCGCCTGCGCGACGTGGCGCGGGTCGAGCTCGCCGCGCTCGACTACACCACCAATTCCTACCTCGACCGCGACCCGGCGATCGCGCTCGGCGTATTCCAGCGGCCGGGGTCGAACGCGCTCGCCACCGCCAGTGCCGTCCAGTCGACCATGGAGCAGCTCTCCAAGCGCTTCCCCGCCGGGCTGAAGTACACCATCGTCTACAACCCGACCCAGTTCATCCAGCAATCGGTCGACGCGGTGGAAGAGACGATCCTCGAGGCGGTCGCGCTCGTCGTCCTCGTCGTCATCCTGTTCCTGCAGACCTGGCGTGCCGCCGTCATCCCGCTCGTCGCCATCCCGGTGTCGCTCATCGGCACGTTCTTCTTCATGGCGGCCTTCGGCTTCACGCTCAACAATCTGTCGCTGTTCGGGCTGGTGCTGGCGATCGGCATCGTGGTCGACGACGCGATCGTGGTGGTCGAGAACGTCGAGCGCAACATCGAGGCGGGCCTGCGGCCGCGCGAGGCGGCGCGCCGCAGCATGGACGAGGTCGGCGCCGCGCTGGTCGCCATCGCGCTCGTGCTGTGCGCGGTGTTCGTGCCGTCCGCGTTCATCACCG
>Ga0193751_1000513_pt1 | contig 30060 bp, 28 predicted proteins | sample L1c2metaG_FD_143050 | JGI IMG/M metagenome (GOLD analysis project Ga0193751, IMG submission 143050) | Soil microbial communities from a riparian zone of the East river system, Colorado, United States - L1c2 | ecosystem: Environmental > Terrestrial > Soil > Riparian zone | place: USA: East River... | reverse complement strand
CCGACCTGCGCGACATCGACGCCTGCCGCACGGCCGCCGACGGCACCGCGCAGATATACAACCTCGCTGCCGACATGGGCGGCATGGGATTCATCGAAGCCCACAAGGCCGATTGCATGCTCTCGGTCCTGATCAATACCCACATGCTGATGGCGGCGCGGGAGGCGGGCGCGAGCCGTTACTTCTTCGCATCGTCGGCCTGCGTCTATGCAGCGGAAAAGCAGACCGACGCCGCGGTCGTTGCGCTGAAGGAGGACGACGCCTATCCGGCCATGCCGGAAGACGGATACGGCTGGGAAAAATTGTTCTCCGAGCGCATGTGCCGCCACTTCACCGAGGACTTCGGGCTGACAACCCGTATCGCGCGGTATCACAACGTCTACGGACCGCACGGGACCTGGGACGGCGGACGGGAAAAGGCGCCCGCCGCGCTGTGCCGCAAGATCGCCGCGGCGAAGCTATCGGGACGTCACGAAATCGAAATCTGGGGCGACGGCGAGCAGACGCGCAGCTTCATGTACATCGACGACTGCCTGCGCGGCACGCTCGCCATCATGGACAGCGACATCGAGGAGCCCATCAACCTGGGATCGAGCGAGCTGGTGTCGATCAATCAATTGGCCGACATCATCGAGAAGATCGCCGGCATCAAGGTCGCGCGCCGCTACGTGCTCGATGCGCCGAGGGGCGTGCGCGGGCGCAACTCCGACAACACGCTGATCAGGCATCGCCTCGGCTGGGAGCCGGGCATCCGCCTGGAGGTCGGCCTGGAGAAGACCTATCGGTGGATCTACGACGAGATGACGTCGCCCGTGAAAGTTGCCCGCGTCAGGACCGCGGCCACGCACGCGTGACGCCGCTAGCGCCGCTTGGTTGAACATGCGACGGGTCATCGCCCATCTGGTCGGCGGCATCGGCAACCAGCTCTTCATCTATGCGGCGGCATGGGCCCTCGCCCAGCGCCACGGCGCCGAACTGATCTTGGATGTCTCGGCCTTCCCGCGCGACGCGCTCTACCGGCGGACCTATGCGCTCGGGCATTTCAACCTGGGCGAGGCCGCGCTGCGGGACAAGGCTTCGCCGGCGGAATTCATCCATCGCCAATACCGCAGGGTCCGTCAGATATTTCCGCTGTTGCCGCCACGATTGGGGCCGATCGTCGGCGAGCGCAGTCATTTGCACTTCGACCCGTCGCTGACCGACGGTTCGCTGCGCAAGTGTCCCACGGTCCACCTGTTCGGATACCGGCAGAACGAGCGCTACTTCGCCGATCAGGCGGACGGGCTGCGCCGGAAGCTCGCGTTCGCGTTCGCGCCCTCGGGCGCGGCGCGCGCGCAGGCCGACGAGATCCGCGGCTGCAATGCGGTCGGCATCCATTTCCGGCAATTGCATCAGGTTCGCTCGGGCGAAACACGGCCCAATGCGCAGATTCGCCAGCTGGACGCGACCTATTACGGCAAAGCCATCGATGCGATGCGCGAGCAGGTACCCGATGCCCGATTCTTCTGCTTCGGCGATTCCCTGGCGGACCTCGACCGGTTCTTTCCGCCGGGCGTCGAGAAAGTAATCCCGCGGCCGGCGCCCGACGAGCCGGCCGACATCCGCGACCTGTGGCTGATGACGCAATGCCGGCATTTCATCATCGCCAACAGCAGCTTCAGCTGGTGGGCGGCCTGGCTGGGGTCGCGGCCGGGCAGCGTCGTGCTGTGTCCCGACACGCGCGGGTTCGAGTACGAGATCGCGCCGGCCCAGGGCTGGGTGGTGATTTAGCGCCTATCGCTTGCGTGCCAGCCGGCCGTATTCGATATACTGGTCGGAATCCCGAACGTCGGCGCCATTCTGCAGGATATCGAAGCCGAGGCCGTTCAACAGCCGGTCGAGCACGGCCGGGCTCCTTGTTATGTTGCGATGTCCGACGTCGCCGCCGTTCACGTGCCAGATGTCGGTCGACAGCAACAGGTAGCATCCGGGCGCCGCATATTCGGCGATCGTCGCGATCGCGGCGAGCGGATCCTCCATGTGATCGAGCGCATTGCGCGAAACGATGCACCCGTCGATGGAACCGCACAACGCCTCGACGACATGTTCGGCCGGCACCGCGTGCGTTTCGATGTCCGCGGTCCACAACGTCTTGCCGAAGTGCTTGATCTGATACGCGCGGTACTTGTCGACCAGCGGGTCGATCACGATGCGCCGCGTCATCCAGTAGCACGGGGCAAGATATCCGAACGGCCCGGAGCCGATCTCGAGGTTCCTGCGATTCCTGACGTGCTCGACGAACGCCTGCCACAGGCCGGCATTGCCGAGAAACCATTGGTCGTCCGCCGATTGCCACAAGCCTCCCCGCGCCCGCTCGCGCTCCCAGTCGGAATACACCTTGGAGAACGTTCGGCGCATGGTGCCGCGCGCGCTCAATATCTCGTATTGCTGCGCGGACCGATGATGGAAGCCCCCGACGGAAATGGTCCACGCCCGGCGGACGATGCGCTTGAGCAAGGGAACGATCATGGGAGGGGCAAGTCCTGCATGGCGGCGTCGGACGTCACCGTCGCACCAGGTTGCGGCGGCGCAACTCCGCCGCGACCACGTCCGCGACGACCGTGCTGCCGAAAGTTCCATAGTGTCCGTCGCACCGGTCCGGCTGGAGGTAAAGCGCGCAGTAGCTGCGATCGCCCAAGGTTGCAAGCAGCGCCGGGCCGGCGTCGAACACGTCTACTCCCGCGGCCGTCAGCGTGGCGGTGAGCGAGGCATATTCGAAGTCTGCGTATTTCGCGCGCCCGCGGAAGCTGCTGGCGCCGGGGAGCATGACGACCAGGGCCTGCTTGCCGCGCTGCTTCGCCTCGCGCGCGAAAGCCTCGGCGATGGCGGCCGTGAGCGCCAGCGCTTCCGAGGGGTGGCCCCTCTCGTAAAATGCGCTCCACGACGGCCGCCCGGCGAACCGCGCCCATAGGCGCGGCTTGAGCGCGACGTGAAAAAGGGTGAGCGTGTAGGGGAAGCGCGAGGTCACCGGCCCATCGCGCGTATCGGGCAACAGGTACTCGTTCGGCAGTGCGGCCGCCGGCACGCGGTTGAGCATCACGAAGCCTTCCTCGTCGAGGCGCGGCCGCGGCACCCAGGCGAGCCGGCCGGCGGCGTCGAGCACGAAGCGGCCCTTGAGGCTGACCGGGTGCGCCGCGTAGCCGGCGAAGGCGCGATACTGGTTGACGTTGCGGATGATGTTCTCGGGAAAAATGCCGAGCAACGCGAGCGGCGCTTCGTCCGTCGTCGTGCGGCGGAAGCGGAGGAAGGCCTGGTCGGTGCCATAGCCGGATACGCCGTAATTGGCGACGCGGCAGCCGAGCCGATGGGAGAGTTGCTCGATCCATCCATCGGCGGGCGGGATCTCCTCGCCCCAGACGAAGGAATCGCCGTAGGCGGACGCACAGGCCGGGCCGGGCGCAGGGAACTCGGCGTTGAATTTCGCGCCGGTAGAGTCGCGTGGCAACTTGGTCGCCATGGAAGGCGGCGGCCAGCCAAGCTCCTCGTCGACCTCGGCGTGCCCGGCGATCCAATTCTTCCGCGCCGCGTCGAGGTCCGGCTGCCACAGCAGAAATCCGCCGCTGGAAGCGAGGATGACGCGGCAGATCACGGCCGCGCCGGCCTCCACGACCGCGACCGTCAGGACGATCAGGATCCCCCAAAATGCCGCGCGCCGCAGCGCCGCACGTCGCGTGTCGGACGGGCGCATCGACTATCGCGCTTGCGGCGTTATCAGGCGCCCGAAGTCGCCGGGGGCGGCGCCGGCATCGCCGAATATCCTCGCCAATATCATGGCGCCCAGCTCGGGCCGGAAGTGCCGGCTGTCGTGCCAATACTCCGGATGATCCGCCATCCATCGGGAGGTGGTGAAATCCCACACGGGGACAATGCGGCTCACGTCGTCAACCACCTTTGCCAGTTCGCCCGGAGCGTATTTGGCGGCTTCTTCGCGGCTGAGCGGCGAGACCGCGACGACAAGCGCGACCTCGTTGTCTTGGCACAGCGCCACCAGCTGCCGCAGCAGCCGCAGCTGGCGGGCGTAGTCGGGGCGGGACGTTATGGGATCGAACGCCCCGGTTTTCCGCCGCGACTCCAGCCCGCCCGCGGGCGCGTCCGGCTCCGCGGCCGCGCCGCGATCGTCCGCCACCGCCGCATCGTCACCTTCGCGCGCGTTTTTTTTCCACGCCCGGACGATCTCGCCGCGCCACGTTCCCACTTGAATCGCGGTGAGATAGCGCCACCAGAAACGCAACGGCTGCTCGCCGGTCAACGGCGGGGCCAGCATCGTCTGCAGGTATCGGTTCGTCTTCGGTTGGTCGCCGATCGCATCGGCATCGAGGAGCAGGAAAACCGCGCGCAGGCGTTGCCGTTTGGCGGCCTTCTCGCGCAGAACATATTCGAGGACCGGAAGATCGTCGGTGATCAAGCCGAACTGCACGGCAAAATTGGCGAACGTAGCGCCGCCCATCCGCTGCAACGCGTCGAGAGGAAGATCGAGCGCGCGCGACGATCCGAACAGCAGGCCGTCGTAACGGGCCGGCGCCGACTCGTAGCTGATGAACCGCCGATAGCGCACATTGGGATTGAGGGGCCGCCCGAGAACTCCGGTGCCGAAGACCCCTTGCGTGTCGATAATCAGGTTGGTGGCGACGACCGCCACAAACAGCCCGGCGGCCAACGTGATGAACGCCAGGGCGTAACTGCGCGGCCGCATCGCCACCATCCTAGAACTGGTAATAGAAAAACTCGTTGACGCGGCCGATCAGGAGAAACGCCGCGGCGAACAGCACCATCATCGCAGCGAGCCAAGCCGGCGACGCGCGCCAGCTCAAGAACGACCGGCGCCAATCGGAATGCGCTTCGCCTTCGCGGTAGCCGACGATCTCCATCGTGTCCGGCACGAACAGCGCGACCGCCAGCGCCACGAGGGTGGAAAACGCGGCTGCGATCGACCACGTGCTGCCGAACCAGGTTCGCAGAAACTGCTCGGTCACGTAACCATGCTGGACGGTCCACAGGTCCCAGTCGCGCACGATGTTCGCCAACAGCGTCGTATCGCCGAATCCGGCGGACCCTTGCAGCGAGGATGCGTCGGCATCAAAGGCCCCTCCCCCGGTCGCCGCCGCGCCGCCTAATCCCACCATCGCCGCCATCACCCGCAGCGAGGCGCCGATGGTGGGTCCGTGAAACAGGGCGCCGCTGGCCACGAAGGCCAGGAACGTAAGGCACCAGCCGATGAACCGGCCAGGCGCCGTCGGGCGCCCCGGGCCGCGGATCGCCCGCCATGTCTGATTGATGAGCAGCAGCACGCCAAGGTATGCGCCCCACATGACGAGGTTCCAGCTCGCACCGTGCCATAGCCCCGCAACCACCATCGTGAACAGCAGATTGAACGCGAGCCGCAGCGTCCCGGAATGCCTCAGGCTCATCGGGACATAGACAAAGTCGCGGAAGAAACGCGACAGCGTGATGTGCCAGCGTCGCCACAGATCGAACATGTTGGGCGCCCGCAACGGCGCCGCGAAATTCATCGGCAGCCGGAAATTGAACAGAAGCCCGAGCCCTATCGCCATTTCGGAATAACCCGAGAAGTCGAAGAACACCTGGACGATGAACGCGCAGCTCGCGCCCCAGGCGGCAATTGCCGTCACCGGTTCGCCGCGCGCGGCCGCATCGAAGACCGGCGCCACATGCGGAGCAAGCGAATCGGCGATCAACACCTTTTTTGCCAGCCCGAACGTGAAAATGGTCAGGCCGAGCGCGACGTTGCCCCAATCGACGCGGTAGCGGGAGGGATCGCCAAGTTGCGAGCCGAGACTGTTCCACCGCACGATCGGGCCGGCGATGAGATGAGGGAAGAAGGCGACGAACAACGCATAGCGATTGAAATCCACGGTAATCCGCCGCTTGTGGACGTAGACGAGAAACGCGATCTGCACGAACGTCGTGAACGACAGCGCCAGGGGCACGTTCGGCAAGGCGGGACTGCGGCCGTCAATGATGGAGAGAAGAAAATTCCAATACTTGAAATAGCAAAGCACAGCCAAATTCCCGGCAACGCCGGCAACCAGCAGATACCGCGCGGCATCCTGCGCGGCCGCCGCCATGCGCCGGGCGAGCCAGAAGTTTGCCAGGATCGAGACGATCGGCAGCGCCACGAACGGCGGGTTCCACCAGGCATAGAACGCGAGCGAGCTAATGATGGTCGCGACGACCGCCGCCTCGACGCGCCAGGCCGCCAACGCGAAATGCAGCGCGACCGTGATCGGCAGAAACAGGAAAATGAACTCAGGCGAGTTGAAAAGCATCTACAGCAAATTGCCTGAAGCGAGCGCGATCACGCGGTCGCGGCCGGACCCAGCTCGGGCGTCCGGGCGCGATGTTGGAGTCGAGCGGCCCTGCAGGTAAGGACGAGCCTGATGTTGCGGCTGGCGAGTGGCCATTCCCACGCGAGCGCCCCTGCGGTCCAGGGAATCCAAATTCTCCGACCACTTCAAGTAGGCAAGCCACGTTCCCTTTCGCTCAATCGCCTGCCTGTTCACCGCCGGCGCGCAGGTCAATTCGGCCTCGCTGCCAGGCCGTCGGCGATGCACCGCGCCAGCAACTCGGCACCGGACCGATTGTAATGCACCAAGTCGACGTAAAGCGGCTCGGTCGCCGCGCTGAAGACATCCGCGCACCAGACAAAACCATCACGTTCGTCCATGGCCTCGATCGTCCGTTTCATTTCGGGATAGCCAAAATAAGACTGGCTGTGGGGACCGTACCCATGGACTTCCAGCTCGGCATGGAGCGTCGGCGGATAGGCGCGTGAAGCTATCGGTTGCCACACGAATAGGGTTCTGACATTGAAGGCACGAGCCATGCCCATGATCATTCGCCTGTTCGCCAGGAAGGTTTTGATGGAATTTTCCGTCCCCTGCTTGTTGTGCGCCATGAATCGCGCTGCACGCAAGTTGAAACCCAGCCCGGCAAAATAGCTCTTGATGTCGTGTGCCAGGCGTCCGATCGGTAGATAGAGAATGGCCTCACGAGCGTCAGCTAGAATCACCCGTGTAATACTCCACGATTGTTTTCCGACCTCGCGCTCGAATAGCACCTTCATCTCTCTCGCAAAAGCGTGGCTATTTGTCTGATAGAAAAATTCATTGAGTCCGTCGATGAAGATGGCGACGTCCGGCGCGGTCCCATCAGAGAGGAGGCGCATGAACAGGATCGCTTCCTGGGTAGAGAAATAGAATCCGCGACCGAAATTGTAGATCTGCGCATCAGCGAATTCCGGCATCAGCCGCAGAATATCCGACAAACGCGACACGACGGTATCGTCGTCCCCAACGCCCGCCCCCAGGGTGGTCGATCCGCCGAACACGAAGATGACCGGCTTGCCAGGGCGCGGCGGCCATTCCGACTGCCCGGACGACCGGCGATAGCCTGGCTCGAGGATGTTGACGTAGCGGCCTGTCCGGGAATGCTCGCGAAATTCGACGAATGGTTCATATTGGAGATAGAGATAGGTCTCTCGCATCAAATCATTTATCTGCTCCGCGGTCATTCGCGGATAGTATCGCGTTATATCCGTCCGATAATGTTCGGTCACAGCGTTGAGATGTCTCCTAGAAATGAATTCCGAAAGAGCGTAACCGCCGTAGATCACTAAATTGAGCGCGATGAAAGTGACGACGAGCGACAGGGCGACTTTTGCAACAGTGATGAACGCAGAGTGGGCGTAATTATGAAGTGACATGGTTGGCAGCCTGCAAGCAGATCATCGGTGATCGTTCGGCGTAAGACGCGCCGGCGGCGCGAGCGGATGCGGAAACAGACAAGCCATCATCCCCGCTCGACGCGGCAACGGGCCGCGGTCGATGATCGGCGTCATATCGGTACCGGCCTGGCATCGGCGTCGCGTTCGCTGCAAAGTGTCAGGCCGGCACGATGCGGCCGACCGCGCGCTGCGGATGTTACCAGGTTTTCCACGGCGCCTTCCCGCCCGCCCACAGCGCCTCCAACGCCCGCCGATCGCGCAGCGTGTCCATGGGTTGCCAGAAGCCGGTGTGCCGATAGGCCATCAGCTCGCCGTCGGCGGCCAGCCGTTCCAGCGGCTCGAGCTCCCAATGGGTGTGGTCGCCGTCGATGTAGTCGAGCACCGACGGCTCGCACACGAAGAACCCGCCGTTGATCCAGCCCATCTCGCTGTCGGGCTTTTCCCGGAATCCGCTGACACGATCGGCCCTGCCCAGGTCGAGGATGCCGAAGCGGCCGGGCGACGGCACCGCCGTCACGGTCGCCTTGCGCCCGTGGGCGCGGTGAAACGCCAGAGCCTTGCGAATATCGACGTCGGCGACGCCGTCGCCGTAGGTCAGGCAGAACGTCTCGCCGGCGAGGTGGGGGGCGATCCGCTTGACGCGCCCGCCGGTCATGGTGTCGAGGCCGGTGTCGACCAGAGTCACCATCCATTTCTCGCTCGGCTGGCCGTGAAAGGCGACGCTGTTGCGCGCCAGATTGACGGTGATGTCGTAGTTCTCCATGAAATAATTGACGAAGTAATTCTTGATCATATGGCCCTTGTAGCCGCAGCAGATCACGAAATCCTCGACGCCGGCCGCCGCGTAGATTTTCATGATGTGCCAGAGGATCGGCTTGCCGCCGATTTCGACCAGCGGCTTGGGCAGCATATCGGTCTCCTCGGCGAGCCGCGTGCCGATTCCTCCCGCTAATATGACGACCTTCAACCGACCCTCCTGCCCTGCCCTCCGAACCCGATGGATTCAGTCGCTTGCCGCCCGACGGGCGCTATTTCACCAAGCCGCGCTGCCTGAGCTCCGGCGCGGCGCGGAATCTGCGACATGATCGTCGCGCGACTACGGACGGTCGTCGCGTGTGATCCGAACTCACCCGGCACCGACGCGGCGGCGATAGTCGTCGATCTGTCGCGTGGTCAGTTCCCGGGCCGCCGCGGGCCGCGCGTAGAAATCGCGGTACCAATCGGACGTGAGACGCAGGGCCTCTTCGATCGTGAGCGGCGGATGCCAACCGAGCGTCTTGCGCGCCATGCTGCTGTCGAGGCTAAGGAAAGGCGCTTCGGGGAAGCTTCCCGGCTCGTGTCGGACGTCCGGCCGCTTCCAGCCGGCGGCAAGCCGTTCGACCAGGGTCATGACCGGCATTGCATCGGTTTCAGCCGGGCCGAAGTTGAACGCGCCGGCACAGTCGTCCCGCCCTTGCATGAGCCGGCGCGCCAGCATCAGATAGCCGTGCACCAAGGCCAGAACGTGCTGCCATGGACGGACCGCCGTCGGGTTCCGCAGGACCAGCGGCGTCCCCGCCATGGCGGCGCGCACGAAATCCGGCACGATACGGTCGTCGGACCAGTCGCCGCCGCCGATGATGTTGCCGCCGCGCGCCGTGGCGACCCGCATGCCGTTGCCGCGCGCGACCATGGTGGCGCGATAGCAGGCCGCAACCAGCTCGGCACCAGCCTTTGAGGCGCTGTAGGGATCCTTGCCACCGAGCCGGTCGGCTTCGCGGCAGCCGCGCCGCGCCTCGTCGTCCGCGTAGACCTTGTCGGTGGTGACGCAAACGAACGCTTCGACGCCCGGCTGAAGGCGCGCGGCCTCGAGCACATTGGCCGTGCCGACCACATTGGTCGAGATCGTCTCGAGCGGATCGGCGAACGAGCGAGAGACCAGCGGCTGGGCCGCCAGGTGGAACACGATGCGCGGCCGCGCCTCGGCCATGGCGCGCGCGACCGCGGGGAAATCGCGGATGTCGCCGAAGCGGGAGGTCAAATCTTCATCGACCCGCGCGGCCGTGAACAGATTCGGCTCGGTCCATGGGGGCAGCGCGAAACCCGTGACCTCGGCGCCGAGCGCGCGGAGCCACAGTGCGAGCCAGCTGCCGGTGAAGCCGGTGTGGCCGGTCACCAGGACGCGCTCGCCCGCCAGCGCGCGCTCGAAATTCAGATGAGGCGCGTTATCGCCCACGGTTCACGGACTGCGGCAACCGTCTATTCCTTGGGTTCGAAGCCAATTCGCAACGCCATTGCGCGCAACGGCGTAATGCCGAGCGACCGCGCCGAGAGCAGCGGGTTGCCAAACTTGAATCCGGGCGGCCGCTTGCCGAGATTCATCAGGTAGAGATATTCACGATCGAATTGCGAATGCCGCGCGAGCTCGAGGTTCTGCAGCCAGGCCTCCCGCGGCGACAGGGTCGGAAAATCGTCGTCGTGGCCGACGTCGCGGTGCATGAAGAATGCGTTGGTCGCGAGATAGCATACGAGGCGATAATCCATCCTCCCGGCAAGCTCGACGAAGTATCGCAGCGGCTGGCCGACTCCGGTGGCGGCGACGGCGCGATCCACGACCCGCCTGTCGTCCGGGTCGTGCCCCGTCGCGGCTTCGATGCAAACCACCCGCGGTGGCTCGGGAAACGCGCCGAATGACGCGAGGACTTCGTAATCGAGGCCGTCGATGTCGACACTGACAAAATCGAGCCGGCGGCCGATCCCGCGTTGGCTCATGATGCGCGGGAGCGAGCTGCTCGCCCCGTCAATCATGGCCCGCAGGCATACCGCGCATGGGTTTTCACCGTATGTTTTCAGCAATGCCGAGAATCGCTCGGGGTCGGATTCGATCAGCAGCCCGTGCCAGCCTCGCTGCATCAGCGCATGGGTATTGGACAGGTGGACGCCGTCCCAGGCGCCGAACTCGCAGCAATAGCCCTCGGCGGTGCCAAGCACCTCAAAGATGCGGCGGATGATGCCTTCCTCGCCGAACTGGCTGGATCCCAGGAAGCGATGGTCGATCAAGCGCATACTTGGTCAGGATCAGAACTGCGCGCGAACGGGAAAGACGCGCGGCCGGGCATTTTGAAAAGTGGCTACCCTCGGGCTCTATTTGCGACAATCGACGCAATCGTGCGCCGCACCCGATCGAACAGAATGGCGCCGGCATATTTCATATCGCCCGCGCGGCCGGCAACGGCGTGCACGATCCATGCTGCGGAGGCGACCAGGCGGCCGTGCTGCGCCAACTGGCGGCCGACCATCAACCTCGCGCGGACGAGCCGCGCTCTGGGTGCGGCGTCCGCATCGAGCCCCCGCAGGAGCTCGATGACACGATCGAGATGCCGGGAGTCGCCACGCCAGAAATCGACCGCCAGGCATGCGTCGACGATATCGAGGACGACCGCCGCTTTTTCCTGCGGCGACAGGCCGAGGCGATCGAGATCCGCAAGCGACAGCGCCGAGAGACCGGCGGTCGGATCGGGTTGAGCGGCACGCCGCCGACTTGCCGCAACGCGCGCCAACCCGGTCGCCAGCGCCTGTTCGACCGCGCGAAAAAAGGAGAGCTTCGCCGCATGCTGGCGGTAGAGCAGCAGGCGATCCGGCAGGTTTGCCAGCGAATGTCGCTCGGCCATGCGCAGCCAGAGATCGTAGTCCTCGGCATACTCGAAAGCGGGTCGATAGGCGCCGACCGCCAGCACGGCGGCGCGGCGCATCATGGCGGCAGGATGAGCGAGCGGCGACCCGGTGGCGAGAAACGCGGCCGCTGCCAGCGGGTTTTCGGGGTAGTGCACGTCGCGGATCGTGCCTCCCTGCGCATCGATGAGGGTGATCGCCGATCCCACGACCGCGACATCCGGATGGGCGTCGAGAAACGCCGTCTGCAGCGCCAGCCGTTCGGGACACGCTACGTCGTCCGCGTCCATGCGCGCCACGAGCTCGCCGCGAGCGAGCGCGAGGCCGCGATTGAGCGCCGCGACGATCCCGCCATTGGCCTGATGCACGACGATCATGCGATCGTCCTGCTGCGCCAGCCGATCAAGGATATCCGTCGACGCGTCGGTCGCGCCGTCGTCGATCGCGATCAGCTCGAAGTCCCGAAACGTCTGCGTCAAAATGCTGTTGATCGCGGCCGCAAGAAACGCCTCGGCATTGTAGACCGGCACGACCACGCTCACGCGCGGCGGCCGGCCCGGGGCCGCGCTCGACCGCGTTGGTTGGGACCCGGTCATTCCGGGCACGCGGGACGGCCAAGCCTGGCAAGAAATTGATCGACGAACTCCACGCCGAAAGCGTTGTGCACAAAATCGACGTCAGGGCGGTCGAGCACGAACGACGAGTCGATGACGAGGACGCAGTCGGGTGGCCCCACGTCGCGCTTGGCAAGCATGGCGGCTACGTCGACCTTCCCGCGTCCCTTGACGATCCAGTCCGTCAGGAAAACGGCCGATTGCAACGATACGGCGATCATGGTTGCCGCGACGATCCGGCGCGCGAGCCCCGACGGCGGCGCACGGACCATGATCATCAGGAAGCTCACGCCCAGCCCGATATAGGCGGGCGCGAAGTAGCGTGGAAACGAAACCCAGGAACCCAAGAAGCTCAGGAAAAGGGCCGCTGCCGCAGCGAACGCCAGCAGAACGAGCGCCGAATAGCGCCGCGGCTCACACACCAGCAGAACTATCCCCGACGCCAGCACAATGACGTGGAAAAAGATGTAGGTCGACTTTTCCTTGAGGAAGGAGGCCCATGTTGCGAAATCTCCCGAGGCCAGGCTGCCCCTGAACACCGCGTCGCGAAGCAGGTACCAGCCGCCCATGTAGTTGGGCGCGTCCGCCCAATAGCTGACAGAGTTCCCGAGCAGGAGGCCGAGGGCGGGCAACGCGAGCACGATGGCGATGTCGTCATCCTGCGGGTTCAGCGCGATGCCTCGGAACCTTTTCAAGCCATGACGAACGAACGGATGTGCGACCGCGGTGAATGCCAGCGCCGCGGCCAGGCACAGCGTCCATTCGTTCTTGCCGAGGCCGCCGAAGAAGCCCGCGGCAAAAAGGCAGGCCATCCGCAGCGGCCCCTTGCCCTGCAACTGCGCGGCAAGCAGACCGACGAAGGCCAGAGTCATGAGGAAAAAGCCGGTGCCGCTGTCGGGCTGGATTTCGTTGCTGCCGTAAAGCGCGACCGGAGTGGCGGCAAGAACCCAAATCCATGCGATTGCCGTTCTGCTTCGAACGTATCGGACAACGACCGAAAGCAGAATGAGCATCGCCGCCAACTGAATGACGGAAGCGACGGCCTTGACGGCGAATATCAGGGCCTGGCCGTGCAGGCTCTCGAGCGGAACCACCGCACGAACGACCTTGCCGAGCATCAACAGGAAAAAATACGGCGGCGCCGGATGACTGAATCCATGAGAAAACTGCAGGACGCCGCCGATTCGCGCCGTCAGCATGTCTTCGGCGCCCGGCGCGAGACCCAGCAACAGGGCGGCATTCTCCCCGTTCGCATCGTGCCCATCCCACTGCGACAGCAGCATGGGCAGGCGCAAGAGAAAATAAAACAATACGAACGACGCGAACATCACGGCATGACGAGGGAAAACCGACGCCGGATCGGCGCGTTCCGACACCGAGACGGGGCGGGTTAGAGTAGAATCCATTGCGGCGGATAAAGATCGCAGGTGTTGTTCGTCCTCAACTGGTCGGGCGTGAACCAGGCGCGCGGAGCGATCACCGTCTTGTCCGGCTTGGCATCGAGCCAGGCGCCCCACCAGCTGAAGGAGCTGTTGGCGATAACGTGATGGCGGCAGCGCGCCATCAGCGCCATTCCGTCCCACGGCAGCGCGTGGTCGCCGCGGACGACCACCAGCCTGTCGGCGGGCAGGAAGCCGAGGATGCTCGCGGCCTCGTCCGGTGCGTCGGAGAACAGAAAGACCGTGAAGTTCCCGTCTTGCCGCGCGGCGAGAATGTCCATCGCCCGGCGGTAGTACGCCGCATCGAGCGCGCCGTGCGTGCGCGCCGCGTCCGGGGCGGTGACGTAATCGTCGCGGCGCACATGGACCGATATCGGGCACGGCGCGCGTTCGATCATGTTCGCAACTTCGGCCGCCTCCGGGGCGAATTGCAGCGCCGGCCGGAAGTGCCGGCGCAATTCATCGGCGACGGACGCAAAATAGCCCTCGCTTTGGAAATAGCCGTGCAGCGCGATCGGAGACTCCAATGAGAAGAACCTCTGATCGAGGTGGAAATGCGGCTCGCGGTAGATGCCCTTGCGCGAGAAGCTGACCGTGCGCCCGAGCCGGCGCAGCACGCGTTCGACCTGATCGAGGGTCGCGGACGGCCGCGCGGGCAGCAGCGGCTTGGTGTGATCCGACGGCAGATACTCGGCCGGGATCGTCAGCCTATCGAGCTGAAACGACCGCATTCGGTAGAGCCGGAATCCGCTCGCATCGATCCGCAGCGGCGCGCCAAGTCGCCGCGCCAGCGCCAGGGCGGCCGCATACTGAAACATTTGGTTGCCCAAGCCGCCGACGACGCAGGCAACGATCACGTCACGCCCCCCGCGTGCGTGCGGCCGCGCAACTTTCGCGTCCGGCGCTCCGCCGCGCTGGCGGCCGCCTTGCCGAGAAACCGAAAATACGTCCGGCGGTCCGGGAACAGCTTCCTTGCAAGCGGCACGTCGCTTGCGGCCAGCCGGCCGTAAAGGCCCCAGCGCGGCGGGAGTTGCATCGCGCTCTTGATGGCCACGCGGATCGCCTCGATCCGGCACTGGTCGATGATGTCGGCGCCGACAGGCAGCTGCGCGATCCACTTGTCGACGATCTGCAAGCGCTGGAACAGGAACGTTTCCGCCCGGCGGCGCGAATCCTGGCGCTGGCTGCTGGTGGGGTGAACCCGGATGCCGGTCAGCGCCTCCGGAACGAAATCCACGTGGCTCGACCGCGCGAGCTTGAGCCAGGCGTCCCAATCCTCGCCGTGAAACAGCGTCTCGTCGAACCCGCTGGCTTCGATCATGAGGTCGCGCCGCGCCACCACCGCCGACGCCGACCCGGACAACACATATCCCGCCAGCAAGTCGGCGAAGATCTCGCCACGCTTGCGCGGGGGGATCACCTTGTCGTCGTGAATACGGCTGCCTGTTTCGTCGATGTAGAAAAAGGAGCAGTGCACGAAGCCGATCTCCGGACGGTCCGGCGCGAACAGCGGCATCTGCCTGGCAAGCTTGTCCGGATGCCAGACGTCGTCGCTGTCGAGAAAGGCCACGAACGGGGCTTCGCTCGCCCGCAGCGCGAGGTTCCGGGCGTGCGAAACGCCCCGCGCCTCGCTGCGGATCACCTGCAAATTGGGCCGGCACGCTGCATACTCGGCGAGAACACGCGGGGTTTCATCGGTCGAGCCGTCGTCGACGACGATGACCGCGCGCGCGGGAGATGACTGCGCGAACACGCTGTCGAGGCAGGCGGACAGGAACCGCGCACCGTTGCGCACCGGAATCAGCACGTCGACGTCAGGCGGCGAACGGGTGGAGGACTGCATTTCCGGCCAGGCTGGCGCGGTGGCCTTCACGACGCGGGAAACAACGCGCTGCGGACGCGCGCCGCGCCGCGATGGAACACGGTCTTCCGCAGAAACTCGGACTCGGGCGCAATTCTGCGCCGGCGCTCCGACGCTGTCGGTGCAAGCCGCGACAGGAGCCTGTCCACCAGCGCAAAGAGATTGTGTTCCGTCAGCACCCGCCGTTTTGCCTCGGCAAGCGCCGGCTGCGCCCCTAGGTCGCGGTCCCCCGCGATCGCTGCCTCTATGGCGGCGATCGCGGAACCGGGATCGGCCATATCGATCCGCATGAAGCTTTCCGCGGGGAAGTAATCCTCAAGGTTGCGGCATCCCCAATAGAATGGAAACGTCCCGGCGATGAACGGGTCGGCGATTTTTTCCGACCAGTAGTCCCGCTCGTCGCTGTTCTCGAGCGCGAGGTGAAACCGGTAGTCCAGCAGGCCATCGGCCTTATCGTCGATCTCATCGAACCCGCGTCCGAACAGATCGAGACGTTCGCCGAAATGGGCCTTCAACGCCTGCACGAACGGAATCCGCAGCCGCTGCGCCGGCGTCATCGTCTTATTCGAGCTGATGGCGGACAGCAGCTTGGTTTTCCTGCCGGTCAATCGCTCGAGCTCGCGATAGCCGAGACATTGGCGTGCCGCGCCGGCACGTTTCATCGGAATGCCGATATGCCAGGGAATCCCTCCGTGGCACAGGATCCGGTTGGGATGCGGCGTGTCCCGATCGGTGGTGACGATCGTGCCGAACTGGGCAAGAAAACGGCGGTCATAACGCTTGATGCCGGTCGGTTCCCCCGCCAAGAAAATCGTCCGACTCCTGGCGACGCGGTCGGTGAAGTCCGCAGGCACGCTGTCATAGACCACCAGAAAGTCATAGTCCCGGCACGCCGCGTCGAGCTCGAAGCGAGTCGCCCCCATGACGCCGTCTCCGTTCGGCGTCTGGCGCGCCAAGAGACGGGTGCTGCCATGGGAAATGAATTTCGCTACGTGCATGTCGCGCCGCGGCATTGGCATGGGATGCGGCCGAGAGCGGTCAGGCCGGCTATTTCAGCTCCCGCAGGCCGTCGACTTCGTGAAATTCGGCATCGAAATCCGGCCAGCTCGCATCCTTCGGGGATATCTCCGTCGGGCTGATCGGCCACTCGATGGCGAAACGCGGGTCGTTCCAGCGAATGCCGCGCTCGCGGCCGGGATCGTAGAAATCGCTGACCAGATAAAGCACCTCGGAATTGTCCACCAGCGTCAGCATTCCATGGGCAAACCCGCGGGGGGCGTACATCATCAGTCGATTATCGGCATTGAGCTCGGCGCCGTGCCACTTGCCGAAGGTCGGTGAATCCGGCCGCAGGTCGACGATCACGTCCCAGATCGCGCCCTGAAGGCATCGGACGATCTTCACCTCGGCCGAGGGCGTACGCTGATAGTGCAGGCCCCGCAGCGTTCCCTTGGCGGCGCTGAACGCATCGTTGATCTGCGCGAACTGCGTCACGATCCCGAGCTGGCGAAATTCCTCGGCGCAGAAAACCCGGGCAAAGAAGCCGCGCCGATCGGCAATGAGATCAAGGTCGATCAGATAAGCGTCGGCGAGCGGCGTGGGAATGAGCTTCATGGTCAGGACAGAAGGAGGAAGACTGTTGCAGCTGCGCTTTGCGGGCTCAAAGCGCGGCGCGGTCGAAATCGTGCAGGCCCTCGATCACGTAATCGACCTCGGCATCGGTCAAATCGGCGTGCAGCGGCAAGGTGACCATGCCGGTCCACACGCGTTCCGCGATCGGGGTCGCGCCCGCATGCCCGGCGAACAGGGGATGCAGATTGACCGGCATGTAATGCACGCCCGTGGCGATGCCGCGCTTTTTCAGATGCATGATCAGCTCATCGCGGCGCTGGCAGCGCACGCCGAAGATCCAGTAGGCGTCGCGCGACTCGGGCCGATAGGGCAACAGCGGCCGCACGCTGTTGACGCCGTGCAATCCGGCCAGGTAGCGGGCGATGAGCTGCGAGCGGCGGCGATTCATCGCGTCGAGCTTCTTGAGCTGCACGAGCCCGATCGCGGCCATGAGGTCGTTCATGTTGTACTTGTAGCCGAGCTCGGCGATCTCGTAGTGCCAATGGCGCGCATCGTCGCCGGCGGTATAGCCCTTGGCGCGCTTCCAGGTGTCCTTGTCGATGCCGACCCAGCGCATGGCGCGCAATGGCTCGATCAGGTCGCGATCCATGGAGACCGCCATGCCGCCGTCGCCGGTGGTCATGCATTTCTTTTCCTCGAAGCTGAAGCAGCCGATGTCGCCCAAAGTGCCGAGCTTGCGGCCGTCAAGCTCCCCGCCGGCGCAATGGGCGCAATCCTCGACCACCTTCAAGCTGTGCCTGCCCGCGATCTCCAAGATGCGCGCCATGTCGGCGGGATGACCGCCGAAGTGCACCACCATCACGGCGACGCAGTCCGGGGTGATCTTGCGCTCCAGGTCCTCGACGTTCACGCACAGCGTCTCCGGATCGCAATCGACGAACACCGGCTCGAGGCGGTTGTAGAGCGCGGCGGTCGCCGTGGACGCGAACGTCATGGACGGGACCAGCACCTTGCTGCCGGGAGGAAAGCGGAAGGCCGCGAGGGCGAGGTGCAGGGCCGCCGTCGCCGAATTGAGCCCGATGGCATCGGCGCTGCCCACGTAGGCCCGCCATGCGTCCTCAAACTCCTTCACTTTCGGCCCCAGCCCGAGCCAGGCGCGATCGAAAACGTCGCGGATGGCGTCCAGCTCCTCCTGGCCGATCGATGGCTTGAACAGGCGAACTTGCATGGGGCGATCCTGACCTATCCGGGCTCAGGCGCGCGCGGCAGCAATCCGATGCGTCGCAGCCTGATCACCAGCTTGAGCCGCTCATGATAAAGCCGGTCGTACACCCAGCGGACCGCGAGGACTGCGGCGGTCAACGGCGCGTACCGCGTGCCGCGGGCGGCGACGAGGAGGCTACCGAAATACGTGCGCGCTTCGCTCCACGGATAGACCGCGCTGCGCGGGTCGTCGACACGGTAGAGTTCCGCCTGGGTATGGATCCTTTTGCCCAGCGCGATATCGTCCTCGACGACAATATCGTGTCGACATAGAAATGCGTAAACGATGGCGTTGTCCAGACCCCAGGTGTACGGCCTCGACTTGAGTGCATCGGCAACGTCCGCCAGCGCGTCGCGCCGATAGATCGCGTAGAGCATCAGGCACTTTCCCATTACCTCGGGCTCCCACAGAAACCGCACGAGATCGCGGAACCTGGATCGGCTCGAACTGAAGCGCGTATTGCTGGGATAGCTGCGGATCACGTCGCCCGATGAGTTGATGTTGACGACCTGGCAAAACCAGCCGTCGGACGCAGGATCACGCTCCAGAGCGGCGACCCCGCGGGCGAGAAAGTCGAGAGGCCAGACATCGTCGTCGGACGCCCACATGAAGTAGGGCGCACTCGCCTGCTCGTACACGAACCAGAAGTTGGCGATAGCTCCTTTATTGATTTCATGCCGCACGTATCGGACCCGACGATCAATTGCCGCAGTCGTTTCGCATAACTCTTTGACTCTTGGATCAGGCGACGCGTTGTCCGAAATGATCAATTCCAAATCATCAAACGTTTGACGCAGAAAATTATCCACAACACCCTTGAGCAGGTCAAAGCGGTTGTAAATCGGCAGGCCGATTGAAACTATCGCCATCTTGCTGGTTCAAGCGGGCATGGGGTGCAGATTCGACGCATCGTCAATTCGTGGGTGAAAATATCGTCATACGTTGTCCTAATCGGTCGACGATCTTTCCGATTTGTGCCTTGCCCCTCGTCCGGTCATTGGGTACAAGCTCCTTGCCACTCAGCCAAATCTCCGGCCCCTAGCTCCATTGACCTTGACTATTCAGCTGCGGCATACGGAGCTTCCATGTCTGTTGTCGTCATTTCGCAGCCCTTCTTGTTCCCATGGCCCGGATTTTACGAACAGCTCATGCTTGCGGACACCTACATCTTTCTCGACGATGCGCAATTCTCGAAAGGAAGCTTCACAAATCGGATCCAACTGAGGCATGGCGTCGGTCGTCGATGGATGACGATTCCATTGAAAGGCACGAGCGCCTTTCAACCAATTATCGATCTCGAGCCTGCCAATGCTGGATGGCGTGAGGCGCATCGTGACCTTCTCCGAAGATCCTTGGACGGCGCACCGTATCTTTCCCACGCTCTGGCGATTCTCGAGACGGCCTATGCCCATGACAATCTCTGTGACGTCCTTATTGCGTCCGTAGAAGAACCGGCCCGCTACATGGCCTTGAATCCCGGAAGGCACCGGGCACGGTCGAGTCAACTGGACGTTTCCGGCAAGTCATGGCAGCGCGTGCTCGACATTGTGCTTCGCTTCGAAGGTACCCGGTACTTGACGGGTCACGGCGCAGCAAACTACCTGAACCACGAGGCCTTCGAGGCTCGGGGAGTTGCCGTCGACTACATGCGGTATAGTCTGACAACATGGCGGCAACTGACTGATCCGTTCACGCCATACGTCAGCGTGCTCGATTTGATCGCGAATGCTGGACCAGACGCCTCGCGGTATTTGAATCCATGCACGACACCCTGGCGCGACTTTCTTGCCGAACGAGGCGTGGAGCGCCGCTGCGATGCTTAACCTTGGCATAGTTGCGTCGACCGGAGGATCGGCGTTTGGCGAGATTGCAGCGATCGTGAAAGACGAACCCATCGCATTCACCGTGATAACCGACCGGCCGTGTGGAATAGAGACTATTGCGGAAACGTCTTCTGCGCGCGTGGTCAGGATCGAAAATCCCGATCGGAATGAATTCAGCGTCGCCGTGCGTGACGAGCTGTTTCGATCCGGGATCACGGCTTGCTTGCTGTTCTTCAACCGCTTGGTAGGACCTGACTTATTCGACCGCATCGATACGTTCAACATTCATCCGTCGCTTCTTCCCGCCTACCCGGGATTTCAAGCGGTGAATAGGGCGCGACAGGGAGGCGTGAAACTGCTCGGAGCAACGCTTCATAAGGTGGACGAAACGGTCGATGGGGGTCGAATCGAAGCTCAGGTAGCACGTCGGGTAGACCCTGCCTGGCCGATCGAGCGATGGAATAAAATCTCATTCCTGCAAAAAGTCTATCTTGGACTCGTTTGGACCGAGATGATGAGTCGCTCGGGATCATCAGGTCATCGTCCCCTTGATCACCGTGATTCGCCGGATACATGGCTGAATGCATCGCACGGCATTTTGAGCGCAAGGCGGTTGGACCTGTTTCGCTCGGTCGAGCGCCGAGAGAACATTCAAATTTTGCCCTAGCATCATCCACTCTTGCTGGCGCCATAACTGCGATTCGGAAATCGTCGTCGTTCATCGCCGCGGGGTCCCGCTTCCCGCCGCAAGCGGAGCTGGCGAATCGCGGGTACCGCTCCAGTTCAGGATGGGAGCGATGATCCCGGGACGCGCGTCGCGCCAATGGGAGGAATCGCTCATGCCGCCCTGGATCCTGAGAAACACGGCGTATGGGGTCTCGTAGTGCACCGAAAACCAGCGCTCGCCATGCAGGCCGGCCATGAGGTCGAGCCGGTAAAGCCCTTCATTGAGCAACCGCGGCGGCAATGCCGCGGAAAGGACGATGCCGCCTTCCGCCAATTTCGGCCAGCTTGCATCGGCGGTGTCGCTTGCAAGGGTCAACCAAACATATACGCCCGCCTCGTTGATGATCGCGCAGCCGAACACCAGGCCAGGATGCATTTTCCTGATGTCGAGCGCGATCTCCACGAACGCGGGATGGTCGCCGCGGATCGGAGCGTTGATGGTCTTGCCGTCCGCGTCGCGGACGCGAAACGAGCGCAACGAGAAATACTCGGTTTCGAATTTTTCGTCGGCGGCCCGCCGCCACTCGCCTTTCAAGCCCGACCGCCCGCCGTCGCCGAACAGGTAGCGGCTGGTGGTCGCGTAGGCGTCCTGCGAATCCTCGAGCACCCTGCCGCCGTCGATCCAGATCACGCGGCTGCACAGCCGGTCGATCGCGCTCATGTTATGCGACACGAACAGGATCGTGCGTCCGCTCTTGGACAGATCCTCCATCTTGCCCAGGCACTTCTTCTGGAACTCGGCATCCCCGACCGCCAGCACCTCGTCGATCACCAGGATTTCCGGATCAAGGTGCGCCGCGACCGCGAACGCCAGGCGCATCTGCATGCCGCTGGAATAACGCTTGACCGGCGTATCGATGAAGTCTTCGACGCCGGAGAACGCGACGATCTCGTCGAACTTCCGTGCGATTTCCGCGCGGCTCATGCCCAGAATCGTGCCGTTGAGATACACGTTCTCCCGCCCGGTCAGCTCGGAGTGGAAGCCGGTGCCGACCTCCAGGAGCGTGCCGGTGCGGCCGTCGATGCGGATTTCGCCGGCGGTCGGTGCGGTGATCTGCGAAATGATTTTCAACAGCGTGCTTTTTCCCGAGCCGTTGCGGCCGATGATGCCGACGACCTGCCCTTGCGGTATCGAGAACGACACGTCCTTCAGCGCCCAGAACCGCTCGACAGTCCCGGCGCCGTTCACCCCGACCATGCGTTTGCCCCACTCCGACATGACATCGCGCAAGGTCGGCGGCCGCTGGTGGGCCGCGGGCCGGGCATATTCCTTGCCGATTGCGCGCGCTTCGATTACCGGGGACATCGCTCAGATGCGGTCGACCAGCGTACCTTCGAGGCGCCGGAAAATGTTGAGGCCGCCCCAGAAGAGAAGCGCGGTCATGGCGAATGTGAATACAAGTCCGGCGCCCGACGGCGGCTCGCTGCCGACCAGCGCCCAGCGCATCGCGTCGAGCATGACGGCGATGGGATTGAGGCGGTACAGCCATCGCACGCTTTCCGGCACGACACTGGCCGGATAGGCGATCGGGCTCAGGTACATCGCGATCTGCAGCGCGAACGGCAAGACGAGGCCGATGTCGCGATAAAGCGCATGCAGCGGCGCCAAGCAGAGGCCGAGACCATAGCTGAACAGGCCGACGAACAGGACTACGAGCGGGACGAAGCAGGCGGTCCACCGCACGTCGGCGCCGAAAAAGGCGGTGATTGCCAGCAGCGCAGCGACCCCGAGCAGACAATCGAGAGTCGCCGACACCGGCGCCACCAGCGGCATGACGGTGCGAGGAAAATACACTTTTGTAATCAGCCCGGAATTGGTGACCAGGCTCAGCGCGCCTTCCGAGACGGCGCGGTTGAAATATTGCCAGATCACCAGACCCGCGAAGGCGAAGACCGGATAGGGAACGTCCTGCGACGGCACGCGGATGAAGACGACGAATACGAGAGTGAAGATGATCGTGGTGACGATCGGCTGCAGCAAGGCCCACACGATGCCGATCGCGGCCTGCCGGTAGCGGATGGCGACATCGCGCATCACCAGCACCGCCAGGATGCCGCGGCCGCGCCACAGGTCCGTCAGTTCCTCAACGAGGCGGCGATCGTCGATCGGCTTTATGATCTTCATCATCGCAGCGAGCCGTCGGCTGCGCGGCGGACGAAATCCGCGTACGCGGCGGCCAGTCCCGCGCGCAACGGCGTCCTTGCGCGCCAGCCGAGCGCCGCAAGCTTCGACACGTCGAGGAGCTTGCGCGGCGTTCCGTCCGGCCGCGCGGTGTCGAAGTCGATCTTGCCGGGGTAGCCGACGACCTCGGCGACCAGCCGGGCGAAATCCGCGATGGTGACGTCTTCCCCGGTTCCGATGTTGAGAAATCCATCGTCCGAATAGTGCTTCATCACGAACACGCAAGCATCGGCGAGATCGTCCGCCGCCAGGAACTCCCGGCGCGGCGTCCCCGTTCCCCAGACCGCGACGCTCGGCGCGGCGGAGACCTTCGCCTCATGGAAGCGGCGGATCAGCGCCGCCGGCACGTGGCTGTCCTGCGGATGGTAGTTGTCGCCGGGGCCGTAAAGGTTGGTCGGCATCACCGAGATGAAATCGGCGCCGAACTGCCGGCGGTAGGCCTGGCACAGCTTGATGCCGGCGATCTTGGCGATCGCGTACCACTCGTTGGTCGGCTCCAGCGGCCCGGTCAGCAACTGCTCCTCGTTCATCGGCTGCGGCGCGAGCTTGGGATAGATGCAGGACGAGCCGAGGAACAACAGCTTCCCCACGCCGGCCGCGTGGGAACCGCGAATGAGGTTGAGCGCGATGGCGAGATTGTCGGCGATGAACGCGGCCGGATAGGCGCTGTTGGCGCCGATGCCGCCGACGCGGGCGGCGGCGAGGAAAACCGCCTCGGGCTTGGCCTTGGCCAACCAGCGCTCGGTGTGCTGCTGGTCGGCGAGATCAACCTCGGCATGATCGGCGCTGAGAACCTCGCAGCCTTCGTGGCCGAGCCGGCGCACGATGGCGGAGCCGACCATGCCGGTGTGGCCGGCCACGTAAACGCGCTTGCCGGCGAGATCGAACAACGACGGCGGGCTCACGTCATCTTCCGGGCGTAGCTCAGATACCATTCGACGAACCGGCCGACCCCTTCCGCGATCGGCGTCTTCGGTGCGAAGCCGACCGCAGCGGCAAGAGCGTCCACATCCGCGCAGGTTTCCGGCACGTCGCCCGGCTGCATCGGCGCCAGCTCGCGGATAGCCGGCTTGCCGACCGCCTGCTCGATCAGGCGGACGACTTCGGTCACCTCGACCGGCCGATTGTTGCCGATGTTGTAGACCCGCCATGGCGCGCGGCTGGATGCCGGATCGGGCGTCTCGCCCGACCACGCCGGGTCGCCGGTCGGCGGCTTGTCGATCAGACGCACCACGGCCTCGACCACGTCGTCGACATAGGTGAAGTCGCGCCGCATTTGCCCGTGATTGAACAGCCGGATCGGACGCCCCTCGATAATGGCGGCGGCGAACAGCCACATGGCCATGTCGGGCCGGCCCCATGGCCCATAGACGGTGAAGAAGCGAAGCCCGGTTGCCGGCAGGGCGAACAGATGCGCGTAGGCGTGCGCCATCAGCTCGTTCGCCTTCTTGGTCGCTCCGTAGAGGCTCAGCGGATGATCGACGTTGTCGGTGGTCCGGAACGGCATGCGCGTATTGCCGCCGTACACCGATGACGACGACGCGTAAAGCAGATGCCCGCATCCGCTTTCCCGGCAGCCTTCGAGCACGTTGAGGAAGCCGGTCAGGTTGGCGTCCGCGTAGGCGTGCGGATCGACCAGCGAATGGCGCACACCGGCCTGGGCGCCGAGGTGCACGACCGTGGGAAAGCGGTGGGCGGCGAACAGCTTCGCCATGCCGACGCGGTCGGCGAGGTCGAGCTTCTCGAAGCGGAAGCGCGGGAACGCCGCGAGCTGATCGAGACGCGCCTGCTTGAGCTTGGGATCGTAATAGGCATTGAGGTTGTCGAGCCCGACCACCGTGCGGCCCTGTTCGGCCAAGCGTCGCGCGACATGAAAGCCGATGAAGCCGGCCGCGCCGGTGACCAGGATCGGATCCGCCGCCGTCATGGAAGCGCGCGCGCTCACTCGCGACGGTCGCGGCGCGCATGCTCGTGGCGCACCGCCACGAGGTCGGCATCGACCATCTCCTCGACCAATTGCGCGAACGAGACCTTGTGGCGCCAGCCGAGCTTCTGGCGGGCCTTCGACGGGTCGCCGATCAAGGCTTCGACCTCGGTCGGGCGGAAATAGCCCTCGTCGATCTCGACCAGCACCTTGCCGGTGCTGGCCTCGACGCCGCGCTCTTCGGCGCCCGTGCCGGTCCAGGCGATGCGCCGACCGACGCGCGCGAACGCCTGCTCGACGAACTCCCGCACCGAGTGGCTTTCTCCCGTCGCCAGCACGTAGTCGTCGGGCTCGGGCTGCTGGACGATGAGCCACATGCCCTCGACGTAGTCGCGCGCGTGGCCCCAGTCGCGCGTCGCGTCGAGATTGCCGAGATAGAGCTTGTCCTGAAACCCAAGCTCGATGGCCGCGACCGCCCGGGTGATCTTGCGGGTGACGAACGTCTCGCCCCGGGTCGGCCCTTCGTGGTTGAACAGGATGCCGTTCGAGGCGTGGATGCCGTAGGCCTCGCGGTAGTTCACGGTGATCCAGTAGGCGTAGAGCTTGGCCGCCCCGTAGGGCGAGCGCGGGTAGAACGGGGTCGTCTCCCGCTGCGGCACCTCGCGCACGGCGCCGTAGAGCTCGGAGGTCGAGGCCTGGTAGAACCTGACGCGTTTCTCCATGCCGAGGATGCGGATCGCCTCGAGCAGCCGCAGCGTGCCCAGCGCATCGGCGTTGGCGGTATATTCCGGCGTCTCGAACGACACGAGCACGTGGCTCTGGGCGGCGAGATTGTAGATCTCGTCCGGCTGGGTCTCCTGGATGATGCGGATCAGATTGGTCGCGTCGGTCATGTCGCCGTAGTGCATGAAAAACCGCACGCCCTTCTCGTGCGGGTCGTGAAACAGATGATCGACGCGTTGCGTGTTGAAGGAGGAAGACCGCCGTTTCGTGCCGTGGACGGTATAGCCTTTGCCCAGCAGCAGCTCGGCCAGATAGGCGCCGTCCTGTCCGGTGACGCCGGTTATCAGTGCAACGCGATCAGGCATGATGAAACTTCGCCGATATTTTGCTCATGGGCCGTAAGCCGTAGCCCGCATGAGCCATAAGGACGGGTACGCCCGTCTTCGACGGGCTATGGCGCCATGCGGGATGGGATTCCCGGATGTCGCGCCGCGCGCTCATCCGGGCTGCCAGCTCAGCCACGCTTGTAGACATCCTCGAAACGGATGATGTCGTCCTCGCCGAAATAGCCGCCGGTCTGCACTTCGATCAATTCGAGCTGGATCTTGCCGGGATTGGCGAGCCGGTGAACGGCACCGATCGGGATATAGGCCGACTCGTTCTCGTGCACGATCTTCTTGAGGTCGCCGATGGTGACTTCGGCGGTGCCCCGCACCACGACCCAGTGCTCGGCGCGGTGCAAGTGCTTCTGCAACGACAGGGTTCCCCCCGGAGCGACCACCAGCCGCTTGACCTGGAAGCGCTCGCCAGCGTCGACCGACTCGTAATGGCCCCACGGACGATAGACGCGCCGATGCTCGCTCGCCTGCGCATGCGCGGCCCCCTTGAGCGTAGCGACCAGATCCTTGACCGCCTCCGCGCGTTCGCGCGGCACGACCAGCACGGCGTCGGGGCTCGCCACCACCACCAGGTCCTTGGCACCGACCACCGCGGTGAGGACCTCTTCGGCGTGGACCAGGCAATCTTGCGCATCGACCATGACCGCCGGCCCGTGGGTCGCGTTGCCGGCGGCGTCGCGCTCGGCGATGTCGAAGATCGCCGCCCAATTGCCGATATCGGACCAGCGGAAGCGCCCCTCGACGACGGCGGCGCGATCGGTGCGTTCCATCAGCGCGTAGTCGATCGACGTCTGCGGCGCCCGGCCGAACGCCTCGGCGTCGAGCCGCACGAAGCCGAGATCGGACGCCGCCGCCGCGACCGCGGCCTCCGCCGCCTGCGCCACCGCGGGCGCGCAGCGGGCAAGCTCGTCGAGCAGGACGTCGGCACGGAACAGGAAGTTGCCGGAGTTCCACAGGTATCCGTCGGCGACGTAGCGCGCAGCCGTCGCGGCGTCCGGCTTCTCGACAAAGGCCGCGACCGCGTTGACGCCGGCATGGCCGAGCGGGGCGCCGGGACGGATATAGCCGTAGCCGGTCTTCGGCTCGGACGGACGAATGCCGAACGTCACGATATGCCCGTCGCGTGCGGCGTCGCGGCCGGCGAGACAGGCCGCGCGAAACAGCTCGGGATCGAGGATGACGTGGTCGGCGGCGAGCGTGAGCACGATCGCGGAAGGATCGCGGCGGAGCGCGATCGTCGCCGCCGCCGCGATGGCCGCGGCGGAATCGCGGCGCGCCGGCTCGAGCACCACGGTCGGGTCGAGGCCCAGCTCCTGCGCCTGCCGGCGGGCAAAGAACCGGAAGCCCTCGGACGTCATCACGATCGGCGGAGCAAACAAATCCTTGTCGCTCACGCGCGCCAGCGCCTGCTGAAAGGTCGAGCGATCGCCGACCAGCGGCAGGAACTGCTTCGGCATGGCGTCGCGCGAGACCGGCCACAGCCGCGTGCCGGTGCCGCCGGCCAGGATCACGGGAACGATGCGAGACAAGGGCATGCGGCTCAGGGCGCCGCCTGGTATTCGCCGCGATCCACGCGGCGCGCCCGGGTGCCCGTGAGCAGGCGGTAGAACAGGCGGTTGAACCAGGATTCGGGCAGAAGCTTTGCGAGGCCGAGGAGTCCGGCAGCCTTCAACGGCGCGATCTTGCCCGGCGCCGCCCGGTTGGATCGCCACGCCGCAAGCAGCGCCGGCAGCCGATAAAGATCGCGATGCTTGGCGCGGATGTAGCGCCAGATCGTGCCGTGCCGGCGCGCCGTTCGGCTCATCAGCATGCCGTCCAGGCTGACCCGATAGATGAGGAGCGGCTTGGCGATCTCCACGCCGCGGAAGCCGGCGCGCAGCAGGCGGATGCTGAACTCCCAGTCCTCTCCGCCGTCATGCATCGTCTCGTCCTCGCCGCCCGCAATCTCCCACGCCGCGCGGCGGATCAGCATGCAATAGGGCAGCTGGTTGAGGAACAGTTGATCGAACCGGTTGAAATGCCGCGGCATCACGCCGTCCATGTCGCCGACCAGCCGCATGTGGCCGAAGACGAATCCGACCTCCGGCGGGGCAGCGCGCAGCACCGCCACCGTCTCGGCGAGAAAGGAGGGATCGAGCCGGTCGTCGCAATCGAGCGGCAGCACGAGCTCGCCGCGCGCCGCGCGGAACCCGGTGTTGCGCGCCCCCGCCATGCGGCGGTTTTCCTGGTGCAGGACGCGGATCGCCGGCTCGAGGGAGGCGAGCTTGCGCCGGGTCGCTTCATCGGTCGAGCCGTCATCGACAATGATGGTTTCAAAATCGCGGAAGGTCTGCGCCGCCAGGCTGGCGCACAGCTCGTCGATAAAGCGTCCACCGTTGTAGCACGGCACGATGACGCTGACGGCGGGATCGCTCACGCGTGCGTCCAATGTGAGATCGATGTTCCCATGCTACCGCACTCCGGGTGACTCGCGTCCCCGGCCGCGCCGACGACTTGCAGGCGTCAGACGACGCCGACGCTCGCCGGCGAAACGAACACCCGCACTTCGCGCCCGAGCAGCTCGAGCAGGATCGCGACGCGACGATCGTCGGCGATCCGTTCGAGCACGCCCATGGCGTCGGCAAAGATCCCGTCGACAAGCCGCACCCGGCTGCCCGGCCCGACCCCGGCGGGAAGCCCGAGTGCGACCAGGCCGTCGCCGTTTTCGCGCGCGCGAATCTCGTCGACGATGCCGTTCGGCACCGGCAACGGCTCCTCCCCGGCCAGGACCAGCCGATGGACGCCGAAAGTCGAATGGATGGCGCGCCAGCGGTCGCGCGCGACGTCGAGGGCGACGAACAGGTAGCGGGGAAACAACGGGCGCGCCACGATCTCCTGGCGGCGCGCGTGACGGCGGCGGCGCGCGTAACGCGGCAGATAGGTGACGAACCCCTGGCGGCGCAGGTTTAGATCGGCGCGCCCCTCGCGATTGGGCTGGGTGTGGACGACGTACCAGTGCGGGCCGGCGCTCATGCGGCTTCTCCGGGACTTGCCGCGGGGCGCACCGGCGTCCGCACGCGCAGGATGGCGGGAACGTAGACCCGTTCGGTGCCGAAGGCGCGCAGCGCCGCTTCCAAGGCGCCGCGCGGGTCGACCAGCGCGGTCACGACGACGGCGTCGACCGGTCCGGCGGCGGCGAGCTCGGCCTCGAGCCGCCCGGCGTCGCCGCCCGTCGCGACGACGCCAACGATCTCGATCGGGTGCTCACGGGCAACGAGGCTCGCGATTTCGGCGAGATCGCCGTAACCGAGCAGGGCCAGCCGGCGCTGCCCGCGCGCTGCGGCAACCGCGAACAGCTCGCCGCATTGCATGCGCGCCTTGCGAAAGAACGAGAATGAATCGGCGAGATAGGTCGCGGTCAGGCGTGACTTTTCGGCAAAACCCTGGGGCGTCAGGTAGTAGGCGTAGCGCCGCCGCGGCACTTCGCTCACCTTGATCAGGCCCTTGCGCACGCACCGGCGGAGATACGCGTTGGCGAGGCCAAGGGCGATACCGAGCTCGCGCGCGACCGAGCGCTGGGTGACCGAGGGGTCGCGCTCCACCACGTCGAGCACGCCGAGCACGATCTCGTCGTCCGAGGCGTCGCGCCCGGGCGACCCGGTCTCCACTGCCGCCGGCTCCTGCACGCTGTTTCCCTGCGATTGCGGCTGGTATATTGTTCACGCCGTGAACGGCAGGCCTTGTATCGCGTTCACGGCATGAACGTCAATGCCGACAGCGCAGGGGCCCCAAGGTTGCCGGGTTTGGCAGGCATGCGATGAAACGAACGGCCGAGCGGTGCTTGGCCGCGGGGGACTGATGGTCAGGAACGTGGCTGCGGCGCTTGTGGCGGGCCTGCTGGTGGCGGGCTGCGCGGTCGATTCGCCGACCCTGCAGAGTACCCTCGTGATGCGGTCGGCCTACGACCCGCTCAGCTGCCCGGAGGTGGTGGCGAAGTACAAGGGCGCCGAGGGACGGATAAAGGAACTCGCCGCGCTGATGGAAAAATCAGGCAATCCGATCGCCAACGCCCTGGCCTACGACACCGAGTACGCCACCGCGCGGGCGATCGGATTGCCAGA
>Ga0193751_1000512_pt1 | contig 30082 bp, 22 predicted proteins | sample L1c2metaG_FD_143050 | JGI IMG/M metagenome (GOLD analysis project Ga0193751, IMG submission 143050) | Soil microbial communities from a riparian zone of the East river system, Colorado, United States - L1c2 | ecosystem: Environmental > Terrestrial > Soil > Riparian zone | place: USA: East River... | reverse complement strand
GGGCGGGCAGGTGGGCAGGACCAGCCCGGCGAGCCTCTATCATGAGCCGTCCCATGGAGCGGGTCGGGCGCACTGTACCATGGTGCGGGGGTATCCACCATGCCGGCCGGCAGCTACCGGATCTACGCCGTTCAGTATGCGGAACGCGAGACAAACTCCTCTGAGGTATTCTTTGGCGATGGACGTCACGAGCCAATGCGGATGGCGTATTTCGTCTGGGCGGTGTCAGACGGCAATCGGACAGTCGTGGTGGACCTGGGCTTCACGGAGCCCGTGGGAACGCGTCGCGGACGGCACTTCCTCCGCTCGCCCGACGACGGACTGAAGCTGCTCGGAGTCGATCCAATCGACGTCGAGCACGTGATTGTGACCCACTTTCACTACGACCACACCGGCAATCATGCACTCTTCCCACGGGCGCGCTTCCACGTCCAGGACAGTGAGATGCAGTTCTGGACGGGGCGCTACGCGCGTCAAGGCGCCTTCTCTCGCTCGCTCGAGACGGACGACGTCGTCGCCTTTGTTCGCTACAACTACGATGGCCGCGTGCGGTTCGTCGACGGCGAGGCAGAGATTCTGCCGGGGATTCGCGTTCTGAAAGTTGGCGGCCACACGGCCGGCATGCAGATCGTGACGGTCGACACCTCGCGCGGCCGCTCTGTGCTGGCGTCGGACGCCTCGCACTATTACGCCAATCTCGAAAAGGACATACCATTCCCAACTCTGCACGACCTGCCCGGGGTCTACAACGGCTTCGCGCGCATACGTGAGCTGGCTGCCAAGCCAAACCTGATCCTGCCCGGGCATGACCCGCTGGTCTGCGAGCGTCTGACGGCAGTCGCTGACGGTATCTACGAGCTCTAGGTGGGTGTCCCGGACCTTCGGACTCAGGCGTGTCCAGGTCTCGACCGTGGGTTGGATGAAAAAGGACAGATACGGTGGCCACATTCGTTCTTGTCCATGGAGCCTGGCTCGGCGGCTGGTGCTGGCAGCGTGTCAGTCCGCTGCTCCGGCAGGCCGGCTCCGACGCGTTTACACCAACCCTCACCGGCTTGGGCGAGCGGGCGCATCTCCTCTCACCAGAGGTCGATTTCGAGACGCACATTCGGGATGTCGCCGGTGTACTGGAGTGTGAGGATCTGCGAGAGGTGACGCTGGTTGGTCATAGCTACGGCGGCATGGTGATCACCGGCGTGGCATCACGCTGTGCCGGGCGGCTGTCGCAGCTCATCTACCTGGATGCCTTCGTGCCGAAGGAAGGGCAGTCAGTCTTGGACCTCACGCCGCCGGAGATGGTCGCCGGATTCCGCGAGCAGGCGGCAACCTTGGGGGGTGGGTGGCGAGTGCCGCCGCTCCCGCTCACACGCTGGGCCATCAATGCGCCCGCGGACCTCGACTGGCTCTCACGCCGGCTTGGGCCGCAGCCGCTTCGGACATTCGACCGCCCCCTTCGCCTCGGCGATTCTCCGGCGGCCGCAGTGCCACGGACATACATTCGCTGCGCCGCCTATCCAGGTTTTGCCGAGTTCGGCGATCGAGCCCGCGAGAATGAGGACTGGCGTTATCGGGAGCTGCAGTGCTCCCACGGAGCAATGGTCACGCATCCGCAGGAGCTGGCGACGCTCCTGCTGGAGCTGGCGTGATGTGCACTGCCGGCGGTGCTGCGCTGAGACTCCGCGGAGCATGAGGCGCGCGCGGGTGCTCCTTGCCGCGGCTCTGGCAGGCGCACTGCTCAGCGGTATCGGCGCCGGTCGGAGTACCGCCCCTGTTGTTGCGGGCAAACACCAGGATCATGTGCGCGTACAGCTCAAATGGGTAACACAGACGCAGTTCGCCGGCTACTATGCGGCCAAGGCACTGGGGCTCTACGACGCAGCCGGGCTCGATGTCGATCTACTGACCGGGAGCGACGATGCGAACCCAGAGGCGGTCGTCGCGCTGGGTCAGGCAGAATTCGGGATCGACTGGCTTCCCAGCCTGCTTGTATGGCGCGAAAAAGGCGCCGACCTGGTGAACATCGCCCAGATCTTCCAGCGGAGCGCCACCACCGAGATCACCTGGAGCACCTCCGGGCTCACTTCTTTCGATCAGCTCCGTGGACGCAACGTCGCTGTGTGGTGCTGTGGCAACCAGTACGAGCTGTACGCGGCGCTGCGCAAGGCGGGGCTCGACCCTGACAACCCTCAGGACGTCTCAATCGCGACTCAGTCGCTCGACATGGGCCAGTTTCTGAGCCACCAGGTCGACGCTGCTGCCGCCGAGACTTACAACGAGCTCGCCCAAGTGCTGGAGACAGTCAATCCCGCGACCGGCCAGCCATATACCCTCGCGGATCTCAACGTGTTGAGTATGGACGCCGACGGGGTCGGGATGCTGCAGGACGGCGTGTTTGCGTCAAATGCATGGCTCGCGGATTCGGCCCATCAAGATGTAGCGGTGCGCTTTCTGCGGGCGACCGATCTTGGTTGGATCTACTGCCGCGACCATGAGGACGCCTGCGTCGACATCGTCCTCGCGAGCGGTCCGGCACTCGGGGCGGGCCACCAACGCTGGATGATGAACGAGGTCAACGCCCTGATCTGGCCGTCGCCCAATGGCATCGGCCTCCTGGATGCGGCAGCGTACCGGCGGACGGTGGACATCGCGCTTCAATTCGGGGACATCGCCAATCCGCCCGCGGGCACGGTCTACCGGACGGACATCGCGCAGCGGGCGCTGGACAGCCTGGAGGGTGACGCAAGCGGTTTCGGCTGGGAGAAAGCCCTCGTTGAGGTGACGCCCGGCGGCAGGTAGCGACGGGACGTAGACCCCCTCTCCATGGGGGAGAGGGCAAGGGTGAGGGCGCGCCCGAGCGCCAAGACAATCCAGTGCCGGCACGCTTCACGCCAGTACTCCGGCGCGTTGACACTGGCGCCAGGCGGCGCAAGGATGAGCGCGACCTATCCCCATTCCCGAGAGAAGGGAACCCGTAGGGGCGGGTTTCGAACCCGCCCGCTCGCGCCCCAAGGGAAAGCGCAACGTCATGCCAACCGAGCGCGTTCAACGCCGGATCGAGCGCCTGCTCGATGGGGCCGAGCAGGCCATGGACCAGCGCGACTGGGCACTGGCCCGCGACCGCGCCGATCAGGTGCTGCGGCTCGACCCCGAGAATGAGGATGCGCGCGCCTTCATCGCAGCCGCCGGGCGGGAACCGGCGGAGGCAACAGGGCTCAGGGAACAGGGAACAGGGGTGGGGCGGGGATCCCCTCTCCCTGGGGGAGAGGGCGAGGGTGAGGGCGCGCCCGAGCGGCGGAGCCTGCCCAATGCACCGGGACCTCTCCCCAACCCTCCCCCGCGAGGGGAGGGAACTGCCCTGCCCGCCTCCTTCGCCAACGGCCGCTACCTCGTCAAGCGCTTCCTGGGTGAGGGCGGCAAGAAGCGCGTCTACCTCGCCCACGACACCACTCTCGACCGCGACGTCGCCTTCGCCCTGATCAAGACCGACGGCCTCGACGACACCGCCCGCGAGCGCATCAGCCGTGAGGCCCAGGCCATGGGCAAGCTCGGCACCCACCCGCACATCGTCACCGTGTTTGACCTGGGCGATGAGGGTGGCCAGCCGTACATGGTCACTGAGCTGATGGGCGGCGGCGACGTCGAGGGCGCCATCGAGCAGGCCCCCGAGCACAAGCTGCCGCTACCTACTGCGCTGACCATCGCCGAGCAGGTCTGCCAGGGGCTGGAGTTTGCCCACGGCAAGGGCATCGTCCACCGCGACCTCAAGCCAGGGAACGTCTGGCTCACGGCTGATGGTGTCGCCAAGATCGGCGACTTCGGCCTCGCCGTCGCTATCGACCGCACCCGGCTCACGCAGGCGGGGATGATGGTCGGCACCGTCTCCTACATGCCGCCGGAGCAGGCCACCGGCGGCGAGGTAACCCCGCGCTCCGACCTGTACTCACTGGGGGCGATGCTGTACGAGCTGGTGGCGGGCCGGCCGCCGTTCGTCGGCGATGAGGCCGTCGCCATCATCGGTCAGCACCTGAACACGCCGCCGGTCGCCCCAACGTGGCACCGCCCAGACTGCCCGCCCGGCCTGGAGGCCCTCATCCTGCGCCTGCTGGAGAAAGACCCCAGCAAGCGGCCGAGCAGCGCAGGCGAGGTGCGTGAGGCGCTGGAGCACATCGCTGCTGCCGCGCAGCACCCCTCACTCCCGGCCTCTCTCCCTCAGGGGGAGAGAGGAGACGGTTCACTCCCTTCTCCCCTTGAGGGAGAAGGGTTGGGGATGAGGGGTGACAACCCCCTCTACCGCCGGGTCTTCGTCGGCCGCGAGCGGGAGGTGCGGCAGTTGCAGGCGGCATTCGACGCGGCGCTGTCCGGCAAGGGCGCCCTGGCCATGGTCGTCGGCGAGCCCGGTATCGGCAAGACGGCCGTCTGCGAGCAGCTCGCCACCTATGTGACGCTTCGCGGCGGTACCACCCTCACCGGCCACTGCTACGAGGAAGGCTCGCTGTCGCTGCCCTACCTCGCCTTCGTGGAAGCGCTGCGGAGCTACGCCATCAGCCGTCCGCCCGAGGCGCTGCGGGCCGAGCTGGGGACAGCCGCGTCGGACCTTGCGCGCATCGTCAGCGAGGTCCGCGAGCGGCTGGCCGTCGAGCCGCGTCCGCCGGGCGACCCCGAGGAGGACCGCTGGCGGCTGCTGCAGGCAGTCAGCGGCTTCCTGCGCAACGCCAGTGCCGTGCAGCCCCTGCTGCTCGTGCTGGAGGACCTGCACTGGGCCGACCAGGGGACGCTGGACCTGCTGCAGCATCTGGCGCGCAACCTCTCCGGCGCAAGACTCTTGGTCATCGGCACCTACCGCGACGTCGAGGTGGACCGAAGCCACCCGCTATCGGCGACGCTTGCCGAGCTCCGGCGTGGGGCCGAGTTCGGCCGCGTGCTGCTGCGAGGTCTGGGCACGCCCGAGGTACAGCGGATGCTCCTAGCCATCACCGGCGCCGAGGTGCCGGGCAGCCTCGCCGAATCCATTCATCGTCAAACCGAAGGCAACCCCCTGTTCGTGCAGGAGGTCGTGCGCTACCTGGTGGAAGAGGGGCATCTCGGTCATGGCTCGTTCCCCTCCCCACACAGGGGAGGGGCAGGGGGAGAGGTCACGGCCGCCGCCATGAGCATCCCCGAGGGCCTCCGCGACGTCATCGGCCGGCGACTGTCGCGGCTGAGTCCCGACTGCAACCGCGTGCTGGCAGTGGCGGCGGTGATCGGGCGGGACTTCGGACTGGAGACGCTGCATGCGGTGGTGGAGTTAGACGAAGAGCAAGTCGTCTCGTCACTGGAGGAGGCGCTGCACATCGGGGTACTGGAGGAGCAGAGCCGCCCCGGCAGCATCCGCTACCGGTTCGCGCACGCCTTCTTCCGCCAGACGCTGTACGAAGAGCTGATCGCGCCCAGGCGGCTGCGGCTGCACCAGCAGGTGGCGGCGGCGCTGGAGCAGCAGTACGCGAGCCGCTTAGAGGAGCACGCCGCCGAGCTGGCGGAGCACTTTGCCCAGAGCACAGACCGCGGCGACCTCGCGAAGGCGGTGCGCTACGGGGAGCTTGCAGCACAGCGGGCGCTGGCCGTGTACGCCTACGGTGAAGCCGCTCGGCACTTGGAGCAGGCGCTCGCAGTGCAGGAAGTGCTGGACCCCGACGACTCGGCCAAGCGCTGCGACCTGTTGCTGGCGCTGGGTGACGCCCTGGTGTCGCTTGGCAACATCACGCGCGCGGTGGAAATAGTGGCGCCGGAAGCGCTGCGCCTAGCTGACGGGCTGGCGGACCGAGGTCGGGGCTCGCGGGTCTGCCGTATTGTCCTTCATGCGCTCGGAGCGGGGCCGCACGCCTTCGAATTGCTTGACGGCCATCGATGGGCGGAAGTCGCGGATCGGTGCGCTGAGGACGGCACCGTCCATCGGGTTTACGCAGATCTACTGCTTGCGCGCTCGGCCTTAATTCGAGGTGATTCGGGCCGAGGAGAGCGCCTCCAGCTCAAGGCCGCTGATCTCGCCCAACAGCTCGAGGATCCTGTCGCGATGGTGCACAGCGCAATCGGCCCTCTGAACGCGGCGGCTACGCCGCCCGAGACGCACGCGGCGCGTATAGGGCTGGCCGAGGCGGTGGCGAAGCGCCCCCTAGAGCGCGTTCGGAGCGACAGTTTGGCTGATGTGCTCAGCGCCCTGGGCCAGGCTTTCCTGACGTGGGGCCGACGTGACGAGGCCGTGGCATCCTGGCAACGGGCGAACGAAGCGGCTCTCGGATCCCAAGAAGCCATCGCCGCCTTCACCCCGTATGTGACTGAGGCGCTGCAATTGACCCTGGATGGCAAGCTGGAGCAAGCGTTGGGGCTGGATGAAAGAATTCGTGCGCGAGCGGTTGAGGTCGATCAGGAGCGAACAGGCGGCGCACTCGCTGCTCGATCCGTCAGACGCGCCCAAATCTACTTGGGCCGCGCTGCGGACGCACTGGCGCGAATCGCTGCATCGCCCGACCTCTTCTCTATCAACGGCGTCTATTCGGGCCAGCGTGCTCTCTGCCTGGCACATGTCGGTGAAGCCGAGGAGGCGCGCGATATCCTTCATCGCATGCTGGCTGCCCGCGACATGGGTAGCCACAACGACCCCACGCCGGCCAGCGTATTGCGCTACCTCTTGGAAGCTGCCGTGGTGCTCGGGGAGACGGAGGCCGCAGCCGTGCTCGAGGCGCGGATGGCGCCGCTTGCGGGGTTGCTGCACACCGAGGCGGACATGTGTTACAACATCGGCCGGCTGTGCGGCGGGGCAGCGGCGCTACGCGGCGATGCTGGCACGGCACGCGGTTACTTCCTACAGGCCCTCGAGATCTGCGAGAAGGTATGCTTCCGGCCGGAGATTGCACTAACGCGGCTTGAGCTGGCAGAGCTGCTGCTCGAGCACTATCCCGACGAGCGCGCGGCCGCCCTCGAGCATCTTGAGTTCGCGATCGGCGAGTTCCGCGAGATGAAGATGCAACCGTCGCTGGAGCGGGCGCTGCGGCACAAGGATGTGCTGAAGGCGTGACAGCATGACGAGCGACCGCGTTCAGCGCCGTATTGATCGACTGCTCGAGCAAGCCGATGAAGCGTTGGATCGCCTCGATTGGGACGAGGTCCAGGCACGAGCGCAGGCAGTGCTGAATCTGGATGCCGCCAATCAGGACGCCCTCACATACCTAGGGGCGGCGGCCCGAGGCCTGGGAGGGGCCGCAGAGCCAAATGCGCGGCTGGGAGCTGCAGAGCAGCCAGATGCCGAAGCCATCAGGTCGCGACAACCTGCCGACACTCCCGCTTCCTTCGCTGCCGGCCGCTACGCGGTCATACGCTTCCTGGGGGAGGGCGGCAAGAAGCGCGTCTATCTCGCCCATGACACCACCCTCGACCGCGACGTCGCCTTCGCGCTCATAAAGACTGACGGGCTCGACGACACCGCCCGCGAACGGATCTCGCGTGAGGCTCAGGCTATGGGGAAGCTCGGCACCCATCCTCACATCGTCACCGTCTTTGACCTGGGGGACGAGGACGGCCAACCCTACATGGTCACTGAGCTGATGGGCGGCGGCGACGTCGAGGGTGCCATTGAAAAGGCACTCGACCACAAGCTGCCGCTGTCCGAGGCGCTGGCCATCGCCGAGCAAGTCTGCCAGGGATTGGAATTCGCCCACGGCAAAGGCATCGTCCACCGCGACCTCAAGCCGGGCAACGTCTGGCTCACCGCCGATGGCGTCGCGAAGATCGGCGACTTCGGGCTGGCGGTCGCCATCGACCGCACCCGCCTCACCCAGGCGGGGATGATGGTAGGCACAGTCAGCTACATGCCGCCGGAGCAGGCGATGGGCGGCGAAGTGATCCCACGCTCGGACCTGTACAGCCTGGGAGCAATGCTGTACGAAATGGTCACGGGCCGGCCGCCGTTTGTGGGTGACGAGAGCGTCGCCATCATCACCCAGCATTTGAACACCGCGCCGGTCTCACCGTCCTGGCACAGCCCAACCGTCCCGCCCGGCCTCGAAGCGCTGATTCTGCGCCTGCTGGAGAAGGACCCAGCCAAACGGCCGGCCTCGGCCACCGAAGTCTTGGCAGCGATCCAGCAGATCGGAAGAGCGTCGGTCTCGACCGATGCAGGCGCAGGTACCGTACCCAGCTCCATTATTGAGCCGGCATCCGCAGACCAGAACCCCATGTACCGCCGCACCTTCGTCGGCCGCGAGCAGGAGCTGAAGCAGCTCCAGTCCGCCTACGACGTCGCCACCTCCGGTCAGGGCTCACTGATGATGGTTGTTGGTGAGCCGGGCATCGGCAAAACCTCCCTCTGCGAGCAGCTCGCCACCTACACCACCATTCGGTCCGGTAAGACGCTCGTCGGGCACTGCTATGAGGAGGGCTCGCTCTGCCTGCCCTACCTCCCTTTCGTGGAGGCGATGCGCAGCTATGTCCTGGCGGGCGAGCCGGACCGGCTACTCAAGGAAATGGGCTCCGGCGCTGGCGACATCGCGCGCATCGTCTCCGAAGTGCGCGAACGGGTCAGTGTTGAACCGGCAAGCGCGAGCGCCACGGACCCGGAGCAGGAGCGTTATCGGCTCTATCAGGCGGTCACCGGCTTCCTGCGGAATGCGGCTGCGGTGCAGCCGCTGGTCATCGTGCTGGAGGACCTGCACGACGCAGACCGCGGGACGCTCGACCTGCTCCTGCACCTAGCCCGCAATCTCGCCGGCAGCCGCTTGCTGCTGGTCGGGACGTATCGTGACATCGAGGTCGACCGTTCGCACCCGCTGTCCGCCACACTGGCCGAGCTGCGGCGCAGTGCCGGCTTTCGCCGCGTGCTGCTGCGCGGTCTGACCGCCGACGAAGTGCAGCGCATGCTCTCCGGCATCTCAGGCCAGGATGTGCGCTGGGAGCTGGCCGAGGCGGTGCACCGACAGACCGAGGGCAATCCGCTGTTCGTGCAGGAGGTGCTGCGCTACCTGGTGGAAGAAGGGCTGATCACGCGCGAGGGCGGACATTGGCGCGCAGCGGGCGACACACCACTGGCGGTGAGCATTCCCGAGGGGCTGAGAGACGTGATCGGCAAGCGGCTGTCGCGGCTGAGTCCAGACTGCAACCGGCTCTTGGCGATCGCTGCCGTCGTCGGGCGCGATTTCCGGCTGGACACCTTGCAGGCGGTGGCCGGCGTGGCCGAGGAGCCGCTGCTGGCCGCACTCGAGGAGGCGACGCGGGCGGCAGTGCTGTCGGAGCAGGCGCGCGTCGGTGGTGTGCAGTACCGCTTTGCGCACGCTTTCTTCCGCCAGACCTTGTACGAGGAGCTGAGCGTGCCGCGGCGGCTGCACATGCACCAAGAGGTGGCACGGGTCCTGGAAAAGCAGTATGGCAACCGACTGGAGGAGCATGCGGCCGAGCTGGCCGAGCACTTTGCGCAGTCGACCGATGCCGAAGACCTGCGCAAGGCGATTACGTATGCGGAGCTGGCAGCTGGACGAGCGCTGGCCGTCTACGCCTACGGCGAGGCGGCGCGACACCTGGAGCACGCGCTGGATGTGCAGGAGGTTCTGGACCCAGACGAGAAAGCGAAGCGCTGTGACCTGCTGCTGGCGCTTGGGGAGGCGCTGCTGCCGGCGGGCGAGCCGGTGCGTGTCTTCGAGATCGTTGCGCCGCAGGCGCTGGCACTGGCCGAGGCGCTTGAAGATCGCGACCGTGCCTCACGAACCTGCCAGCTCGCCATCGAGGGGCTCCTGCGCTACGGCAACGCGCCGATGCTGGGAACGGCAGTGCACCGGCAGTGGGTGGAGCGAGCGGACCGTCATGCCACCGGCGGGACGATCGCGCGCGTCCATGCCGACCTGGCGTTGGCGCAGGCCTATCTGGGAGACGGCCGGCGGCTGTCCGAGGTTTTGCCCCTGCGTGAGCGTGCGCTCGGCCTGGCGCGGGAACTCGGCGACCCAGAAACCCTCTTCGGTGCGGCTCGTGCGTTACTTACCTGCATGTTGGAGTTACCTGCCGGCCAGTTGAGCGAACAGAGGATGCTGCGCATCGCGGACGAATTCTGCAGTTACTCTCGTGAGGGCGTGCGAGCGAGGACTCTCGGGACAGTCCTGTACTTCAGCGGGATAGTCTACCTCAATACGGGCGATCGGGCACGGGCGGAGGCTGTTTGGCACGAGCTCGCGGAATTGGCGGAACGGACGAAGGACACGGACCTCCTGCTCCGCAGCTTGGCGAACGAAATCGACGAGGCGTTGCTGGACGGCAGGCTGGAGGCGGCCGTGGTCGCAGCGACGCTCGTGGGCAGCCGGGGGGATGAGCTCGGTGCTCCTGTCGCGGGACGCCTGTGGACCTCCCGCGGGTTCCGTCCACTGCTGTACTTGAATCGGGCCAAGGAGACCGTGGAGGCACTGCCGGAGGCCGGACAACTGGCAGGGGTAGCGCCTGAGCAACCACGCCCAGTGCCCTTCGAGCGCTCGCGGGGGGCGCTCGCGCTGGCCTATCTCGGGCGATCCGACGAGGCTCGGGCGGCGATGAACGAGTTGTTCGCCGAATTGATGGTGGCCAGTGAGGAGCACGTGCTGACGCCGCTAGCCGGCGTGACTCTGCTGGAGACCGCGGTCTTGTTGAAGGACCGAGAGGCGGCAGCGCTGCTCGCCTCGCGACTGCGACCAGTAGCCGGACTTGCTTATGGGGGCCTCGCCCTGACCTGCGTCGCACGACACCTCGGGGCTGCTGCCGCTCTGCTCGGCGACGGCGAAGCGGCCCGCGCCTACTACGCCCAGGCGCTGGAGATTGCAGGAAAGATCCGCTTCCGGCCGGAAATCGCCCTGACGCATCTCGGGCTCGCGGAGCTGCTGCTGGCGAGCTATGCCGACGAGCGCGCCGAAGCGCTCGACCACCTCGACTTCGCGATCGCCGAATTCCGCGAGATGAAGATGCAGCCGTCACTGGAGCGGGCGCTGCGGCACAAGGATGTGCTGAAGGCATGAGCGCTCGTCCAACGGAAGCGGGCGTGTCTCGTGCCATCAATCCATCGCCCGCACGCCCAGGCATCCGCTAGGCTGAGCAGATGTCTGTTATCACAACGCTTCCCCGCAGGCCCAACGTCTCCCACCGGATTAACCAGGGGGGCCGCAATGCCTTTTTTGCGAAACGAGGTTCTCCGGGCCCTATTTTGAATCTGCGATGCCCGCTGCCCATACACCTTCTAAAGCATTCCAAACCCTGGACAGGGGAAAGAGATCTACGAAGCAGGTGCGGTTCCTGCTGGCGCCGACCCACCTGGACCTGGAGGAGCGGCTGCAGGCCGAGGCTGATTGCAGGCCCGATCAGCGGCTACACTGGCTTCCGAGGCCGGATGGCAGGAGCCCTTCGCGGCCGAGGCTTAGGAGAACTTCCATGCAAATCGGCGTTGTCTTCCCACAAACAGAGATCGGAACCGACCCGGTGGTCATACGCGATTACGCGCAGGCCGCGGAGCAGCTCGGCTTCGCGCATCTGGTCGCCTACGACCACGTGCTGGGCGCGAATCCCAACCGGCCGGGCGGTTGGGATCGCGGCTACACGTTCGAATCCGCCTTCCACGAGCCGTTGGTGCTGTTCGGCTATCTCGCTGGGCTGACCCGAACGCTGCAACTGTTCACAGAGATCCTGATCCTGCCGCAGCGGCAGACTGCGCTCTCCTCCAAGCAGGCGGCTGCTGTCGACGTCCTCAGCGGCGGCCGGCTGCGGCTCGGTGTGGGCGTCGGTTGGAACTCCGTCGAGTATGAGTCGCTTGGGCAGAGCTTTCAGACGCGCGGCCGCCGCATGGAGGAGCAGATTGGTCTGCTTCGCAAACTGTGGACCCAGCCGCTGGTGACGTTCGACGGGCGCTTCGATCACATTGCCGACGCCGGGATCAACCCGTTGCCCGTTCAGCGACCCATCCCGATCTGGATGGGCGGCATGTCGGATGTGGTACAACAACGCGCGGCGCGGCTTGCGGATGGATGGTTCCCGCAGCGAATCGGGCCGGGCGACGAGGCGCGGGCGCTGTTCGAGCGAATGCGTAGTGCGGTGAAGGCCGAGCGCCGTGACCCGAATGCATTCGGCATTGAGGTACGCGTCAATGCCGCCGACGGTTCGCCGGATGACTGGGCGGCGACGGCCAATGCATGGGTCGGGATCGGCGCCACGCATGTTGCGCTCAACACGATGGGGGCGGGGTTCACAACGCCCGACGCGCATGTCGATGCGATTCGGCGGTTTATGGGAGCCGTGGGGTCAGGAGCCAAGACAGCCTCGGGCGGCTGAGCGTGACCAATATTCGTTTCTGATCGCTATAAGGGTAGGGGTCCGATCAGAAGCGAATTCCCGACGGGAACCGGCGCTTGTGGGAGAGACGTCCATGCGATTGATCTATGACGATGTCATCGTCGGGGCCGGCTCCTCCGGAGCCGTGCTGGCCGCCAGGCTGAGCGAGGACCCTGACCGCAGTGTGTTGCTGCTCGAGGCTGGGCCGGACTACATCACGCCCGAACAAACCCCCGAGGACCTGATCAACGCCCGCAATATATCCATGGTCGACCACGACTGGCAGTTCACGGCCGAGGCCGTTCCGGGGCGCTCGATCCCCTATCCACGAGGCAAGGTCACCGGCGGGTCGTCCGCCGTCAACGGCACCGTTGCACTACGGGGCGTGCCTGCGGACTACGACGAGTGGGCGGCATGGGGCAACGGCGAGTGGGCGTGGCAAAAGCTGCTGCCGTATTTTCGCAAGCTGGAAGACGATCAGGACGAGCGAGGCGACTTCCACGGCAGCGGCGGCCCGATCCCGGTCAGACGTTGGAGAGACGCGGAGCTCCTGCCGCAGCAACATGCGTTCTTCACTATCTGCCGCCGCCTCGGCTTCGAGGAGGTGAGCGATCACAACCATCCCGAAGCCAGCGGCATCGGGATTATTCCGATGAATCAGCGCGAGTTCGTGCGTGTCTCAACGGCGATCGCCTATCTGCTGCCTGCGCGTCACCGGCTCAACCTCACGATCCGTGCCGGCGGCCTCGTCGATCGCGTGCTGTTTGAGGGCGACCGGGCTGTGGGTGTGGAAGTCGAATGCGGAGAGGTAACCCAGCGGGTCTACGGCCGCCGGATTACGCTGTCGGCGGGTGCAGTCGCGTCTCCGCCGATCCTGCTGAGATCGGGAATCGGGCCTCGTGACGATCTGCTCAGGCTGGGCATTGAGCCAATGCTGGACCTGCCCGGCGTCGGCGCCAACCTGCTCGACCACCCCAACGCGCCGGTCGTCATCATTCCCAGGGATGGCGTCTGCGACACCCACAATCCATTCGCGCAAACGATGGTGCGCTACACGGCGCCGGGCTCGGACCAGTTCAACGACATGCAGCTCATTCTGCTCAACCACTCCGATCTGTCGGTCCGGCAGCCGCAGATGGCCGAGGCGCTCGGCATGCCGGTCGTCATGAGCTGCAGCACTCTGCTGCAGCGTCCGCGCTCCGCCGGGCGGCTCTCGTTGGCCAGTGTCGACCCCCACGACCAGCCGAAGCTCGATCTGAACTACTTCGCCGAACCCGAGGACATGCGCAGGATGGTCGATGGTCTCCGGCTCTGCTGGGAGGTCGTGCACGCCCCTGAACTCGAGACGTTCGTCGACCGTATTGCCCTGTTGGACGATGAGATGGTCGCCTCAGACGAGGCGCTCAGCGACTACATTCGGCAGACCGCGCGCACGACCTTTCATCCGGTCGGCACGGCGCGAATGGGCCCTGAGGGCGACTCGGGCGCGGTGGTCGACCAGTACTGTCGCGTCCGCGGCGTCCCGAACCTGCGTGTCGTCGACGCGTCGGTGATGCCGAACATCGTCAGTTGCAACACCAACCTGACCTGCATCATGATCGGCGAGCGTGTCGCCGATTGGATGAGGAGCGAAGAATGAGGGAGACCGCGGCTACGAAGATCCTGTTTCTGCCTAAGCTGGCGCCCGCCGTGACCGAAATCGGCGAGAGCCTGCTGCCGCCGGGCTTCACGCTCGAGTATCTGGCCGGCCCCGAGGAGCCGGCCAAGCGGGTGGAGCAGCTCGAGAGCGCCGATTTTCTGCTCGGCTTCTTCTCCGCAAACCGGCTTCCCTCGTCTGATTATCAACACCTCCATAGGGTCCGGCTTGCTCAACTCCTGAGCGCGGGTTACGACGGCATCGACCTCGAGCAGCTCCGCCGGTTGCGTATCCCGCTGTCGGATAACGGCGGCGCCAACGCCGTTGCCGTCGCCGAGCACACAATCATGCTGATGCTCGCCGTCAACCGGCAGCTCGTCGATCTGGATCACCTGATGCGCGAGGGCGGGTGGAAGAACGCGCAGCTCGGCCAGGAAACCTCTCACGAGCTGGAGGGGCAGACGATCGGCATCGTTGGGGCCGGCCGGATCGGCCGCGCCGTCGCCCGAAGGTTGGGTGGCTGGGATGTGAACCTGATCTATTACGACCCCGTCCGCGTCCCCTCTGATGAAGAGCGCACGCTGAAGCTTCGCTTCTGCGAGCTGGACGAACTGCTCGCCCAGGCGGACCTCGTGACGCTGCATGCTCCGGCGAACGCCTCGACCAGCCGCATGATCGGCGAGCGGGCCCTCGGGCTGATGAAGCCGGAGGCGATCCTTATCAACTGCGCCCGCGGTGAGCTGGTCGACGAGGACAGCCTGCACGCTGCGCTCAGCGGCCACCGGATCGCCGCCGCCGGGCTGGACACGTTTGCAAACGAACCGCCCAACGCGGAGAATCCACTGCGCACATTGCCGAACGTCGTCCTGACGCCGCACGCCGCCGGCCCAACATGGGAGAGCTGGCCGAAGCGTTTCGCCAACGGCTTCGCCAACATCGAGCGCGTGGCGGGCGGCCTGCCGCCCCTGTGGGTCGTCCCGGAGTTGCAGGAGCTGCTCGAGTCATCGCAGTCGGCCGGCCGCTAGGACCGGCCCAATCAACCACCAGAGTCAGAATCAGGAGAACGATGCCGAGCGAGCGGGTCCAGCGTCACATCGATCGGCTCCTGGACGAAGCCGACCGCGCCGCCGCCGAGCGTGATTGGGGCACTGTACGCGAGCGTGCCGCCGACGCGCTCACGCTCGACGCCGACAACGGCGACGCCCGTGCTCTGGCCGCGCTGGCGGAACGAAACGCCGGCGCCGGACATATCCACTCGGCCTCCGTCCCCCGAGGGAAAGTAGGCGACCCCGGCTCCGTAGGGGAGGGTCTTGTGCCCTCCCACGCGCTTCCGGCGTCTTTCGCGAATGGGCGCTACAAGGTCAAACGCTTCCTGGGCGAGGGAGGCAAGAAGAAGGTCTACCTCGCCCACGACGATCTGCTCGACCGCGATGTGGCCTTCGCCCTGATCAAGACCGACGGTCTCGACGAAGCCGGCCGCGACCGGATCAAACGTGAGGCGCAGGCCATGGGCCGCCTCGGCGCCCATCCGCACATCGTCTCGGTTTTCGACCTCGGTACTGAACTCCCTCTCCCTCTGGGAGAGGGCGGGGGTGAGGGTACCCCGTACATCGTCACGGAGCTGATGGGAGGCGGCGACGTCGAAGGATTAATTGAAGCAGCGACGGACCACCGTCCGCCGCTGGCACGCAGCCTGGAGATCGGCATCCAAATCTGCCGTGCCCTGGAGTTCGCACACCAGAACGGCATCGTCCACCGCGACCTCAAGCCCGGTAACGTCTGGCTCACATCTCCCCCTCTCCCTCTGGGGGAGGGCAGGGGTGAGGGCGTCGCCAAGCTCGGCGACTTCGGCCTGGCGGTCGCGCTGGACCGCTCGCGGCTGACGCAGGCGGGGATGATGGTCGGAACCGTCAGCTACATGCCGCCGGAGCAGGCGCTGGGCGGCGAGGTGACCCCACGGAGCGACCTCTACAGCCTCGGCGCGATGCTGTACGAGCTGGTCACCGGCCGGCCGCCGTTCGCGGGCGACGAGAGCGTGGCAATCATCACCCAGCACCTCAACGTCGTGCCGGTAGCGCCGTCCTGGCACAACGCAGCCGTGCCGCCGGAGCTGGAGTCGTTGATCCTGAGGCTGCTGGCGAAGGATCCCGCGAAGCGCCCGGCATCCGCCGCCGAGGTGGGCGCGGCGTTGGAGTCGATCGACCCGACCGCGCCCGTCGCCGCGACGTCCGGCAACCCGCTGGAGCGGGTGGCACGCGGGGTGTTCGTCGGCCGCGAGCAGGAGCTGCGACGGCTGCAGGGCGCCGTCGACTCGGCCGTGGCCGGCAGCGGCGGGGTCGTGATGCTTGTCGGGGAGCCTGGGATCGGCAAAACGCGAACGGCACAGGAGTTGGAGACCTACACGCGCATCCGCGGCGGCCAGGTGCTGTGGGGCCGGGCGCACGAGGCGGCAGGGGCGCCGGCCTACTGGCCCTGGGTGCAGGCGCTGCGTGCCTACGTGGGGGTCACCGACCCGGCCGCGCTCCGCTCCCAGCTCGGCAGCGGAGCGACCGAGGTCGCCCGCGTCATCTCGGAGGTTCGGGAGCGGCTGCCCGGCCTACCGGATTTGGCCGCCATTATCGAGCCGGAGAGCGCCCAGTTCCGGCTGTTCGACGCTATCGCGAGCTTTGTCAAGAACGCCTCCACGGCGGCGCCGCTGCTTATCGTGTTGGATGACCTGCACTGGGCCGACAAGCCGAGCCTGCTGCTGTTGCAGCACCTGGCGCGCGAGATCGGACGCTCGCGGCTGCTGGTTCTGGGAACGTATCGCGACGTCGAGGTCGGCCGCGCTCACCCGCTGGCCGAGACGCTGGCGGAGCTGGCGCGTGAGCAGCTTTTCCAGCGGGTGCTCCTGCGCGGGCTGTCGCGCGAGGAGGTCGAGACCTACATCAAGGCCAGCTCGGGCGTCGACCCGGCGCGCGAGCTGCTGGCGGCGATCTACGAGGAGACAGAGGGCAACCCCTTCTTCCTGGGCGAGGTCGTAGCGCTGATGACGCAGGAGGGGACTCTGACGGGCGCAGGTCGCCGGCAGGGTATCGCGCTGACGGTGCCACAGAGCGTGCGCGAGGTGCTGGGACGGCGGCTGGATCGACTGTCGAGCGAGTGCAACGAGCTGCTCACCGTCGCGGCGGTTGCCGGGCGCGAGTTCCGCTACGAGCTGCTGGCGGCACTGGACCCTCACCCCAACCCTCTCCCAGAGGGAGAGGGAGATGAGGATCGGCTGCTGGAGCAGGTCGAGGAAGCGCTGACAGCACGGGTGATCGAGGAGACGGGAACGGCGGGCGAGTACCGCTTCAGCCACGCGCTCATCCAGGAGACGCTGTTGGGCGAGCTGTCGACGACCCGGCGTGTGCGGCTGCACGGCCGCATCGCGGAGGCGCTGGAGCGCCTGTACGGCGAGCGCGCGGAGCGGCAGGCGGCGGAGCTGGCGCAGCACTACTCAGAGTCCGCCACGCTGACGCGTGCTCACGCCGGCAAGGCGGCGCGCTACAGCCGCCTTGCGGGCGAGCAGGCAGAGGCAGCGTTCGGCTGGGAGGAGGCGGCGCGTTGGTACGAGGGGTCGCTGGCAGTGATTCGAGATTCAAGAGAGGGTCAGGATGAGGACGACGCGGCACTGCTCGTAGGTATCGGGCGCTGTCGGGTTCAGGGCGGGTATATGGGCTGGGGTCTCGACCCGCTCTACGAGGCGGCGTCTATCTACGAGGCGCGGAAAGACGGGGTGGGCTTGGCCAGAGCGGTGCTTACCATGCACGGGGCCTTCAGCGCGTCGGAGGGGGAGGAGCGGCGGCGCACGGTAATCGAGTCTGCGCTGCGCGCCCTTGGCGAAGCTGACTACCACCTTCGAGCTGAGCTACTGGAGCGACGAGCGCGGCTGTCGGAACTCGACGAATCCGGTCGTGAGGCGGCGGGCGAGGCGAGGGCGCTGGCTTTGGAGCACGGCTTCGTCGACGTGCAGGCCCTGCTACTGGAGCACGATGCTTACCGGGCTGGAAGCGCGTTGCAGCTTTCGGAGTCAGAGCGGCTTTTTCGAGCGGCCGCAGCGGGGCTTTCCGCTGCCGGCAGGCAGGCGGACGCCGCGTTTCGCCTCGGCGAAGCAGCGATACTGCCGCCGCTCTTGGGTAATCTCGACGCCGGCGTGGCTCGCCTCGAGGAAGTCATGGACCTCGCGCAGCAATCAAACCTGCGGGGCGCCCTAAACCCGATACTCGCCACCCTCGCCGGGATAGCGCTTGCGCGAGGTGAGTTCGATCGATTTCAGGAACTGACGTCGCGCGCATTAATCCTTCATACCGGCCTATTTCACTATCTGCTTCGAGCTCGCCATGCCGAGCTCGCAGGAGACCTAGAGTGAGCCGCCGCGTGGCTTGCGGATGCGGAGCGTTTCATCATCTACGGCGGATCGGCCGGTATGCTGCGTTCCGCGCAGGCGAGGGTCGCCTTCAGCGCGGGTGATGAGGCCACTGCTCGCAAGGCAATCCTCGACTGGCGGGAGCGACACCTTCGGACCTGGAACCTCCCCTTGAGGATCGTTGTACTCGTCGGTGGAGATGAGGCGGTGGCGGCGCTTGCGGAGGAGGAGGTTGCGCGGGAGATCTATACCGAGCTGGTGGCGTATGCGCCTATCCGGTTCCAACCTCGTATGGCGATGTCAGTCGACGCCGTCCGCGGCGGGCTGGCGCTGCGCCTGGGCCTGATCGATGAGGCCGAGGCGCACTACAGCATCGGGCTGGAGTGGACGGAGCGCGAGCGTTGTGTTATCGAGCAGGGGCGCTGCCTGCAGGGCCTCGCCGAGGTGGCGGAGCGGCGCGGACGGCACGCGGAGGCGATGCAACTCCTCGATCGAGCCGGAGCGATCTTCCAGCAGTACGGGATCCAGCTCTACCTCAAGCGGGTGCTGGCGAAGAAGGAGATCCTGCGGGCGTGACCTCACCCTGCCCTTACCCCAACCCCTCCCAAGGGGAGAGGGGGAGGAGGGCGACACGGAGAGGGGTGCGAGGGATCTTCGTCCTCTGTTAGGATCGCGCCGTGGAGGACGGACGCCGGCGTGCGCTCAGGCAGCGTATTGCACAACGGCCGGCGTCAGTTCGGTTTTCGGAGATAGAGCGGCTTCTTCGTTTGTCGGGGTGGTTCGTGCACCGCATCCGTGGAAGCCATTACGTCTTCGCCCGTGGCGATGAGATGTTAAGCGTCCCTTTCCGTCGCCCGCACGTGCTCCCCGTCTACGTACGCGAGGTGCTCAACCGAACCCGAGAGGCCAACGATGATGTCTGAGTCATCTGCACTGGAAGAGCGAATCGGTGAGCTTCTCAAGCGCCCATATCTGAAGGTCATCAGAGGGGACGCCGAAGAGGGTTTCCTCGCGTCGGCGCCCGACCTGCCGGGCTGCATCACGGCCGGCGAGACCGAGGAAGAGGCACTGGCGATGCTGAGGGATGCGATGGCTGGCTGGTTCGAGAGCGCTCTCATGCGCGAACTTCCGATCCCGGAGCCGTCGTCCGAGCCTCTTGCTGGCAAGCCTCGTCCTCCAAAGTAGGACCCGGGGTTCACTCGACCCCCGGCCGGCTGTCCGCGACCCGGCTCGCCTTGCCCTGAAAACGCTCGAGGCTCCCGGGCGGCACCCCTTCCACCACCGGCTGGACCGCAAGGCGGTCGAACAAGAGCTGCCGCAACCTCACAGCCGCCGGCTCACTCTCCAGCTCGGCGCGGACGGTGATCACGTCCATACCGCCCGCCTCGCGGGTCACCTCGATTCGCCATTCGGCGCCGGGCGGGCAGAATCCGGCCACAACCTCTTCGATCGCGCTGGGATAGACGAGCGCTCCGCGGACCTTGAGTGCGTCGTCGATCCGGCCCAGGATCGACGTGACGCGTGGCAATCCGGACGGATGCCGCCGGCCGTCGACTATTTCGGCGGCGAGGTCGCGTGTGCGGTAGCGCAGCAGCGGTGTGGCCTCGCGGAAGGGCGCGGTCACGGTAAGCTCGCCGGTCTCGCCGGGTGTCACCGGCTCGTCCCGTTCGGGCTCGAGGATCTCGACGATGAACTCGCGCGTGTCGATCAGCAGCTCGCCCGAGAGGGGCGCCTCCGGCCGCGAGTAGCCGAGTACCGGCCCACCCGTCTCCGTCGAACCGTAGAATTCCTGCCAGACGAACTGCTCGCCGAGCGTCTCGCACACCTGGCGCCGCAGCGCTATGCTCGCACCCTCGCCGCCGATGAAGCCGCGCCGCAGCCCCCAGGAGCCTGGATCCACACCCTGGCGCTGCGCGGTCTCGATCAAGTAGCGCATGTATGAGGGGGTGGCCGAGACGCCGGTAATTGGCAGTTCCGCCAGCCACTCGATAACCTGCCCCGTGCTCGTTGGGCCGGCAGGGAGCAGTCCGGCGCCGGAGACATTCGCCAGCAAATCGAGGGTGGGTCCGCCGATCCAGAGTCCGTGGCCATGGGTGTTGAGCAGCAGGTCACCTGGACCAAAGCCCGCCTGCCTGCCCGGTCTTCGAGTTGCCCGCCGATCCGCGTCCAGTCGAACTTCGAGTAGGCGATGAACAGCCGCGGACCGGTGGTGCCGGATGTGGCTGCGACGCGATGAGCCCGTCCCGGTAAGTCGAAGGACAGCGGGAAGCGGCCGTAGGGACGGAGATCGGCTTTGGTGCTGGTCGGAAGATCGGCAAGCGACGTGTCCGCAACCTTGCCAAACCTGTCTCGATAAAACGGGATCTCGCGCCGCGCCCGCCCGATGAGACGGCTCAGCGCTCCGCTCTTGTCGCCGGTCTCACCAATGCCGGGTGCCGGGGCGGTCACAGCAGGTCGCCGTCTGAGGCGAGGACGCGATCGAGCAGCGAGGGCTGGCCCTTTCGATCGGCCTGAGCGGCGAAATGGGCGATCTGATACGTGCGCGCGGCAGACGCCAGATAGAAGCGCTCGTAGAGCTCGTTGCGGCCGCCGAGCGCACTGCCGGCGAAATCCCATGCGGTACGGAAGATGCGCGTTCGCTCATCGGCTCCCAGCGCGCCGGCGCCGGCGTAGTACCGGTCGATCAGTCCGCGGAGCGCCGGCTCGGCGAGCTCGGCAGCCGTCGGCGTCGCCAGCAGGCTGTGTGCCCCCAGGAGCTTGATGATCTCGTTAATGCGCGGGAACCAGCGGGGGAGCGTCGGGCGCAGGGCGCGGAAGGGGCGCTCGTCGCAGAACCAAACGCCGTTGCCGTACTCATGCGCACCCGCCTCGGCAGCGCACAGGGCAGCTCTCGTCAGCTCCGCGTAGCTCCAGACCTCGCCCAGCATCTCCCAGGTGGACGGGTTGCCAGCCTTCACGGCTTCGACCATGCACGTCACCAGTTCATAGGCGAAGTCGAGTTTTGCCAGTGCGCGGATTGTCGTCTGCTGCATGACGTTCGCCACCCACCCCGTCGTCATGACCTTGTTGTAGACCTCGGTGTCGCCGTCGAGGAAAATGCGGTCGCGCGGCACCTCGACGTCATCGAAGATGACGACAGCGTCCTGCTCGTCAAAGCGGGACGAGAACGGGTGGTCGTGTCGATCGCCTTTGTCCGAGTAGCTGTCCCGGCAGAGGATCTTGAGGCCCGGCGTCTTGAGCGGTATCGAGAAGACAAGGGCGTAGCGGTTGGCGTCCTTCGGAATCGGCTGACCCGGGTAGATGAAGATCTCGTCCGCGAACGGCGCCAACGTTGCCAGCGCTCGCGCACCGCTCACAACAATGCCGTTGGACGTGTCCGCGACCTTGTGCAGTACAACCTCGCCGCCTCCGGCCTCGACCTCGGGAACGGACTTATCGACGGTTGGGTTGACGATCGCATGTGTGAGCGCGAGGTCGCGCCGCGCGCACTCCTTCTGATAGGCGACTAGATTGGCCGCGCCGCGGTCGTTGCCGTTCATTGCCCAGACATCGCAGCGGCCGGCGAATCCGGCGAGCGTGACGTTGAGGTAGTCGGGACTGCGGCCCAGCAGGCCGACCGTCTCCGTGGCCACCCGCTCGATCGCCACGTGCCGGCGCGTCAGGTCGGCAGGCGAACGAGGGATAAGGTGGTTGACATTGACCGGTTCGCCCGTGTGTGGGTCAGCCATGAGGAAGGTGCTGGGCTCGGCCTGCTGAAGGTCGAACAGCGCCGCAACTGACCGAGCCGCGCGCCGCAGGTCCGGGTGCTCGGCGACGTCAGCAACGCGCTGCCCGTCGAGCCACACCTCACGCCCGTCCTGCAGGCCTTCCAGGTACTGCTCGCCTGTTCGAGCCGGCATCGATTTGTCTCCGTGGCTAATCCCGCTCATCTCAAGATCGCGACGAAGATCATCGTAGCCTGTCCATCGGGGATGCCCCCTCGGGCTTCCCAAAGCCGGAGACTTTCAGGGCACCTACGTCGCTTATGCTTGTAGAACCCTGACGCAAGGGAGCGATACGATGCCAAGTCTGCAATTCAAACAGGTCGATGTCTTTACCCAGCGGCCGTTCCTCGGCAATCCCGTCGCTGTCATCCTCGGCGCCGATGGACTCGACGACGCCCAGATGCAACGCATCGCCGCGTGGACCAATCTGTCCGAGACGACGTTCGTGCTGCGGCCATCGACCGTCGCTGCCGATTACCGGTTGCGGATCTTTACGCCTGCCGGTGAGCTACCCTTTGCGGGCCACCCGACGATCGGCTCGGCACACGCGGTGCTGGAGAGCGGTTTCGTCGTGCCCGATTCACCAGCGCTGCGCCAGGAGTGCCCCGCGGGAGTTTTGTCGCTGACGGTGGAAGGAAGCGGGCCGGACAGGCAGATCTTCGTCCGAGCCCCGGCGACCAGAATCGTGCGCGACTGCGCAGGTCTGTCGGACACGATCTCCGCCGCCCTGGGTGCTCCTATCGTCGCCAACCCAGCGCCGCTTGCGATCGACGTCGGCCCAGTTTGGCTGGTGGCGTACATGGAGGACACGGAGTCGATCCGCCGGCTTCAGCCCGATATGGCGGCGGTTGCACAGCTGAGTCGAGACCTGGGCCTGTCGGGCATCACGGTCTTCAGTCTCGATCCTGCAGCGGATGCCGCCGCGCACGTCCGAACCTTCGCCCCCGCGATGGGGATCGCCGAGGATCCGGTCTGTGGAAGCGCGACCGCGACGATCGCGGCCTACCTGGCGGAGACCGGGCTGATCGAGGAGACCGGAGACAGCTACCTGGTAAGCCAGGGAACCGAGTTGGGGCGCGACGGCCGCATCTCTGTGCGGGTCGAGGACGGCGGCCGGTCGATCACCTTCGGCGGTTGTGCCGTCACGGCGATCGACGGCCGGATCGAGGTCTGAGCGGCCCGCTCCCTGCAAGTAGGTGCTGGGTGCAACGGCTGAACGCTCAGACGAACAGCGGTGTCATCTGCTGACGGTCGACCATCGCCTGCATCTCTGAATCTGAGGGTCGCGCCTCAAAGCGGCTGGCGGCATCGAGCACTCTGGGCAGGACGTCCACATCGCCAACGGTATTGATGAACACGCCCGGGCGGCCGAGCGCCCAATGGATGGCGCGATCGACGTCCGCCTGGTCCTCGAGTGGCTCGTACCAGGTGGCGCGACTGCGCGGTTTGTCGTTCCAGGGGCCGGCCGTGATCCCCTTAATCGTCTGAATTGCCACGCCGCGCTGCTGGCAAAGCGCCACGAGCGCCTCAAAGTCGGCGGCGTACTGCGGATTCTGCATCATGACGAAGTTGTATGGCAGCAGAACTGAGTCGAACGGGAAGCGCTCGAGGCTGCGCCGGTGGATCGACGGCGCAATCGTGCCGTGACCGGTCACGCCGATGTAGCGCGTGAGCCCCTGCCGGCGGGCCTCGATCGCGGCCTCCAGCGCCCCGCCGGGTCCCATCGCGACCTCCCACTCAGCCGGATCGGTGAGGTTGTGCAACTGCAGCAGATCCACCTGGCTGACCTGCAAGCGTTCCAGAGAGTGGCGGATACCGTCGCGCGCGGCCTCGTAGGTTCGCTCGCCGGTCTTGGTCGCCAGAAAAAAGCTGGACCGATGGCGTGACATCCACGGCCCGATCCTCAGCTCGGAATCGCCGTAACGGGCGGCGGTGTCGATGTGATTGATGCCGTGCCGCAGGATGAGGTCGAGGGTACGATCGGCGGTTGCCTGATCGACTTTGCCCAGGCACGCGGCGCCGAAAAGGGTTCTGGCGCTCTCGTGGCCGGTATTGCCGAACGGCTGAACTGGAATCATGTGAAGTCTCCTGCTACGGTGTCTTTCGTGACCGCCCTTCGGATATTCGCCCTGTTGCCGGTGCTCTTCAGTTTGAGTCTAGCTACGATGGCCGGGGCGATTGCGAGCTCCACAACGCCGCCGCAATGCCCGGTCGGCCAAGTGCCCAACTGGGACAACTCTGCCTGTATCTCCGTTGGGCAACCGTATACGCTCAGCGGCTATGGTGCCCCGACTCAACAAAAGGCGGTTCCTCAGGGCGGGCTCAATGGTGCTCCCGCGATGCACGACTGTAACGGTACGCCAGTTCCCCTGAGCGTGGCCTGTAGCGCAGCGTCGCCCTCGATGATTACCCAGTCAATTTCGACCATCGTGGCGACGAATAATGCCGCCGTTGCCAGTGCTTCGGCGGCGGCCGCGGCTGCAGCGGCTGCAGCGGCTCAGCCGTCGATCATGATAGTTGCTGCGGGTCCGGCCGGATCCGGAACCGTCTCCCCGACGCTCAGCACCGGCACCGATTCGACAGCTCTGCTCGTGAATCTGCTGGGTGACTGGTACTCGGGTTGGCTGCAGTACATAGCGGCGGCCTTCAACTTCGATGTTGCCAATCTGCAGGTGATCTCGACAACCTTCCTCCGCCTTCCCCCATGCTTTCTCGGGCAGGCAACTGCCTGCCAGTCCGCCGTCTGGCAGCAGATCGGCGCTTGGGTGGGAGATGTCACAGGCGGAAGCTGACGCACCGGCTGTCGGATCAAGCGGCTGTTTGGTTAAAGGTGGGTTACTCCCAGCGGAACGTCTGCATCGCCACGAGTAGTGCGATGGCTGCCCATCCAAACAGAATCAGCATATCCAGCCCGAGTGAAGACGTGCCGGTGCCGATGACGCCGCGGAGCGATCGGCTCAGCGCGGCGGCCGGCAGCGCGCGGGCGAACGCGCGCAGCGGCTCCGGCAGCCTGCTGACCGGCAGAACGATGTCGCCCAGTAACAGGAACATCAGATAGAGACCGTTGGCTCCGGCCAGGGTCGCCTCGGCGCGCAGCCCGCCCGCCATCGCCAGCCCGATTCCAGTGAACGCCGCCGTTCCCAGGAGCAACACGCCGACCCCGGCGACAGCGCTCGGCCCCGGCCGCCATCCGTAGACGAGCACCGCGATGAGTCCCAGTAGTGCGACCTGCGCAAGCTCGATCAGCAGCACCGAGGCCGCCTTGGCGGCGATGAGCCCGCCGCGCGGGAGGGGCGTCCCGCCGAGGCGCTTGAGCACGCGATAGTGGCGCTCGTAGGCGGTCGCGATGCCGAGGCTCACCATGGCGGTCGAGATAACGGCGAGCGCCAGCATCCCAGGGAGGAGGAAGGCAATTGCCGTCGCATTCCCGGGGACGATGCCGAGCGAGGCGAAGAAGACCAGCAGCACGGCCGGCACAATTAGCGTAATGAGGACGTTCTCGCCCCGCCGGAGTGTCAGCAGGATCTCCACGCGTGTTTGCGCCGCGACAGCGCTGGCAAGCGTTCCGGCTCCAGCGCTCACGTCGGTCGCTCCGAGCCGGTGAGGCGCAGGAACACATCTTCGAGCGACTCACCGCCGACGCGAAGCTCGTCTGGGATGATGCCAACAGCCCTGAGCGCCGTTGTGAGCTCAACGAGGAGCGCGCCCGGGTCCTGTGTCTCGATCTCGTAACGCCCCGGACGCTCCTCGCGGATGGCTCCTGCCGACGCCAGCGCGCTAAGGAGGCTCAGTTCCACCCCTGCCCGTGCCGTCAGCAGGACGCGCGTGGCCGGCCCGGACCGCCGGAGCGCGTCGGGTTCGTCCAGCGCGACAAGGTGCCCTCGGTCGACGATTGCCGCCCGGTCCGCCAGCTCCTCTGCCTCGTCCATGAAATGGGTGGTTAGCAGAACGGTTACCCCTCGCGACCTGAGCGCGCGAATGATGTCCCAGGTGGCGCGGCGCGCCTGCGGGTCCATGCCTGCGGTCGGCTCGTCCAGGAACACCAGCTCCGGACGGCCGATCAACGCCAGCGCCAGCGACAGCCGTTGCTGTTGCCCGCCGGATAGAAGGCGGTAGCGGCTGCCCGCAACGTCGCTCAGGCCCATGTCCCTGATGAGCTGCTCTGGTTCGATGGGGTCGGGATAGAAGTGCGAGAAGAGCTCGAGCACCTCGCGCACGCGAATCCCGGGGTAGATCCCCCCCTGCTGCAGCATCAGACCGGCCCGGCGCATAAGGGTGGTGTGATCGCTGCGCGGGCTGAGATCCAAGACGCGCACTTCGCCGCGATCTGCCGATCGATAGCCCTCCAGGATCTCTATGGTTGTTGTCTTGCCGGCGCCGTTCGGGCCGAGCAATGCGAACACCTCTCCGCGCCCGACCTCGAAGCTCAGCCCATCCACGACCCAGCGGCCGTTGTACGCCTTGCCGAGATTGACGACGCTGATGGCAGGCGTCATCAAGACTTGTTCATCTTCTTCTTGCGCTTACCGGACAGAAGGTGAATATGGGCGTGGCCGGTGCCCTGATACGGCGGCAGGACGTTCGCGCGCACGAAGAAGCCCCGTTCGTCCAGGCCGAGCGCGCGGACCGCCGCACCGATTGCCTCGACAAGCGCGCCGGCCAACTCGCCGTCTCCATCGATGTCGAGCAGCGTCTCGACATGGCGCTTCGGGATGACCAGAGCGTGAACGTCGTACTTCTTGTTTCGGTGCCCTGCCGGCGCGAGGAAGGCCAGTGCCTGGTCGCTCTCGTACAGCCGCTCTGCAGGCAGGCTGCCGTCAAGAATGCCCGAGCAGAACCAATCGGAGTTCTTCCACTCGATTGCGATACCCATTCGTTTCTTTCTCCGAGCTGCCCGCTTAAGCATAAGCCGACAACCGCGCCGGGCCAGATGGGCCGGGTGCGGGGTGCAAACCCGCGAGTAAATCATAAACTTGGGCGGGTGGGTGTATCGTGTGCGCAAACGCCGCAAGAACGCCAGATAAGGATGGAGCTGTTTCATGACGGACGAACGCGAAGCCCTGCTGCACGAGCTCTACTCCGAGCTGGAAGCAAAGGAGATGGACGCACTCTGGCGGCTGCAGGTGGACAATCCCTATGGCAATACCGCCGGGGCGCCGTACCAACCGTATGTCTGGAAGGGCAGGGAGCTGCGAGCCTTTATGGACCGCGCTGCCGCGCTCGTGCAGACGGGACCGGAAGCCGAGAGGCGCGTGATCATCCTCGCCAATCCGAGCCTCCCCGGTTCGCGGTCGGCGACGCACAGCCTGCTCGCCAATCTACAGATGGTGATTCCAGGCGATATCGCACCCGCACACCGGCACACGGCGACCGCCATTCGCTTTGTGATCGAGGGCCACGGAGCCGCGACGATCGTCGGTGGCGAGCCCGTGGTCATGCACCCCGGCGACCTCGTGCTCACCCCGGCCTGGTCCTGGCACGGACACATCAACGAGGCCGACGGCCCAACGATTTGGATGGACGGCCTCGACTCTCCGCTGATTCGCTCGCTGCGAGCGAACATTCAGGAGCGCTACGGCGAGGAGCTTGAAGCGCCGACGAAGGCACCCGGCGACGCCGAGGACCGCTTCGGATCTGCCAACCTGCGACCGGTCTGGTCGGGCTCGCCGTCGCCGGTATCGCCGCTGCTCTCCTATCCATGGACGCAGACGGAGGAGGCGCTGCATCGGCTGGCGCGCGTCGACGCGAGCCCGTTCGATGACGTGGCGATGGAGTACACCAACCCGCTTACGGGGGGACATGTCCTGCCAACGATGGGATGCTGGATTCAGATGCTGCGTCCCGGCGTGCATACCCATGCACACCGGCACATGAGCAGCGTCGCCTACCACGTGTTTCGTGGCCGCGGCGCGACGATCGTTGACGGCGTGCGGCTCGAGTGGGAAGCGGGCGACTTCCTTGCGCTGCCTCCGCGCGCCTGGCACGAGTTCGTCAACGCGTCTGACAGCGAAGAGGCCATCCTGTTCTCGATCAATGATGCGCCGGTCTACGAATCGCTTAATCTACAGCGCGAGGAGATTTTCGAGCCGAACGGGGGCCGTCAGGTTATGACGTCCAGCGCCGGCGTCACGGCCTTCGCAGCCGCTGGCTGAGCGCCGCCCCCTAACTATACTGGGCTCATGCCCGTAGCACCCGATTCCTCATCTCCTCAGATTGGCCTCGTCGGTCTGACGGCATGGGGTCTCGGCTTGGCGCTGAGCTTTGGACGCGCCGGTCGGGACGTCCTTCTCATTGCGCGAAGTCCTGGCGAGGCCGAGCCGGTGCAATTAAGCCGGTACCACCGCCGCCTCCCGGGCTTCGCCCTGCCGGAAAACGTCTGCGTCTGTTCGCCCGGCCACGTGGATTTCAAAGATCTCAAGGCCCTGATCCTGGCGGTGCCGTCGCAGCAGATGCGGGAGAACGTTCGTCTGCTCTCGCCGCATCTCGCCGCTCGAACCGCGATTGTCAGCGCAGCCAAGGGCCTGGAGGAGAGCACGCGGCTCCGAATGACGGAAGTCATCGCCGAGGAGCTTGGGAACGATCGTCCGGCTGCTGCAGCGCTGTCTGGGCCGAATCTCGTGCAGGAAATCCTCGCCGGTCTTCCGGCTGCAGCGGTGCTGGCGTCGGCCGATATGGCGCTCGGGTGCGAGCTGCAGGAATTGCTCGCGACCCCGCGGTTACGCCTTTACACGAGTCAGGATGTCGTCGGGGTCGAGATGGGCGGTGCGCTCAAAAATGTGATTGCCCTGGCCGCTGGGCTAAGTGAGGGCCTGGGCTACGGCGATAACGCCAAGGCGGCACTCATCACCCGCGGTCTGGCCGAGATCGTCCGGCTCGGCGTCGCAATGGGAGCAGAGGCACTGACCTTCTCGGGCTTGAGCGGAGTGGGAGACCTGATAGCGACCTGCGGCAGCCCGCTGTCCCGTAACCATCGGGCGGGTAAGCTTCTTGCCCGGGGGCTCTCCATTAAGGCAGTTCAGGAGACGATCGGCGAAGTAATCGAAGGCATCGGCACGACATCCGCGGCATATGCGCTGGCCTGTTTGCACGGCGTGGGTATGCCAATAACGCAGCAGCTCCACCAGGTGCTCTACGGCGGGCTCCCGCCCCGAGAGGCCGCGGCAGCCCTGATGTTACGCGACCTGACGGACGAATCGCCGATCTGAGCGCACTATGATGCGTGCGGGAGTGGCAAGACATGCCGGCTCTTGGTGCGAGCGCTGTCGCAGTCACGGTCGTCATTTTCACAGTCAGAGACGCATCGCTCTCCGTCCTGCTAATCCACCGTGCCGCTGAGCCGTTTGCGGAGGCATGGGCGCTTCCTGGCGGTCTTCTGCTGCCCGACGAGACGCTCGATCAGGCGGCGGAGCGCAAGCTGCTGGGCGAGACCGGCCTGAGCGACGTGTTTCTCGAGCAGCTGTACACGTTTGACGCCCCTCCAGGACCGACGACCCCGACGCCGGTGGTCGCCTATTTCGCGCTCGTGGATGAGAGCCGCGTCCATCTCGAGGAGCGGCTGAGCTGGCGTCCGGCATGGTTTCCCGTCAGCGACCTGCCTTCGCTCGCCTTCGAGAATAATGCCGTTGTGACCTACGCCCTTCGGCGCCTGCAGGCCAAGTTGGCTTACAGCAATGTAGTCTATTCACTCCTGCCGGAGCGCTTCACGTTGACGCAGCTGCAGCACGCCTACGAGGCGATCCTCGGTCGCCAGCTCGACAAGCGGAACTTTCGTAAGCGCATCCTTTCGCTGGATCTGGTCGACCCAACGGACCAGGTTCGGCAGGCCGGTGCGCACCGCCCGGCCCGGCTTTACCGCTTCTCCAAGCGCGAGCCGCTGACGCTGTAGCGCACAGGCAGTAGGCAAGCGGACCACCCACCCGGCATTTTCGCGGCATTCTCGAAAGACGCGGAGAGTTCGTGTAAGGATTGACACTATCTCCGGCTGCGTGCTATAGATAG
>Ga0193751_1000511_pt1 | contig 30107 bp, 37 predicted proteins | sample L1c2metaG_FD_143050 | JGI IMG/M metagenome (GOLD analysis project Ga0193751, IMG submission 143050) | Soil microbial communities from a riparian zone of the East river system, Colorado, United States - L1c2 | ecosystem: Environmental > Terrestrial > Soil > Riparian zone | place: USA: East River... | reverse complement strand
GGTCGCGCTCGATTTGCGGGCGCTCGCCGCCACCGGGAAGGACCAGCCGTCGCGCCTGACTGGGCCGGCGATTTCGACGCTCGCGATCCTTGCCGTCCAGCTGATGTTCGGCGCGTGGGTCGCGGGCCTCAACGCGGGCCAGGTCGCGAGGAGCTGGCCGGACATGAATGGCCGCTTTTTCCCCGAGGGAGTGGACTGGAGCCACGGCTTCGTCTGGGCGCTGACCAACGATCCCTATCTTGTTCATTTCGTCCACCGTTGGTGGGCATGGGTTGTGGTCGCGGCGATGGTAGTCTTCGCGCGCAAGGTGCGCAGGGTCGAAGGCGCGCGGGCGGCGTCGATCGCGATTCACTCCGCGTTCGGCACGCAGGTGATTCTCGGCATCCTGACGGTGTTGTCGGGGGTCGCGATCTGGCTCGCTGCGCTGCACCAGGCGACCGGCGCCCTGCTGCTCGCCGCAACCGTTTGGGGCGCCCACGAGGTCGGGCGCAGCTCCGATTAGTGCATGTCCGGATGCTGGGCCTGTCAGGCCATGTCCTGGGCAGCCTGCGCCTGACGCATCGCCTGGTCGGCCTGCGACTGGATCGCGATCCGCTCATATTCCTCGGTGTTGATCTCGATCGCGTGTTGACCGCATTCATCGCATTGCTGGCGCCGAAATTGGTAACGACCGGTTCGCCGACCGGGATAGGAGACGGTCCCGCTTCCATTTCCTTGACCTGGGCGACGATCGCGCGCTGATACAGCGCCGGCACGACCCACAGCATGATGACCGCCGCGACCAGAGCCCCGATGAAGCGCATGGCCAACCCCCCTTCGATGGCGATTCTCGCGCGGTGCGGTTAACAATTCCGCGATGAGCGTCGTCTCGGTCTATGCGGTGTTTGCCAATGGCGAAGAAGCCGAGCGGATCGGCAGGCAGGTAATCGAAGAGCGGCTCGCGGCCTGCGTCAACATTCTCGGACAGTGCCGCTCGATCTATCGCTGGAAGAGCAAGATCGAGACGGCCGACGAAGTCCCGGCCATCTTCAAGACGCACCATTGGAACAGCGACGATCTGATCGAGCGGATCGCCGAGCTGCACAGCTACGACGTGCCGTGCATCGTCACCTGGCCGATCAACAGCATCCTGCGGAAATACGCGGACTGGGTCGAGGACAACTCGCGCTGACCCTCACGTCCGCTTGAGCTCGCGGCGGCTTAGGATCAGACCGGCCGCCAGCGGCAGCCACAGGGTAAAACCACGGAGCAGCAAGGTTCCCGACAGCGCCGCCTCGAACGGTACTCCCATCAACCGCAGCATGCCGATGCTCACCGCCTCGAATGAGCCGAGGCCGAGCGGGATCGGGCCAAGGGTGACGACGACCGAGGCCATCACGAATGGCACGAACGCGACGGCAAAAGGCGCCTGGACGCCGAGCGCGAACAGGCACAGCTGCAAGGTCAGTGCGTCAGCCAGAAAGACTCCGGAATTGAGCAAGGTCAGCTGGGCGATGAGCTTTGGGTTGCGCACGAGCCGAGAGGGCGCGTCGCTGATCAGTTCGAACAGCTCGCGGACACTGTCGAAGCGCTTGGCCCAGTCGGGCAAGCGGCTCTTGTGTTGCAGCCAGAGCGCCGCACCGGGGATCGCGGTTGCCACGGCGAACAACAAAGCGACGAGGCCGATGACGATCATCGGTACTCCGCCGCGCAACCACAGCAGGACGACCGCCGTGACCGCCGCAATGGCGTAGGAGAAATAATATGCGATCACCGCAAGGATCACCGCGGCGACGGCGATTGCACGCCTCACCCCGGTCGCGGCGAGCCGGTCGACGAGGAACACATTGCCGCTGACCCCGGCGGTGGGCACGACCTGGTCGGCGAACAATTTAGTAATGGTCAGCGGAAACAGCTCGCGCATCGACCGCTTGGCCTTTCCGGCACGCAACACAAGCGACCATTGCGCGGCGAGCAACACGTAGGTCGCGACCTGCAGCGCGAGCGCTCCGGCGAGCCACGCCGGCTCAGCGCGGCTGACCAGTTCGGCGAATTTCTTGAGATCGGCCCAGTGCAACGCCCCGACGATCACCGCCGCGAACAACAGCACAGCCAACAGCCAACGCCGCCAACGGGCTATTCGACTGGACGCGCCGTCAGGGTTCTTTCTGCGTTCGCGCGCCATTGAATCCGGCCGTCAACAGCGATGGAACACGAGCTAGGCCGCTGTGCTGCGCCAATAGCGCCCGATTTTGCGCATCTTGCGGAGCGCGCGCTGGGCCCGGCGCACCTGCGCTTTCTCATGCTTTTTGTCGCCAGCCGAATGACGGACCATCGGCCACTCGGCCATCAGGGATCGGGCGGTGACGAGGTCATGCAAATGCCCGAGTTCTTCCTGCAGCGCTTCAATCTTGTCGGCAAACTTCCCGCGCCGTTTCCGGCGAGAGTCGTGAAGGGCCCACGTGAACTCGAGCGCGTAACGCAGCTTTTTGGTCCGGATGCGCAGGCCATGCTGCTCGCCCTCGTCCAGCGCCTTGAGGCGATCGGAACCTTTTATCTGCCGCCACAGCCGATTGATCCGGCGTCTCGCGAAGGGCTCAAGCGGGCGTCTGGCCCGTTTTTCACGGCGCCACCCACCGTGCGCGGACCAGGCAACAATATCCAGCATCAGCAGGCGCAGCCGGTTGGATTCCATCGCCGCGACGACCGTCGCATAGGCCGCTTCGCGTTGCTCGATCAGCGCAACCCGCACCGGAGCGGGAAGCTCGCGTTCCAGAAGAGTGTCGAGGTTGCGCGCGTCGCCCAGCAGGTCGGCGAACCAACGGAGATCATCGCGGATGCGCGCAAATTCCGCGTCGCCGACGGCGGGTCGGAATAAGCTCAAGGCCGAGCGCAGCCGTCGCACGGCCACCCGCGACTGGTGCAGCGCCTCCGGGTTGCGGCGCTCGACGACCAGCGCCTGGTTCCGCCGGAAATGCCGGATGCACGCCTCGACGATCACCTCGAACCCTTGCGCGACCGTCATCCCGGCATGGACCTGCACCGGCCCCGCCTTGCTCGCCTTCGATCGCTCCCGCTCGGCCGCGATCTCAATGGTCAGGTCGATCTCGTGGTTCATCGATGACCGCTCGCCTTAGGCGAATATTCGCGGCAATTCGACCGGGTCGCCTAACGCTGGTTCCTGTTGCCCATCCGGTACGGTACCTCGTCGAGCTTGCGGCGCAGGTCCTCGATCGTCGCGTCGTCCTTGTCACTCGAATATTTGGCTTCGAGCTCGACCTCTTCGGGCGTCTGCTCGCGGAAATAGGTGATCGTCAGGCGCCGCCCGAACACGTCGTCCCCGCGGATTTTGAGCTCGGCCTCGCAATCGGACGGCAAATTGTCCCGGATCGTCTCGAGATAGCGGATCAGGTCATCGAGCGAGGTGAACTCGCTGATGTCGATGAAATCCTTGATGCGTCTCGGCACGATGGCTGCTCTCCGGCGAGGAAACCCAGAATTTCGCGTAATGGCGGAGCGCCCGCGTGATTAGGACCCATGCGCAGTGGAGGCAACGCGCAATCGTGCGATTAGTCGCGGCTCATGGGGCGAGCGGACGCTGGGAGAGGATGCTCCGTAGCGTTCGGGAATGCGGCGTGCCAGACGCGGCTAAATCACGCCGAGCAGCCACAGCACGAGAATTATGATCAGCAATCCGCCAAGACCGATGTACATGCTTTCCTCCGTTTTGGTTTTGCGCAATCAACCGCGCTCGCAAAGCGCCGTTCCAACCGTTACGGGAACGCGCCAAAGATGCGCGTGGGTATGATTTTACCCGTGCGCAAACCGACGGATTTGCTTGACTTTCTGTCCCTCGATCGCGAATAGTCCCGTCGACGGCGGTGCCAGTGGAGCGCCGCCTTTCGCATTACAGAGGGGTCACCCGCCATGAAGGCGCTGATGAAGACGACCAAATCGGCCAAGCCAGCCGAGGTCGACAAGAAATGGCATTTGATCGACGCCGACGGCCTCGTCGTCGGGCGTCTGGCGACGATCGTCGCCAATATCCTGCGCGGCAAGCACAAGCCGAGCTTCACCCCGCACGTCGATTGCGGCGACCATGTCGTGATCATCAATGCCGACAAGGTGAAGTTTACCGGCCGCAAGCTCGACCAGAAGCTCTATTACAAGCACACCGGCTTTCCGGGCGGCCTTAAGGAAGTCACCGCTGGCAAAATCCTCGAGGGCAAGTTCCCCGAGCGCATCCTGGAGAAGGCCGTCGAGCGCATGATCCCGCGCGGCCCGCTCGGCCGCGACCAGATGCGTGCATTGCACCTCTACAACGGCACCGAGCATCCGCACGGCGGCCAGAACCCTCAAACCCTCGATGTCGCGGCGATGAACCGCAAGAATAAGGTGGGCGCATAATGGCCGGCAAAAAATCCCTTTCCGATCTGGGCGAATTGACCAACCCCAAGCCTGAGGCTCCGGCCGTTCCAGAGGCTGCTGCCGACACCACGGCTGGTGAGGCTCCTGCCGAGACGGCTACGGCTGGCGACGATCGGGACGCTTCGACCCAGGGTCCGCAGATCCAGGCCGTGCTGCGCGAGCAGCAGCTCGACAAGCAAGGACGCGCTTATGCCACCGGCCGCCGCAAGGACGCCGTCGCGCGCGTCTGGCTCAAGCCGGGCTCGGGCCGGATCGTCATCAACGGCCGCGAGCAGGAAGTCTATTTCGCGCGGCCGACGCTGCGCCTGATCATCAATCAGGTGTTCGATGTTACGGATCGCCGCGGTCAATATGACGTCGAAGCGACCGTCAAGGGCGGCGGCCTGTCAGGTCAGGCGGGCGCTGTCCGCCACGGCATCTCGACGGCATTGACCCGTTACGAGCCGGCGCTGCGCACGACGGTGAAGCGGGAAGGCTTCCTGACCCGCGACCCGCGCGTCGTCGAGCGCAAGAAGTACGGCCGCGCCAAGGCCCGCCGCAGCTTCCAGTTTTCGAAGCGCTAAGCAACTATTCGATTTCGTCACGCGAAGGGCGGTCAGGGACTTCCGGGCCACCCTTTTCGATTCTAGGCTGCGCGCATGCGCCGCCTGATCCTGTTCATCGCCACTTTTCTGCTGGCCCTCCCCGCCGTCGCAGCGCCAATCCTTCTCCACCCCGCCGCGGTCTTCGACGGGGTCAATCCGATCCCCCATCCCGGCTGGGCGGTTCTGGTCGACGGCGACAAGATCGCCGCCGTCGGGCCGAATCTCGCTGCGCCGGCCGGCGCGAAGGTGATCGAGCTTCCCGGCGCGACCCTCATGCCCGGCATGATCGAGGGCCATTCGCACCTCTTCCTGCACCCCTACAACGAGACTCTGTGGGACGATCAGGTGCTGCACGAGCCGCTCGCGCTGAGGACCGCCCGCGCCGTGGTCCAAGCCGAAAAGACGCTGATGGCCGGCTTCACCACCGAGCGCGACCTCGGCACCGAAGGCGCGGGCTTCGCCGACGTCGGTCTGAAGCAAGCCATCAATGAAGGCATCGTTCCCGGCCCGCGCCTGCTGGTTGCGACCAAGGCGATCGTCGCCCGCGGCGCCTACGGGCCCAAAGGCTTCGAGCCGGGCGTGGTGGTGCCGCAGGGCGCTCAGGAGGTCAGTGGGGTCGACGAAATGACCAGGGCCGCGCGCGACCAGATCGCCGGCGGCGCCGATGTCGTGAAGATGTACGCCGATTATCATTACCTGCCGGGCGAGCCGAGCCGGCCCACCCTCACCGAAGCCGAGCTCACTGCCGGTGCCGCAGTCGGTCACGACGCCGGACGGATTGTCGCGGTCCATGCCACCACGGCCGAAGGCATGCGCCGCGCCGCGCTCGCCGGCGTCGACACGATCGAGCATGGTTTCAACGGCACCGCCGAAGTGTTCAAGCTGATGCATGACAAGGGCATCGCGCTGTGTCCGACGCTCGCCGCGCCGGAAGCCTATGCGCGCTACTTCCAGCATTGGGACGGCCAGGAGCCGGCGCCCGAGTCGGTTCAGCAAAGCCGCAAGTCGTTCCGCCTGGCGATGCAGGCCGGCGTCAGGATCTGCATGGGCGGCGATGTCGGCGTGTTTACCCACGGCGAGAACTGGCGCGAGATGGAGGCGATGCAGGCGGCCGGGATGCCGGCACCGCAGGTGATGATCGCCACGACCTCGGGCAACGCTGCGATCTTCCATTTGAGCGACCGCGGCCAGGTGAAGCCGGGCCTGCTCGGGGACCTCGTCGCCGTCGACGGCGATCCGACGCGCGACGTCTCCGCCGTGCGCAACGTCCGCTTCGTCATGAAGGGCGGCCAGATCGTCAGGGGGCCGTAATTGGAGATCGAGCGCAGGGCATTTCTCACTGGCGCGGCGGCGCTCCTCGCCGGCTCCGCAGCAGCGGCACAGGATTATAAGGACCCTGCTCTGGTCGCGGCAGAACCCAATGCGCCCCTGTGGCCGGCCAAGGAGCGTTTTCCGCTGTGGCCGGGGACTCCGACCGGCGCGCCCCGCCCGTTACCCCAGCCTGGCTGGCAAATGTTTCCCGACCCCAACTATCCGCAGTTATGGATCAAGGGCATCGCGAGCCCGGAAGTGAACGTCTTCCGCCCGGCGCTCCCGGACGGCTCCGCGATACTCGCCATCCCAGGCGGCGGGTACGGTTTCCTCGCGGTGCAGAACGAAGGGCTCCATCCCGCGGAACGGTTTAACGCCGACGGGACGACGGTGTTCGTGCTGAGCTACCGGCTCCCCGGCGAAGGCTGGGCGAACCGGTCGATTGTGCCGCTGGCCGATGCGCAGCGGGCGATGCGGCTGATCCGTGCCCGCTCGGCCGAGTTCAAGATCGACCCGAAACGGCTGGGCGTTCTGGGCTTTTCGGCGGGCGGTCACCTCGCCGCGGACCTGTCGGTCTCGTACGACGAGCGAGTCTATTCGGCGATCGATGCCGCCGACCGGCAATCCGCACGTCCTGCCTTCACGGGACTCATCTATCCCGTCGCGACACTGGATCCCGACGCTACGCACGCCGATTCCCGCGACAATCTCTTGGGCAAGAATGCTCCGGCGGGACTTGTTCAGGCCCGCTCGCCGCAGCGCCACGTGACATCGCAATCACCGCCGAGCTTCGTGGTCCACGCGTTCGATGATCCCTTGGTGTCGATTGAAAACAGCATGCGGTGGATCGCCGCCGCGAGGGCGGCCAAGGTCCCGGTCGAAGCGCATCTGCTCGCCGAAGGCGGCCACGGCTTCGGCCTCCATCTCGCGCGCGACAATCCCGGCTCGCGCTGGCCCGACCTGTTCGCGCTGTGGATGCGCAGGCACGGCGGATGAGGGCATTCACGCGAGCAGTCAGCCCGCGCCTCTCGGCGTGCGAGCTGACCCATCTCGACCGCACGCCCATCGACGCCGCCAAGGCCGCTGACCAGCACTCCGCCTATGAGCAGGCGCTCGCCAACGCCGGTTGCGAAGTCGTTCGACTGCCCGAGCTCGCCGGCCATCCGGACGGCGTGTTCGTCGAGGATACCGCCCTCATCCTCGGCGACCATGCGGTGATCACCCGTCCGGGAGCCGCGTCGCGAGTCAGCGAAACGCAGTCGACGAGCGAGGGCCTCGCCGACCAGTTCGAATTGCACCGGATCCAAAGCGGGTTCGTCGATGGCGGCGACGTGCTGCGGATCGGCCAGAAGCTCTATGTCGGGATTTCGACACGCACCGATGCGGCGGGAATCAGTGCGCTAGACGAGCTGGTTGCGCCGCTTGGCTACCATGTCGTCCAGGCGCAGCTGCGGGACTGCCTGCATCTCAAGACCGGCGCGACCTTTGCCGGGAAAGACGCGCGCGGCACGCCAATCATACTCTACGGCGAGCGCTCGGTCGATCCGGCGCAGTTCGCCGGAATCGAGCCGCTCGCGGTCGATGAGTCCGAGCTGGCCGCAGCAAATTGCATCCGCGTTGCCGATCGCCTGATCCTTCCGGCCGGCAATCCGCGGACCGCCGGCCTGCTCCGCGACCGCGGCTTCCGTGTGGTCGAGGTCGACGTGTCCGAGCTTCAGAAGGCCGAAGCCGGAGTGACCTGCATGAGCCTGATCGACGAGCCTATTTGACCATGGAATGCCTCCGAGCGGCGTTTTGGGCTCCTTCATCACCCATTGCCGGGCGCGCGCACTGAAGTAAGCTGCGGTCGCCGAGAAGGGGGATTCATGCGTTCGATTGCGTTGCTGATGGCGGCCTTTGCCTTATCGGCCGAGGCGCCGCCACCAGATCTGCGCCAGTTCGACGAGGCAATTAAGGCCTCTCATTTCCGGGCTGCTGCCGCCGTCGTTGACAAGCTCATCGCGCAACGGGCACCGATCGACGGCCAACCGCGACAGGATGCCTTGCTCAACGCCCTGCTTGGCCGGCTTCTGGTTGCAGCGCATCAGGCCGGCGCTGGTGCGACTTTTCTCGCGCACGCGAACCTGGCCGATCTGCCGCCTTCGTTCCGGGTCGAAACGGCCCTGGTTAATGGCGGCGCACTCGAGCTTAAGGGCGATCGCAACGGCGCGCTGGCCGCATATCGCGCCGCGGCGGGCGGCAGTGGCGCTCCCGACGAACAAAGGCAGGCGGCGCTAGGCATTGCCAGGCAGCTCATCGTTACAGACACCGCAGCTGCCCGCGATCAGGTCATGGCGATTGCGAACGGACCTGAAAATGCCGAGCGATGGGAAGCTCGCTATCTGCTTGCCGCGTCAAGCTCGCTGGCCAAGGACGCGGCAACTGCTGCTCGCTTCGCGGAAGGCGCGTGGGCGGATTCGGCAACCGCGCCTCCAAACCGTCTCGCACCGCTCCATGTGGCTATGTTGCGCGCCGGCCTGGCAGCCGCTCGAAACGACACGACGGCGGAAAGGGCCATGCTCATTGTCACCAACGGCCTTTCTGCAAGCGCGTCCGACAGCTTGGGCGGCCAGCTCCCGGTCTGCGGCGACGATGGCATCAGTTCATCCGACTATGTGATTTTCGGATTTGTCAGCGGCCCCTACGATACTCGGAACCTGATTCCGATTGCTGCGAGCAGGCCAGCAGTCGTAGCCACGTTCTACGACCACCTAGCGAACGCCGCAGTCATCAAGACCAGCGGGAGTTCGCCGATTGGTACGGTGTTCACTGTCTCGTGCCGCAATGTAGTCAGTCAGAACTACGTCGCCAGTCGTCCCAGCGATGATCCGCTGCTCGACTGGTTTGTCGCCCGCGGCCTCTATCCCGCGACCGCGTCGAATGATCCCGAAGACGCCAACGTCAATGCGGTCGCCGCGCGGATCGATGCGCTGTCGGCAAAATTCGGCAAGGACAATATCCTGCTCATCGAGCCGCGGTGGCAGCTTATGACCATGCTGGAGACCCGCGCCGTGACTGGCGATACTGTGCCGCCTGGGCAGCTCGCTGACCTCGCGACCCAGATTGCGGACGGCCTGAGACGGGCCGGCGCTCCGGCATGGCTCGCCCAATCCGTCGAAGCTCGCTCCAAGTACACCCAGCTTGCCGCCACCGCTTCAGACCGGGCGCAACAAATGTCGGCGATGGAAGGCTTTATTCGAGATCAGATGCTCAATGCCCCGATCGAAATGGCGCGCTTGTTCGTGACGGGCATGTTGAGCAGTTCGACCGATGATGAGTTACCGGCACCGGCCTCGCGCCTGATCATCGATCTACACCACCACGCTCCAAATGCCTTTGCCGGCCGCGAACGGCAGGCCTGGCTTTCGATTGTCGCAGGGGCCCAGCACTCGTTGGGCATGGAAGCCGAGGCTCGTGCGACGATCGCGTCGGCCGGATTTGCCAGGGACCTGTGCGTGAACTCTGATTCCGAGCTGAAGCTGCTTGAGCAACATTTCTCGTACAACGACTATCCCGACGAGCTGATCGCCGGCGAGCAGGAAGGGACCGTTCTGTTCGAATTTGATCTGTCGTCGGCCGGTGCGCCTATCAATCCACACATCGTCTACTCGCTCCCTTCGGGCATCTTCGATGCACCAAGTGCCAAGGGAATAGGGACCATTCGTTACACGCCGCCGACGCGCGCCGGCAAAATCGCCTCGTGCCGCGGCATCTTCCAGCCGCTTATCTGGCGGCTCGAGCAGCAGAACGAGTTTTCGGTGCCAACTCTGCAGCCTGGAGTGGCTAACCCGACGACCTAGATCAGCGGTTGACCGTCGCCATTCCGCGCTCGTGATAGCGCTCGCCCGCCGCGGCGCCGGGCGGAAGGATCGCATTGAGCCGCTTCAGCTCCTCCGCCGTCAGCTTCACCTCGAGTGCGCCGATATTCTCGTCGAGATATTTCACGCGCTTGGTGCCGGGGATCGGAACTACGTCTTCGCCCTGCGCCAGCACCCACGCCAGAGCCAGCTGCGCGGTCGTGCAGCCCTTCTCCTTCGCCAAATGCTCGACCTCGCGGACCAGCGCGATGTTCCTGGCGAAGTTCTCGCCCTGGAAGCGCGGATGGAACTTGCGGAAATCGTCGTCGGGGAAATCGTCGGGCGACGTGATCTGGCCAGTCAAAAAGCCGCGCCCGAGCGGGGAATAAGCGACATAGCCGATGCCGAGCTCGCGCACCGTTGGAAGCACGTCGGCTTCCGCGTCGCGGCTCCACAGCGACAGCTCGGTCTGAACCGCGGTGATCGGATGCGTCGCCTGGGCGCGGCGGATGGTCGCCGGCGCGGCTTCGCTCAAGCCCAGGTAGCGGACCTTGCCCTCCTCCTTGAGGCGGACCATTTCGCCGACCGTGTCCTCAATCGGCACGTTGGGGTCGACGCGGTGCTGGTAATAGAGGTCGATCACCTCGACGCCCAAGCGCTTGAGGCTCGCATCGCATGCGGCACGCACATATTCGGGGTCGCCGCGGACGCCGAGGAACTCGCCCGTCGGCCCACGGACGTTGCCGAACTTGGTGGCGAGGAACACCTGGTCGCGGCGGTCGCGGATCGCGCGTCCGACCAGCTCCTCGTTCTTGAACGGGCCGTACATGTCGGCAGTGTCGAGGAACGTGACCCCGCGCTCGATCGCGTGATGAATGGTGGCGATCGATTCCGTGTCGCTGCCCGAGCCGTAGAATTCGCTCATGCCCATGCAGCCGAGCCCGATTGCCGAGACTTCCGGCCCGTTCTGGCCAAGCCGCCTTTTACCGATCTCGAACATTGTCTTCTCCCTTTTCGTCAGCCGCCGAGGCGACGGCGCAGTTCCTGCAGCTCAAATGGGGTCGCGACGCGCTTGTGACGACTGGCCTCGCCGGAAATGATCGTTACTTGCGCACGGCTGATCCCGAGCGCCTTGGCGAGCAGCTTCACCACTGCTGCGTTGGCGGCTCCGTCGGCCGGCGCTTCGGCGACCCTGACCTCGAGCTCCTCGCGGCCGTCCGCGCCTTCCCGCCAGCCGACAATCCCCGGGCTGGCCGAGCGCGGACTCACGCGGATTGCAACAATCGCGCTCAATCCATCGCCGCGTGCTGGGGCGCTTCGCCGCGCCGCCGGCCGCGGCGCATCAGCAGCAGCAACGGAAGCACCGCGAAGGTGACCAGCATCATCAGCTTGAAGTCGTCGAGATAGGCGATGAACAAGGCCTGCCGGGTGATTTCCCCGTTGATATAGGCGAGCACCAGCGGTCCCGCGGTCGGGACCGCGGTTTGGATCAGCACCGAATTGGCGGTCGGGATCGTCTGCTGGGTGATGTGCTGTGCGAGGTCCGCATGGGCGACTTGCGTCATCCGCACCAGTTGGGTGCTGACAATCGAGATCCCGACCGAGCCGCCGATGTTGCGAGCGAGGTTGAGCAAGGCCGCGGCGGTCGTGCGCATGCGCGGCGCCAGCGTCTCGAAGGCGAGCGTCTGCAACGGCACGAAGATCAGGCCGAGCCCAAGCCCCTGGACGACGCCGCTGACAATCACTGGCCGCGACGGCTGGTCGATCGCGAAACCGGTCATCATGTAGAGCGAGACGCCCATCAGCACGACGCCGATGCCGACCAGCACCCGCGAGTCGAACTTTCCGACCAGCCGTCCGGCCAGCAGCATCGAGATGAGCGTGCCGACGCCCCGCGGGGCGGTCAGGAAGCCCGACTGCAACACCGAATAGCCGTACAAATTCTGGAGGAGCGGCGGCAGCAGCGCGAGGCCGGCCAGCAGGAGCACGCCGGTCACCGCCATGAACACCAGGCCCGTCGCGAAATTGCGGTCGGCGAACATCGAGCGGTCGAACAGAGGATGCTTCGAGGTAATCATGTGGACGATGAACATCCAGCCTGCCGCGTCATCGAGACCGGCCTCGATGATGATCTCCCAACTTGTGAACCAGTCCTTCTGCTGGCCGCGGTCCAGGCAGAATTGCATCGCCCCAAGCGCGATCGCGAGCAGCGCGAAACCGAACATGTCGAACTTGCGCTCGTGCGTTTCGGTCTTCGGCATGAAGCGCAGCATCAGCAGCGCGCAGATAATCCCGACCGGCAAGTTGACGAGGAACACCCAGCGCCAGTTGTAATTATCGGTCAGCCAGCCGCCGAGCACCGGCCCAAGGATTGGGCCGATCATCACGCCGCCGCCGAACAGCGCCATCGCCTGGCCCTGCTTATCGCGCGGATTGATGTCGAACAAAGTCGCCTGGGCGAGCGGAACGATGAACGCGCCGCCGACCCCCTGGAGCGCTCGGAACAGGACCATTTCCGGGAGCGAGGTCGCGGTCGCGCACAGCACCGACGCCCCGGTGAAGACCACGACCGAGATCAGCAGCAACCGCTTGCGCCCGACCTTATCGGCAAGCCAGCCGCTGATCGGCAGCGCGATGGCCGAAGCGACAATGTAGCTCGTCAGCACCCAGTTGATGCTGTCCTGCGTTGCGCTGAGGCTCGCCTGCATGTGCGGCAATGCGACGTTGGCGATGGTCGTGTCGAGCACCTGCAGCAGCACCGCCATCATCACCCCGATGGTGACGATGATCCGCTCACCCGTCGGCAATATGTGATGCGCGACATGGTCAGGCGTGGTCGCCATGGGTTCCTGGCTATTTCTTGTTGTTGTCGAAATAGACGGTCGCGGTGACGGACAGGCCGGCGATCATCGGCTTTGCAGGCGACCCGTCGAACGCGATCCGGACCGGCACGCGCTGCGTGACCTTGACCCAATTGCCGTTGGCGTTCTGCGCCGGGAGCAGCGAAAACTCGCTTCCTGTGCCCGCGCCGATGCTCTGCACGTGGGCGTCGAATTTCTGGCCCGAATAAGCGTCGACCTCGATCCGCGCCTTCTGGCCCGGAACCATACGGCCGACGTCCTTCTCCTTGAAATTGGCTTCGACCCAGGCGGTCTGGCTGTGGACGAGGCTCAGCATGCCTAGGCCCGTCACGGCCATCTGCCCGATCTGTAGATTGTCGGCATTCTCGACCACGCCGTCCATCGGCGCGTGAATGACGGTCCGTGTGAGGTCGAGGGTCGCCTTGTCGACCGCGGCCTGGGCCTGGGCGATCGAGGGCTGCTCGCCCGGCGCGATCGCGGCGTTGGCATTCGCGGCGCGCGCCTTGGCGTCTTCGAGCTGCATCTCGGCGGTGCGGACTTCGTTGAACGCATCGTCATAGTCGGCGCGCGTCGTGAAGCCCTGTTTGAGCAGCGCCTGCTGCCGGGCGAACGCATTTTGCTTGATCTTGAGGTTGGCTTGAGACCCGACGATGTCGGCGCCGGTTCCGGCGGCTTGGGTCCTGAGCTGCGTCGTTTGCAGCTTGGCGGACGCCAGCTGGGCTTCGGCATTCTCGAGCGCGACCCGGAACGGCGCGGGATCGATGCGGTAGAGGATGTCCCCGCGCTTCACGCGCGCACCGTTGCGTACAAACACCTGCTGGATCGGGCCGGTCACCTGCGGGCTGACTGAAACGATGTCCTGCTTCACTTGCGCGTCGTCGGTCGACACGCTGCCGCCGCTGGCCAGCCAGTAATAGCCGCCGGCGATGATCAGCAACGCCGGCACGATCAGCATCAGGAATGTTCGCAGCGACCCCTTGTTGAGCGCACGGGCCTTCCTGCTCTTCGGCGCTTCGGCGGCCTCGCCGGCCATGGTTTCGGTCGGCATTCTATTCATTGATTCGATGCCTTGTTGAGCGGAGCGGAGCGGCCGGCATTGTCGCGAATGCGCGCGAGAACCAGCCGCGTGGTTTCAATCTCTTCGGGGTCGATGCCGGCAAACGCTTGTTCGACCAGCACGTCGCCAATGCTTTGGAGCTTCTTGATGAGCGGCTGCGCCTGTACGGTGACGTGAATCCGCCACGCGCGGCGGTCCTCCGGATCACGAACGCGCTCGACGAGGCTCGCTTCTTCGAGCCGGTCGATGATCCGGCACAAGGTGATCGGCTCGAGATCGAGCATGTCGGCGAGCTCCACCTGCCGGAGGCCCGGCGTGCGGGTCAGCTTGAACAGCACCTTCCACTGGGCGCGCGTCACCCCGAGCCCGACCGCGAGGCGGTCGAACGCCTTGCGCAGCGCATGCGCGGTCTCGCCGATCTCAAACGGGAGTGTTTCCATGGCGCCGATATAGTAAGTGTGCTTATATTAAGCAACGCCGTTCAGTGATTTCGGTTCCTGAATTACGAACTTTTCATTGGTCGCGTTGACGCTCTGGCGGAGCCGACCTAACTCAAGCGCCGGCCCGAAGCGGGTATGATGTAATGGTAGCCTGTCAGCTTCCCAAGCTGATCGCGCGGGTTCGATTCCCGCTACCCGCTCCAATTTCGGACCTGCCGGGGGCAGGATCGAAATTGAAGCGCCCGAGCCGAGCGAGGGGCGACAGCTTTCGCTCGCATTAAATCTTCCGCTTCCTACCAAGCGGCGGCCAAACTTTCTGCCGCGTCGGCGGTTATCTGCCGCGTGAGCAGGAGGTAAGCCATGCCCCAAACCGCCGGCGACATCATCGTCGAAACCCTGATCCGCTGGGGCGTTGAGGTCGTCTTCGGGATTCCCGGCGACGGCATCAACGGCGTGTTCGAGGCATTGCGTACGCGCCAGGAGAAGATCCGCTTCATCCAGGTCCGGCACGAGGAAACCGCGGCGCTCGCCGCGTGCGGCTATGCCAAATGGACCGGCAAGCTCGGGGTCTGCATCGCGACGTCCGGCCCGGGCGGAATCCACCTCCTCAACGGCATTTACGACGCCAAGCTGGACAATCAGCCGGTGCTGGCGATCACCGGCCTTCAGTACCACGACCTGCTCGGCACCTACACGCAGCAGGACGTCGAGCTCGACAAGCTGTTCATGGACCCCTGCGCCTACAACCAGCGGATCATGGGGCCCGAGCATGCCGAGAATGTGACCGAAATGGCGTGCCGCACCGCGCTCGGCTACCGCCAACCGGCGCACATCACGATCCCGGTCGACATCCAGTCGATGACGGCCAAGAAGTCGCAGCGGTCCAAGCGCAACATCCCCGAACACGTCTCGCACTTGATGGCGCGCGGCGGCAATTGCCCGGATTCCGCGCAGCTTCGCCACGCGGCCGACATCCTCAGTGAGGCGAAACGGCCGTTCATCCTCGCCGGCCGGGGCGCGCTCGGCGCCCGTGCGGAGTTGGAGGCGATGGCCGAGCGCCTGAAGGCGCCGGTCGGGATGGCCCTCCTCGGCAAGGGCGCCATCCCCGACGAGAATCCCAACGCGACCGGCGGCGTCGGCCTGCTCGGCACCCGCGCCTCGCAAGACGCGTTCCAGGGTTGCGATACGTTGCTGATCGTCGGCTCGACCTTTCCTTACATCGAATTCTATCCCGAGCCGGGCAAGGCGCGCGGCGTGCAGATCGACATCGATCCCAAGCGCATCGGCCTGCGCTATCCGGTCGAGGCCGGGCTGGTCGGCGACAGCCGCCGAGTGTTGGCCGAGCTCCTTCCCCTGGTGGGCGCGAACGCGGACGATCGGCACTTGAAGGCCGCGCAGAAGACGATGGGCGAGTGGCGCGAATTGATGACCGAGCGCGGCACTCGGCGCGATATGCCGATGAAGCCGCAAGTGGTGACTCACGAGCTCAACAAGCTGCTTCATGACGACGCCATCGTCATCACCGACAGCGGGACGGTGACGAGCTGGACCGCGCGCCACATTGCGCTCCGCGCCGACCAGATGTTCAGCTGCTCGGGTACACTCGCGACCATGGCGTGCGGCTTGCCGTACGCGATCGCGGCAGCCGTCGCTCACCCGGATCGGCAGGTGGTTGCGGTCGTCGGCGACGGCGCGATGGCGATGCTGATGGGAGACCTCGTCACGCTTCGGAAATACGGCCTCGATGTGAAGCTCATCGTGATCAAGAACAACTCGCTCGGCCAGATCAAATGGGAGCAGATGGTGTTCCTCGGCAATCCCGAGTTCGGTTGCGAGCTCGAGCCGATCGACTTCGTCTCAATTGCCAATGGTTGCGGGATCGAGGGCGTGCGGATCGAGGATCCGGCGAGCTGCGGCGAGCAGCTTTACCAGGCGCTGAGCACCAAGGGTCCGTGCCTCATCGAAGCCGTGGTCGACCCGAACGAGCCGCCCATGCCGCCAATGGTGAAGGCCGACCAGGCGCTGCACCTCGCCGAGGCGCTGGCGCGCGGCACGCCCAACGCCGCCAAAATCGCCCGAACCATCGCCAAGGATGTCGTGCGCGAGCTCGTCTAGATTCCGCCCTCGACCGGCTCATACCCCGCTTCGCGCAGCCGCCCGGCGAGGTCCTCGCCGCATTCGCGCGCCAGGCCGTCATCTTCCGACCGGACCACGAAATTGGCGCCATAGATGCCGTCCTTGAAGAATGGGTAGCTGCCGATCGCGACGCCCGGATGCGCGGTCTCGGTCTCTCGCAACAGCTCGGCGACCTCGCTCTCCGGCGCACGGGCGCCGACGATGATCGAGACCATCGGCCGCCCGCCTTCGAGCTTGCCGGTCAGCGCTTCGAGCATGCTCGCGGCGATGTGCGGCACCCCGGCGAGGATATAGACGTTGCCGAGCTTGACGCCCGGCGCACCCGAGGTCGGATTGGGGATCAGCTCAGCGCCTTCGGGAACCCGCGCCATGCGCAGGCGCGCCTCGTTGAGGCCGGCCGGCCGGCCGCGATAATAATCCTCGAGGATCGCCCGGGCTTGCGGGTGGATGATCACCGGCACGCCGAACGCGGCCGCCATCGCGTCGACGGTAATGTCGTCATGGGTCGGGCCGATGCCGCCGGTCGTGAACAGATAATCGTGGACAGGCCGCAGCGCGTTGACCGCCTCGACGATCCGCTGCTGGTCGTCGGGCACGACCCGGACCTCGGCCAGGCGGATGCCCTGGTCGTTGAGCCAGGTCGCGAGCTGGGCGACGTTCTTGTCCTGCGTGCGGCCCGAGAGGATCTCGTCGCCGATCACCACCAGCGCTGCGGTCCACTGCCTCGTCCGATCGCTCAACCGCCCGGCTCCTATTCGACTTTCAGCGCCCCCCTGCCTATCTAGGAGCGATGACTCAATACATCACCGTCTCCGCCGACGACCGGGTCGAATCGCGCAACGGCGTGATCAAACTGCACGGTCCCAAAGGGTTCGCCGGGATGCGCCGCGCCGGGCGCCTTGCCGCCGAGATCCTCGACGCGCTCGCGACGCACGTCGTGCCCGGCGTCACGACCCAGGCGATCGACGACATCGTCCATGAGATGACGGCCGAGGCCGGCGGGATCCCGGCGACGCTCGGCTATCGCGGCTACACCAAAAGCTGCTGCGTCTCAGTCAACCATGTCGTGTGCCACGGCATTCCCGGCGAGCGGACGCTCAAGGACGGCGACATCGTCAACATCGACGTGACCCCGATCCTCGACGGCTGGCACGGCGACACCAGCCGCATGTACCTGGTCGGCGACGTGCCGCTCAAAGCGCGCAAGCTGGTCGACGTCACTTACGAGTGTCTGATGCTCGGCCTCGAGCAGGCGCGGCCCGGCAACCACCTTGGCGACATCGCCAATGCGATCCAGACCCACGCCGAATCGCAGCGCTACAGCGTGGTTCGCGATTTCTGTGGGCACGGCGTCGGCCGGCTGTTCCACGACAGCCCCGAAGTGATCCACGCCGGCAAGCCCGACACCGGCCCCGAATTGAGGCCCGGAATGATCTTCACCGTCGAGCCGATGATCAACATCGGCCGCCCGGACGTGAAATTGCTCGATGACGGCTGGACCGCGGTCACTCGCGACCGCTCGCTTTCGGCGCAGTTCGAGCATTCGATCGGGATCACCGAAGACGGCTGCGAAGTGTTTACGAAGAGCCCGAAAGGCCTCGACAAGCCGCCTTACTAAACGCACGCCGTCATCCACTCCGCCGCGGCGTCGAGCGCCTCCGCCTGGGCATCAGCCGGCGTGCGGCCGCTGCTGGCGAGCACCCTCAATCCATGGTCGCCGCCCTTCACCACGTGCAGCGTCGCCCGGTCGCCGAGACCCTCAACCAGCGGCTGCAGCAGGCTCATGTCCGCAAGCGCGTCGCGATCGCCGGACACGAACAGCATCGGGATTTCGACTCGCTCCAGGTGCTCGGCCCGTTCGGCCGAGGGCGCTCCGGCAGGATGCAGCGGGAAACCGAGGAAGACGAGACCCTTCACTCCGGCGAGCGGCGCGGCAGCCTGCGCTTGGGACGACATCCGCCCGCCGTAGGACCGCCCGCCGGCAAACAGCGGCAAGTCGGGCGCGAGGTGCACGGCCGCGGCTGCCGCCGCGCGCACCGTCGGCTGCGCGATCCGCGGCGGGTCGGGCCGGCCGCCGCCCCGTTCCATGTATGGAAACTGGAATCGCAGGGTCGCGATCCCGCGCTCGGCGAAGCCCCGGGCGTTCGCCTCCATGCTGGGGTGCGCCATTCCGACGCCGGCGCCGTGCGCGAACAGGTACAACGCCTTGGCGTCATCCGGGCGCAGCAACAAGCCCGACACGCGCCCCTCGCCGATAGGGATCGCGATTCGCCGCGCTTCCATCAGGCCGCCGCGGCTTTCTCCGCCGCGTCCCAGCGCGCCGTCAGCTCGCATGCCGCCTCGACATCGGCGGGAAAGTCGACCTCGCCCCATTCCTCGCCCTGGATGTCGAGCGTCCACACGTCCGCCTCCTGCGCGACCTGGTGGATGACGCGCAAATACCAGATGGTCGTGCCTTCGGGGGTGCGGATCGCGCGCTCGATCGCCTCGCGAAACTGGTCGGAGCCGCCGCCGCGAAACGCGAGCAGGCCTATCGACTCGGCGTTGACCCCTTGCGCGATCCGCTTGCCGATCGCGGTGAGGCGCCCGCCCTCCTCGATCACCTTCATGTCGTCGTCGTCGTAGCCGTCATCCTTGCGGTCGATGGTGACGCAGATACCCTCGCAGTCGTAGTCGACGACCTGCCGCATGAGGGAGCGCGACACCAGGGTATCGCCGTTCCACACCAGGCACTCTCCCTCGAGCTCGTGCTTGGCGATGAACAGCGAGCCCAGATTGTCGGCAACCTTGTAGAACGGATTGTAGATGGTGCGGACGTTGGGGCCGCCCTTGCGCGCGGCGATCGCGGCATTGACCAGCTCGTCGTGGAAGCCGGTGACGACCACGGCTTGCTGCACGCCATTGGCCTCGAGCGTGTCGAGCTGGCGGTCGAGCAAGGTGCGGCCGTTGAAATCGATCAGGCACTTGGGCTGATCGTCGACAAGGTGGCCGAGGCGCGATCCCTGGCCGGCGGATAAAATGATGGCTTTCATTTCGAGCGCGCCCCTGCCTAGCAAATGCGGCGGCGATTAGGCATTAGCGGGCAGGCCCTTTTCATGAGGACTCCCGCGTGAAGAAAATCGAGGCGATCATCAAGCCGTTCAAGCTCGACGACGTCAAGGACGCGCTGCACGAGGTCGGGGTCAGCGGGATCACCGTCGCCGAGGTCAAGGGCTTCGGGCGGCAGAAGGGCCATACCGAGCTCTACCGTGGCGCCGAATATGTGATCGACTTCCTACCCAAGGTGAAGGTCGAGGTGGTGGTCGAGGACAGCCTGGTCGAGAATGTCGTCGAAGCGATCGAGAATGCCGCGCGCACCGGCCGCATCGGCGACGGCAAGATCTTCGTGCTCGACGTCGAACAGGCGATCCGGATCCGCACCGGCGACCGCGGCCGGGACGCGATTTAGCCACATGCTGGACGACCGACTCGCCTCGATGGCTCCCGACGAGCTGCGCACCGCGATGCGCAGCCTCGGGTACCGCACTCAGAACGACCTCGCCCAGGCGATCGGAGTTTCGCGGTCGGCGGTTAGCCTGTGGCTCGAGGGAAAAGTCGGCGTGCCGCGCCCGGTGGCGATGCTCTTGCGGATGCTCGTCGCGGCTCAGCGCCGCGTTTACTGACCCGGGTTTTCCTGCCGCTCGGCGCGTTGCGCGGCGCGCGCCTGGTCACGCTCGGCCGACGTGACCACGCCATCGTGATTGAGGTCTTCGCGGTCGAACCGCGCCAGCGATTGGGCTTCGAACTGCTGCAAGGTAATCGACTGCGTGTCGCCGAAGACGCGATTGATCCTCTTTTCCGCGCGATGGCCGCCGCCCAGCTGTGAACTGGCCTGCTCAGCTTCGGCGCGAGTGACCACTCCGTCATGGTTGAGGTCCATCCGCTGGAACAAGGCGTCGGCCATCGCCTGCGCCTGCTGGCGGGTCATGTCGGGGCGGTCTCCGCCGGGCATTTGCGCGCCCGCCTGGGTCGAAACCAGCGTCGCGCCGAGCGCGATCGCGACAAGCAAAATCTTCATGAGATTACAGTCCCTTGAACAATAAACCGGCCCTGTCGCGGAAACGGGTGCCCTCAGCACCGTGAACCGCAGATTTATGCCGACATTACATCTTGGACATGCCGCCGCTTGCGTCGCGCACCGACTGCTCGCAATGACGCGCCATGCTGACGCTCGACGACCAGCAACAGGCCGCCCGCGACTGGTTCGAATCTCTGCGCGACCGGATTTGCGCGGCGTTTGAGGTAATTGAGCGCGACGCGGGCAGCGACGCGGCCTTCGTTTACACGCCGTGGGAGCGGACCGATCACAGCGGTGAGCCAGGCGGCGGCGGAGTCCGCGGCCAGATGACCGGGAAGGTGTTCGAGAAGGTCGGGGTCAACGTCTCGACCGTCGGCGGAACCTTCTCGCCCGAATTCGCCCAATCGATTCCCGGCGCCGAGGAAGATTCCAGCTTCTTCGCCACGGGGATCAGCCTGGTTGCGCACATGGCCAACCCGCACGCGCCCGCCGTCCACATGAACACGCGCTTCCTGACGACGATCAGGCGCTGGTTCGGCGGCGGCGCCGATCTCAACCCGGCGATTCCCTACGCCGAGGATACCGACGCGTTCCATGCCCGGCTGCGCGCCGCCTGCGCGGCCCATGACCCGACCTTCTATCCGCGCTTTTCCAAGTGGGCCGACGAATATTTCTGGCTTCCCCACCGCGGTGTCCCGCGCGGCGTCGGCGGCATCTTCTACGACCATCTGGAAGGTCATTTCGACGCCCATTTCGCCTTTACCCGCGATGTCGGCGAGGCCTTCCTCGATATCTTCCCGAAAATCGTCCGCAAGCGCATGAAGAAAAAGTTCAGCGCGGCCGACATGGAACGATTGCTCGAATTCCGCGGCCGCTACGTCGAGTTCAACCTGCTCTACGACCGCGGCACGTTGTTCGGCCTCAAGACCGGCGGCAATATCGACGCGATCCTGATGAGCATGCCGCCGCTGGCGAAGTGGAAATGAGCTATGACGCCGTCGCCGACGGCGAGCTCGCCGCGGTCGTCACCTATCTCGAAATGCGCGCGCCATCCGGCGAACCAATACCCTCGTCACCGCTTTCGCTCCGCCCGATCGAACAGCCCGATCCGGACGCCTATCGCGCGTTGTTCCGCCTCGTCGGCGCGCCCTGGCTATGGTTCTCGCGCCTCGTCATGGACGACGCCAAGCTTGGCGCGATCATCCACGACCCCAACGTCGAGCTGTTCGCGGTCACCGACGAGGGCGGCCGCGAGGTGGGAATGCTCGAGCTCGACTTTCGCGAAGCCGGCCAGTGCGAGCTCGCCTTCATCGGCCTCATCCCCGAGCTTTCCGGCAAGGGTCATGGCCGCTGGCTGCTGGCCGAGGCGATCCATCGCACCTGGCGCGACGGGGTCAGCCGAGTCCACGTCCACACCTGCAGCCTCGACCATCCGGCGGCGCTTGCCGCCTACCGCCGCGCCGGCTTCACTCCTCACAAGCGGGCGGTCGAGCGCTTTCCCGATCCGCGCCTCACCGGAATCCTGCCTCTGGACTGCGCTCCTCAGGTCCCGCTTTTGGGCACCCCCGCTCCGCCGCGCCCCGCGAGCAGAACGTAGATCCGCCCCAGCATCACGAAGAACATCACGGAGATGCCTGCGCTCAAAAGCTGGCTGACGATCGCGACCAGCAATCCGCCAAGCGTCAGCGGACCGATGTCGCCGAGCAGGACCCGGGCGATAAGGCCGACCACCGACGCCGCGGCAGTGAGCAGCGCAATCGCGCCAATTCCGACCAGCAGCAGGAAGGCGAACAGCCGCCACCAATTGCCGGCGGTGAGCTCCCAGCTGCGCCGCAGGATGGGAATTGGGCCCGCATTCTCGGCGCTCGCAACCGTCGATGCGAGGATCAGCCGAACCGCAAGGAAAATGCCGAATAGCGACACGATGATCAGTCCGACCGCGGCAATCGGCGACGGATGCTGCACGTCCTCGGCGATGAACGCGTAGAGGACCGAGGCGATGAGGATGATCGGCACGCTCCATAGGCAAAGGGCGGCCACATAGAAGGCGAGCCGCTTCAGTCCGTGAATGATCGCTTCGCCGACCGTGATGTGCGGTCCGATCGCCAGGCGGATCACCGCCAGCTGGCCGACAAACGAGACCAGCACGGCGAGCACTGCGACCGCGACCCACGGACCAAATGGAGGGAATTGTCCCGCGGGAGCTTCGGGCATGGTGACATTGAGAATCAGGCCGGGCAGCACGAACAGCGCCAGCGCCACCGCGACAAATAGCCGGCCGTCCTGGGCGAGGACCCCGGTTGTGTCCTCCCATGCCCTGGAAAGCGAAAGTTTGGTCATGCCTATCCTTTTTTCAGCGCTGCTTATGCGAAGCTTGAGGGTCGCGCGCAATCATCCCATGTGGAAGTGATGGAGCTTCCGGCGGACATCGAATGGCGGGAGAGCGAGGGACCCGTCGCCTATGAGGAGGCGCTCGCCTTCATGCACGCCCGCGCCGCCGCGATCCGCTTAGGGCAGGCTCCGGAATGCATCTGGCTGCTCGAGCACCCGCCTTTGTTCACCGCCGGCACCAGCGCCGACCCGGCCGAGCTGATCAATCCGCTCGATTTCCCGGTCTATGAGGCGGGGCGCGGCGGCCGCTACACCTATCACGGACCGGGCCAGCGGGTCGGCTACGTCATGCTCGACCTCGAAAAGCGCGGGCAGGACATCCGCCGCTTCGTCCACTCACTCGAGCAATGGATGATCGACGCGCTTGGCCAGCTCGGCGTCTCCGCCCATCGTGCCGAGGGCCGGATTGGCATCTGGGTTGGCGAGGGCGCGGATGAAGCAAAGATCGGCGCCTTGGGCGTGCGTGTGAAGCGCTGGGTGACGCTCCACGGCTTCGCGCTCAACGTCGCACCCGATTTGTCGCATTTCGGGGGCATCGTGCCGTGCGGGATCGCTGATTTCGGGGTCACAAGCCTCGCCGAAATTGGGAAACAAATGCCCCTGACGCGGGTTGATGCCGCCTTGAAGCGGAGTTTCCGTGGCTTTCTCAACGGCTTGGAACGGCCGTGCAAAGTCTCTTGATGGAACCTTGCGCTTCAGACTATGGTTCGCGCGATTTGCGAAGCGGGTCACCCGCTGCAGATCGCAATAATTAGGGAGTCTTGAATGCGTGCTCTTATCCTGGTCGCTGGTGCGGCCCTGGCAGTTGCGGCTTGCAGCAGCAACAATGAAGCCAACAACACCATGAACGTCGACGAGAATCTCACGACGACGGACATGAATGCGACCGACATGAACGCCACTGACATGAACGCGACGGACATGAACGCTACCATGAACGCCACGGACATGAACGCGACGAACACGTCGACCAACAACGCAATGTAATTTGACGCCTCCTTCACGGAGGCGTTGGCATTTAAAGAGGCTGCCGGTTATGCCGGCAGCCTCTTTTTTTGGCTGATGAAATTTTCGGAGTTAAGGCCATGCGTGCCCTGATCATTCTCGCCGGTGCAGCCCTGACGCTCAGCGCGTGCGGCAACAACCGCCAGTCCGACAACAGCAACAATCTCGACGAGAACCTCACGGCCGAGAATATCGTCGCCAACGACGTGACCGCGATCGACGCCGTGACCGCCGATGCGGCGAACATGGCCGCCGACGTCAATTATGAAAATGAGCTGGACAACAGCCTCGACAACAATGTGAGCGCGCTCGCCCCTACAAACACGACCAAGCCGTCGAAACCCAGGAAGCCGGCAGCCAGCGCAACGGAGAATAGCGCGGCCAATACGACCGACTGATCAAGGCAGGCCGACGACCTTGTGTGCCTGAAGCGACAGGCGCCATTTCGGCCGCTCCATCGCCAGCCGGATGGCGGCGTCGATCGCGTCCTGGCGGTGCTCGCAATCCATCGGCTGGACCAGGAAATGGTCGAAGCTCCAGCTTTCCAGCTCGGCCGGGTCGATCCCGTCCTGCGGCCACACCAGTTTCAATTCGTCGCCGCTCTTCTGGACGACGTCGGTGCCCGCCTTGGGGCTGACGCAGATCCAGTCGATGCCTGCGGTCGCGGGAAGCGTGCCGTTGGTCTCGACGGCGATGCGAAAGCCCCGCTCGTGCAACGCATCGACCAGAGCCGGATCGACCTGGAGCATTGGCTCCCCGCCGGTGATCACCACCAGCTGGCCTTCTCTTTCATCGCCCCACAGCGCCGCGACCTGGTCGGCCAGCGCCTCGGCACTTGTGAACTTGCCTCCGCCCTCGCCGTCGGTGCCGACGAAATCGGTGTCGCAGAAATTGCATTGCGCTTGTCCCCGGTCCGCCTCGCGCCCGCTCCACAAATTGCAGCCGGCAAAGCGCAGGAACACCGCCCGGCTGCCCGATTGCACGCCCTCGCCCTGGAGGGTCAGGAAACATTCCTTGACGGCGTAGGTCATGCGTAGGCCGTCGGGTCCGCCAGGCCCGCCTCGGCGAAGCCCTTGGCGCGCAGCCGGCATGCGTCGCAGCGCCCGCAATGCGTGCCGTCGGGCAGCGGGTCATAGCAACTGTGGCTGAGCGCCGCGTTGAGGCCGAGCCGATCGGCCTCGCGCGCGATGTCCGCTTTGGTCATGTCGAGCAGCGGTGCGTGGATGGTGAAGCCTGCCCCTTCCACGCCGGCCTTGGTCGCCAAATTGGCTAGGCCCTCGAACTCGGCGATGAATTCGGGGCGGCAATCGGGGTAACCCGAATAATCGAGCGCGTTGACGCCGATGAAGATGTCGCGCGCGCCGTTCGCCTCGGCGAGGCCGAGCGCGAGGCTAAGGAAGATCGTGTTGCGCGCGGGCACGTAGGTCACGGGGATCCCTTCGCCCACGCCGTCCTTGGGCACATCGATGTCGCTGGTCAGGGCCGACCCGCCGAACGCGGCGAGGTCGAGCGGAACGACGATGTGGCGGTCGGCAAGCTCGGCGGCGATGGCGCGCGCGGAGTTGAGCTCAACGCGGTGTCGCTGGCCGTAGTCGATGGTCAGCGCCGTAACGGAAAAGCCCGCTTCCCGCGCCAGCCCGGCGCAGACCATCGAGTCGAGGCCGCCCGAAAGCAACACCACGGCACTCTTCGTCACAGCTTCAGCCCCAATTTCGGCGCGGCCCAAAACATCAGCGCATAGAGGGCAAGCGTGCCAGCGACGCTGATCGCGATCGCTACCCAAAATCCGACCCCCGAGCGAAGCATCAGTGGCAAGGCGATGAACATCGGCATCGAGGGCAGGAAGAACCAGATGGTGCTGACCGACAGCGCCGCGACCCGCTCGGGATCGCCGGTATCGCGGAACAGCCACAGCATCGCCAGCAGCGAAGTCAGCGGCAACGACGCGACCAGCCCGCCCCAACCCGGGTAGCGGCGCGCAATCTCCGACACCGCGGCGACGATCACGCCCGAAATGGCGGCCTTGATGAAAAGATACAGCACGGCGCGCGATCTAGGCGCGGTTGAGCGACAAAAGAAGGGCCGCCCGTCCTTAGGAAGAGCGGCCCCAGGTATCGGGCGTACATGCCCGATTGGGAGGAAAGCGTGCCAAATCCGGCACTCACCCTCTCTACCTGGCGATGGTTAAACGTCGCCTTAATGGCGCGAAGCGGTCGCGGGCTTCGGGCAATCGCCGACGCGATGTGCCTGCAGCACGTAATTGAACGGCAGGTTCTCCGAGATCCCCTGCGTGCTGATCCTCAGCGAGCGCGGGGTAATGACGTCGATCTGGCTATGGCCGAAGCCCCCGCCCGGACAGGTATATTCGACCACCGTCGAGCTCGCGCTGTCACTGACGACGGACCGCTTGCAGCTCGCGTTGCGATGCTCGAACTGGGCCAGCGCGCCAATGTCGGCGATGCACTGGCGGACCGGCGCCTTGCTGCCGGGCACGCCGCTCAATTCCCACAATCCGGGGCTGGCCTGGGCCAGCGCGGCCGGGCGCTGCGCTGCTCCAAGCGCCAGCACGGCGGCTGCGCCAGCAATTGACAGGGCGAGTACCTTCCGACTCATCGCAAGCTTTTTAGCATGCTTCGGTTAAGCCTTGGATACCTGCGATCCATCGGAAAATTCGGATGGTTCGATCGCAAAGCTCGACGAGCAGAACTGGCAATCAACGCGGATCAGCCCGTCCTCCCCGACCATCGCCTCGCGCTCCTCGGCCGGGAAGCGAGCGATGACCGACCGAACATAGTCCGGATCGCAGCGGCAGCCGCGGGTCAAGGGGATCGCGGGCAGGGTCCGGACCTCGTCCTCCTCGTGGAACAAGCGCCAGATGAGGTCGTCGAGCGGGAGCTTGAGGTCGGTCAGCTCCTCCGGCTTGACCGACCCGGCAAGGATCGCGACGTGCGGCCAGTCGGGATGGTCGAGCCGGGTATGGATCCGCTCGCGGCCCTCCTCGCCTTCGGGAAGGTGCTGGAACAACAGGCCTCCGGCGACCCAATGGCCGTCGCGCTTCTCGGCCGCCAGCCGGACGATGCTCGGAATCTGCTCGGATTGGGCGAAGAAGCTCTGCGCGGCCTGGGCCAGGCTTTCGCCCTCCAGGGGGACAATGCCCTGGTAGCGCTCGTCGATCACCGGATGATCGAAGGTGATCGCGAGATAGCCCTTGCCGAACAGCGCGAACAACGACGGGTTGGGCCCGGCGTCGGCCAGCCGCTCGGGATCGTGGCGGATATAGCCGCGAAGCTCGCCGCCCAAATAATCGCACACGAGAAGGTCGACGATCCCGGCCTCGGTCTGCGCCTGGACCGTGATCTGCCCCCCCGGCTCCTTGAGCAGCGATCCGAGAAGCGCGGTCAGCACCAGCGCCTCTGCGAGCAACCGCTCGATCACCGGCGGGTAAAGATGGCTGGCGAGGATCGCGTCGACGACGGACGACAGGCGCGCGACCCGGCCCCGCGCGTTGCGCGAGGGGATCGCGACGCCGAGTGCGACGTCGGTATTGAGCTCAGCTGTCGGCATCGCGCCTAGATAGGGCGCCGTTTGGGGCTTCTCAACCGACGGCTCACGCCGCGGCGGCCGGTACCTCATATTCGGCGGCCGCCGCCGACAAAGTGTCGACGAACTCGCGGATATGCGCTTCTTCTATGATCAGCGGCGGAAGCACGCGCATCACATTATCGCCGGCAGCGACCGTCAAGAGGCCCTTGGTCCTCAGGTAATTCACGAACGCGCGGCTGTCGGTCTTCATCTTGACGCCGAGCATCAGGCCGGCGCCGCGGACGCTTTCGAACAAATGGTCGTGGTTGGGGATCATCTGCTCGAGCGCCGAGCGCAGCCGCTCGCCCTTTTCGCGCACATTGGCGAGGAATTCCTCATTGGCGATAACGTCGAACACCGCTTGCCCTGCCGCCATCGCCAGCGGGTTTCCGCCATAGGTCGAGCCGTGGGTGCCGATGACCATGCCCGCCGCCGCTTTCTCGGTCGCCAGGCACGCGCCCAGCGGGAAGCCGCCGCCGATGCCCTTGGCCGAAGCCATGATGTCCGGCGTCACGCCATATTGCTGATAGGCGTAGAGCGTGCCCGTGCGGGCGACGCCGCATTGCACCTCGTCGAACACCAGCATCAAATCCTTGTCGTCGCAGGCAGCGCGCAGGCCGGCGAGGAATTCCTGGCTTGCCGGCCGGATCCCGCCCTCGCCCTGGATCGGCTCCAAAAGGAAGCCGGCGGTATTCTCGTCGATCGCCCCGAGCGCCGCGTCGAGATCGTTGAACGCCACCACCTTGAACCCCGGGAGCAGCGGCGCGAAGCCGTCGATCATCTTCGCCTGGTCGGTCGCGCTGATCGTCGCCATCGTCCGGCCGTGAAACGCGTTCGAGAAGGTGATCAGGTCGTGCTTGTCCGGATTGCCCTTGGCGTAATGGTAGCGGCGCGCGGTCTTGATCGCGCATTCCACGGCCTCCACGCCCGAATTGGTGAAAAACACGGTGTCGGCGAACGTCAGGCCGATCAGGCGCTGCGCGAACGCCTCGCCCTGGGGTGACCCGTAGAGGTTCGACACGTGCATCAGCGTCGCCGCCTGATCCTGGATCGCCTTGGTCAGGTGCGGATGACCGTGGCCGAGGATGTTGACCGCGATGCCCGCCGCGAAATCGAGGTACCGCTCGCCCTGCTCGCCGAAGAGATAGACTCCTTCGCCGCGGACCGGGCGGACCGGCGAGCGCGGATAAACGGGCATGAGCGGCGTGATGGCCATTGGAGAGCGGCTCCTTGGAAGCTGACGAGTGTGAGGCAGCCCCCGGCCGCCGTTTTCGCGCCTATAGCCAGCGGCCCGAAAAAGGAAAAGGCGCTCCAAGGTCGAAGCCCTGGAGCGCCCTTTCTTGAGATCGTTCGATCAATGATCGCGCTGATAACCGCGATCACTGTCGTTGCGGTCGTCGCGGCCGTGGTCGGCGTACTCGCCGTAGCCGCCGTTGGCGCCGTTATAGCCATATCGGCCGTAGCGATTGCCGTCGGTCGCCTCATGGCGAACGTGCTGTTCGAGCCGCGCGACCCGATATTCGATATTGCGCGTCTCGTTGGGGTTCAGCCCTTTGCGCCCGACCCGATACAGCCGCCGCTCAAGGTCGCGGGACTCGTTCCTCAAACCATTGGCTTCGTCCCGAGTGATCGCGCGGCGGGCGCTCAAATTTTCGATCTGGCGCTGGATGCCGTCGATCCGCGCCTGGAGCGCTCGGACCTGGCCATAATTGTTATAGCCGTAGCCATAACCCTGCGGCGCGCCATATTGCGGCGCCCCATATTGCGGTTGGGGCGCGTACTGGGCCGCGGCCGGCGTCGCAAACGCGAGAACCGTCCCAACAGCGGCGAGGGAAACAACAAACTTACGCATCATGGCTCTCCTTTGAGCGGGTTGATGCGTGAAGAGTGCACGGATTCGATTGAGGCGGGTCTGAACGCGGCGGTTATCCGCCGTTCAATAAGCCTAATCGGCTGCTCGGGTCGGGAGGCGGCCTAAAGCGCCAGCTCGAGAAAGGCCACCGGTCCGCTGTAGCTATAACGGAATATGCCGTGCCAATTGTGGGTGTTCCCCTCGATCTTGTACCAGGCGTAGCGATAGCCGAGGCCGACGCCGAAATTCTTCGCGAAGCGATAATTGGCCGTCAGCTGGCCGTCCAACAGCTTGCCCTTGTAATGACCGTATTTCATCTGGAACGCATCGAAATTGCCCTGCAGCGAGACGGGGCCGAACAGCTTCATGCTTCCATAAAGTCCGACATTGGGCAGCGGCGCCGATTTGGAACGGTGCTCCTCGAGGCCTCCCAGCAGCGCCGTGATGTGGAACGTGGCGGTGCTGACATGGGCACCGGCCGAGACCCCAAACTCCGCATTGTCCTGGCGGATGAACGAATAGCCGGCAGCGATACGATAGACGTCGGTCCTTAGGTCGGTGTGGACATCGGCGTTGATCGGGAAAACC
>Ga0193751_1000509_pt1 | contig 30182 bp, 29 predicted proteins | sample L1c2metaG_FD_143050 | JGI IMG/M metagenome (GOLD analysis project Ga0193751, IMG submission 143050) | Soil microbial communities from a riparian zone of the East river system, Colorado, United States - L1c2 | ecosystem: Environmental > Terrestrial > Soil > Riparian zone | place: USA: East River... | reverse complement strand
GCGGTGGCACCATGCCCACCGCCACCACCATCGCGGTCAGGAGGAGCATGGTGCCACCGCCAAGCACGATCGCGGCGCGAGTCAGCGACGGGCCGATGGCGATCGGCCGGGTGGTGGCAGGAGCGGTGGCGGTGGCGCGCATCGGGCTAGTGGAACAGCTCCGGGTGGATGGCACGCGCCAGCGCCTCGAGGCCGTCGATGATGCGAGGTCCCGGGCGGGTGATGATCAGGTCATCGAGCATCACCACGATCCGACCTTTGCTCACCGCGGTCATGTCGGACCAGCCGGAACGGGCGGCCACGCTGGCCGGGGTGATGGACGCGTCATAGGCCGCATCGCCGAGAAGGATCAGCTGCGGGTCGGCGGCGATCAGGTCCTCGAGCTGGATGGCGGTGGTCGCCGCGTCGCCGGTGATCGGAGCGCCGCCGGCCAGGGAGATGAGCGAGGCCAGGAACGAGTTCTTGCCCGCGGTGTAGATGCTCCCCTGGAACACGCCCACCTCGTAGAAGGTGCGTGGCTTCGCGGCCTTGGCCACCGCGGCGGTCACGGCAGCGGCACGTGTTTTCATGCTGGACACGAGCGCAGCTGCGGCGGGCCGCGCATCGATCGCGGCACCGACCAGTGAGATGTCGTCATAGACGCCACCCAGATCGTGCGGGTAGAGGGACAGGACCGGGAAGCCGAGCTTGGCGAGCTGGTCGATCACTGCGTTGGGCGTCAGCCCGTTGCCGCCGGCCAGGATCAGCTGCGGCTGGGCCGCCACGACCTTCTCGATGTCGACAGTGGCACCGATCACCACGTACGTGACGTGGGTTACCTGGGTCGGGTAGTTGTCGTAATCGGTGACCCCCACCAGGTCGTTACAGGCATCGAGGGCGCAGACGATCTCGGTGTTGGAGGGTGCCAGGCTGACGATCCGCTTGGGGGCCGCGGAGAGGGTGATGTGCCGGCCGGCGTCATCGGTCAGGGCGAGAGGGTAGATGCTGTGAGCCGGGATGCTGGGCGCGGCGCTGACGCTCGCCTGCGACGAGGCGCCCGGGCTGCCAACCGAGCCACGCGCGCATGCAGCCAGAAGCAGGGCGAAGACGAAGAAGAGAGAGACCGGGAGTCGAAGACGGAGAGCCATGAGTGATGCCGTTCCCTTTCACGCGAGGGGGGTGGACATCGCGTGCGGGCTGGCGACCTGACTCCCGGGCTCGCTCGCCGGTTCGGCGGCGCGGCGCGGATACAGTAGCGGGACTGTGCCGGCTTCTCACCGGCTTCTCCATTGAACCGTGGTCCTTGCGGCCACGGCACCCGACGCGGTCTTCGGTTGGTAAGGGGTCGATGCTAGCAGAAGGCCCGCCGGCGACGGGCACCTGGCGGGCCTCGAATGTGAACCGGACCGCCGCGGCCGTGGCCGCCGCGCGGACCTCGGAGTTACACCGGGGCGGGCATCTCCGCGCGTCCGTAGAGCGGGGTGTCGCGAGCTGCGTCGGAGAGCATGGGGTCGAGCATCTTCTGGACCGCCAGCGTATGCGAGCAGCCGCCCGCAGCCTCGAAGAGATGGCAGTCGCAGTGCCACGTATCGGCGTCGAGAGAGACCGTGTGGGTGCTGTTGTCGCCCGCGAAGGTGGCGGTGACCTGCTGCAGCTTCACCCGATCGGGCTCATGCGCGTATCGCATTGCCTTCTCGACCTTGCCGATCATGCTCGAATGCACGTCGCGTCTCCTCCTGGCGCCGGCACCCGGCGCCGCTACATCGGCGCCCGTCAGTCCGTCGCTCTGGCGAGCCGCTCCTTCAACATTGTGAGCAGTGTAACCGGGGTTGGGTCGGTCTGGTAGAGGATCGCGAGGTAGACGCTCACCAGGTCGCCCATGGCCACGCCGGTGAGCACCCGTGCCAGGGGCGACGGCCCCTCGGCCCAGACGACAGAGCGATTGGTGGCCCGCTCGCCGAGCAGCTCGTCGACCACCTGGTAGCGCGCCGCGATCTCCGGGGGCTCGGCCGGATCACGGAGCTCGACGACATAGAGCGCATCGGACAGCTCGCGCGGATTGAGCGTCCCCTCGATGGCGTTGTGGTTCGCCTCGGGCATCGGCTCGAAGCCCGCCCAGCCCTTGGCGTTCTCGTTCATCTGCGTCTTCCAACGATGCGCGACCCCGCTCATCAGGCCAGCACCGTAGATGACCGGGATGCGGCCGAAGATCGCCCAGGCCAGCTGCTTGGCGGGGCTCGCCTCGGTCTCCACCGAGAGGGCGTTGCGCTCAAGTAGCGACTCCAGGGACTCCACCGCAGGTCCCAGCGGATCCGGGTCGGCCAGGAGGCCGGCATGCACCAGCAGCTCGTGGACCAGCCCGACGCCGAAGCCGATGGCGGCGCGCGGCTGCCCCGCCCACTCATAGTGCAGGTAGGGCGTCTTGTCCGCGGCTGCCTCGCTGCCGAGCCGGCCGCCGGTGCTGATCACGACCAGGGGGAGCGAGCGGCGGCGAGCCTCCTCTGCGCCCGACAGGGTCTCCACCGTCTCGCCCGATTGGCTCGCGGCGATCACCAGCGTCCGCTCGCCGGCCCAGGCCGGGAGGCCGTAGTCGCGGTGCACGATGAGCGGAACCCGGAGCCGGTCGCCGGCAATCCCGGCTACCAGCTCCGCCCCGATCGCCGAGCCGCCCATAGCTGACACGCAGATTGCGTCCACGTCCCGATGTGAGTCAGGCAGGTCGAGGGCGGCCGCAACGCGCCGCGACTGCGCCAGTTGGCGTGGCATCTGGCGCACCTTGCCGAGCATGTCGTTGGCATCGATGCGCTGGACGCGCTTCGCGTCGTCGAGGGTGATCGCCTCGTCGAACTGGGGAGGCGCGGGCTCCTCGCCATCGGTCGGCTCCTCGCGGCGGCCAGGCTCCTCGTCGGGGTGCTTGTAGCCGAAGAAGTCGCGGGCGTCGCTCAAGCTGCCACTCCGGCCGAGACGAGCTTGCGGCCCTCGGCCAGCAGCGCCTCCACATCCGCGTCGGAGCGCGCCTCGGCGTAGATGCGCATCAGCGCCTCGGTGCCCGAGAAGCGGATCAGCAGCCAGGAGCCGTCCTCGCGGTAGAACTTGAAGCCGTCGCCCGTATCGAGCGCCTGGCGGCGCGCCACGGCGACTCCGGCGATGGCCTCGGGCGCCTCGTGCTCCAGGCGGGTGAGGGTATCGGCCTTGATGGCGTCATAGCCCTCGCGCTTGAACCGGATGTCGATGCGGTTGTAGTAGGACGGGCCCGCCAGGGCCTGGAGCTCGGCCAGCACCTCGGACGCGAGCTTGCCCTTGGTCAGCCACAGGTCCAGCAGGAAGAGGCCCGACGCCAGTCCATCGCGCTCGGGGATGTGCATCCCAAAGCCGAAGCCACCTGACTCCTCCCCGCCGATGACGGCATGCGTCTCGGTCATCTTGGGGCCCACGAACTTGAAGCCCACACCCGTCTCGTAGGCCTTCGTGCCGTAGATCTCGGCCAGGCGCGGGACCATCGAGGTGGAGGTCACGGTGTAGACGGCCGGGCCGATCTGGCCCCGCACGTCGAGCAGGTACCAGTAGAGCAGCCCGTAGACCTGCAGCTGGTTGACGAAGACCCCCTGCTCGGTGGCCATCCCGACACGGTCCGCGTCCCCGTCGAAGGCGATCCCGATGTCGGCGCCCCAGCGCGGGATCTCCTCCAGCCACTCGTCGATGTTGGGGCGGATCGGCTCGGGGTTGACCCCGCCGAAATAGGGGTTGCGCTCCATGTGGAGCTCCCGGATGGTCAGCCGCCCGTCGCCCAGCAGCCGCGTGAACCAGCCGGCGCCCGATCCGTAGAGCGGCTCCACCAGGATCCGCCTCTCGGCGGCGCGGATGCGCTCGATGTCGACGATGCTGGCCAGCTGATCGCGGAAGCGCGGATAGGGGTCGAAGGTCTCGACCAGGCCGGCCGCCACGGCATCGGCATAGTCGCGGCGGGGCGGCAGCTCGTCCTCCGGGTGGCCATCCATGGTCGCCTCTATCCGCTTGAGCATCTCGGGTGCGCCGGCGCCGCCGGTATCGGCCTTGACCTTGAAGCCGTTGTCGGTCCACGGGTTGTGGCTGGCGGTGATCACGATCCCGGCGCCCGTCCCCATCTCTCGCGTGAAGAAGCTGCCGACCTGGGTCGGCACCGCGTCGCGCGGGGTAAAGGAGCGGATGCCATGCGCGGCAAGGACCTCGACGCAGGCCTGTGCGAAGTACTCCGATGCGAAGCGCCGGTCGTGGCACACCACCACGCCGCGGTCCGCGGTTCCCTGAGCCGCGAGGTACTCGGCCACGCCCCGCGCACAACGGCGGACGTTGTGGAAGGTGAAGTCCTCGGCAATGGCGGCGCGCCAGCCGTCGGTTCCGAACTTGATCTTGGTCATGCGGACTGCTGCTGGGCGATGCGCTAATGGTAGCGCCGCTTCAGCGGCTGGGTGATGGGCCGCTGATCCGGTTCAGCTCGTCCTGGAGGGTCGTGACCAGGCCGCGGAGCGGTTCGCGTGGCTTGATGCTCAGGCGCTGGCCTTCGATCAACCGGACCCGGCAGAAGGGAAGGGGCACGACCTGGCGGTCCCAGCGGCCGGTCAGTCGTACCTGGGGCCGCACGCGCATGGCCCACGGCTGAACGGGCAGGCCGGATGCCCGCGCCACGATCAGAGCTCCCGGCTTGGCCACCCGATAGGGGCCGAACGGTCCGTCCGGGGTCACGATCAACGAGCGTCCGGCCGCCGCCAGGCTGGCCATCTTGAGCGCAAGTGCCCGTCCTGCGGCCCGATCCTCTTCAGGCGGCAGCTCGAAGACCTCGACCGGGGTGCCGCTGCGTTTCAGCATGGAAGTGATCGCCGTGCCCCGGAAGCCACGCGTCGAGAATGAGGCGTGCGGCAGGTCACCGCGGCCCCGACGGGTCACGACGAAGAGCACCATGTTGAACTCGTGCCATGACGCGAGCACCACCTGCTCGCGGGTGATCGCGCCACTGATGCGGCAGGTGCGCGCCACCAGGTTCAGGTAGAGAGCCAGAGCGTCGCCAAACATGCGAGCGAGCCAGGCAAGGCGGACCGTTGGTGCGCCGGGCGCCGGCGTCATCGGGCTTACAGGTACCGTTCGCCGGCCTTCTCGGCGATCTCGTCGAGCACCGGCTTGATCTCCTCGGCCCGATCGCGCGCGCAGACCAGCAGCGCGTCGGGAGTGTCGACGATGATCACGTCCCGCAGCCCGACCGTCACCACCAGCCGGTCGCCACCGTGCACCAGGACGCGCTCGGAGCCCCTGTCGAGGTGCTGCCCGGATGCGACCAGGCTGCTGCCGCTCTTCGCGGAGAGGGCCTCCAGGAGCGCCGACCAGGAGCCGATGTCGCTCCAGCCGACGTCGAGCGGCACGACCGCCATCCGTCCCTCGGCCGCAGCCGGCTCAGCGATCCCGGTGTCGATGGGAATGGTCGGCACGGGCTCCAGGATCTCCCGCAGGTCGCTCATCCAGCCGGGAGTCCGATGCAGGGCAGCGACCTTGTCGAGCGCCGCGGCCAGCTCGGGCTGGAAGCGCTCCATCGCCTGGCGGTACGCGTACACGCGCCAGACGAAGATCCCCGCGTTCCAGAGGTAACCGCCCTCCTCGAGCATCCTGGCCGCCTCATCGGCGTCCGGCTTCTCCACGAAGCGCTCGACAAGGGCAGTCGGGACCGCGGCGTGCAGCGGCTCGCCGACCTTGATGTAGCCATAGCCCGTGGCCGGCTGGGTCGGCTTGACGCCAAGGGTCACCAGGTAGCCGCGTTCCGCGGTGCGGGCCGCTTCCTGCAGGGCTTCGATGAAGTGCTCCTCGTCGGAGACGAAGTGATCGGCAGGCAGGACCAGCGCCACCTCGTCGCTCTCCCGTCGAGCGAGCACCGTTGCGAGGCCGGCGGCCACCGCGGTGGAACGTGCCAGCGGCTCGCCGAGGATGTTCTCCTCGGGGATGTTGGGAAGCTGCTCGATGGTCGGGCGGACGTGGGCCTGGCTGGTGATGACATAGATGTCGTGGGGCTTGAGCAAGGTCCCCAGCCGTGCGACCGACTGCTGCAGCAGGCTCGTATCGCCGGTCAGCGCCAGCAGCTGTTTCGGCGAACGTCGACGGGAGAGGGGCCAGAGGCGGGTGCCGGAGCCCCCGGCCATGACGATGGCGAACATCAGGCTCCCGAAACCTCCTTCTCCTCACCGCGCAGATCGCGTGCCGCCGCGAGCTCCGAGTCCGGCGCCCCGCAGCGCTCGAACAGGTCGATCGCAATCTGCCCAAGCCGCCGGGCCACAGTCACATTGCCCAGATCAAGCTCGGCTCGGCCCAGCCCCAACGCCGCCAATCCCTCCTCGCGCTCTGCGCCGATGTCGCGCGCCTCGCTGATCGCCTCGGCGTAGTAGCGGCGCGCGCTGGCCGGATCGCCCGCCGCCCACCTCACCTCCCCGATGGTCCGCGCCGCCCGCGTGGCGGCCAGCTCCATGCCGGCGCGCTCGAAGTGCCACAGGGCGCGATGCCCCCAGATATCGGCCGGCCACCACGCCTCGCTGGCGACGGCCTCCTCAAGGGCGACGGTCGCGGCGGCACCGGCTCGCGGGTGATCGGCCTCAGCTTCGGCGGCGAGGTAGTGCGCCGCGAGCTCGCCGCGGCGCAGGGCGAGCGGCAGGGTGGGCAACGCCTCTGCGGCGAGGTGAGTGCGACGGCCGAAGAGCGACTGCAACCAGGGGACGAAGCCGCCCGTCGGCGGCTCCCCCCACACGACCCGTGATTGGGATCCGGCTGGGCGAGCCATGGAGCGAGGGCTCAGGCGGACTGCCTGGCCGCGGCCACCGCCGGAGCCGCGCCCGCCAGCCCTGCCGCGTCCCGCAGCGATTCGGCACGATCGGTCCGCTCCCAGGGAAGGTCGAGGTCGCTGCGGCCGAAGTGGCCGTAGGCCGCGGTGGGGCCGTAGATCGGGCGACGAAGGTGAAGCCCGGAGATGATCGCCCCTGGGCGCAGATCGAACGTGCGCTCCACGATGGCGACGAGGGTCGCATCGGGCAGCCGGCCGGTGCCGAAGGTCTGCAGGTTGATGGCCAGCGGGTGGGCGACACCGATCGCGTAGGCCAGCTGCAGCTCACAGCGCTTGGCGAGACCGGCGGCGACCAGGTTCTTGGCGACATAGCGCGCCATGTAGGCGCCGCTGCGGTCGACCTTGGTCGGGTCCTTGCCGGAGAAGCTGCCGCCCCCGTGACGCGCCATCCCGCCGTAGGTGTCGACAATGATCTTGCGCCCGGAGAGGCCCGAGTCCCCCATCGGCCCACCGATCACGAACCGTCCCGTGGGGTTGACCAGGAAGCGCGTCTCGTCGTCGAGCAGGTCGGCGGGAATCGCCTCGCGGATGACGACCTCGCGCACCGCCTCTTCCAGGTCAGCGTGGGTCACGTCAGGATCGTGCTGCGTGCTGACCAGGACGGTGTGCACCCGTATCGGCCTCCCAGAGCCGTCGTACTCGACCGTCACCTGGCTCTTGCCGTCGGGGCGCAGGAACGAGAGAGCCCGCTCCTTGCGAACGTGCGCGAGGCGGCGGGCAACCTGGTGCGCGAGCTGGATCGGCATCGGCATCAGCTCGGGGGTCTCGTCGGTGGCGTAGCCGAACATCATGCCCTGGTCGCCGGCCCCGAGCTCGTCGGCGTCGATCCCCTCGCGCGCCTCGAGAGCGTGGTTCACCCCGATTGCGATGTCGGGAGACTGCTCCTTGATGGCGGTGATCGTCCCGCACGTCTCCCAGTCGAATCCGAGCCGCGAGTCGTCGTATCCGACCTTTCGCACCGTGCTGCGCACCACGCTCTGCACATCGCAGTAGGTCTGGGTCGTCATCTCGCCGAGGACGAAGACGAGCCCGGTAGTGGCTGCCACCTCGACCGCAACCCGCGACTCGGGGTCGCGCGACAGGACGTCATCCAGCACGGCATCTGCGACGGCATCGCACAGCTTGTCGGGGTGTCCCTCGGTCACGGACTCCGAGGTGAACAGGGTGTGGCTATCGGCATCGGGCATGCCTGCGAGTGTAGCGCGCCGGCCGAGGGCGGACGCCATGACGGCCGGACACGTAGCATTTGCGCCTCAACGGACTCGACGGGAGATCACCTGATGCCGACGACGCGTGGACTTGGCGCTCTGCTGCTGATCGCCGTCCTGGGGGCCGGATGCGCTGCGTCCGGCGCCAGCCCATCGGGCTCGAATGCTCCAGCCAGCAAGGAAGCCACAACCCCCGCCAGCGGGACGGCGTCGAATGGATCCGCATCCGCGTCAGTTCTCCCGGCGGCCAGCAGTGTCGGGCTGCCTGACGGCATCTATACCGCCGGACGTTTCTCCGCAAGGCTGACCGGTCTCATCACCGCCGTCCTCGACCTGGCACTGCAGCCCGCGGGGAGCATGACCTCGCAGGGGTCAACCATGCTCACCTACCAGGGCGCGCATGGGACCCAGCTGGTGACCGTCGCTCTTGTAGCCAATGGCCCCAGCACCGTCACCTTCAGCGGGTCGAACATCACTGCCGCCGGGATCAGCGCCGAGGGCTGCAGCATCACCATCACCAACGCCGGTTCATCCAGGCTGACTGGGTCCATCGACTGTCACGCGATGACCGCGATCAACGCATCAGGATCAGTGGTGGGCACCCTGTACCTGAAGGGAACCTTCGAAGCGACCCGATGAGGGCTCGAGAGGCTAGGTGCCGGACTCCCAGGACTCGCTGTAGGCCTGCTGAGCGGACGTCATCGGGTCGATCGCGATCCCCATGCTGGCCAGCTTAAGTCGCGCGACCTCGCGGTCGATCTCGATGGGGATGTCGTACACCCGCGGCCCGAGCTCGGCGGCGTGGGCGCGAAGCCACTCCAGGCCGAGCGCCTGGTTGGCGAAGCTCATGTCCATCACCAGGGCCGGGTGGCCCTCGGCTGCTCCCAGGTTGACGAGGCGTCCATCGGCCAGCAGGTAGAGGCGCCGGCCGTCGGCCATGAGGTACTCGCGGGTGAAGGGCCGCACCTCACGCGACGACATCGATTGCGCCTCGAGCGCGGGGATCTCGAACTCGTCGTTGAAATGGCCGGCATTGGCCAAGATGGTCCCGTCGCGCATCTTCGGGAAATGGGCGGCCCCCCACACGTTGAGGTTGCCGGTGGCGGCGATGAAGATCTCCCCCACCTCGGCCGCCGCCGCGGCATTCGTGACGTGGAAGCCGTCCATGGCGGCTTCCAGGGCGCGCGTGGGATCGACCTCGACCACGGTGACGATGCCCCCCATGCCAGCGGCACGAGCGGCGATGCCACGCCCCACCCATCCATAGCCGCCGACCACCACCTGCTTGCCGGCGATCAGCACGTTCGTCGCGCGCAGGATGCCGTCGATGGCGCTCTGCCCGGTCCCGTAGCGGTTGTCGAAGAGATGCTTGGTCAGCGCCTCGTTTACGGCCAGCACGGGGAAGCGCAGCTTGCCGGCCGCCGCCATGGCCCGCATCCGGATGACGCCGGTGGTGGTCTCCTCCGTGCCTCCCTCGATGCCGTCGAGCAGCTCCGTCCTGCCGGTGTGCAGCTCGGTGACGAGGTCAGCGCCGTCATCCATGGTCACCTGCGGGGCGTGATCCAGGGCTGTGGCGATATGGCCGTAATAGGAGTCGCGGTCCTCACCCTTGATGGCGTAGGTCGGGATCCCGTGATCGGCGACAAGGGAGGCGGCCACGTCGTCCTGCGTGGAGAGGGGGTTCGACGAGCACAGCACCGCGTCGGCGCCGCCCGCCACCAGGGTGCGCATCAGGTTGGCCGTCTCGGCAGTGACGTGCAGGCAGGCGCTGATCCGCCAGTCGGCAAACGGCCGCTCGGCGGCGAAGCGGTCACGGATCCCGGCCAGGACCGGCATCTGCCGGTCCGCCCACTCGATCTTCAGCGCGCCCGCCTCGGCCAGGCCGAGATCGCGAATGTCGCCCTTCACCTCTGGTCGCGTGGCCATCCGAATCGCATCGCCTCTCGTATCGGTCGCATGAGCCCCCAACCGCCGGAGCGTCTTCGTCCGAAGCGCTCGGTCAGGCGGTGGTGCTCACGGTACCCCAGCCGGGCGTAGGCCGCGACGGCCGGCGCGTTGTCGGCATGGACGTTGAGCGCAACGTCCGGCACCCGCTCGAGGAGCGCGACGGTGACGGCGCTGGTCACCATCTTGGCGAAGCCGTGGCCCCGGAAGTCGGTGTGGGTCATCACGTTCCCGACCACTGCGATCCCCTCCCGGGGATTCACGACGTGGGTCCCGGCGGCGCTCACCAGCCGGCCGCCGACCCGGACGCCGTAGTACAGCCCCTCGTCGAGGATGGTGCCCGGGAAGCCGGCGCGAAAGCCGAGCTGGTAGAGCCGATTGAGATCCTCGATATCGGACTGTCCCAGGCGCGTGGCGTTGCCAGCAAACGGAACGAAGGTTGCCTGGTCGACGACCATCCGCAGCAGGAGGGTCGGCCGATCCAGCTCGTACAGGTCGGTGACCGCCGCGTCGAGCACCTCGTTCGATTGGAAGAACGCGTCGCGGGGCTTGATGACGCCGGCCAGGACGGCGTGCACGCCGGAGGGCTCTCCCATCAGGAACAGCGGCTGCGGGACGAGCCCATCGTGGTGCATGGCGATGGCAATGGCGCGGCCGGCCCCGTCGTAGGCGATCCCCCAGGTGAGGCGCCCGCGAGCCGACGAATCGAGGTCGCCGAGGGCGTAGGCCGCATAGCGGCGATCGGTGCGCAGGAAGGCAGCGATCTCGTCGCGGTCGCTCACCGCGCGGGCTCGAGGCTGGGCGATCGGGACGGCGGCCATCGGTCCCTTGGTCTCCGGTCTGCAGCCGACCGCCGGCTAGTAGGCGAGCAGGGTGTGGATCGCGAACTCGCCGAGCTTTGCCCGCCCTTCGAGGGCGGTCAGCTCGACCATGAACGAGAGCCCCGCGATCTCTCCGCCCAAGCGGCTGACCAGCTCGATGGTGCCGAGCACGGTGCCGCCGGTGGCCAGCAGGTCGTCCACGATCAGGACCCGCTGCCCGGCCTTGATGGCGTCGCGGTGGATCTCCAGGGTGGCCGTCCCGTACTCCAGGTCGTATTCGACCTCCAGCGTCTCGGCCGGCAGCTTGCCGAGCTTGCGCACCGGCACGAACCCCGCGCCGAGCCGGTCGGCAAGTGGCGCCGCGAAGATGAACCCCCGCGATTCCATGCCGACCACCAGGTCGATCCGCTCGTCCTTGACCATCTCGGCCATGCGATCGATCACCTCGCGGAAGGCATCGGCATCCTTGAGCAGGGTGGTGATGTCGTAGAAGAGGATCCCCGGCTTCGGGAAGTCGGGGATCTCACGGATCTTGGCACGCAGGTCGTCGGCTGAGCGGACGGTCACGTGAGCTCTCCAGGTCATGTGGTCTGCGGCGGTTTCGCCTGACCCGATGATACGATGCCGCGTCCCGAACAGGCGATCGCCCACGCGACTGCCGACAGGATCAACCAGACTGGACCGATGCGCCGGCCCCACCTGATCGCTCCCTTCCTGGCCATCACGCTCCTCGCCGCTGCATGCGCGCAGGAGCCCACGCCCTCCCCGAGGCTCGGCTCGATCCCGGCCGTGGCCAGCTCCTCGGCGCTGCCCGGCCCGCAGGTCGGAACCGGAACCCTCGACTACGAGGTCAGCGGGGCGCTCACCATCAAGGGCGATCTGGCTCTGGCCATGATCGAACTGGAGCCGGGATCGGCCCGTCTCCTCTACGGCAGCGACACCGGCGATGCGCAATACCTGCAGCTGGATGTCAGCTCGGGCCTCTCCGGCGTGGTCGCTGCGGGAGGCGCACTCACCACCTCAGGCAGCACCCTGGACACCTGCACCTTCACCATCGACAAGCTGGACGCAACGCGCGTTTCGGGCAGCTTCGACTGCCCGGACCTGACGTTCCGCGACCCAACCAAGGGAGACATCGGCAAGGGTCGGGTGAAGGGGACCTTCGAAGCAGGGGTCTAGCCTCACGCGGGCCACGGCTCGCCGCTTGTAGCCACCGAGTGGCTACAACGACCAAGTTGGCCCCATTTGGGCCGATCACCCGCCCGATGCGGCTCCAAATAGCCACTCGGTGACTGCCGCGAACCGGAAACCGCCCAATCGTCCCCGTTGTAGCCACCCGGTGGCTGTGAGGGGAGTTCCGCAGCCGGAGCTACTCCGCGGCGAGGCGGCGCAGCACGGTCTGCAGCACGCCTCCATTCGACAGGTAGGTGATGTCGATCTCGCCGTCGAGGCGGGCCAGCACCCTGAACTGGCGCTCCCGCCCATCCTCGCCGCGCGCGGTGACGGTCAACTCCTGGTGCGGGCGCAGCCCATCGGCCAACCCGTGGACGGTGAACGTCTCGCGCCCGGTCAGACTCAGGCTGGCGGCGTTCTCGCCGGCGAGGTACTGCAGCGGGAGAACCCCCATCCCCACCAGGTTGGACCGATGAATTCGCTCATACGACTCGGCGATCACGGCGCGGACCCCTAGCAGGAAGGGCCCCTTGGCGGCCCAGTCGCGCGATGAGCCGGAGCCGTACTCCTTGCCGGCCAGCACGATGAGGGGCGTGCCCTCGCTCACATAGCGTTGTGCCGCGTCGAAGATGCTCATCCGCTCGCCGCTGGGCAAGTGCTCGGTGACGTTGCCTTCGGCGTCTGGGACGAGCGCATTGTGCAGGCGGATGTTGGCAAACGTGCCGCGCATCATCACCTCGTGGTGCCCACGCCGCGCTCCGTAGCTGTTGAAGTCGCGCGGCTCGACTCCATGTCCCACCAGCCAGTCGCCGGCCGGTGAGGTGCGCGCGATGCTCCCCGCCGGTGAGATGTGGTCGGTGGTGACGCTGTCGCCGAGCATCGCCAGCACGCGAGCATCCACCACGTCGGTGAGTGGCGGCGGAGTGGCCTGCAGGCCCTCGAAGAAGGGCGGCAGGGCGACGTAGGTGCTCGCCGGATCCCAGGCGTAGCGGTCGCCCTGGGGCACCACCAGCGAGCGCCATCGGTCGTCCCCATCGAAGACACTGGCGTAGTTGCGGGTGAAGATCTCGGAGCGCACCTGCTCGGCCACGACGTCGGCAATCTCTGCCGCGGAGGGCCACAGGTCGGCGAGGAAGACCGGACCACCGTCGCTGCCGGTGCCGATCGGCTGGCTGGTCAGGTCAATGTCGACCCGCCCCGCCAGTGCGAAGGCAACGACCAGCGGTGGGGAGGCGAGGTAGCTGGCCCGCGCCAGCGGATGGATGCGACCCTCGAAGTTGCGGTTGCCCGACAGGACGGCCACGCCCACCAGGTCGTTCTTCTCGATCGCCTCCGCGATCGGCTCGGCCAGCGGGCCGGAATTCCCGATGCAGGTCGTGCACCCGTACCCCACCAAGTCGAAGCCGAGCTTCTCGAGCGGGTCCATCAGCCCGGCGCCGGCGAGGTAGTCGGTGACGGCCCGGGAGCCGGGGGCGAGCGAGGTCTTGACCCAGGGCGGGGTGCTTAGTCCTCGGGCGACCGCGTTGCGCGCAAGGAGCCCCGCGGCGACCATCACGCTCGGGTTGGAGGTGTTGGTGCACGAGGTGATGGCGGCGATCACCACCGAGCCGGAGCGGAGCGTGAACTGCTCACCGTCCACCTCGACGTCGACCGGCTCGTACTCGACCGGCGGGTGGTCCGATGGCGCCTCTGGCCGCGCCATGCGCCGATCCTCGGCGGGGGCGTCGGCATTGAACGACGGCGGGTCGCTGGCCGGGAATGACTCGGCGCTCGCCTCATCCACCAGGCGGTGATTCTGCAGGCCGCCGGCGAAGACCTCCCGGAACGAGCGCTGCAGATCGGTCAGCGGAACGCGATCCTGCGGCCGTCGCGGCCCGGCGACCGAGGGCTCCACATCGGCCAGATCCAGGCTGAGCGACTCGGAGAAGAGCGGCTCGACCGAGTCATCGGTCCGGAAGAGGCCCTGCTCCTTGGCGTAGGCCTCGACGCGCGCCACCGTCTCCGCCGGGCGCCCGGTCATGCGCAGGTAGCGCAGCGTCTCGTCGTCGATCGGGAAGAGGGTGGCGGTGGCGCCGAACTCCGGCGACATGTTGCTGATGGTCGCCCGGTCGGCCAGGCCCAACTTCGAGATGCCGCGGCCGTGGAACTCCACGAACTTGCCCACCACCCCATGGGAGCGGAGCATCTCGGTCACGTACAGCACCAGGTCGGTGGCAGTGGCGCCGGAGCGCATCTCGCCGTCGAGGCGGAAGCCGACAACCACGGGCATCGGCTGGTAGAGCGGCTGGCCCAGCAGCGCCGCCTCGGCCTCGATGCCGCCCACGCCCCAGCCCACCACGCCAAGGCCGTTGATCATGGTCGTGTGGCTGTCGGTGCCCACCAGGGTGTCGGGGAAGGCGGCCTCTTCGCCCGCGACGTCGACGCGTGCGGTGACCACGTCGGCCAGGAACTCCAGGTTGACCTGGTGGACGATCCCCGTTCCGGGCGGGACGACGCGGAACCGGTCGAAGGCCTGCTGTGCCCAGCGCAGGAGCGCATAGCGCTCGCCGTTGCGCTCGTACTCGCGCTCGACGTTGCCCGCGAAGGCGAACTGGGAGCCGAACAGGTCGACCTGCACGGAGTGGTCGATCACGAGGTCGGCAGGCACCAGGGGATTGATGCGCGCCGGGTCGCCACCCATGGCAGCCATCGCGTCGCGCATGGCGGCGAGGTCAACGACGCACGGCACGCCGGTGAAGTCCTGCAGGATCACGCGCGCCGGCATGAACGGCAGCTCGTACTCGGCGGGCTGCTGCGGGTCCCACGAGGCGAGTGCCCGCACGTCTTCGGCGCTGACCAGGCCCGATCCGCCGGCGGCATGCCGCAGCGCGTTCTCCAGCAGCACCTTGACGGTGTACGGCAGCAGACCCAGATCGCCGGCACCGGCCCGATCGAGGCGGTGGTAGGCATACGACCGATCGCCCACGCGCAGCGTGGCACGGGCATCGGCCGGGTCAATCAGGGGAGATCGAGTGGACACGGGACGCGCCTCCTTCGTACGTCCGCGCGCGAGTGCGCGGCGACTGTCGAGTTCGGCGCCGGACGGGTGCGCCCGTCCCGGGTCGAGATATCTGCCTTGCAGTATACGACTGACCGCTACGGCCCTCAGCGAGTGGGGACGACCTCCGCGGGAACCTCAGCAGGAGCGGGTGCGCTCAGCGCAGCCAGGGCCCGCAGGGCCACGTCCACCGGGTCGCGTCCCGGGGCCACCGGAATCCGTACCTGGTTGGACCCTGCCACCGGATGGAAGCCGGCGAGCATGAGCGTGCGCCCCACCGCCGCGCGGTCGTAGCGCGGCCACTTGAAGGTCACGCGGCCTGCTTCGGCGCGGACCTCGGGGACGTGGGCCAGCTCAGCGGCCATGCGCACCGCGACCGCCCGGAAGAGCCCCTCGACAGGCTCGGGCACCGGCCCGAATCGGTCCCGCAGCTCAGTGCGCAGCGCCTCCGCGTCAGCAGCGGAACGGAGAGAGGCGAAGCGCCGGTAGGCCTCCAGCTTGGCCCCGGAGTCGGCGATGTACGCATCGGGCAGGAAGGCAGAGCCAGGAAGGTCCAGGCGCACGGCCGCGCCTTCGGGAGCAACCACGCGCCCGCGGCGGACCTCGACTGCGTCGGCCAGCATGCGGGTGTAGAGCTCGAAGCCCACGGCGGCCATGAAGCCGTGCTGTTCGGGGCCAAGGATGTTGCCGGCCCCGCGGATCTCCAGGTCAGACAGGGCGATCTGGTAGCCGGCGCCAAGGTCCGATGCGGAGAAGATCGCGTGCAGCCGCTTGCGCGCCACGGTTGAGAGTGGCTGTGCGCGGCGGTGCAGCAGGTACGCGTACGCGCGCCGATCAGAACGCCCCACTCGGCCACGCAGCTGGTAGAGCTGCGCAAGGCCGAGCGCATCGGCGCGGGCGATGATGATCGTGTTGCTGTTCGGGATGTCGAGCCCCGACTCGATGATGGTGGTGCACACCAGCACGTCGAAACGTCCCGCGTCGAAATCGAGCATGACCCGCTCGAGCAGCCCCTCCGCCATCTGCCCATGCCCGATCGCCACCTTGGCGCGCGGCACCAGCCGTCGGACTCGCTCTGCAGCCGCCTCGATCGTCTCGACCCGGTTATGCACGTAGAATCCCTGGCCGCCGCGGTCCAGCTCGCGGTTGATCGCGTCGCGCACCAGGCCGTCGTCGTCCTCCGCGATGCGGGTCAGGATCGGAAGGCGCGCCTCCGGCGGTGTCTCGATCACCGACAGGTCCCGGATGCCCACCAGCGACAGGTGCAGCGTCCGCGGTATCGGCGTGGCGGACAGGGTCAGCACGTCGACCTCGCGACGCATCGACTTGATCCGCTCCTTGTGGCCGACGCCGAAGCGCTGCTCCTCGTCGACCACCAGCAGCCCCAGGTCGGCGAACGAGATGTCCTTGGACAGGATCCGATGCGTCCCGATCAGGACGTCGACGCTCCCCTCCGCGACCGCCGTAACCGTCCGCACCTGCTCGGCCTTGCCGACGAAGCGGCTCAGCATCTCGACCCGCACCGGGAACGGCGCGAGTCGGCGGCGGAACGTTCCCAGGTGCTGCTGCGCCAGGACGGTGGTGGGCACCAGGACCGCCACCTGCTTCCCGTCCTGCACCGCCTTGAAGGCGGCGCGCAGCGCGACCTCCGTCTTGCCGTAGCCGACGTCGCCGCACACCAGCCGGTCCATCGGCCTGCGCCGCAGCATGTCGGCCTTGACCTCCTCGATGGTCCGCTGCTGGTCGGGAGTCTCGCTGTAGGGGAAGGCCTCCTCCAGCTCGCGCTGCCAGGTCGTATCGGGCGAGAAGGAGAAGCCCGGTGCCGTCTCGCGCGCGGCGTAGATCTCGAGCAGGTCCTCGGCCAGCTCGGCGACCGCGCGGCGCACCCGTCCCTTAGTGCGCTCCCAGTCGGTGCCACCAAGCCGCGACAGGGCAGGAGCCGGGCCCCCGGAGTAGCGCGTGATGCGCCCGATCATGTCGGCCGGCAGGAAGATCTTGTCGTCCCCGGCGAAGTCGAGCTGCAGGTACTCCTTGGTCGCCCCACCGTATTCGCGCTGGGTCATGCCCGCATAGCGCGCGATCCCATGGTCGACATGGACGACCGCATCCCCGATCGCCAGCTTCCCGATCAGGTCGCGCGTCACGACCCGCTTCGACGGGGTCAGCCGCCGCACGCGGGTCGCGCCGAACAGCTCCCGATCGCTCAGCACCACCAATCCGGTCGGCTCGTGGACGAATCCCGCGGTGAGCGATCCATGGACCAGACCAATGAAGCCCGCCGCCGGCGGTTCGCGCAGCTCGGCCTGTGCGGCGACGCTCAGCCCCACCTCGTCGAGCAGCTCGCCAATGCGGCTCGCCTGGTCGGTGCTGACCAGGACGCGACGTGGGGTGGCCGCCAGCTCCACCAGCCAGCTGCCGATCCGTTCAGAACGGCCCGGCAGGGCAGGAGCCGGAGTGTAGCCGGCGTCGCGCTCGGCACCTTCCTCGAGGACCTCGGCAGCGCTCTCCGCCAGGCCCGCCAGCGTCCCGGTGGCGTCGTAGGGGAGCGGCCAATCCTTGGGGAGCTCGCCGGAGACGATGAGCCCGGCGCGACGCTCGTCGGCCTGCGAATCCAGCTCGCCCGCGATGGCCTGCAGCTCGGAGAGGTCGCTCAGGACGAGGTGCGCGCCGGCCGGCACGTGCTCTGCGGCCGGTCCGGCGGTCAGGAACGCCGCCCAGGTCTCGGCGGACTCGGCCAGGTCGCCCTGCTCCAGGTGCGCCAGGTCCGCCTCGAGCGCATCGGAGTGGGATGTTGGGAGGTGGCGGGCGAGCGATTCCCACCCTTCCGGTGGCAGGAATTCGCTGGCCGGCAGGAGCGTGGCACGTTCGACGCGGCGCCGGCTCCCCTGGGTCATGGGGTCGAAGGCGCGAATCGACTCCAGCTCGTCGCCGAACAGCTCCAGGCGCAGCGGCTCGGCCGCGCCCGGTGGCCACACGTCGATGATGCCGCCCCGGCTGGCGAACTCCCCCACCCCGCTCACCTCGACCGCGGCCTCGTAGCCGCCGCCCACCAGTGTGGTGAGCAGCGCGCGTTGCTCGCTCCGCTCCCCAACCTGCAGCTCGACCCGGCCCGCGGCCAGCTGCGCGACGGAGAGGGTGCGCTGCACCAGCGCCAGCAGCGGCGCCACCAGCACGAGGTCGCGATGCCCGCCCCCGAGCATGGCCAGCACCTCGAGCCGCTCCGCCGACTCGTCATGTTCGGGCAGGGCGCGCTCGAGTGGCAGGGCGGCGCGCTCGGGCAGCACCCGGACGTGGCCGTGCGGCAGCCAGGCCGCGAGGTCGTCGGCCACGCGGTGTGCCTCCTCGTCCGTGCGCACCACCACCACCAGCGGCTGGCCATCGGGCACCGTGACGCGACGCGCGGCGAGGTGCGCGGCCCGCGCGGACGCGGGGACTCGCAGCGGATCGCCGCCGGGTGCCGGCAGGTGCGCGACCAGCTCGGCGGTGAGAGCGGCGACCCGGCGGTCGGCGCCGCCTCGTGTGGGGGCGATCACGCCGGCGGCATGCCCAGGTCGATGCCGTTGAACTCGTTCATGGCCGCCTCGATGCCGTCTCGCAGCCATCGCTCGGCGGAATCGGCCGCCAGCGCCACGGCCTCGGTGGCCAGCGTCCGCTCCCCTGGCTTGAAGGTGGCCAGGACGTGGTCGACCGTCTCTCCGTTGCGCCCGATCCCGACCCGCAGCCTGGAGAACTCATCGGTCCCCAGGGCGGCGATGATGTCGCGGAGCCCGTTGTGGCCGCCTGCCGAGCCGGAACGGCGCAGGCGGATGCGACCCAGCGACAGGTCAACGTCATCGGTCACCACCAGCAGATCGGTGACAGGATCGGCATCGGTCTTACGCAGCGCAGCCTTGAGGGCGCCGCCCGACAGGTTCATGAATCGCATCGGCTTGACCAGCATGACCTGCCCGATCGGGTCCGGCAGCAGCACCTCGAGCCGCGCCGAACCTTCCTTGACGCGCCCGGCACCTGTCAGGCCCCATCGGTCAGCCAGGAGATCGACCACACGAAACCCCACGTTGTGACGCGTGGCCCGATAGCGCTCGCCGGGGTTGCCGAGCCCGCAGATCACCTTCATGCGCGGCCGATGGTAGCCGCCGCACGAGGCGGTGGCACAATCCCGGCGTGGTTGCCACTGACGTCGCGGTGATCGGTGGCGGGATCATCGGCTGCAGCGCGGCGGCGCTCCTCGCGGAGCGCGGGGCCTCGGTGGTTCTCGTCGAGGCAACAGCCATCGGCGCCGGAGCGTCGGGTCGCAACATGGGCGCGATTCAGCACCCGTTCGACCCGGTGCTGGCGCCTCTCTATCGCGACAGCCTCGACCGATACGCCGCCCTGGCTGCACAGGACGGCACCTTCAGCCTGCCGGAGCACCCGGCCGGCGTGCTGATGATCGACACCGATCCTGCAGCCGCCCAGCGCCAGGTGAACCGTCTCACCGCCCTGCTACCCGACCTGGGGGCGACCTTCATGGACGTCGAAGAGGTGGCTGCCGCTGAGCCATCGCTGACCCCGGGCTTCGCTGCCTGCCTACTGGCCGCCACTGGCTACCCGGTGCCGCCAGCGTCGGCGACCGCCGCCTGGGCACGCCTGGCAGAACGGCGTGGAGCGCAGCTGAGGGTCGGCAGCGCCGCGGAACCGTGGATCGAAGGCGGCCGGACGCGAGGGATCCGCCTGGCCGACGGCGGCCGCATCGCTGCCGACGTCGTATTGATTGCATCCGGCCCGTGGGCTCCCGTGCACGTCGATCGCGGCGGCGGCTGGCAGCCGATCACCCGAACGTGGGGCGTGACCGTGCAGCTGCAGCTGGGCGGCGCAGCGCCGCGCCACATCGTCGAGCAGGACGCGGTTGACGCTGTGAACCGTCCGGTCAATGCAGCCACGGAGGCCGGCGCATCGCCACCCGATGCCGACCCGCCATCGCTCTTCACGGTAGCCTCAGCCGGCGGGATGTCGACGCTCGGTTCGACCTTTCTGCCTGTCGAGCCGGATCGCGGGCGCGTGGCGAAGCTCCTCCTCGAGCGTGGAGCGCGATACATGCCGGCGATTGCCGAGGCTCAGGTGTCAGAGATTCGCCTCTGCGCTCGGCCGCAATCGGTCGATGGGCGGCCGTTCATCGGGCCGCTCGAGGGAGTCGAGGGACTGTTCGTGTGCGCCGGGCACGGTCCATGGGGGATCTCCACCGGGCCCGCATCGGCTGCGCTGGTGGTGGCGGCCATCCTCGACGGCGCAGCCGTGCCGGCGGCGCTGCAGGCCAGCCGTGGGTGGAGAGGGGACTAGATCAGGGTCGAAACTGCGCGGCCAGCCCGGTCGAAGAGGGAGCCGGAGTGCCAGCGCACGTCGCGGTACTTGCGATGCAGCGCGGCCGTTACGGTGTGCTCCACGACCCGCATCTTCTCCTCGTCATCGAGCTCGTCGTGGTCATGGCCGAGCAGGTGCAGCGTACCGTGGATGGCCAGCAGGGCGATCTCTTCGGTCAGGTTCCAGCCGCCCTCGACCGCCTGGCGAACCGCCTGGTCGACATCGACCACCACGTCGCCGAGGAGGAGCGAGCCGGGGGGCGAGACGCCGTCGTCATCGGTCAGTCGGGAGCGCAGGCCGTCGATCAGCCACTCGTGGAGCGGAAAGGCGAGGACATCGGTGGGGCCCCGTTCGCCCATATGGTCGAAGTTCAGATGGGTCATCTCCGTGTCGCCACAGAGGGTCACCTCCACCTCCACGGACTCAGCGCCCAACGCCACGCGTGTCGTCTCCGACAGGGCGGTGGTCAGCAGCGCGTGAAGCTCCTCGATGGCCTGCGGGGCGATGGCCGCGGCCAGCCGTTCGTGCCCGATCCGATCGTGAAAGGTGACGCTGGAACCCATCGTCGCCATCGTAGGCGCGGCGGGCGCAAGGCTCAACCCCCCTCGATCTCAGGCCTGCTCGCGCAGCGAAGGCTCGATCGGAACCACGTTGTCGGGGTACTGGATGCGCGTGTGATACATGCCCAGCAGCTGCTGGACAAAGGCCTCCTTGATCTGCGCGAGGTTGCGCAGCGTGAGATCGGCCTCGTCGAGCTGGCCGTCCTCGACCCGCGCGTCGACAATGCGGTTGACCATGCCGCGGATTGACGCCTCATCCTTCTCGTCCAGCGAACGGACGGATGCCTCCACGCCGTCGGAGAGCATCAGGATGGCCGCTTCGCGGCTCTGGGGCTTGGGACCCGGATAGCGGTACAGGTCGCGTTCGGCCGCCTCGCCGCTGACCCCCAGCTCACGCAGCGCCTTGCCGTAGAAGTAGCTCATCACGCTGGTGCCATGGTGCTGCGGGATGAAGCCGATGATCTGCACCGGGAGCCCGAACTCATACCCCAGGTCGATCCCGTCGCGGATGTGGCCGGCGATGATCCGAGCGCTCGTCTCCGGATCGAGGTCGTCGTGGATGTTGGCTGCCCCAGCCTGGTTCTCGATGAAGGCCAGCGGGTTCTTCATCTTGCCGATGTCGTGGTAGTAGGCACCCACCCTGGCGAGCAATGGATCGGCGCCGATCGTCTCGGCGGCGCGCTCGGCCAGGTTGCCGACCATGACGCTGTGGTGGTAGGTCCCCGGCGTCTCGAGCAGCAGCCGGCGGAGGAGACGGGACGATGGGTTCGCCAGCTCCAGCAGCTGGAAGACGGTCATGATCCCGAACAGGCTGCCGAGCACCGCGAATGAGCCGATCGCCAGCACGACCGCCAGGCCGGCGTTGACCGCGCCAGCCGCCATGCCCTGCACGATCGCCGCGAGGTCGCGCTGATCCAGCAGGTTGAACGCGGTCAGCACCCCGATGTTGGTCACCGCCAGGGCGAGGCCGGCTCGGACGAAGACGTTGAGCCGCTCCGCACGCACTACTGTCGCCAGGGCCACAAAGCCGCCGGCCAGGGTGTAGACCGCCGGCTCGAAGGCGTCGCGGTTCATCACCCCGGCCAGGACCGCGAGCGCCATCGCCATGGCCGCGCCGGCGGCGCTGTCGAGCAGGATGGCGGTGAGCACCACGGTGGCCGCGGTCGGCACCACGTAGGCCCATAGCGTTCGATCGGCGGCGACGCGGATCGCGACAGCGCTCACCACCAGCGCCAGCAGGAAGAGGAGGAGCGACCGATTGCGGTGCCAGATCTTCGGCTCGAAGCGCCACAGGAAGGTGACCAGCAGCGCGGCCAGCAGCGCGGCGACCAGGGCCTGCCCGGCAACGGTCGTGGCCTCGATGCGAGGCTGAGTGAGCCCGAGCTGGCCGAGCTTCTCCAGGTCAAGCACCGTGATCGGATCGCCGGCCCTGACGATCGTCTCGCCCTGCTTGATGTCGACAATGACCGGCTGCACAGCATCGCTTGCCAGCTGACGAGCGGTTGCCGTGCTGGCCACGTCGAGCTGCGTGTTGGCCGCCACCTGTCGGGCCGCGAGATCGCCAGCCAGCTCGCGCTCCGGTTGTGTCAGCTCGTTGGTGATGTTGGTGCGCACCTGCTGCTGGGCCTCTGCCACCTGGTCGTCGCGCACCTCGGCCGACATGGTGGCCTGCAGGACGGTGCGCCCGGCAGCTGCCAGCTGCGCCCAGCGGGTGGTGGTCATTGGCACCAGCAGCGCCACCTGCGACGCAGTGAGCGGATAGACCGCGGTCAGCTTGGCCGGAATCTCGGCGGCGGTGACGGTGCCCTTGTCGCGTTCCTTGAGGACCGTGGCAATGGCAGTGGCGATGCCGTCGTACTGGCTGAGCTGACGCTTGCTGATGTCGGTCAGCGGCCCGATCTGCTGGTAGATCGGCTGGACGGCCTCGGCCGCCGCCTTACGGGCAGCCTGAGTCTGCGACTCGCTTTGGTAGCTGATCGAGTACGGCGCTGCGATGTCGGTCTCGGCGACGCCGCCGACCTTCAGGTTCACCTGCCCGGTGGCGATGTTGACGCTCAGGATGGCGAAGATCGCGCCGGCCAGGACGACTCCCACGATGACCGCTCGCAGCCAGGCGCCGCGGCCCGGCAGCTCGGTCTCCGCCAGCGTTCGAGGAATGAACATCGGTCAGCTCGCCAGCAGCTGGCGCACCAGCTCGGAGACGGCCTTGCTGTCGGCCCGCCCCTTTGTCTGGGGCAGGACCCGACCCATCACCTTGCCCATGTCGCCCGGCACGGCGGCGCCCGTCTCGGCGATCGCGGCCCGCACGATGCGCTCCACCTCATCGGCGCCGATCTGCTCGGGCAGGAACTCGGTGAGGATCGCGGCCTCGGCCTCCTCGTCATCGGCCATCTCCCCGCGGCCCCCGGCCCGGAACAGCTCCATGCTCTCGTGTCGTTGCTTGACCTGCTTGGCGAGGATGTCGGCGTAGTCCTCGTCGCTCAGCGCCCGGCCCAGCTCGATCTGGCGGTTGTGGGCGGCAGCCATGGCCATGCGCAGCGTCTGCGTGCGCCGCTCGTCGCGGGCGCGCATCGCGTCACGCATGGCGGACTCGACTCGCTGCTGGAGGGTCATGAGCTCGTGGCGGGCCGCATCGGTCTGGTCATCGGGTTCGACCGGGCCCGCGGGGGATGAGGGAGGAGCGTCTGGCGTCTACGGGCGGATGGCCTTGCGCTTCTTGGCTTCCTTGCGCTTGCGCTTCACGCTGGGCTTCTCATAGTGCTCGCGGCGTCGCGCCTCGGCCAGGATGCCGGACTGCTGGATCTTCTTGTTGAATCGTCGCAACGCGCTCTCGAACGACTCGTTCTCGCCCACCCGGACCTCTGCCAAACGTCTCCTCCTCTTTTGAGATTGGTTACGCACTGGACCGATGGCGCCTGGCGGCGCCTGCGCCGATCCCCCGCGCAGAGCCTGCGGAGTCTAGCAGTGGGGTCTAGGAGGGTCAATCAGCGCAAGGGGTAGTAGATAGAGCCGGCCGAAGTTGCCGGTCGTCCATTGACGTCGTCGTCCTCGAAGAGCTCGAGCGGCAACGGGCCGCGGCGATCGGTAGCGGGCAGGCGACCGGCTTATGTGTTGCTCTGTCGTCGTGTCTGCCGCACAGGATCGCGCATGTGACAGTGTGGGCGTCCCACTTACAGTGAGGCGAAGATGCCGGACGCGGATCAGGTCGAAGTCATCCTTGCCAACAACGATCGCATGACGTTGCGCGTCGGCGACGTGTTCCTGAAGATCGACGCCGATCGGAGGCGCACCGACGTCGAGGTCGAGGCGATGGCGATGGCGCCGGTCCCGACGCCGGAAGTCCTGTGGCGGAAGCCGCCGGTGCTCGCGCTCGCTGCCGTCCGGGGGAAGGCGCTCGGCCGCCTTGCGGAGCCGTCGGCCGCCTCGCCCGCCGCATGGGCCGCCGCCGGTGCTGCCATCCGCACCCTGCACGACGCGCCGCTGCCGCCATGGCGCGGAAAGAGCGTCGACGAGCTCGCATCCCGGTTAGCCAGCGAGTGCGACTGGCTAATCGCGCATGAGGTCCTTCCTGCCGACGTGGTCACCTGCAACCGCCGCCTCGCCGAGGCCGCGCTTCGGCCTTGGACCCCGGTGTTCACGCACGGCGACTTGCACATCGAACACGTCTTCGTCGACGGTGACGAGATCACCGGCATCCTCGACTGGGCCGACGTCCTCGCTGGCTACGGCATCGATGTCGACCGCGGCCTGATCCGCGCATGGTGGTCGTGGCGGTGCCTGGTTGCGGTCCGCTGGCTCTTCGAAAACGGCTACGGCGTGCCCGAGGAGTACCCCGAGGTTGCGGTGCTTCGATCGCTGTCGTAAAGGTGGCCGACCCGTGACACATGGCACGGATGGCCCGTCCCGGCACGAACGTTCATTCACAGGCTTTCAGACGTGGCGAGGACGCTCCGTCACAGTTTCTCTCAGCGCACGAGCCGAGCCTGGCACTCACCCCAGCCCGGCCCAGGTGTTCAGTCGACCCCCTTTAGCTATACCCCGTCAATCAGCGCAAGGGGTATTGGGGGGAGCGGGAAGACTGCGTATTCGGCGTCGGGATCAGCCGGTTCCGGTTGCGGCCTTTCCCTGACGAGCCTCGTAGTGAAGGATGAGCTCACCGTACGGCATATTCGTCGCCGAGAGGAGCTTCAGGTTCGTTTGAGTAGTCATCGGGAACCAGTAGCGCGGTCCTCGTCCGAACACGACGGGCATGATGAGGAACCAATAGTCGTCGGCCAGATTGCGGCGTACCACCTCGTGGATGAGCCGAGGTCCGCCTTCGAGGATGATGTTCCCACCCTTCTCTCGCTTCAGCGTCGCCACGATCTTCGCAAGGTCGCCACTCATCAACCGGGAGTTCGCCCAGTTGAGGTGCTTCAGCCGGTGGGATAGACAGACCTTCTCGACCCGTTCGAGGAAGCGCGAGTAGTCGAAGAGGAACTTCGGGGCGTCGGGCTTCCGCGCCTTGAGTGAATGCACCAGTCGGTGGCCCGTGAACGAGCGACGGCCCATGACGACGGTCGTGACGTCGGAGTAGCGATCGGTCCACATCCTCCGGAAAAACTCTTCCGGATCGTCCCGATTCCCCGTGGGGAGGTCGTATCCTGGGTACTTTGGGAATTCGCCGCGTCCATCGATGGTCATGTACAGATTGGCCGTGACTTTTCTCGTCATCCGAGAATCCTTCCTCACCGCGACTGTCGAATTCGCGTCAAAGCTCCGCGCCACATACCGGGTCGGCATCCAGGTTGGTGCTGTTGCCGATTATCCGCGTCTTGAGTGCGATCGGAAATGTCGGTGCGGACCGAGAAAAACTAAGTCGCGGAATGTGGTCAGGCAGGAGTGGCTGCCTCGGCTGCGGCTTTCAGATCCGTGGCAGTGCGCTCGAACATCGCACTGAAATCCGGCAACGACCTTGCGATCATGGGCAGCAGCAAGCCCTGAAAGACCTCATCGATCGCGAGCTCAGTCGAGCCAAGGGGTCGAGGAGTCAGGCGATACGTCCGCTCGCTCACGAGCAGCGGCCACCGATTCAGGCGCCACACCATTGCCGTCGGGGCGTCGTAGACGACGACCTTCGGGCTGAACATCTGGCCCGGCGCTTCGGGCACCCTGAACGAGACGCGTTCGCCAAGCGCGATCTCTCCTTCGATGCTCGTCAGGGTCGAGTTCCATTTCGACTGCGCGCGGAGATCGGTCAGGAGTCTCCAGACGGTCGTGGTCGGCGCTGCGATCGACTTCGTGACGGCGATGGCGAGTCGAAAGGTCGTTCGCGATGTGATCGCTTCTCCGTCCTGAGACTCAAGAGCCATCGTCGGACCTATACCCCGTCAATCAGTTCGGCAGACCACCGTTGCGGCCGCGACCCCCCTCGCGCAGGTAACGCTCGATGTCCGCGATCAGCTCGTCCCCGGTGGGCAGCTTCGCTTCGTCGGTCATCGACTCCAGCTTCTCGACGTAGGCCCTCGTCTGCTCGTCGTTGGCGGTCGCCGCGTCGAGGAGCGATCGAGTGGCCAGCGACTTGGCAGGCAGCTCACCTAACGGCAGCTCAAGGGCCAGATAGCGACCGACGTGCTTGAGAAGCTCGACCGCGGCGGCCGGGTAGGCCGCCGAGATGTAGTGAGGGACCTGCGCATAGAAGCCCAGGGACGGGATGCCGGCGCTCGAGGCGGCGAGCTCCATCACCGAGATCGCGGCCGATGGGACCCGGAGCCTGCCATCGGGTCCCTGGGCGACGCCGTCCGGCAGCAGCCCGCGCACCGACGCCGTCCCCAGGACCGGAACAGATCGCGTATGGGCAACGGCGGCCGGGATGGCGCCCAGGCTGACCCAGCTGGTCACGCCCAGGCGTTTGGCGAGCCCGGCGACATCGGTCGACAGCTCCCGCCAGCGGTAGTCCGGCTCCGGTCCGGTCAGGACCAGCAGGTCACGGCCACCCACGCTCGCCGCTCGCAGCTGGAGCTCCGGCCAGTCGAGGCTCATGAGCGTGCCATCGACGATGTCGAGAGTGGGGCGCCGCGCCCGGTAGTCGTAGATCTGATCCCCGTCGAAGTTCGCCACCACCGTCCCGCCCTGGGCAAGCTGCTCGGCCGCCAGCGTTCCCGCCTGGCCAGCATCAACCCAGCCATCAAAGGCGGCAACCAGCACGGGAGCGTTCAGATCGGTCTTGCCGTCGAGGGAGTAGAGCGCCACGGCGCAAGGATAGGGCTAGCTATCGTCGGCGCGCTCGCGGCTGACCTGGACGAGCATCTCCCAGGCGATGTCCGCTGCGCCGATGAGCAGGACCAGGACGACCGCGATGAGGTTGCCGATAGCGGTGGCGTCCGCATCGGCCCAGATTCGCCAGGCAACGGAGGCCAGGATCAGATCGGCAATCACCGTCCATGCGATGCGACGGGCGGTTGTCCGCTTGTTCCGGAAAAGCCTCCATCCTCTCACGACGCTGACCACATTCTGGCCAACCCGATACAACCCGAGCCCCGCGACCAGCCCGAGGCTGATGCCCATCAATTTGGGATCGGGATCGGGGATCAGCATGATCAGTGCGATCACGAGCACGAACGTCAGGTTGGCAAACGCCTGGCCAGCGCGCGCCCGCAGGTCGACCCGCTCCTCGGCTGCCAGGGCGGCCAGGTTGATCGAGACACCGACGAACAGCAGTCCGAGCAGAGCGGCCGTCGCGCCAGCGGCAGCAAGGAAGAAGTCATGCCAGGCCAGGGCGGCGGCCGCGAGCGCCTGCTGGGTCATCGGCTCACCCCGGCGGCCAGGTCATCCGGCGCCCCGCCAGCAGATGGAAGTGCAGATGCAGCACGCTCTGCCCCGATTCGGGCCCGACGTTGGTGACGATCCGATAGCTGATCAGCCCATCCAGCTCGGCGACGCGGCGCAACGCGCCGAACAGCCGCGCGAGCAGGTCGCTGTCGGCATCGGTCAGGTCGGCGGCCGATGGGATGTGGCGGCGCGGTACGGCGAGCACGTGGGTCGGCGCCTGCGGATTGATGTCGCGAAAGACGATCACCTGGTCGTCCTCGAAGACGCCGTCCGCCGGAATCTCGCCCGCCATGATCCGGCAGAAGAGGCAGTCGGCCTGGTAGCTGGGATCCCGATCCGGCATGTTGGGCAGCCTAGGCGAAGTCGCCCGTGCGCGACAAGATGGCCGCCGCCGCAGCCAGCGCCACACTCTCCGAGCGCAGGATGCGCGGCCCAAGGCCGGCAATCGCCAGCCCGGCCCGCCCCGCCGCTGTCACCTCGGCAGCCGTGAATCCTCCTTCCGGCCCGATGAACAGGCTGGGCGGCGGTGTGATTTCGGTCAGCCTCGTTTCGGCTTCACGCTCAAACAGCAGGACCGATCCGGCTTCCGCCACTCGGAGCGCTTCCGTGAAGGGGGTGGGTGCCTCGATGACCGGAATCGCCCCCCGCTCCGATTGCTCGGCCGCCTCCCGGGCCACGGCTCGCAGCCGTACCAATCGGGCCGATGAGAGCTCTCGCACCACGCAACGCTCGGTCACGAGAAGCTGGAAGCGTGAGATCCCAATCTCGGTCCCGTGCCTGATCACCGGCTCGAGGTGATCACCGCGCAGCAGGGCCTGCCAGACCGTGAGGTGGTGACTCGGTTCGCCGCCAGCCGGGCCGCGCGACTCGACCAGGCATTCGCCGTGCTCGAGGCGGCAGGTCACCGCTTCGCCGAGCCCGTCGAGCAGCATCAGCTGCGCCCCGTCGCGCAACCTCAGCACCCGGGTCACCTGGTGAACGATGGCCTCCGGCAGCGGAAATCGATCGGCCGCCATCTCCACGGGTTCGACGAAAAACCGATGCATGCGCGGCGGATGCTACCCGTCGCGCCGCAGGCGCAGTGACGTCCACTCTCGCTGGTCGAGCCGCTCCTCGAGCATGAGCCCCGCATTGGTCAGCGCGGCAAGGACCTCGTCGGCGCGCCCATCGATGATTCCGCTGGACACGAGGGTTCCGCCAGGGGCGACATGCGCGGCGAGAGGCTCGGCTAATTCGACGAGAGCAGAGGCGACGAGGTTGGCCAGGACAAGCCGATATCGGACGCCATCCTGCGCCTCGGTCGGCAACGTCCCGAGTCGTGCCACCACCTGGTTCGACAGCCCGTTTGCCTCGGCATTGGCCAGCGTCGCCTCCACGGCCAGCGGATCCGTGTCAAGGCAGACGGCTCGTTCCGCACCCAGGCGCAGGGCGGCAAGGGCGAGGACGCCGGAGCCGGATCCGACATCGAGGACGGCCGCAGGCATCGGGCTGACCTGCTGAAGGAGCGTCAGGCAGCCGCGGGTTGACGGATGGAGGCCCGTGCCGAAGGCCATCCCTGGATCGAGGCGCAGCTCCACCTCGTCTGGCCCGATCGGCTCCGACAGCCAGGACGGGACGATGACCACTCGCCCGATGCGCTGCGGCGCATAGCCCGCCTTCCACGCCTCGGTCCAGTCAACGTCGTCGACCGATCGAACTTGCAGCTCACCGACCGGGCGCAGTCCGAAGGCCTGGAGGTGCCATAGCGCCCGCTCGGTTGCCTCGACGCTCGCCGGCGCCGCGTCGTCCTCCGGCAGATGAACGGTGACCTCGTATGGCGCGGTCGGGTCCTCCCGAGCCGCCAGCTCATCGGCAGGGTCGCAGATCAAGCGCGTCGGACGGACAGCTGATCCCCGTCCGAGGCGCCCGAAGATCTCGCTGACCGCTTCGACCGCCTCGACATCGGCCTCGACAGTGAGCTCCAGCCAGCGCATCGGGGCTAGCCGAGCAGGTCGCGGAGCCGCTCCAGGAGGCTGGGGCCGCCCTTGGGGAGCATGGCCGGGGCGCTGACTCCGTCGAGCTGCTTGAGGAGGTCACGCTCCTGCTTCGACGGCTTGGGCGGAACGACCACGGTGACGATGACATGCAGGTCCCCGCGGCCAACGCCGCGCAGGCGCGGTACGCCGCGACCGCGCAGGCGCACCTCCGTGCCGCTCTGCGTGCCGGCAGGTACCTCGATCTCCTCACTCCCTTCTACCGTGGGAACCTCGACCTTCGCTCCTAGAGCAGCCTGCGGGAAGGTGACTGGCAGCTCGTAGAAGAGCTCGGTCCCGCGCCGCAGCAGGCTGGGATGCTCGCGCACCGTGACCTGCACGTACAGGTCGCCGGGCGGGCCGCCGCGGGGCCCGGCCTCACCCTCTCCCTCCAGTGCGATTCGCTGGCCGGAGTCGATCCCCGGCGGGATGACGACCCCCACCT
>Ga0193751_1000508_pt1 | contig 30256 bp, 22 predicted proteins | sample L1c2metaG_FD_143050 | JGI IMG/M metagenome (GOLD analysis project Ga0193751, IMG submission 143050) | Soil microbial communities from a riparian zone of the East river system, Colorado, United States - L1c2 | ecosystem: Environmental > Terrestrial > Soil > Riparian zone | place: USA: East River... | reverse complement strand
CCAGACCAGAGACGCCGAAGCGACTTGGCGAAAAGTTGGCGATCTCCTCAACCTCTTCTCCAAAGACGAGTGCGCCAATTACTTCACGAACTCAGGATATGTTGCCGTCTAAAAACAACGCGCTCTAGGCCGGCAGAAGTTCGCCTCTCGGCTTTGCGCCGACGCTTATCGGCGCATCATCCAGCGGTAGGTCGAGAACCTCCTCGAACTCGATGACGTTGTCGATCTCGGTCCCCATCGCGATATTGGTGACGCGTTCAAGAATAAATTCGACAACTACCGGCACGCAGTGCTTTTTCATGAGTTCGCGCGCGGTCGCGAAAGCCGCCTGTGCATCCCTGGGATCGGTGACGCGGATCGCCTTGCAGCCGAGGCCTTCGGCGACCGCCACGTGATCGACGCCATAGACTCCCAATTCCGGCGCGTTGATGTTCTCGAACGACAACTGCACATGATAATCCATGTCGAAACCGCGTTGCGCCTGGCGGATCAACCCCAGATAGGAGTTGTTCACGACGACATGGATATAGGGCAATCTGAACTGCGCTCCGACCGCGAGTTCTTCGATCAGAAACTGAAAATCGTAGTCACCGGACAGCGCGACGATTTCGCGATCCGGGTCGGCGGCGCGCACGCCGAGCGCGGCGGGCAACGTCCAACCGAGCGGACCCGCCTGCCCGGCATTGATCCAGTTGCGCGGACGATAGACGCCGAGGAATTGCGCGCCGGCGATCTGCGAGAGGCCGATGACGCTGACGTAGCAGGTATCGCGCCCGAATGCCCTGCTCATCTCCTCATAGACGCGCTGCGGCTTGATCGGTACATTGTCGAAATGGCTCTTGCGCAGCATCGTACGCTTGCGATCCCTGCAAGCCGCCGGCCAAGCCTGACGCTCTTTCAGCTTGCCGGATCGCCGCCACTCTTTGGCGACCGTGACGAATAATTCAAGCGCGGCGCGCGCATCGGAGACGATGCCGAAATCGGGATTGAAGACGCGTCCGATCTGGGTCGGCTCGATATCGACATGCACAAAGGTGCGGCCCTTGGTGTAGGTCTCGATCGAGCCGGTGTGCCGGTTGGCCCAGCGGTTGCCGATGCCGAGCACGAAATCGGATTGCAGCATCGTCGCATTGCCGTAGCGATGGCTGGTCTGCAGTCCGACCATCCCAGCCATCAGCTTGTGGTCGTCTGGAATGGCGCCCCACCCCATCAATGTCGGCACCACCGGGACATTGACGGTCTCGGCGAACTGCACCAAGAGATCGGATGCATCGGCATTGATGACACCGCCACCGGCCACGATCAACGGCCGGTCGGCGGTATTGAGCATATCAAGCGCCTTCTCGATCTGCCGGCGCGTGGCGGCAGGCTTGTAGACGGGCAAAGGCTCGTAGGTTTCCGCGTCGAATTCGATTTCCGCAATTTGCACGTCGAGCGGCAGATCGATCAGCACCGGACCGGGACGTCCCGAACGCATGACATGGAAGGCCTGGCTGAACACGCGAGGCACCAACGCCGGCTCGCGCACGGTCACCGCCCATTTCGTCACGGGCCTCGCGATCGATTCGATGTCGACGGCCTGGAAATCTTCCTTGTAGAGGCGCGCACGCGGCGCTTGCCCGGTGATGCAAAGGATCGGAATCGAATCCGCGATGGCTGAATAGAGCCCGGTGATCATGTCGGTTCCGGCCGGCCCCGAAGTGCCGATGCACACGCCGATATTGCCTGCCCTGGCGCGGGTATAGCCTTCCGCCATATGCGATGCGCCTTCGACGTGACGGGCCAGGATATGGTTGATCGAACCGCGCTTCTTCAGTGCCGAATAAAGCGGATTGATCGCAGCGCCGGGAACACCGAAGGCGCAAACGACGCCTTCTTTTTCCAGAATACGAACGGCCGCGTCGATTGCTCTCATCTTCGCCATTTGACATCCTGCTCCGATTTAACCCGGTCGGGCGATCATCGGCGGCAACGACGCGTCATCGCAACGGGATTGACTTTATTTCCCACGATGCGGCAGACGCGCGAAAAAACGCGACGCTCTCAATCGGTTAGAGCTGGATTTCCGTGAAAGGCCGCAACATTGGTGTCGCGCCGCTCTGCCCTATTCAAACAGTGGCGCGAGTTCCATCTGCGGTACCAATACGAGTCCCTTGTCGGTGATGCGGATTTCCGGGATCACCGAGAGCGGAATCAGGTTGAAGCCCATGTAGGGAATCGTGCACCCGGCCTCCACCCATTCGATCTTGAGTTGCCTGACTTCCTCGGCAACCTCGGTGATCCGCTTGTCCGAGAGCAGCCCCGCGATCGGCAGCGGCACCAGCGCCCGCACTTTGCCGCTGGCGACGACGCAAACGCCGCCCTGCTGCTGCTTGATCGCGGCCAGCGCGACCTGCATGTCGGGCTCGTTGGTTCCCGCAATGATGATGTTGTGGCTGTCGTGTCCGACGCTGGAGGCGACCGCGCCGCGCTTGAGGCCGAAACCCTTGAGCAGCCCATAGGCGACATTGCCGTTCGATTTGCCGTGACGCTCGACCACGGTTACGAAGCAGAGTCCATGGCGCTCGAACAAGGTCGGCCAATCCTTGGCCGGCTCGATTGCGATTTTCTCATGGATCAGGGTGATGCCGGGCAGCGCGGTCTTGATCGCGTTGACGGTGCAGGCCTTTGCCGGGATCTCGGGCGTCAGCTTGAGCTGCGCGGGCAGCTTCACCGTGGCGTAGGCGGCCTTCGGGTATTGGTAGCGCTGCGACAGCGCCTGATCGAGGCGCGGTGTGATCTTGCCGTGCTCGACCACAAGCTCGCCGCCATACCAGGTACATTGCGGCCTCAAGCTGTCGTCGATCAGAACGAGGTCGGCGCGGCGGCCGCCGCCAAGCCCGCCGATGTCGCCATCCATGCTAAAACGCGTCGCGCCGTGCAGCGAGCCCATCGACCACGCCTGCTCCGGCGACATTCCTGCTTTCACCGCCTCGCGCACCACCCAGTCGAGACCGAACAGGAAGAGATCGTCGGCGTCGCGATCATCGGTGCACACCGCCGTTCGCTTGTGCGAGGCACCTAGCTCGGTGATGGTGCGAATCGCCTGCGGCAGGCTATGCCAGGGTGTGGTCGGCGGTCCGCCGCGCAAGAATACCCAGACCCCCGCGTCGAGCAGGTCGTCGGCGATGTCGCGGTCGATCGCCTCATGGGTGTCGGTGATACCGCTGGCGGCATAGGCGGCGACGAATTCACGGCCATAGACATGGCCCGACACCGGGCGGCCGCGCTTCAGTGCGGCCGCAAGAATGGCGTGGCTCCGCTCATCGCCCATTGTGACGGGCACGAAATCCATCTTCTCGCCGAGCGCGACGGCCTCCGGCCAGCGCTCGAACAGCCCTGCAATCTTGTCCGCCGTCAGGTCGCCGCCCGCGGTTTCCAGCTCAGCCGATGTCGCGGGAACCGTTGAGGGCACGGTCAGGAAGATCGAGAGCGGCGCCTCGCGCGCGTCCTCCAGCATCGCCTCGACGCCGGCGACGTCCATGACGTTTCCGATCTCGTGGCTGTCGCAGAAGATCGTGGTGGTGCCGTTGAGCAGCGCGGCCTCGGCATAGGCGCAGGCGGTCACCATCGAGGATTCGATGTGGATGTGCGGATCGACCAGGCCCGGCGCGATGATGCCGCCGGCCGCGTCATAGACCGGGACGCTGCCCCAGATTTTCCTGGAGGCGCCCGCTGATTTCACCGCCGCGACACGGCCCCCTTTGATCCAAACCTCGCGACCCCTGTGGATGCGCTCGGAATAGGTCGACAGCACCCGCGCGCCGGTGATGACAAGGTCGGGCGCGACGCGGCCCGAAGCGACGTTGGCGAGAAGGCGGGTCATCGTGTGCAGCGGCGCGACGGCAAAACGGGTTAGTCTGGTCATGAGGATTCCATCAGTGGGACAAATCGGGTTCTGCCAGCGATGGTTGCTCTCCGCGTGAGCAGGTGCAAGCCAAAAAAGTCTCCTTACGCATTGGGCAGGAAGCGGGCTTTCGTTTCCGGTTCCCTCGCCGGATCAGCCTTGATGCGCCGGCGGCGGCACACCCCCGAGCGCGGCCGTGAGTTCGGCCGCAACCTCGCGCACCACCTGTCCGATCCCCGGCAGCCGCTCATCGGTGACCCGGCTGGTCATGCCCGACACCGAAATCGCGGCGAGCGGTTCGGCGTGATCGTTGTAAACCACGGCGGCAACGCAGCGCAGCCCAATCTGCGCTTCCTCGTCATCGACCGCGTAGCCTTGCTGGCGGATGGTCTGCAGTTCCTTGAAGAGATCGCTCGGACGCACGATCGACTTCGCGGTCAGCCGCGGCATGCCATGATGGCGGATGATGGCGCCGACGTCCTTGTCCGAATAGCTCGCAAGTACCGCCTTGCCGACGCCGGACGCCACCATCGCGACGCGGCCGCCGACCTTGGTCAGCGAACGCATGATCTCGCGGCTTTCCATCCGGGTGAGCACGATGATGAATTCGTCGTCGACAACGGCGAGATTGGCGGTCTCGCGCGTCAGGTCGCGTAGTTTTCGCAGATAGGGAATCGCCTGCGCGCTGAAATTGCGGCGGCGGGCGAAGGTCGCACCGACCGTGAACGCACGTGCGCCGACGTGCCATTTCGATCCACTGCGGTCGAACTGCACGAAGCGGCGATGTTCGAGCGTGGCGAGCAGGCGATGCACGGTGGAGGTCGACAGTCCCGTGCGGATGGCAAGATCGCTCAGCCGGTATCCTTCATCGTCTTCGGCAAGCGTTTCGATGATCGTGAGCGCGCGGTCAACCGATTGTACGCCACCGTCGCGGGGATCGGGGTCGCTGTCCCCGCTGGATTTCGGCTCTATCAGCCTGCGCCGGATCACGTTTCGCTTCATCGCGACCTGCATTCATCCGTGGATGGGAAAACGTGTTCGCCGCTCGTTGCTCTTCAATTTCCGCCGTGTTGAATTCAGGAAGTGAATGCCGCCCCGGACTGTCCGGCGCGGCATCACCGGTTCTTACAGCAGGCCCGCGCCGCGCGCCCATTTGTACTTGGCGCCCAACACCTCGACCGGCAATTCCGTCGAGTAGGCATAGGCCGGGATGCCGTTCTGATAGAGATACTCGGCGGCTTCCTCGACCTCCACGTCGCCGGCGAGCGAGGCGACCATCGGCTTCACGAAGCCCTTGGCCTCCATCTCCTTCTTCACTTCTACCATGTTGCGGGCAAACACCATCGGCGGCGTGACGATGGTGTGCCAGTAACCGAGGATCAGCGCGTGAATGCGTTCGTCCGATAGCCCGAGCTTGACGGTGTTGACGTAGGTGATCGGCGGCTCGCCCCCGGTGATGTCGACCGGATTGCCGGCGGCGCCGAATGGGGGAATGAACTTGCGGAACGCGGCATCGAGATCGGGCGGCATCGCCATCAATGACAGACCATTGTCGACGACCGAGTCGGACAGCAGCACACCGGAACCGCCGGCGCCGGTAATGATCAGGATGTTCTCGCCCTTTGGCGTCGGCAGCACGGGCACGCCGCGCGCGAACTCCAGCAATTGCCTCAGGCTGCGGGCGCGAATTACCCCGGACTGCTTGAACACGTCCTCGTAGATCTTGTCGTTACCGGCAAGCGCGCCGGTGTGCGAGGAAGCCGCCTTGGCACCCGCCGACGTGCGGCCCGCCTTGAGCACGATAACCGGCTTCTTCTTGGAAACCCGCTTGGCGGCTTCGGCAAACGCGCGGCCGTCCTTCAGGTCCTCGCAGTGCTGGGCGATGAGGTTGGTGTTCGGGTCTTGCTCGAAGAAGGCGAGCAGATCGTCTTCGTCGATATCGGACTTGTTGCCGAGGCCGACGATCGCGGAGACGCCCATTTTGGCGGAGCGCGAAAAGCCGATGATCGCCATGCCGATGCCGCCGGACTGCGACGACAGCGCCGCGTGGCCCTTGACGTCGTAGGCGGTGCAGAACGTGGCGCAGAGATTGGCCGGGGTGTAGTAGAAACCGTAGATATTCGGCCCCATCAAGCGGACGTCGTACTTCTTGCCGATCTCGACGATTTCGGCCTGCAATTCAGGCGCGCCGGCTTCGGCAAACCCCGACGGAATGAGCACGGCGCCGGGTATTTTCTTCTCGCCACATTCGATCAGCGCGCCGGCGACGAACTTCGCCGGAATCGCAAACACCGCGGTGTCGATCACGCCCGGCACATCCTTGACGCTCTTGTAGGCTTTGTGGCCGAGGATCTCGGGGGCCTTGGGGTGGATCGGATAGATGTCGCCCTTGTAGCCGCCATTGATCAGGTTTTTCATTACCGAATTGCCGATCTTGCCATCCTCGGCCGAGGCGCCGATCACGGCAACCGCCTTGGGCTGCATGATCCGGTTCATCGCGGTGACGATTTGTTCGGTCGAGCGCGGCGCCGGGCGCGGCTTGTAGTCGAAGTCGACGACAATGCGCACGTCGGCGGCGATCGCGTCGTTCTTGGTGGCGAATACCGGATTGAGATCGAGCTCGACGATCTCGGGGAAGTCGCTGACGAGCCGTGATACCTTGACGATCACGTCGGCCAGCGCCTCGCGGCTGACCGGGTCGCCGCCGCGCACCCCCTTGAGCATGTCGTGGGCCTGGATGCCGTCGAGCATCGACAATGCGTCGTCCTTGGTGGCGGGAGCGAGACGGAAGGTGATGTCCTTGAGCACTTCCACCAGCACGCCGCCGAGGCCGAAGGCCACAAGCTTGCCGAACGATCCATCGGTGATGGAGCCGACGATGACCTCGGTGCCGCCGGTCAGCATTTGCTGAACCTGGATACCTTCGATCTTGGCATCGGCCTTGTATTTCTTGGCGTTCGCCAAAATGGTCGCGTAATTCTCTTCAACGTCGGTGGCCGTCTTCACGCCCACCATCACGCCGCCAGCTTCGGTTTTGTGCAGGATATCCGGCGAGACAATCTTCATCACCACCGGGAAGCCCATATCGGATGCGATCTTGGAGGCCTCGGCCGCGGATTTGGCGACCCCTTCCTTCGGAACCGGGATACCGTAAGCGTCGCAAACCAGCTTGCCTTCGGGCGCCGTCAGGCTTGTGCGTTTATCCGCCTTGACTGCATCGAGAATCTTGCGGACCGCATCTTTGGCATTGGACATTAGCTTCCTCCTTGACGTCCATTCTTGGCTCGCAGGCCGCGCATGCTGGGATCAGCATCCTAACTTGCCTGCGCAAACTCAATCGGTCTGGTGATGGCAAACGCGGGTTCCGCGTTCGTTTGCGGCTGGGTTCCGGCCGCCAAAAGTCGGTTCATATGGCATTTGGTATGCCAGAGACGAAGTTGTCAAGACACCGAACTGCTGAAATCATGGGTAACTTGACATTCTGGCATGTGGTATGCCAAAAATAATTTCATCGTGGTTTTGCCAGAAGACTTTCTGCCGCGGAAGCGATGAATCGTGACCACGGGGAACAAACCAGGGCGCCGCCGAGTATGGCAGAGGCAGAAATTGCAGTCGTCCGGATCGTGCCGGAGACGAGCTTCAAGAACAAGGCCTATGAGGCCTTGAAGGAAGCCATCCTGAAGATGGACATCTACGCGACGCCCGATCCGGTCATGCTTGACGAGCGCGCGCTGTCGGAGCGCCTCGGTGTCAGCCGGACCCCGATCCGCGAAGCGATTGCGATGCTGGAGCAGGATGGTTTCGTCAAGACCGTGCCGCGCCGCGGCATTGTCGTCGTGCGTCGCACCAAGAGCGAGATCGTGGACATGATCAGGGCGTGGGCCGCGCTCGAGAGCATGGCCGCGCGATTGATCACAACCACCGCGAGGAAAAAGGACATCTCCGCGCTGCGCGACTTCTTCAAGGATTTTGGCAAGGATCGCCTGCCGCAGCATCACGTTGAGGAATATTCCAAGGCCAATATTGCCTTCCATCAGGCTTTGATCTCGCTCAGCGAATCGCCTGTGCTGGTCGATATGACCAACGATATCCTTCTTCACGTGCGCGGTTACCGGCAGTTGACGATCGGGCGTACCGACCGCACCGCGATATCCCTGCCCGAGCATATGGCTATCATCGAAGCGCTCGAAACGCGCGACACCGAGCTTGCGGAAAAACGCGCGCGCGATCACACGCTCGGCCTTGCCGCCTATGTCGAAGCGCACGGCCAAGAGCTCTTTTAGCCAAGACAGCCTTTCATTTGGACGAATCCGAAGACGACGAATTCGACCGCATCAAAAAACAATATGGGAGAAGCGGAATGTCCGCAGCAGTACAGAGCATCGATGCAAAAACGGCCGACGCGGGGCAGGAGCTGACCGACGGATTTAACCTCATCATCGATGCGCTGAAGCTTAACGGTCTAACCACGATCTACGGCGTGCCCGGCATCCCAATCACGGATTTCGGCCGCATGGCGCAGGCCGCCGGCATTCGGGTCATCTCGTTCCGTCATGAACAGAACGCCGGCAATGCGGCGGCCATCGCGGGATTCCTGACCAGGAAGCCTGGCGTTTGCCTCACGGTGTCGGCTCCGGGTTTCCTCAATGGCCTTACCGCGCTCGCCCATGCCACCACCAATTGCTTCCCAATGATTCTGATCTCGGGTTCGTCCGAGCGCGAAGTCGTCGACCTGCAGCAGGGCGACTATGAAGAGATGGACCAGCTTGCGATCGCCAAACCGCTCTGCAAGGCGGCGTTCCGCTTGCTGCATGCCGCCGATATCGGCATCGGGCTCGCGCGCGCGATCCGCGCTGCGGTGTCGGGACGTCCGGGCGGCGTCTATCTCGATCTGCCTGCCAAGCTTTTCGGTCAGGTGATGGGCGCCGAGGCTGGAAAAAAGTCGCTCGTGAAGGTGATCGACGCGGCACCGGCTCAGATTCCGGCTCCGGACGCGGTCAAGCGCGCGCTCGATGTCCTCAAGAGCGCGAAGCGTCCGCTGATCATCCTCGGCAAGGGTGCGGCCTATGCTCAGGCCGATGACGCGATCCGCACTTTCGTCGAGAAGAGCGGCGTTCCGTTCCTGCCGATGAGCATGGCCAAAGGGCTTTTGTCCGACACCCATCCGCAATGCGCGGGGGCTGCGCGTTCGACGGTGCTGAAGGACAGCGATGTCGTGATGCTGATCGGCGCCCGCCTCAACTGGCTGTTGTCGCACGGCAAGGGCAAGACGTGGGGCGAGGCGCCGAAGAAATTCATCCAGATCGACATCGAGCCCAAGGAGATGGATTCGAACGTCGAGATTGTCGCCCCCATGGTCGGCGACATCGGCTCGTGTGTCTCGGCGCTGCTTGAGGGCATGGGCGCGAAGTGGGTGGGCCCGCCATCTGACTGGACCGGCGCGGTCGCCAAGAAGCGCGAAGAGAACGTCGCCAAGATGGCGCCGCGGCTCATGAACAACAACTCGCCTATGGACTATCACGGCGCGCTCGGCGTGCTGCGCACCATCATCAAGCAGCGGCCGGACGCCATCCTGGTCAATGAAGGCGCCAATACGCTCGATCTCGCCCGCGGCATCATCGACATGTACAAGCCGCGCAAGCGCCTGGACGTCGGCACCTGGGGCGTCATGGGCATCGGTATGGGCTATGCCGTTGCCGCCGCGATTGAGACCGGCAAGCCCGTGCTCGCCGTTGAAGGCGATTCGGCCTTCGGATTCTCCGGCATGGAGGTCGAAACGATCTGCCGCTACAAGCTGCCGGTCTGCATCGTCATCTTCAACAACGACGGAATCTATCGCGGCACCGACGTCAATTCCGTTGGCTCAGACCCTGCACCGACCGTCTTCGTCAAGGGCTCGCGTTACGACAAGATGATGGAGGCATTCGGCGGCGTCGGAATCAATGCAACCTCACCGGACGAACTGAAGCGCGCCGTGAACGAGGCGATGGATTCCGGCAAGCCGACCCTGATCAACGCCGTGATAGATCCCGCGGCCGGTTCCGAAAGCGGCCGCATCGGCAACCTCAATCCGCAAAGCGCTCTTCGCAAGAAATAAACCCTACACATGCTCCTGCGCACGCAGGAGAAGATTTTAGACGGAGCAAGACGATGACAAAGGCGCTGAAGGGCGTTCGAATTCTCGATTTCACCCACGTTCAATCGGGACCGACCTGTACGCAATTGCTGGCCTGGTTCGGCGCCGATGTGATCAAGGTCGAGCGCCCCGGCGTCGGCGATATCACGCGCGGTCAATTGCAGGACAAACCGAAAGTCGACAGCCTGTATTTCACCATGCTCAACCACAACAAGCGCTCGATCACGCTCGACACCAAGAACCCCAAGGGCAAGGAAGTCCTCACCGCACTGATCAAGAGTTGCGACGTGCTGGTGGAGAATTTCGGCCCCGGCGTGCTCGATCGCATGGGATTTCCCTGGGAGAAGATCCAGAGCATCAATCCGAAAATGATCGTGGCCTCGATCAAGGGTTTCGGCCCCGGCCCCTATGAGGACTGCAAGGTCTACGAGAACGTCGCGCAATGCACCGGCGGCTCGGCCTCGACCACGGGTTTTCGCGACGGACTGCCGCTGGTCACCGGCGCGCAGATCGGCGACAGCGGCACTGGGCTGAATCTGGCTCTCGGTATCGTCACCGCACTTTATCAGCGCACAGTGACCGGCAAGGGCCAGAAGGTCACCGCTTCCATGCAGGACGGTGTGCTGAACCTCGCGCGCGTCAAGCTGCGCGATCAGCAGCGTCTCGCCGATGGCCCGCTCACGGAATACAGCCAGTACGGCGAAGGCATTCCGTTCGGCGACGCGGTGCCGCGCGCCGGCAACGATTCCGGCGGCGGTCAGCCCGGCCGCATTTTGAAATGCAAGGGCTGGGAGGCCGATCCCAACGCCTACATCTACTTCATCACCCAGGCGGCGGTCTGGGAGAAGATCTGCGACGTGATCGGCGAGCCCGGCTGGAAGACCCATCCCGATTATGCCAAGCCCCCTGCCCGGCTCACGCGCCTCAACGAAATCTTCGCGCGCATCGAGCAATGGACCATGACCAAGACCAAGTTCGAGGCGATGGATATTCTCAACAAGGACGACATTCCCTGCGGGCCAATCCTATCGATGAAGGAACTGGCGGAAGACCAGTCGCTGCGCGCCACCGGCACCGTGGTCGAGGTCGATCACCCGACCCGCGGCAAATACCTGTCGGTCGGCAACCCGATCAAAATGTCGGACAGCCCGACCGAGGTGAAGCGTTCGCCGCTGCTTGGCGAGCACACCGACGAGATTCTGCGCCAGGTTCTCGGCTTCTCCGACCATCAGGTGAAGGAGATTCACGATTCCGGCGCGCTCGATCCGCCGCAGAAGGTCGCCGCTGAATAGCCAAATTCTATTTTTTTCAGAAACTCACGAGGCCGCCGGTATCCGGCGGCCTTTTTCTTCGACCTGAAATACCAACCCATGCTGCATTGCAATAGACAAAAATGCTGCTATGCAAACAAATGTCTCGTTGCTGGCATTTGGTATGCCTAGATTGGTCCCACAGCACGATGCGGCAACTGCCGCATTCAGAAATGAGGCCGAAATGTCTGATACCGCTTCGATACAGTTAGCCCCGACCAATAGTCTTTTTGGCCGCCTTTTGGCGTCCATCGACCGTCTCCTGCTCAACAGCGCCCACGCGGCGGTGCGCAACGGCGACCTCCCCTATTTCGGGCTGTGAGCGCAGCAAAACCTTGTCACTGCCGTTAGCTTTAGCAACGTGCCGAGGTACTAATACTTTCGAGGAGTGGCCTCATTTTTGGGGCCATTTTTTTATTTGCCGCCGAAATGCGCCGTGACTTCCGAACACCGGCGAGAGATTTCCGAGTGGCGAAGATTAATCGCTTGCGCTCTGGCATATCACATACCAAAATGCTCCACCGGCTGCGCTCGCCTGCCTTAATAGAAGCGTGCCTTGGGAGGAGCTATGACGGATACAGTTCAGGGAACGTTACCGGAGACCGCTCGCGTAAGTGACGCCTATCGCTGGACACAATTGGCCATCGGCGTCGCTGCGATGGTGATGGTCGCCAATTATCAATATGGCTGGACGTTCTTCGTCCCCGACATCCAGAAAAAATTTGGCTGGGATCGGGCGTCGATCCAGTTGGCTTTCACGCTGTTCGTGGTGTTCGAAACCTGGCTGGTGCCAGTCGAAGGCTGGATCGTCGACAAATTCGGTCCGCGCTTTGTCATTCTCGCGGGCGGCGTCCTTTGCGCCCTGGGATGGGTAATCAACTCCCAAGCGACCACCCTCAACCTTTATTATTTCGGAATGATCGTGGCCGGCATTGGCGCAGGCGCCGTCTATGGAACCTGCGTCGGCAACGCCCTGAAATGGTTTCCGGACAAGCGCGGTCTTGCTGCTGGCATCACCGCAGCGGGGTTTGGCGCCGGTTCAGCGCTGACGGTCGCGCCGATCCAGGCGATGATCAAGGATTCAGGCTTTCAAGCCACCTTCCTTTACTTCGGGCTGGGGCAAGGCGTGATCGTCGTCCTTCTCGCGTTCTTCTTTTTCGCGCCAAAGTCGGGCCAGGTCCCTGTCGTTGTTCAGAACGCCAACATCGCGCAGACCCGCCGCAATTATCTGCCGACGGAGGTGATGCGTCATCCGATCTTCTGGCTGATGTATCTGATGTTCGTGATGGTCGGCGCCGGTGGATTGATGGTCACCGCTAACCTCAAACCGATTGCCGTCGATTGGAAGATCGACAATCTCCCGGTCACCCTGATGGCTTTGACAATGACCACGGTGACGTTCGCCGCGACGATTGACCGCGTTCTCAACGGCCTGACCCGGCCTTTCTTCGGCTGGATCTCCGACATGATCGGCCGTGAGAACACCATGTTCATCGCTTTTGGCCTGGAGGGCGTCGGAATCTGGGCGCTGTACATGCTTGGCCACGATCCGGTCTGGTTCGTCGTACTTTCCGGCATCGTGTTCTTTGCCTGGGGTGAGATCTATTCTCTCTTCCCCTCGACCTGCACCGATACCTTCGGCGTGAAATTCGCGACCACCAATGCCGGCTTGCTCTATACGGCCAAAGGCACCGCGTCCCTTCTCGTACCGGTCGCAAACTATATGCAGCAATCTTCCGGTTCTTGGGATCTTGTGTTCCTGATCGCAGCAGCCGCGAATATTGTGGCCGCGCTGCTCGCGATTGTTGTTCTCAAACCTTGGCGCAAGACGGTGGTCGCGGCCTCTGAGGTGGAATAACACGCTCCTGCCGGAATCTGGCGAAAGCGCCCATCCCCACGGATGGGCGCTTTTTTTGCGCGGCTCGACAAATCTCTGGTATACCAGGAGCCTCACTCGGCCCTTCTTGGATATTTCCTGCTGAATCGCCAGCACTCGGAAAACATCAGAAGCGTCAGTGTTACTGCCTCTTTTTAACTTGGCATTGACGGAATTTTCGAATTGACTGTTGGCATAATGTATACCAAACTCAAAACTTAACGTGTGAGCGTCCGAACAGAAGGAGGTTGCGATGAAAGTCGGAGACATCCTGCGCAAAAAGACCGCGCGTATTGCAACAATTCGAATGAATGAGACCGTGGCCGTCGCGGCTCAGTTGATGCGCGCGAGCAACGTCAGCGCGCTTGTCGTCAAGGACGTTGTCTGGACCGAGGGAAGCACCGCTGCTGGCATGTTCACCGAACGCGACGTCGTCCGCGCCATCGCCGAGCACGGCGCGGCAGGCATCAACATGAAGATTTCGCAACTGATTTCAGTGCAGCAACTGGTCTCCTGCAGTTCGAACGATCCGCTCGAAGAGGTTCGTCATCGCATGAGCAAGCACCACATCCGGCATCTGCCTGTCATCGACGACTATAACCTGATCGGCGTGATCAGCATTCGGGATATTTCGGCCGCATTCGACGACGAAGCGACAACTGCGCCACGGGCGATTTCCGCCTGACGAGCACGTTTTTCGGTCTGTGACGATCGCTATTGGCTTTGAAACGCGGTTTCCGAGCCGGCCGGCAACTTGTGCCCAATTTCCACCACCGCTCGAGGGACGCTTCATGAAAATCTGTATCTACGGCGCCGGTGCGATCGGCGGATATCTTGGCGTGCAGTTTGCGCGGGCGGGCGCCGACGTCAGCCTGATCGCGCGCGGCGCTCATTTGGCCGCGATGCGCGCGCACGGGCTTAAATTGCTGATCGGCGATGAAGCGCGCGTGGTGCAGCCGCGCTGCACCGACAATCCCGCCGAGCTAGGGTACCAGGATTTTGTCATCATTTGCCTGAAGGCGCATTCCATCACCGGCGTGATCGAAGCGATGCAGCCGCTGCTCGGGCCGCACACGCGCATCGTCACGGCGGTCAATGGGATTCCCTATTGGTATTTCTACAAGCATGGCGGCCGCTATGAGGGTTCGACGCTGGAGAGTATCGACCCCGGCGGCCGGCAATGGCGCGAATTGGGTCCCGAACGCGCAATCGGATGCATCGTCTACCCCGCCACCGAGATCGTGGCCCCCGGTGTGATCCAGCATGTGTATGGCGATCGGTTTCCGATTGGCGAGCCGTCGGGAGAGATTACCGAGGACGTGAGGAGGCTTTCTGCCCTGTTCACGGAGGCCGCAATGCAGGCGCCGGTGCTAGATCGCATCCATGACGAGATTTGGCTCAAGCTCTGGGGCAATGTTTGCCTCAATCCGATCAGCGCGCTGACGCATGCGACACTCGACGTGATTTGCTCGGATCCCGCAACGCGCGCGCTATCGAAGGCGATCATGCTGGAGAGCCAGGCGATCGCCGAGAAATTCGGCGTCAAATTCCGTGTCGACGTCGAACGGCGGATCGAGGGCGCACGCAAGGTCGGCGCGCACAAGACGTCGATGCTGCAGGATCTGGAACGCGGACGCCCGATGGAGATCGACCCGCTGGTCTCGGTGGTCCAGGAAATGGGCCGTCTGACGCAAACCCCGACACCGGCGCTGGATGCGGTGCTGGCGCTGGTCGTACAGCGCGCGAACATGGCGGGGCTGCGTGGTGTCGAGCGGCCGGTCGAGGCGCAATCGCCCGCCTTTGCATGATCTGGCCGTCCTGACCGGCGACGCGTGCCGGTAGACATTTGCCGGACGCAGCGGCATCCTGCCTCTTCAGAGGTTCAAGGCGCGGGTTTGGCGGCTTGAGGAATGTTGCAAGGGCAGATGATGATCAAAACACGATTCACCGAGCTCGTCGGCGTTGAACATCCGATCGTCCAGGGCGGGATGCAATGGGTCGGCCGGGCCGAACTGGTCGCGGCCGTCGCCAATGCCGGCGCGCTCGGCTTCATCACCGCGCTGACCCAGCCGACGCCCGACGACCTGACCATGGAAATCGCGCGCTGCCGCGGCCTGACCGACAAGCCGTTCGGCGTCAACCTGACCATTCTGCCGTCGATCAAGCCGCCGCCTTACGCCGAATACCGCCAGGCCATTATCGAGAGCGGCATCAAGATCGTCGAGACCGCCGGCAACAAGCCGCAGGAGCACGTCACCGAATTCAAGAAGCACGGCATCGTGGTGGTGCACAAATGCACCAGCGTCCGCCACGCGCTGTCGGCGGAGCGCATGGGGGTCGATGCGATTTCGATCGACGGTTTTGAATGCGCAGGCCATCCCGGCGAGGACGACACGCCCGGGCTCATCCTGATTCCGGTGGCGGCCGACAAGGTGAAGATTCCGATGATCGCATCGGGCGGCTTCGGCGACGGCCGCGGCCTGGTCGCTGCGCTAGCGCTGGGCGCCGAAGGCATCAACATGGGCACGCGATTCATGTGCACCAAGGAGAGCCCGATCCATCAACGGATCAAGGAAAAAATCGTCGCCAATGATGAGCGCGAGACCGAGCTGATTTTCCGTACCATGCGCAACACCTCGCGAGTTGCCAGAAACGCGATCAGCACGAAAGTGGTCGCCATGGAGAAGGAAGGCGCAACCTTCGAGCAGGTGCGCGATCTCGTCGCCGGCGCGCGCGGCAAAATGGTCTACGCGAGCGGCGATGCCGATGAAGGCATCTGGTCCGCCGGACAGGTGCAGGGATTGATCCACGATATCCCGAGCTGCGCCGAACTGGTGTCGCGTATCATGCGCGAGGCGGAGGCCATCATCCGAGGCCGGCTCGAAGGCATGATGTCCGCCGACCGCCGTCAGGCCGCCGAATAGGCGGCTTCGTGTCACCAACCGGGAATGATCGCATGAAGGCCTATGTCTACGGCGCCAACGGCGCTGAAATCACCGAGATCGCCAAGCCGTCTGCGAACGGCACGCAAGTGTTGGTCCGCGTCCGCGCCTGCGGCCTCAACCGCGCCGATCTCGGTATGACCAAGGGCCACGCGCATGGCAGCGCTGGCGGCGTCGGCACGGTGTTGGGGATGGAATGGGCGGGCGAGATTGCCGAGGTCGGCTCCGACGCCAGGGGTGTCAAGGTCGGCGACAAGGTGATGGGCTCGGGCAGCGCCGCGTTTGCCGAGTACACGTTGGCCGATCACGGCCGGCTGTTCCGCTCACCGTCGAACATGAATTTCGAGGAAGCCGCAACCCTGCCGATTGCGCTTGCCACCATGCACAACGCGGTGGTGACCGTCGGCGCCTTGCAGGCTGGTCAGACCGTTTTGATTCAAGGCGCCAGTTCCGGCGTCGGCCTGATGGCGCTGCAGATCGCAAAGCTCAAGGGCGCTGCTCTTGTGATCGGCTCGTCGACGGAGGCGGTACGCCGTGGACGGCTGAAGGAGTTCGGCGCCGATCTGGCGGTGGATTCCAGCGATCCCGGCTGGGTCGATGCTGTGCTGCAGGCGACGTCGGGCGAAGGCGTCGACCTGATCGTCGACCAGATTTCGGGCAAGGTCGCGAGCCAGAATCTCAAGGCCACCAAGATCAAGGGCCGGATCGTCAACGTCGGCAGGCTCGGCGGCAGCCACGCCGATTTCAATTTCGACGTGCACGCCGCGCGCCGCATCAACTATATCGGCGTCACCTTCCGCAGCCGCACAATGGAGGAGATCCGCGAGATTTTCGACGAGGTCCGCAAGGATCTCTGGCCGGCGGTGGAATCCCGCAAATTGCGATTGCCGATCGACAAGGTGTTTGCCTTCGACGATATCGGCAAGGCGTTCGCGCATATGGAGGCCAACAAGCATCTCGGCAAGATCGTGGTGAAGCTTTAGACTGGGCTGGACAACCATCACTGACCCGGAGCGAAGTCCATGCGTCCTTCTATCGTCAAGCTGGCGGTCGCGGCCGCTATTGCGGCTTCAGCGCCCGCCGCCGCGGCGGCTCAGGACGTGCGGGAAATATTGGCGCCCAACGGCAAGCTGCGCGTTGGCGCTTATCTTGGCAGCCCTCTATCGATGGTCAGAGATAGCAAGACGGGCGAGATCCACGGCCTGAGCGTCGATTTGGGCAAGGAGTTGGCCAAGCGGCTCGATGTCCAATTCGAGCAAATAGACTACCAAAGGATTGCCGATGTGCTCGAGGGCATGAAGGCGGGAGAGGTTGATTTCACGGTCAGCAACGCCACGCCGGCGCGAGCCGTCGATGTTACGTTTAGCCAAACACTGCTTTCGCTTGAGCTGGGATACCTCGTGCCGGCCGCGTCTCCGATTGCGACACTTTCAGACGTAGACAGACCCGGCATCCGGGTCGGCGTTACCCAGGGAAGCACTTCGCAAGGCACAATCCCGAAGATACTGCCGAATGCTACCGTGGTGCCCGCGCAAAACTTGAAACGCGCCATTGAAATGTTCGAACGCGGACAGCTCGACGCATTTGCGACCAACAAGCCGACCTTGTTCGAGATGTCTGATCAAATGCCGGGGTCGCGAGTACTGGACGGCCGATGGGGCGTAGAACACATCGCCATCGCTACCCCGAAGGGCCGCGAAGCCGCGCTGGATCACATACGCCGTTTCGTTGAGGAAGCGCAAATCAGCGGGCTACTCTCGCAGGCCGTGGAACGCGCAGGCCTCAGAGGTATTTTGAAAACGCAATAACCTGGAGTCTTCGGCCTCGGCACTGACAAATTTCACTACGATCGACGCTTTAATGTTCCATGACGGGCTGCTAAACCCGCGCCCATGAGCTATCCCGTCGTCACCGCCAAATCCCGGGTCGCGGCGATTTCGATTTTCGCCAGCGCCGGCATGGCAACGGCGAAATTCGTCGTCGGCATCGCCATCGGCAGCCTCGCGCTGATCTCCGAAGCGCTGCACTCCTCGGTCGACGTGGTCGCAACCGTTGTCACCTGGATGGTGGTGCGGGTTTCCGACCTTCCCGCGGACAAGGAGCATCACTACGGCCACGGCAAGCTTGAAAGCCTGTCGGCGCTTGGCATTATCGCGATGCTCTATGTGCTGGCGGGCGGCATTCTGGTCGAGTCCTACAGTCGTCTGCGCGAAGGCGCCCCACCGCCCACCCTGTCGGCGATCCCCTTCATCGTGCTGCTGCTCGACATCGCCGTGAATTTCTGGCGCGCCCGCGCGCTACAGCGCGCCGCGCGCGAAACCAGGAGCCAGGCACTGGCCGCCGACGCGCTGCATTTTGGCTCCGACGTGCTCGGCTCGGTCGCCGTCATCATCGGACTTGCGCTTTCCGGACTGGGTTATGCCTGGGGTGATGCCGCCGCCGCCATCGGCGTCGCGATCATGATCGCGATGCTGGGCCTGCGGCTGGCGCGCTCCACCGTCGAAACCCTGGTCGACCGCGCCCCCGAAGGCGTGTCGGAAAAGGCCACCGCCGCGATCCGGGCGGTGCCGGGCGTGGTCGATGTCGAGCGGCTGCGGGTACGGATGGTGGGATCGACACACTTCATCGACGCCATCGTGCAGGTGCCCCGCACCTACCCCATCGACCGCGTCGATGAGATCAAGCGGCTGGCGCAAGCGGCGGTCGTCAAAACCCTCGATGATGCCGACCTGACTTTCACCGCCGTGCCAGTTGCGCGCAACAATGAGAGCGTCCGTGAGCGCATCATGGTGATCGCCCGCAATTCCGGTCTCGCCGTCCACCATGTCACCGTGCACGATCTCGGCGGCAAGCTCACCGTCAGCATCGACCTCGAAGTCGACGGCGATATGGCCTTGACGGCGGCCCACGACATCGCCCAGGGACTGGAACGGAATATCCGCGACGAATTCGGCGAGGATGTCGAAGTCGACACCCACATCGAGCCGCTCGAACCGGGACTACCGCACGGCACCGATGCCGCGCCCGACCGGGTCGAAGCCATCAGCGCCGCGCTGTCGCGCTTTGCCTCCGATGGCGCGATCCATGACATCCACAGCGTGCGGGTGCGCGACACCGATGCCGGCGAAATTGTAAACTTTCATTGCCGCGCCGCGCCGTCGATGAGCGTGATCAAGGTCCACGAGAACGTTGACGAGATCGAGCGCGCATTGCGGCGCGCCTTTCCAACCGTCAAGCGCGTGATCAGCCACGCCGAGCCGCCGGACGCCTAGCAGATATCTCAAACGCCGCGCGTTCTCTTTTCGGACTCATCTTGCGGGTGTTTTTTCGGATTTTCGAACACCCGATTCTCCGTTGGACAAGATTTATTTGAATTAACGAATCGTTGACTCTCGACAGCTCGCAAAAACTGGATTCAAATGACTCTGATTCGGGAGCAACCGGGGTTCTTCCGATCGGGGTGTAGAAACGTTTTTTGCGAGGGGGCCAGAGGCATGGCGCGTGTACACGCGGCGAGCGCGTGTGTCCAATCCGATTCGATCAAGGGATTGGCGCAATCGATCGCAAAACCGGCCTACCAAAGGCTGTTGACCGCGGAGCCGGCGCTCCGCCGCGCCGTGCCCACCCTGATCATTGCGTTCCTGATCACGATTTGCCTCGGCGCATTCGTGCAGGTGGTCGATCAGAACCGCCAAAAGCGGGCGGCGATCAAGCGCGACCTAGCGGCGGTCGCCGACCTGCTTGCCGAACGTCTCGACCGCATCGCTTCGGTTCGGCAGGACCGCGCGGCATCATTTGAGCGCCTGCAATTGCTGCTGCCCGGCCTCATTCCGTCCTGGGCCGTCGCGGCCGGCAGGCACGTCATCGTCACCGGTGCGGACCAGCGCATTCTCGCCCGCGTGCCGATTGAGTCTGCGATTGGCGACACTAGCCGAATTCTCGACGTCATCAGTGCGGTGTTGCCCCTGAGCGCGCCGGGGCAGCAAGCCGGGATCACCGATATCACCCTGCCGAACGGCAATGAAGCGCTGGCGGTTCGGCACGTCGTCAAATCGCTGCCCGGCCAGGTCATTATTATCCAGGAAAAAGTCGATTCGATCTGGCGCTCGGACGCAGCCCTGTCGGTGACGCTTTCCGCCACCACCGGCTTTGTCGTGCTGATCCTGGGTTTCGCGTTCCACTGGCAATCGACGCGCGCGCGCGAAGGCGACCTGATCAATGACGCCGTGCGCGGGCGGATCGATACCGCGCTCAATCGCGGACGTTGCGGATTGTGGGATTGGGATCTCTCTCGCGGCAGAATCTTCTGGTCGCAATCGATGTTCACGATGCTCGGCCTCGAGAACCGCAGCGACCTGTTGACCTTCGGCGAGGTCAACGCCCTGGTAAAATCCGACGACATCGACCTGTTCGAAATCGCCGATCAGCTGATCTCCTCGAAGATCAAACACATCGACCAGACCTTCCGCATGCAGCACACCGACGGTCACTGGATTTGGCTGCGGGTGCGCTGCGAACTCAGCCAAGGCGCAGCCGACGCCGGCCTGCACCTGATCGGCATCGCCGTCGATATCACCGAGCAAAAGAGCCTGGCGGAGAAAACCATCGAGGCCGACCTTCGGCTGCGCGATGCGATCGAGACCATACCGGAGGCCTTCGTGTTGTGGGATGCGGGCGACCGGCTGGTGCTCTGCAACTCGCATTTCCAGCGGCTGCACAAGCTGCCGGATTCAGCGGTGACGCCGGGTACCTCCTATGAAACCGTGATCGAAGTCGGCAGAATGCCGGAGGTCCGCACCCGGCTGCACGAAGTCGCCGACCGCGCGCCGGGCGCGCGAACCTTCGAGGCCCAGCTTGACGATGGAAGCTGGTTGCATATCAGCGAACGCCGGACCAAGGACGGCGGCTACGTCTCGGTCGGAACCGACATTACCCGCATCAAGGAGCACGAACAGAAACTGGTCGAGAACGACCTTCGGCTGCGCGCCACGGTGATCGATCTGAAGCGCTCGCAGACCGCGCTCGAACGCCAGGCCATCGAACTCGCCGATCTCGCGGAGAAATACTCCAAGGAGAAAACCCGCGCCGAGGAGGCCAACCAGACCAAATCCAAATTCCTCGCCAATATGAGCCACGAGTTGCGCACGCCGCTCAACGCCATCATTGGGTTTTCCGAGATCATGGAAAGCGGCATGTTCGGAACACTGGGCTCGGAGAAATACCAGGAATATTGCCACGACATCCTCACCAGCGGGCACTATTTGCTCGAGGTGATCAACGACATCCTGGATATGTCGAAGATCGAAGCCGGCAGGATGAAGCTCGACATGGAGCGGCTCGATCTGTCGAAGACGCTCGCGGAATCCTTGCGCGTGGTCTCCGGGCGCGCCGAGGACAAGAACCTCTTGCTCGACGCAGACATCGATGGCCCGATATCCGTGGTGGCCGACCGCCGGGCGATCAAGCAGATCATCGTCAATCTGTTGTCCAACGCCGTCAAATTCACACCCGATGGCGGCAAGGTGGTAGTGCGCACCCGGCTGGTCGAGAACTCCATCGTGCTGATGATTGCCGACACCGGCATCGGCATCGCTCCACAATCACTGCAGCGACTGGGACGGCCGTTCGAGCAGGTTGAAAGCCAGCTGACCAAGACCTATCACGGCTCGGGGCTGGGACTGGCCATCGCAAGGTCGCTGACCAATCTGCATGGCGGATCGATGCGGTTGCGTTCGAAGCTTGGCGCCGGCACCGTGGTCTGCGTGTCGCTGCCGCGTGACGCCGATGACGCCAAAGAGAAGATTTCCGCCGCGGCCTAGAATCTATTCTACAATGCGCCGCTCAGCTCTCCAGCGTCGGGGCCACCTCGCGCGCGATTTGAACCAGCGCGGCAATTAGCGGCGTCATCGGATCGCGTTGCGGAATCACCATCCCGATGCTGTAGTTAACCTCGGGATCGACGATCGGAATGCTGCGGACGGTGTCAGCCAGTCCAAGCGTTTCGGCGAGCTTGGCCGGCATCACGCTGGCCCAGCGACCGGTCTTGACGTGGGTGTAAAGCACCAGCAGCGAGTTCGAGGTCAATGTCGGCGTCGCCTCTGCCCCCACGGAACGAAGGGCGCGGTCGATGATACGCCGGTTCTGCATGTCCGGCGTCAGCAGGCACAACGGAACCTGACCGACCTCGGTCCAGGTGACCTGCTTGCGATCGCCGAACATGGCGTCTGGCGACGTCAGCAGGCGATAGCTCTCATTGTAGAGGGGAATCGTGCGAACCTTGCCGATCGGCTCATTCTCGATATAGGTCAGGCCGGCGTCGACCTCCAGATTTTCCAGAAGGCCGAGCACGTCGGCCGATGTGCAGGAGACGACGCGAAAGCGCACGTCCGGATGGCGCGCGCGAAACGGCGTGGTCAGTGACGCAACCATGCCAAGCACGGTGGGAATCGCCGCGATCCGGATTTCTCCGGAGAGCTTGTCCTTGAGCCCATTGATTTCCTGGCGCATGGCGCGGGCATCGCCGACGATACGCCGCGCCCAGTCAAGCGTGCGCTCCCCTTCGGGCGTAAAGCCCTGGAAACGCGAGCCGCGCTGCACCAGCATCACGCCGAGGATTTCCTCGAGTTGCTTGAGGCTGGTCGACATCGTCGGCTGAGTGACGCCGCAGGCCTCCGCGGCGCGTCCGAAGTGACGCTCCTTGGCCAGCGCGAGCAGAAGTTCCAGCTTGTCGATCAAGAAGGCCCCCACGACTTCAGGTAACGGATACCACGGTCCGGCCGTGTGATGACGCAAAAGTCTCGGCGAACTTATGATTGCGATCGTGTCGGCCGCCCATTTTATTTTCTGATCATTCGATATCATATCCTTATGGGGTGGCTGTTCTCATCGCTCCGGACCGGCCGGTCTTCATCATTCGCGCCAATATCGGAGCGTAAACCGTTAAATTTCAAGGCAATGCGCTAAAAGGGACTTTACGAAATCGCCTTAAATTTGATGGCTTGCTGCGACGATCGGCAAGCCGATCGCCGTCACCTTTAACGACGGATGGTTATTATGACCGTGATCGAGTCAAGGACAAAGGTATCGCGCGAACCGCGACGGCAATTGGACAGGAAGCCGGCCTGGATTTCGGTCGACAACGGGATGACCAGGCGCGAATGCCTGGTATTGGATGTCTCGCCGGGCGGCGCCAGGATCGCCACTGATGAGGCGATGGATATCAGAGACAACTTCGAAATGGCGCTGGTGCCGGATCATCCCAAGCGCGAGCTATGCGAAGTCGTTTGGCGTCGCGGCAAAACATACGGCATAAAATTCCTTGCCTGATATCGCCCACCATCTGGGCTGATGCGCGTTCAAACCGAACGCCCAAACTACCGCGCCGAGGGTGGCATCAGCCCGGCCTTCGAGATTACCGGCGCCGCCTCGGGCGAGGCGAGAAAATGGATCAGCGCATTCGCCGCCTCGGGCTGCTGGACCTTGCTCGTAAGCGCGCCGGCGAAAGAGAACATGGGCTGGACTTCCGATGGAATCGCACCGACGAAGGTAATTCCGGGCACATGGATCAACTCGCTGACCTGTTGAAAACCGATCTCCGCCTCGCCTCGCGCCACCACGGCGGCGACGGGCTCGCCGGACGGCGGTCCCCGCACCTTTCGGCTCTTGCCAGCGAGCTGGTCGGCGATGCCAAGCTTGGGAAACAAGGTGGTCGACAGATAGGTGCCGCTGCCGCTGTCCGAATATGCGATCGACTTTGCCGCCAGTAGCGTGCTCCGCAATGCCTCGACGCTGCTGATGTCTGGCTTCGCGGCGCCTTCGCGCACCACCATGCCGATCAGCGAACGGGCGAACTCGGTCTTGCTCTCGGAGCGGACCAATCCACGCTTAGCTAGCGCGTCGGCCGACCCGCCATCCAGGATGACGACATCGGCGGCCTCGCCGCGAGCCAATCGCGTGGGGATAGCCTCCGGGGAATCACCCATCGACGGGCCGCGGGTCGTGACCAAATGGTGACCGCTGGCGCGCTCGAAGGCCGGGCCGAGTTCAGCGTAGACGCCATAAAAACCGGACGAGATCATCACCTGGACGTCGGCGGCGGAAGCCGCCCTCACCGCCAATAGCGCGGTCACGCCGATGATCGACGACCAGATCAAAGCCTGCTTTGGCTTCATGCGTCTTCTCCTGCCGAGTTAAGGCTGACATCGTATCGTTTCACAAGAGCAATGGACGGGACGAACGAAAAGTGAGTCGGAAACGTCTTCGGACCATCCAAGAACTTGCCGCTACTCGATCACTTCATCGGCCCGCAAAAGGATCGACGTCGGCAATGTGACGCCGATCGCCTTGGCCGTCTTGAGATTGACGGTGAATTCGAAATTTTCGGCTCGCTCGATCGGCAAATCGCCTGCTCGCGCGCCCCGCAGAATCTTTGCCACGTAGGATGCCGCGCGGCGCCACATGTAGGTGCTATCCACACTGTAAGACATCAGGCCGCCGGCTTCGACGTAATGCCTGAAGATGAACATCGAAGGAAGGCGATAGCGTATCGCAAGCGCTGCGATGTGCGGCGCGTGCTCGGTGAAGAACGGCGACGACAGCACTTCGAGCATCTGCGCATCGCCGCGCGCCAGGGCCTGAAACGCAGCATCGAAATCATAGGGTGGGTTTTCAAGCTTGAGCGAATGCAGCGACAAACTCATCGATTTCGCCGCTGCCTCGGCCCGATTGGCTTGCTCGGCCGACTGGATGTCCCACAACGTGCCTATGCGCTTCCTCTCCGGAAACGCCTCCACCAAAAGCTCGAGCTGCTTTGCGGCTAGCTCCGGCTGCCGGTAGAAGATGCCGGTGATATTGCCGCCTGGGTCCGCCAGGCTCTTGACGTAGCCGCGTGCAAACGGATCGAAATTATTTGCGAGCATGACGATGGGCACCTGCGGCCTCGCCGCGGCTGCCGCCTGCAACGTGATTTCGGGACCGCTGGCGACGAGAACATCCGCCTTGTGAGCCACCATTTCGTTGGCGGCAGCGAATGCACCGGCTGTGTCTTCGTCGGTGCGGCCAAATTCGACCTGGAGGTTTTCACCGTTGGTAAAACCAAGCTTGCGGAGTTCGGCGAGAAGGAAAGCATAACTCTGACCCGAAATTGCATTTTTCTCGCGACTCGGACCGAGCACGCCGATGCGCGCGATCTTATCGCGTTGCTGTGCCCCCGCCGCCATTGGATAGGCTGCCAACGCACTGCCCAGACCGCCAAGAAATTCCCGCCTTCGCATTCAAGCCCCCGGTCTCAGTGACGCTGCATATAAAGGCCCATTTACGGGTAGGGGAAGAGGCTGAAAATATGATCCAGCAACTTTTGATTGCGACCGCCGTCCGAGATAGCCGTACGCACCGGTTAGCTGCGCGATGGCTCGATCAACGCCTGAAACACCCGCCGCACCTCGGCTTGCGTCTCCTTGACCCGCGCTTGAAGCGAAGAGAAATCGGGCGCATCGCCGGCGCGGGCCATCACCCGCAACAGATCTTCGCCCGACGTCTGCGGACTGAATTTTTCGCTGACACAGAGCCGCAGGATCTGCGTCAGGTCGTGATAGAGGCGTGCCGCCGAACGCAGCACTTCGACTGATGAATGCACCAGCACGCCGAGCCTTGAGGCGTTGTCGAGCACGTGCAGGGTACTGACGTCGAGGATATCAGGCTTGTCGGCGGCGTGAACGAGCTGCAGATATTGCGCGATGAAATCAATATCGACCATGCCGCCCGCGGCATATTTGAGGTCCCACATGTCGTCCTCGCGCTTCTCAAGCGCGACGGCGCGGCGCATGTCGGCGACATCGCTTGCAACACTTCCGGGATCGCGCGGGCGCGTCAGCACCTGGCGAATGATCGCTTCGATCCGCCTGCGAAACTCCGGCGACGCCGAGATCACCCGGGCACGGGTCAGCGCCATGTGCTCCCAGGTCCAGGCTTCCCGGTCCTGGTATTCGGCGAAGGAATCGACATGCGAGGCCACCGGGCCGGCGCGGCCCGAAGGCCGCAGCCGCATGTCCACCTCGTAAAGCACGCCGTAGTTCGTCCGCGTCGTAAAGGCACTGATCAGCCGCTGGGTGAAGCGGGCGAAGTAATGCGCCCCATGCAGGGATTTTGCGCCATTGGAATCCGGATTCTCGGGATCGAATTCATAAAGCAGGATCAGATCGAGGTCGGAAGCCGCGGTCATCTCGCGGCTGCCGAGCCTGCCCATCGCCAGGATGGCGGTCTGCTGCCCGTTGACGCGGCCGTACTGGGTGGCAAATTGGTCGCTCACCAAACCATGCACCGTATGGACAATGCCCTCGGCGACGTCAGCGAAGGCGGTGCTGGCTTGCTGGGCGGAGACCGTACCGGACAGGATGCGCGTGCCGATCAGGAACAGGCTTTCGCGGCCGAATAATCGCAATCGATCCAGAAATTCTTCGTAGGAATGGGCGTCCTCTAGCGTCGCGGCTAACCGCAGGGACAATTCGCGCCGGTCCGGCATCGCGCCAAAGAAGCGCGGATCGATCAGCCCATCCATGATCTGCGGCTGCCGCGCCAGCATGTCGCCGAGACGCGGCGCGGCGCCGAGAATCAGCGCCACCAATGCGACGAGGTCGCGGTTCTGACTCAGCAGTAAGAACAGCCGCCCGCCGCGCTGCAGCGCCTGCAGGAAGCGATCGAACACCACCACCGCGTTGTCGGGCTCTTCGGCGTTTGCGAGGCCCGCGATCAGCGAGGGAAGGAACTCGACAAACGCGCTTCGCGTCGATTCCACCCGGAACACGCGATAATCGCCGCCCAGCCATTGTTGCACCGCCTGCGCCACCATCATCGGCTTCTTGAAACCGAGCGAGGAGAGGTCCTCGATCAGCCGCGCATCGTCCGGTCCGGCGGTATAATCCACCTCCGGCAATTTCGCGGTGCCGGCCGGGTCGCCCTCGAACAGTTTGGCGTAATGTCCCTGGACGATATGGAGGTGGCCGAGCAGATCGCGCGCGAACGCGGCGCGGCTGTCATAACCGAAGAAGCCGGCAAAGCGCGCCACCGCTTCGCTGTCGTCCGGCAGGGCATGGGTTTGCTCGTCCGCGATCATCTGCAGCCGGTGTTCGACCCGGCGCAGGAATTCATAGGCCTTGGTGAGTTGGTCACGCGCCTCGAAGGTGATCCAGTTGCTCGAGGCCAGCCGGTTCAATGCCTCAAGCGTCGGCCGCACCCGCAATTCGGGATGCCGGCCGCCGGCGATGAGTTGCTGGGTCTGCGCGAAGAACTCGATCTCGCGGATACCGCCGCGCCCGACCTTGACGTTGTGGCCTTCGACCGCGATTTCGCCCTGGCCGCGATACGTTTGCATCTGCCGCTTCATGTCGTGGACGTCGGCCAGCGCCGCAAAATCCAGATGCTTGCGCCACACAAACGGTGCGAGTTCCGCAGCCAGGGTCTCGCCGGCCCTGAGGTCGCCGGCACAGGGGCGCGCCTTGATCATGGCCGCGCGCTCCCAGGTCCGCCCTTCCCGCTCGTAATAATGCAACGCCGAGGCCGTCGAGATCGCGACCGGCGTCGACGCGGGATCGGGCCGCAGCCGCAAATCGACCCGGAACACGTAACCGTCACCGCTGCGTTGCTGCAAGATCCGCGATAAGCCTTGCGTCACCCGCACGAAGAACGGTTGCGGTTCGATATCGGGCGCCAGCGTGGATGCGGCCGCGTCGAAAAACACGATCAGATCGATGTCACTGGAAAAATTCAGTTCGTCCGCGCCCATCTTGCCCATGGCGAGCACGATCAGGCCGCTATCTTCCTCGGGACGATCCGGGTTCGGCGGCGACATCCTCCCGCGCGTGGCTTCCTGCCGTAACAAAAAACCCAGCGCCGATTGCACGCAAGCGACCGCAAGATCGGTCAGCGCCGCCGTCACCTGCATCACCGGCCAAACGCCGCCGATATCGCACAGCGCAATCAAGAGCGCTGCTTCCGATTTCGTGTGGCGCAGCCTTTGCATCACACCGGCTTCGCTTGACGCCGCCGAAACCTCGCTTCGGGTTCGCTCGATCAGTTGCGCCAGATGACGCCCAGGTTCGCATTCCAGCAGTACAATCGCGCGCGCGGCGTCAGCGCGAATGAGATCGAATAGATACGGGGACGCCTCCGCGATACCCAAGAGAATGGTCCTGGCTCGGGGAAATCGCGCAAGGATTTCTTCGATCGCCGCCGGCTGTCCCGGCGCCAGATCAGCCAGCCAGTCCTTGAGCCGCTGCTCGGCCTTGTCGGGGGCTATGACATACGGTCCGTCCACGAACCGGGCTGCCAGCGCGCTGGATTTGACATTCGCTTCAGTGCTTCGGCGAATCGTCATGGCGAATGTCAAATCCAAATGCCGCGCTGGAACCGTACTCTGGCCAGCCTTCCCGGTTTCCGAAATCGCAAGGAGAGCTCGCAGCCTATCGGATATCAATCACCACAGGAACCGCGAGCTTGGTCCGCGTCGCCCCGCCGGATGAATCACGCCGCCTTCTGTGGCACATCACGCGTTTGAGCCGCAAGGGTGTCGCTGGCGCCGGATGCCGCCGGGATGGCCAGGGTTGCAATCAGGCCGGGATGCGCATCGTCGAGCCTGAGATCACCACCATGTAGCGTCGCCACCGCCGATGCCAGGCTTAGTCCAAGGCCGGAGCCGGGCTGGGTTCGGCTCGCCTCCAGCCGGACAAATCGCTCCACCGCATGCTTGCGATCGGCGACGGGAATTCCCGGCCCATGGTCGGTGACGCTGAGCAGCACCTGATCGCCGTCGCGCCGGGCCTCGATCAGGATTTCCTGACGGTCGGAGCCGGCGGTCGCGCCGGCGCTCAGCGGCTGCGCGGCGGAAACCGGCTTGCCATATTTGATCGCGTTCTCGACCAAATTCGCCAAAGCCTGGCTGATCAATTCGCGGTTGCCACGAAGCGGCGCGGACTCGGTTTTGACCAGCAGTGTCGCACCACAGTCTTCGGCCAACGGCTCGTAAAGCTCGTGAATTCCATTGGCGACGTCGGCAGCGTCGAAATTGTCCATGTTGCCACGGGCCTGCCCGGATTCGGCGCGCGCGATCATCAACAGTGCATTGAAGGTCCGGATCAGGCCGTCGGATTCCTCGATGGTCCGTTCCAGCGCGGAGCGGTATTCGGCTTCGGTGGCGGATCTGGCCAACGCCTCTTCGGCGCGATTGCGCAATCGCGTCAGCGGCGTCTTCAGGTCGTGGGCGATATTGTCGGAGACTTCCTTCAGCCCCATCATCAGGGCCTCGATGCGTTCCAGCATGGCATTGAGATTTTCCGCCAGGCGATCGAGTTCGTCACCGCTGCGCCCGACCGGCAGCCGGCCGCTCAGATCGCCGGCCATGATGCGCCGGGTTGTACCGGTCATGGCATCGATCCGCCGCAGCACGCGCCGCGCGACAAAGATGCCGCCGCCAAGGCCGAGCACCACCACGATCAGCACCGACCATTGCGCGGCCTGGGCGACAATCCCGAACAGCCGCCGCCGCTCCTCCAGATCGCGCCCGATCAACAGCCTGAATCCGCTGGAGAGTTCGGTAACCCGCACCAGCGCATGATGGTCGGCGGTATCCTGCTCATCGAGCCGCCGATAGGCGGTTTCCGACCATCCGGTTGTCGCCATTACGCCCGGCGCGAGCGAACCGACATTGCCGGCGATGGCCTGTCCCGCCGGAGTGGTCACGAGGTAGAGATTGGCGCCGGGCCGCAGCGCGCGGTTTTCGATGGTGACAACCAGGCCGCGCAGACCGCGCCGCCCGAAGATATCGCTGATCTCGCTGGTTTCCGCGTTCACCGTAGTGGTAATCTGTTCGGTGATCAGCCGGCGCGTATTCCAGGCGAAGTAGCCGAGTAGCGAGGCCGCAAACAGCGCGAACAAAAACAGATAGACCAGCGTCAAACGGAACGCCGTGGTTCGGATCAGCTTACCGAAGGCCGTCACGGATCATGTATCCCGCGCCGCGGATGGTGTGAAGCAACGGCCGCTCGAAGCCTTTGTCTATCTTGGAACGCAGCCGCGAAACATGCACGTCGATGACATTGGTCTGCGGATCGAAAT
>Ga0193751_1000507_pt1 | contig 30266 bp, 25 predicted proteins | sample L1c2metaG_FD_143050 | JGI IMG/M metagenome (GOLD analysis project Ga0193751, IMG submission 143050) | Soil microbial communities from a riparian zone of the East river system, Colorado, United States - L1c2 | ecosystem: Environmental > Terrestrial > Soil > Riparian zone | place: USA: East River... | reverse complement strand
AAGTTCGTCCAACAGGAGCCGATCAGCTCGGGCGACCGCGCGATTTCGCTGTTCCCGGAGCCATATCGGACGGCTTGCACCAGCACCTGCAGCTCGGGTACCCCGCTCGGCCGGTTCATCGTGCTTGGGCAGAATTTGACGCTGAAAGCGCCGGTCATCGGGCGGGCGCCGACGCTGGCCGACTATCGCAACTTCATGAGTCCGCAGGACCGGTTCAACTTCCAGCCCTACAACTTCATCCTAACGCCGCTGAAGCGATACGGCGCGTTCGCGCACCTGACCCAAGAGGTGACCGAGGCCATCAACTTCAACGCCAAGATCCTCTACAACCGGCGTGAATCGAAAAACCAGGCGGCGCCGCTGCCGCTGTTCGTCGGCCCGGATGCGGGCAACGGCAATTTGCTCGACCGGATCTCGATCGACGCGACCAACCCGTACAATCCGTTCGGCGAGCTGCAGTCCGGGTTCAACCTCGACGGCACGCCCAATGGCGAGACGGCGAATTACGCGTTCATCGGCCGTCGCATCGTCGAAGGCGGCCCGCGCCGCTACAACCAGAAGGTCGACACCTGGTACGGAACCGCGACTCTGGACGGCAAGTTCGGGGCGTTCAACCACGACTGGTTCTGGGACATCAACGGTCTCTACGGCAACAACAAGGCCAAGCAGGTCATGCTCGGCAACTTCAACGCCGCGAACCTGGCGCGCGCCCTGGGCCCAGTTGCCGATTGCACCGCGCCGTGCGTGCCGTTCAACATCTTCGGCGGCGCCGGATCGATCACCCAGGCGATGCTCGACTATGTCGGCTTCACCCAGCGCGACAGCAGCCAGCAGAAGCTGTGGGGCGCGACGGCCAACGTTTCCGGCGGCCTGATCGATCTTCCGGGCGGCCCATTGTCGCTGGCGGTCGGTGGCGAGTATCGAGACTATAAGGGCCGATTCGATCCGGATCCGATCGTCGCCGCCGGTCTCGGCTCCGACATCCCGGCGCTTCCGACCAAGGGCGGCTACAACGTCAAGGAGCTCTATGCCGAGCTCAATGCGCCGATCCTGAGGGGCGTGCCGGGAGCCGACCTGCTCGAGCTAGACGGCGCGGTTCGCTGGTCCGATTATTCGCGCTCAGGTTCGACCACCAACTTCAAGGGCGGGGCGAACTGGAAGCCGATCAAGGACCTGCGCCTGCGCGGCTCCTATTCGCAAGGCTTCCGGGCGCCGACCATCGGCGAGCTGTTCGGAACGCCGACGCGGTTCGACCAGACGATGAACGATCCGTGCTCGTCCGACCAGAATCCGAGCGGCCAGGTGCTCGCCAACTGCCGGGCGCAAGGCGTGCCCGCTGGCTACACCCAGCTCAACCCGCAGATCTCGGTGATCACCGGCGGCAACGAGAATTTGAAGCCGGAAACATCGAAGGGGTACAATTTGGGCGCGGTCTACAGCCCGGGATACGTGCCCAGGCTTTCGATCGAAGCCAATTATTACAACATCAAGGTCAAGGGCGCGATCCAGTCGATCGATGCGGTGACCACACTCAATCGCTGCGTGATTGCTAACGATGCGACGGCTTGCGCGCTCGTTCACCGCACGCCCACGGGTTCGATCACCAATATCGAGGGGCTGCTTCAGAACATCGCCGGGATCAACACCGACGGTCTCGACGTCAACCTGAGCTACCACACGGCGCGGGCCAGCTGGGGCACGTTGGGCTTCACGTTCAACAACAGCTTCCTGTTCCACTATCATGTGATCGTGCCGACCGACACGGGCAGCGCGACGCTCAAGCGTGAGGGAACCGAGCAGGGCAGCCCCGACCAGGCGTTCCCCAAGCACAAGGCGATTGCGATCCTCGATTGGGACAGCACCAATTTCGGAGCTTCGCTGACCGAGCGCTACATCAAGAGCGTGGTCGAATCGCAGAATGGGAACAGGCTGAACGCGCGGTGGTACACCGACCTCCAGTTCCGCTGGTTCGCGCCAAGCTTCGCTAAGAATTTCGGCTTCGCGCTGGGCGTCAACAACCTGTTCGACAAGGATCCGCCGGCCTGCATCAGCTGCAGCCTCAACAATTTCGACCCGACCACCTACGACGTCCCGGGCCGTTATGTGTACGCTCGCGCAACGATCAAGATGTAAGCGTCGCGAGAGCCAAGCCAAACGGGGGCGGTCCGGCGCAAACCGGGCCGCCCTCGTCGTTTGGGGCGGCTTGAACCTTTCGCCGTTCGGCCCGATGTAGGCTCCCGCATCGGCAGCAGAGGATCTCATTCCCGTGATTGACCATCAGGACATCGTTTCGCAGCTCGTTCCCATCGTCATCGAGCAGTCCAACCGGGGCGAGCGCAGCTTCGACATCTATTCGCGGCTGCTGCGCGAACGGATTGTGTTCATCACCGGCGCGATCGAGGACCATATGGCGAGCCTCGTCACCGCCCAGTTGTTGTTCCTCGAGTCCGAGAACCCGAAAAAAGACATTTTCATGTACATCAACTCGCCCGGCGGCGTGGTCACCGCGGGCCTCGCGATCCACGACACGATGCAATATATCCGGCCGAAGATCAGCACGGTGTGCATCGGCCAGGCGGCCTCGATGGGCAGCTTCCTGCTCGCCGCCGGCGAGCCCGGAATGCGGGTCGCCCTGACCAACAGCCGGATCATGGTCCACCAGCCCTCGGGGGGCGCCCAGGGCATGGCCTCGGATATCGAGATCCAGGCGCGCGAGATTCTGCGCATGCGCCAGCGCTTGAACGAGCTCTACGCGAAATACACCGGCCAGAAGATCGAGGCGATCGAACTGGCGATGGACCGCGACAAATTCCTCGAGGCCGATGAGGCCAAGACTTTCGGGATCATCGACGAGGTGTTCGACACGCGCCCCGAGCCCGGCGAAGATGGCGGCACCGGCGCCGGTGACGTCACGCCGGCTTAAGGCTCGGCGAAGCGGGGAGGGGGCAATCCGCAGTTTTCATCAAGGTCTTCTCGCCGGCGCGGCGCTGCTGATTAGCGGTGTCGCGGGGGCTCAGAGCGTCGACGTCCATGCCGGGCGGTTGATCGATCCGGCGAGCGCCAAGGTCCTGACCGACCAGCGCATCCGCATCGTCAACGGCAAGATCGCCGCCGTCACGCCGTGGCGCGTGGCGGACGGGCCGGCAGCGGTCGATTGGTCGGCCGAGACTGTGCTTCCGGGCCTGATCGACCTCCATACCCATCTTTCCGACGGCTATGGCGAGAGCGCCGACCCGGCCGAGCCATTGAAGCACAGCGAAGCCGCGACGATCCTCAAGGGCGCGGAGGCGGCGCGGATCGAGCTTCGCGCCGGCTTCACCACCGTCCGCGACGTGGGCGTTTATCGCGGACTGACCGACATCGCGCTGCGCGACGCGATCAACGCCGGCGAGGTCGAAGGGCCGCGGATGTTCGTCGCCGGCGGCTACATCACCACGCCTGGCGGCGGCGGCGAGGTCAACGCGCTCGCGCCGGACGTGCCTATCCCGGAAGCGTTCCGGCTCGGCGAGGTCCACAATCCGGCCGAGGCGCGCAACCGCGCGCGCTTGTTCCTCGATCATGGCGCCGACTTCATCAAGCTGATCGCGACCGGCGCGGTGCTGGCGATCGGCAGCGAGCCCGGAGCGCTCGAGCTCTCGCCCGAGGAGATGAAGGCGGCGTGCGACGAAGCCAAGCTGCGCGGCAGCTATTGCATTGCCCATGCCCATGGCGCCGAGGGGATCAAAGCCGCGATCCGCGCCGGCGCCCGCACCATCGAGCATGCGAGCTACCTCGATGCCGAGGGGATCGCGCTCGCCAAGGCAAAGGGCGTGTGGCTCGACATGGACATCTACAACGGCGACTGGATAAACGACATCGGGACGAAGAACGGCTGGCCGGCCGAATATCTGCGCAAGAATATCGAGACCACCGACATCCAGCGCCGCGGCTTCGCCGCCGCGGTCAAGGCCGGCGCAAAGATGACTTTCGGCACCGATGCGGGAGTCTATGCCTACGGCCTCGGCGGGCGCCAGTTCGCCTACATGGTGCGCTACGGAATGACGCCGATGCAGGCGATCCAGTCGGCGACGACCGAGGCCGCCCGCGCGCTCGGCAAGGAGGGCCAGGTCGGCGCGCTCACTCCGGGCGCTTTCGGCGACCTGATCGCGGTCAAGGGCGACCCGCTGAGTGACGTCCGTGTTCTTGAAACGGTCGACGGCGTGATCAAGGAAGGGCACATTGTTCGCTGAGGCAAGAATGTGTTTGTTCCCCTCTTGTTCTCCCTGAACAAATCGTATACGAAGATGTTTCTGGCGGGGCTCGGCCGCCGACGCGGACAAGCGGAATGACCGCTTGCAATGACGAGGGAGACAGGGAACATGGCGGCGCAGTTGAAGATCATCAGTAGCGGAGTGGAAGCCCCCAGGATGGACCGGCAGAAGGCGCTCGAAGCGGCGCTTGCCCAGATCGACCGGGCGTTCGGCAAGGGCTCGGCGATGCGGCTCGGCAGCCGCGAGAAGATCGAGATCGACACGGTCTCGACCGGCAGCCTCGGGCTTGACATCGCATTGGGCGTCGGCGGCCTGCCGCGCGGCCGAGTGGTCGAAATCTACGGGCCCGAAAGCTCGGGCAAGACGACGCTCGCGCTGCACGCGATCGCCGAAGCGCAGAAGGTTGGCGGAAGCGCGGCCTTCGTCGATGCCGAGCATGCGCTCGATCCGGGCTACGCCAAAAAGCTCGGGGTCGACATCGACGAGCTGATCGTGTCGCAGCCCGACACCGGCGAGCAGGCGCTCGAGATCGTCGATACCCTGGTGCGCTCGAACGCGATCGACGTGCTGGTGGTGGATTCGGTCGCGGCCCTGGTGCCGCGCGCCGAGATCGAAGGCGAGATGGGCGACAGCCACGTCGGCCTCCAGGCGCGGCTGATGAGCCAGGCTCTGCGCAAATTGACCGGTTCGATCAGCCGCTCGCGCTGCACCGTCATCTTCATCAACCAGGTGCGGATGAAGATCGGCGTGATGTACGGCAACCCCGAAACCACGACCGGCGGCAATGCGCTGAAGTTCTACGCCTCGGTCCGGCTCGACATCCGCCGCACCGGCCAGATCAAGGACCGCGACGACATCGTCGGCAACGCAACGCGCGTCAAAGTCGTCAAGAACAAGGTCGCTCCGCCGTTCAAGCAGGTCGAGTTCGACATCATGTACGGCGAGGGCATTTCCAAGGTTGGCGAAATCCTCGACCTCGGAGTCAAGGCGGGCCTGATTGAAAAGTCGGGCGCCTGGTTCAGCTATGATTCGGTGCGCATCGGCCAGGGCCGCGAGAACGCCAAGCAGTATCTGAAGGAGAATCCCGACGTCGCGCAGCGCATCGAGAATGCGATCCGCGGCCGCACCCAGGAAGTTGGCGAGGCGCTGATGGCCGGCGCGACTGACGATGAGGATGACGTTCCCGTCGAATAAGGATTGAGGTGAGGGCGGCGCTGCGGCCGCTCCGCCGGATCATTTGCGGCTCCCCAGCGAGGCTCCCTATTTCCGCGCGGGGAGCCTCGCACCCCCTCAGCCGAGATCCTCGGGCACGCATGGCTCGAGGACTTCGTGCCTTCCTCGGTCGAGCGGCGCGAACAGGCGCCTGGGTTCGGTCAGGGCGATCAGCGCAAAACCGAGCAAGCCGCAGCTCGCGGTGCCGATGAGGTAGGGCAGGACCGTGCCGTCGAACGCCTGGCCGATCATGAAGCCGATGATCGCCGCGCCGAGCGTGGTGATTACGCCCTGGACCGACGAGGCAGTTCCGGCGATCGGCGCCATATGCTCCATCGCCAGGGTCCCGAGGTTGGACGAAGCGAAGGCAAAGCTCGCCATCGCCATCGCCTGAAGGAGGATGAAGCTTAACAGCGTTTCGTGCCCCGACAGGCCGACCAGCGCGTGCAGCGTCGTGATCGCGGCGAAGGCGGCGGCCGCGCTATGGCCGACGCGCCTCAGCCCGAACCGCCCGACCACCCGTGAATTGGTCCACGAGGCCAGCGCCATCGGCGCGGCGATGGTCGCGAACACGAGGCCGATGTAGCGCCCCGCGCCGAACGCATCGAAAATGATCTGCTGGATCGAGCTGATATAGGCGACCAGCGCCGAGAAGCTGACTGTCAGCGCCAGCGTATAGCCGCGCGACTGCGGATCGCGGACCGTTGCGGCGATGGCGCGGCCCATCTCGCGCCATTCGAGCGACCGCCGATATTCGGGATGCAGGGTCTCCGGCAGCCGCCATAAGGACCAGCTGAGCATCGTCAGCGCATAAGCGCAGAGCACCAGAAAGATCGCGCGCCAGGATGCGACGAGCAGGATCAGCTGGCCGATGTTGGGCGCCAGCACCGGCACCAGCATGAACGTCATGAACACCAGGCTCATGACCCTGGCCATGGCCTCGGCCTCGAACAGGTCGCGGACCATCGCCACAACCAGCACCCGCGTGACCGCGGCTGAGGCGCCCATCGCAACCCGCCCGGCGATCAGCAGCGGGAAGCTGGCGGCGAAGGCGCAGAGCAAGGCGAAGCCGGCGTAAAGCGTCACCCCCGCGGCGAGGATCGGTTTCCGCCCGAAGCGATCGGCGAGCGGCCCCCACAACAGCTGGGTCGAGGCGAAGCCGATGAAATAGGCGATGACCACCAGCTGGCGTTGATTTTCCTGGGCGACGTGGAGCGAGCGGCCGATGTCGGGCAGCGCCGGGATCATCGCGTCGATCGCGAACGCGTTCAACGCCATCAGCCCGGCGAGCATCGCCGTCATCTCGCGCGTTCCGGGGCGCTTCACGCCGTCGTGGGCCATGGATTCGAACATCGGAGTGCGCTGGCCGATCCGTGCGAGCCGTGCAACTATGGATGGGAAGTCTAGGGGGCCGCCATGAATGGCATGAGGATTCCGCGCCGCGCGTTTGTGGGGGGCGCCGGCGCACTCGCCGCAACGATGACTGTGCCGCTGAGCAGCGTGATCGCCGCCGCGGCCACCGACCTTCCGTCGATCCCGATCCCGCCGCCGATCACGACCGCCGAGCGGCTTCGGCGCCTGGCCAAGGCGAGAGCCCTGATGCGCCAGAACGGCATCGGCGCGATCATCGTCGAATCCGGCCCCAGCCTCGACTATTTCACCGGGGTCCAATGGTGGCGCTCGGAACGCCTCACCGGCGCGGTCATTCCGGCCGAGGGCGAACCGATCATCGTCACCCCGTTCTTCGAGAAGCCGTCGGTTTCGGAGAGCCTCAACGTGCCCGCGGAGGTCCGCACCTGGCACGAGGATGAGGAGCCGTTGAAGCTGGTGGCCGACTTCTTGAAGGAGCGCCGCGTTGCCAATGCGCCGGTCGGGTTCGAAGAGACCGATCGTTTCTTCATCCTCGACCGCCTGCAACAGCAGCTGCCCGGCGTGCGCGTGGTCAGCGCCAATCCGGTCGTTCGCGGCTGCCGGATGATCAAGTCACCGGCCGAGCTCGCGCTGATGCAGGCCGCGAACGACATTATGGCGGCTTCGCTGCGCTACGCGGGGACACGGACGCGCGAAGGCATGGTCCCGGCCGATATCGATGCGATGATCGGCGCGGCGCACAAGAAGCTCGGCTCTAATTATGATGGCGGTCTGATCCTGCTCGGCGAATCGTCGGCCTATCCGCACGGGTCGCACAAGCCGCAGGTCGTTCGCCGCGGCGAGATCGTGTTGATGGACTGCACCAGCTCGGTCCACGGCTACCAGGCCGACATCACGCGCACCTTCGTGTTCGGCGCCGAGCCTACCGCCGAACAGCGCAAAGTCTGGGACCAGGTCCATCGCGGCCAGCAGATCGCGATCGCCGCGGCCAAGGTCGGGGTTCCGGCCGGAGGCGTCGATGATGCCGTCCGCCGCGCCTACGAGAGCTGGGGCTATGGGCCCGGCTACAAGCTTCCGGGCCTGTCGCACCGGACCGGGCACGGCATCGGCATGGAGGTCCACGAGCCGGTCTATCTCGTCCATGGCGAGACTACTCCGCTGGCGCCGGGCATGTGCTTTTCCGACGAGCCTGGAATTTATATTCCCGGCAAGTTCGGCGTCCGGATCGAGGATTGCTGGCACATGACCGCGGCGGGCCCGAAATTCTTCACCCAGCCGCCGTCGAGCATCGACCGACCCTTCGGCTAGGGCTTGCTCCTTGACTTCGCCCGGTGTGATGGGGCTTGCGGCGGCTCGATGTCCGCCGGCAGCTCGGGCTGAAGTCCGCCTTCCCAGCGGGCGACGACGCTCGCCGCCACCGCATTGCCGACGACATTGGTCGCCGACCGGCCCATGTCGAGGAAATGATCGACCGCGAGGATCAACAGCAGCCCGGCTTGCGGGATATGGAACATCGGCAGGGTTGCGGCGAGGATCACGATGCTCGCCCGCGGCACTCCGGCCAAACCCTTCGAAGTGACCATCAGGACCAGCAGCATCGTCACCTGCTGGGCTAGGCTGATGTGCATTCCGTAGGCCTGCGCGATGAAGATTGTCGCGTAGGTCATGTACATCATCGAGCCGTCGAGATTGAACGAATACCCCAAGGGCAGGACGAAGCTCGCGATCCGCGGCGGGACTCCGAACCGCTCGAGCTCTTCCAAAGTGCGAGGATAGGCCGCCTCCGATGAGGCGGTCGAGAAAGCGATCATGACCGGATCGCGGATGTAGCGCACGAGATGGCGCGTCCTGGGTCCGACGATGAGGAAGCAAGCTCCGATCAGCAGCGCCCACAGGACAACAAGCCCGAGATAGAAGCTGCCGACGAACTTGCCGAAGGTGAAGATGATCGAGGGCCCACGCTCGGTGATCGCGCTGGCGACCGCGGTGAACACCGCGAACGGCGCGAAGCGCATCACGTAATCGGTCACTCGGAGCATCACCTGTACGAGCGCCTCGGCGCCGCGGACGATCGGCTTGCCCTTCTCGCCGACCGCGGTCAGCGCGATTCCGAAGAACAAGGAGAAGATGACGATTGGCAGGATCTCATTGGTGCTCATGGCTTCGAAGATCGACTGCGGCACCAGATGGGAGATGAAATCCTTGAGATTGAAGGCGGCGGTCGTAACCCCGCTGGCCGCGGTGGCCGGCGGGATCGGCAGGTTGAGGCCAACTCCCGGATCAAGCGCGGTGACCAGGATCAGCCCGAGCGTGAGCGAGACCAGGCTGGCGAGGATGAACCAGCCGATCGATCGGAAAGCGATCCGTCCCAAAGCGGCGATGTCGCCCATGTGCGCGATCCCCGCGACCAGGGTTGAGAAGACCAAAGGCGCGATGATCATCTTGATGAGCCGCAGGAACAGAGCAGTGACGATGCTGAGGTAGTCGGCGATCGACTTGAGGCGCTCGGCGCTGGCCGGAGTGCCGTCGTCGATCAGTGCATTGGTCGCCCAGCCGGCGATGATGCCGAGGACCAGCGCAAGCAGGATGAACTTGGTCAGGCGTTTGGCCATTTAGGGTCCTCTTTGCGCTAAACCCAAGCCGGTGGGCCGGGCGGCGTCAAGCTTCACAGCCGTAGAGTGGTTCGGCTAGGGCACGGGGCATGGCTGCGGACAAGGACATGGCGCCGGGCGTGCTGGACTTCGGGCGCGAGATCCTGCACGACGAGGCGCGTGCCTTGGATGCGCTGGCCGACAGCCTCGGCGACGCGTTTGAGCAAGCCGTCCGCCTGGTCCTCGACTGTCGCGGCAAGCTGATCGTCAGCGGACTCGGCAAATCGGGCCACGTGGGCAGGAAGATCGCCGCGACCTTCGCTTCGACCGGGACCAGCGCGACCTTCCTACACCTTGCAGAAGCGATCCACGGCGACCTCGGAATGGCGGCGAAAGGCGACGTCGCGATCCTCATTTCGCAAAGCGGCGAAACCGCCGAGCTCGAACCGGTGATCGACCATTTTCGAAGCGTCGGGATCCCGATCGTCGCCATTACCGGCAATTCGGGCTCGATGCTCGCCGAAGCCGCGGCGGCGCCGCTGATCCTCCCGCATTGGGCGGAAGTCGGTCCGGAATCGGTGGCGCCGACGACTTCGACGACGATGACCCTCGCCCTGGGCGACGCGCTGGCGATGACGGTCATGCGCCAAAAGGGTTTTTCGCGGACGGATTTCGGGCGGCTCCATCCCGGCGGCGCGCTGGGCGCGAGGCTGAAGCCCGTCCGTCGGCTGATGCATTCGGGTGACGCGCTTCCGCTGACCCGCGCCGACAGCTCGATGCGCGACACCATTGTCGAAATGTCGGCCAAGCGCCTGGGCGTGATCGGCGTGGTCGATGGTGAGGGCTACCTCGCCGGGGTGATCACTGACGGCGATTTGCGGCGCAACATCGAGCGCGGGCTCGACCACCATGCGTCCGAATTCATGACCCGCGATCCCAAGACGATCGCCGCCGACGCCTTGGTCGATGACGCGCTGACCTTGTTCGAGGAGCACAAGATCACGGCGCTGTTCGTGGTCGAGGAGGACGGTAAGGGCAAGAAGCCGGTCGGCGTGCTCCACATCCACGACTGCCCGCCGCCAAGATGAACACCGTCATCCTGATCCCGGCGCGCTATCAATCGACGCGCTATCCGGGAAAGCCTTTGGTCGAGCTCAGGGGCGCCGGCGGGACCGCCAAGCCCCTGATCCAGCGCAGTGTCGAGGCCGCGCGGCGCGTCGCGGGGGTAAGCGGCGTGTTCGTGGTCACCGACGACAAGCGCATCGTCGAAGCGTGCGCCCCGGCGAAGGTCGGCGTGATCATGACCTCGCCCGAGTGCCGCAACGGCACTGAACGCTGCGCCGAGGCACTCAGCCAGCTGCATGAGCCAGACCTGGTGATCAATTTCCAGGGCGACGCGCTGCTCACTCCCCCCGGCTTCGTCGAGGCGCTGATCGCCCGCATGGACCACGACCAGGATGCGCTGGTCGCTACTCCGGCGATGCGGATGAGAAGCAACGAAGTCCGCGCGCTTCAGGCGGAAGAAACGGCAGGCCGCGTCGGCGGAACCAGCGTCGTTTGCGACGACGCGGGTCACGCGCTGTATTTTTCCAAGCGCCTGATCCCGTACCTTCCGGCCGGTTCACTGGATGGCGCGATGTCGCCGGTGCGGCTGCACGTCGGGGTCTATGCCTATCGGCCCGAAGCGCTCGAGCGATATGTAGCAACGCCGGTCAGCGGGCTGGAGATGCTCGAGGGGCTGGAGCAATTGCGCTTCCTCGCCGCTGGCGTGCCCGTAGCGGTGGTCGAGGTCGAGACGCCGCTGTTCGCCTTGCGTGAGCTCAACAATCCCGAGGATGTCGCGCCGATCGAGCAAGCGCTTGCCGAGGCCGGGCTCGAATGAATTTTTGGGACGCGCTCGATCCCAAATACCGGCTGATCCTGTGCGACGTGTGGGGCGTCATCCACGACGGCGTGCACCTCTATCCCGGGGCGGCAGAACGTTTGCGGCAATGGCGTCGGGAAGGCCGGTTCGTCGTGCTGATCACCAACGCCCCGCGCACGGCGCAGGCCGTCGAGCGCCAGCTCGCACGCCTCGGCCTTCCGAGCGATGCCTATGACGCCGTTGCGACTAGCGGCGAAGCGGGGATCCAGGCGCTGAATGCGCTTGGCAAACCGGTCGGGTTTCTCGGCACCGCTGCGGACCGAGAAATCCTCGAAGGCCGGGGGATCCGCATTTCCGAGACGCAGGATTTCACCGACCTTGCATGTGCCGGGCTCGAGGAAGCGCGGCCTGACGTGGAGGATTACCGCGCCGATCTCGAGCGCTGGGCGACGCAGGACGTCCACATGCACTGCCTCAATCCCGACCGGATGGTCGTCCGCGGCGGCATTCCCGAGCCCTGCGCCGGGGCGATCGCCGACCTCTATCAGGATCTCGGCGGGCGGGTGACGTGGTACGGCAAGCCACACCCCCCGATCTACCGCCACGCCCTCAACGTCGCCGGCGATCCGCCGGCGGACGAAGTGCTGGCGGTCGGCGACGCGCTCCGGACCGACATCCTGGGCGCGGCGCGCATGGGTTTCGACACCGTCTATATCGCGGGCGGAATCCATGCCGGGGAGCAATTCCCGGACGATTTCGCGGCTGCGAACGGCCTTGGCGACTGGCGGCCGGTGGCGGTTGTCGATGGGCTCGCCTAGATAGGGGCGATGAACCTCCTCGGACGTCCCGTCGGGCTCGACCAGCCCCTGTTTCTCATTGCTGGCCCGTGCGTGGTCGAAAGCGAAGAGCTGCAGCTGCGCACCGCCGAGACATTGAAGCGTATCACCGGCAAGCTCGGCATCCACTTCATCTTCAAGTCGAGCTTCGACAAGGCCAACCGCAGTAGCGACAAGAGCTATCGCGGACCCGGCATGGATGAGGGTTTGAGGATCCTCGAAAAAGTGCGCGAAGCGCTCGATGTACCGGTTCTCACCGATGTTCACGATATCCCACAGATCGCGCCCGTCGCCGAGGTCGTCGACGTGTTGCAGACGCCGGCGTTCCTCGCCCGCCAAACCGATTTCATCCATGCGGTCGCGGCATCGGGCAAGCCGGTCAACATCAAGAAGGCGCAGTTCATGGCGCCGCGCGACATGGTCAATGTCGTCGACAAGGCGCGGGGCGCTGCCCAGGCCGCGGGCGTCAACGAAGACACGATCATGGTGTGCGAACGCGGGGTGAGCTTCGGCTACAACAACCTCGTCTCGGACATGCGCAGCCTGTCGATCATGCGTGAGACCGGCTGCCCGGTGGTGTTCGACGCGACCCATTCGGTCCAGCTACCCGGTGGGCAAGGCACCAGCTCGGGCGGGCAGCGCGAGTTCGTTCCGGTGCTCGCCCGCGCTGCGGTCGCCACCGGGGTCTCCGGCCTGTTCATGGAAACCCACCCCGATCCGGCCAACGCCAAGTCGGACGGGCCCAATGCGTGGCCGCTCGACCGGATGGAAAGCCTGCTGACCACCTTGGTCGAACTCGACCGCCTGGTGAAGGCGCGGGGGTTCGAGGAATCGGCGTTGTGAAGCCGACGGTGTTCATCCAGGCCAATGCGCGGCAGATGCTCGGCGCGAAGATTTCGGCCTACAGCTACAAGCGCCAGAGCCGTGAGCCCGACAGCTTCGACGTCCGAATCCTGACGCTGGACGATTATCCGCGGCTGAAGGCGCAAGGCCAGTCGATCCTGCGCGGCGGCTTCGTTCGCGACTGGGACCCCGACGACCTTCAGAGCTTCACCCCGCTGCGGTTCGCGCCGCCGACCCTGATGGGCTTCGAAGGCCAGGCGGTGGTGACCGATCCCGATTGCTTCGGTGTCGGCGATATCGCCGAGCTGTTGACGCGCGACATGGCTGGAATGGCGATCTGCGCGGTCGCGCGGTCAGGACACAATGCCGATCCCGATTATATCGCGACCTCGGTGATGCTGCTCGACTGCGCGAGATTGAAGCATTGGGATTTCGAGCCGTTGCTCGACCGGCTGTTCGCCCCGGCGTTCGATTACGTGCCGTGGATGGAATTGAAGTTCGAGGACCGCGGCACGATCGGCTTCCTCGAGCCCGAATGGGACAGCTTTGACGAGCTCCACCCGGCGACGAAGATCCTGCACACGACCAAACGGCGGACCCAGCCGTGGAAGACCGGGCTTCCGGTCGACTACACGTTGCGTGAGAGCGGACCGCTCGACGTGCTTCGGCGCTGGTTCAATCGGCGTTACCAGCGACCGGTCGACCGCAACCAGGAAGCCTTTGTCTACGCGTTGCTCGCCGAGATGATGGATCGCGGCATCGTGACGAAGACCGAATTGGTGGCCGAGATGGCCGTCAACCATATCCGGCATGACTCGCTCGAGCTGGTCGACCGCTATCGCGGCTGGGAGTTATTCGAACAGGCGGCCTAGCGTCCGCTTTACCGCCGCGACCGCCGTTTCGACCGGGTCTTCGATCTTGCCGCCCTTCGGCTTGTCGACCGTTCCAACGAGGCCGCGCGCCTCGACGTCGGCCCAGAAGCGGCGGGGATCGCGAACGCGGGTTTCTTGCGGGTCGGGCCCGAGCCGCCGGCGTCCCCGCGCATCGGGCTCGACCGGGATCAAGCCGACCGGCTTGCCGCTGATCACCGCTTCGGAAATCATCGACACGCTGTCGGCGGTGACGAATTGCTCGTCGGCGTCGGCGAGTAGTACGGGATAGCGGACCTTAGGACCGATCAAGGCGGCACACTCGCTTCCCGCCGTTGCCGCGCGGACGACCTGCCAGGCATCGGCCGGCGTGCGCGGGCTGCCGACGACGATTAGCGTGCCGTCCGCTTGCTCGGCGCGCTTGACGAGCTTGACCGCGGCGAGGTGGAGCGCGGCGAGGTCGAGCCGCCACATCGGCGCTGTTCCACCGAGCGAAAGCAGGAGGTGCGGCCGCGGGAGCGCATCAAGCCAAGTCCGTTCGTCGGGTGTGGGCTCGGGCGGAGTGCGGAAGCGGTTCATCGCCAGCGGCAGCTTCACGACATTGTCGCCGTCAAGCACAGGATATTGCCGCGTGGTGATCACCAGGTCGAACCACTCGTTGGGCGCGCGCGGATGGCCGAGCCGCACGATATGCGTGCGTCCGCCGCTCTGCTCCTGGATCCAGCGGGCGACCGGGACGGTCCGGCGGCCGATGCCGATCACCAGGTCGGGCCAGGGCGGTTCGAGCCAACGCCGGCTCGACGACTTCAAATGGCCGACGCTCGTCCGGAACAGCTTCATCCGCGCCCGCGCCAGCCATTTGTAGAACATCGTGCGCGTCTCGAACGGCAGGCCGAGCGCCTCGCCAAGAGCGAGCACCTGGTTGTTGTCGCCTCTGCGGCTGCCGAGCAGAAGCCAGACGCGAGGCCGCTCGCTCATCGGCGGCGAAGCCGGCGATATTCGCCGGCGAGCTGCATTATCATCACCGCGAGATTGACTGCGCTCGCAAGGACGAAGGCGATCGCCGCTCCCACGACACCGAAGCTCCAGCATAAGGGCGCGAGGCTCGAGAAGAAGACCAGGCTGGCGATGAGCTTAGCCTTGAGCGGCGCGCCGCCGCGGCCCAGCGCATAAAGCATAGGCTCCAAGGGGAAGCTGAGGACGCCGAGCACGGGAACGAGCATGAGCACGATCAGCGGTTGGTATGCGCCCACGAAATCCTTGCCGAAAAAAAGGCCGATCAACGGTTTTCCGCCGACGAGTAGGATCAAGATCGCGAGCGCCGCGACTCCGGTAGCCAGCACGGTGCCGCGCAGCATGAGCTTCCACGGCTTCTTGCTCGCCAAGTCCATCCGAACGATTTCGGGATAAAATGCTTTGCCCAGGAGGTCGGCGGGCTTTTGCGCGCTGTCGGAGAGGCTCGATGCGATCCGGAACAGCGCCGCGCCGACAGCTCCCAGCAGGCCGCCGACCGCAAGCCGCGCAACCGGGCCCCATACCGTCTGCACGCCGACGGCGAGGTTGATCTGAATCGCGAAGCGCCACGCGCCGGGCAGAGTCGTCGGGTTCAAGGTTGGGCGGATACCGACGTGAAGGTCGTGCCGGCGAAGCTCGCGCCAGGCGAGGAACCATTGATAGAGATCGCCGGCGAGGTCAGTGACGTACCAGATCGCGACATAAACTGGCAGCGGCGCGTGTAGGAGGAACGCGGCAATGATGAGCAACGCCCGGCTGATTGGGGTCAGGGTGCTCGACCAGCTCATCAGGTCGAACCGGTCGAGCGTCCTTAAGACTCCGTTGGGACTCGCCGCGCCCATTGTCGGGAGGAGCGTGCAATAGAGCATCGCCAGCCACCAATATTGGCGGTCGATTCCGACCCACCCGGCAATCAGCGGCAACAGCAGGACCGCCGCGATCATGCCGACGAGGCCGCTCAGAATATCGAGCGCAGCGGCAAAGCCGGTTGAGGACTTGAACTGCTCGGGGTTGCCGGCGGCAAGGCCCTTGCCGCCATAGCGGACGATCAGCTGCCACGACTGGAACTTGGCGATCCCGCTCGCCGCGCTGGCGTAGCTGGTGATGAGGATCAACGCGCCGAACAGCAAAACTCCAAGCCCCCGCCCGACGAGCGCGAGCGTCGCCAGCGAGCACACCGCCGCAACCACCCGCGACACCGCGAGATAGCTGCTGTTTTTCAGCAGCGAGCGGAAATGCTGGTCCTTGAACCAGTGCCTCATGGGCGAGGCGTCTAGGGAAACAATTGCGCCAATGCGAGAAGCGCGGAATCGCGCTTCCGCAAAGTCAGGCTCCGACATCCTCATCATGACCACCGGCCGACAGATCGAGCCGGTTCCATCGCGGATCGTCGACGAACATTGCGTGAAGCACGTGCGTCTGCATCATGTACATCATCGCCTTGTTCGCATTTTCTCGCAGGCGCCTGAGCGGCCGGAACCGCGCCGAACCGGGCATTCGTGCAAGCCAGCTCAGCACCCGATACGCGCCGTAGGAAAAAACTTGGGCACGCTCGAATGCTTGCTTTGAAAGATGATCGCGCAGCTTCTCGGTCATCTTCCGGTCCGCGCCGAAGAAGTCGATCGGGGCGCTCGTCACCATGAAGCCGCGCTTGCGCCTGAGCCGCAGGTCATCGGGCAAAATCCCTTGAGCGGCGTCGCGAACGACCGCTTTTTCCGTGCCGCCTCGCATCTTGAGGTCAACCGGGATCCATTTGGCCTGGTCATAAAGCTTGTGGTCGAGAAACGGCAGTCGGGCCTCGAGTGAATGGGCCATTTCCTCGCGGTCGCCGAGGAAGCACAGGATATCGAGAGGCATCGCCGCAATCCGCGCTTCCTGCACCGAGTTGATCAGCGGTTTGTCGGGTGCGCTCGGGAGGGCGGCATTCCTGCGCGCCGAGGATAGCCGCGCCCGCTGGCTCCTGTGAACCATCAGCAGCGACAGTTTCCGAACGATCGGCCCCGGAATCCCAGCGATCTTCAATCGCCGGTGACGGGGCGAGTGCTCGGCGCCCGACGTCGCCTTGCGCGTGTCGTGCAGGGCTTTGCGAAAGAATTCGCGATAGCCGAGGAAAACTTCGTCAGCCCCCTCGCCGGTGAGGACGACCGTCACGTGCTTCCTGGCTTCGGCGGAAAGCAGGAATTTCCCGATCGGCGCCAAACTGACGAACGGCAACTCCGAGAACCACAGGCAGTCCTCGAGATGATCCCAGAGCATGTCCTTGGTCACCGCCAACTCATGATGCGCGGTTCCCAGGACGTCGGCCGCGCGGCGCGCGAATCTCTGCTCGTTCTTGCCGCTTCCCTCGAACGAGATGGAGAAGGAGTGGAGCGGGGAGTCGAGGTTGCGTTTCATCAGCGCTCCGACGAACGCGGAATCGATTCCGCCGCTGAGATAGAGTCCGACCGGGACGTCCGCCCGGAGGCGAAGACGGACAGCCTCTTCGAGATCGCGCAACACGGACTGCGCCCAGTCCGCCGGCGCGTCGCCGAACGGCTTGGCGACCGGCTGCGCGGCGCTGGCCGGGATTTCGGGCGACCAATAGCGCGTGACCCGGGACTCGTGGCTATCGAGATCGATCGCAATGAAGCATCCCGGTGGGACGTGCTCGACGCCTTCGAACGGAAACCGCGCGTTGTCCGGATCCTGGTCGAGCAGAGGATCGAGCGCGGCGACATCGAGCTTCGCGGCGACAAGGCCGCTGGCGAAAATCGCCTTCATCTCGGAGGCGAAGACAAACCCGCCAGGAAGACGCGAGAAATAAAGCGGCTTGATTCCGAAGCGGTCACGCGCGGCAATCAGCAGCCGCTTTGCCCGGTCATAGAGCAGGAATGCGAACTCGCCTCTTAAGTGCTCGAAACAGCCGAGGCCGAATTCCTGATAAAGGCAGACGATGACCTCGGAATCGGTCTTCGTCCTGAAGCGATAGCCCTTTGCCTCGAGCGAGCTCCTGATTCTCTCGAAGTCGTAGATTTCGCCGTTGCAGGCGATGACGATATTGCCATCTTCGCTTTGGATCGGCTGAGCGCCGGTGACCAGGTCTATGACCGCCAGCCTGGTGTGCGCGATCGTCAGCCTGGCCGCATCGTCGGTGAACACGCCCGTGCCGTCTGGGCCGCGGTGCTTGAGGACCTGAAGTATTCGGTCGACTGCGCGGTCGGGCAAATCGCGGCCGACCGCCCCAAAAATCCCGCACATTCTATCGCGCGGCGAGCAGACTTAGGGCGGCAATCCTTCGAACCAGGCGCATGGCGCTTCCTCCACCCCCTGCGGGGAAAAGTCCGCCCAAACCGACGTGGCGGCAAATTAAGTTCTGATTGGGATTAGGTTACAGCTTCCCAATCCGCCCCATCACGGGACGAGGCGTCGATCAGGCCGGCTCGGGCACCCGCTGCTGGATCACCTTGTCGGCCAGCGGCCCGTTCAATTCGGCCAGATGGTCGAACTCGGCCTCATAGGTCGCCAGCCCCTGGCTCTGCGATCGAAGCTCGGCCTCCAGGCCCGACAGCTCGGCCTCCGGGATCAACGCATCGATCCGGTCCCATCCGGTCCACCCGTCGCGCGGCGCCATTCCGAGCATCTGCCCGCGCCGCCCGGCGATCGCCGAAGTGATGCGGCTGGTCGCGCTCGACGGGCACACCACGGTGAGCTTGTGCATCGGCTCGAGCAAATGTGGGTGAGCCGCGGTCAGCGCTTCCTGCATCGCGATCCGCCCAGCCAGCCGGAACGCAAGCTCTGAGCTGTCGACGCTGTGATAGCTGCCGTCGATCAAAGTGACCGCGCAGTCGACGACCTGGAAGCCGAGCGGGCCTTTCTGCATCGCCTCGACCACGCCTTCCTCGACCGCCGGGATCCACTGGCGCGGGACCGCGCCACCGGTAATCTTTTCGTTGAACTGGAAGCCCGATCCGCGCGGCAACGGCTTCACTTCGATGATCACGTCGCCGAACTGGCCATGACCGCCCGATTGCTTCTTGTGGCGGCCCTTCTGGGTGACCGGTTTGCGGATCGATTCGCGATAGCCGATCGACGGCGCGTGGCTTTTCACTTCGACACCGTATCGGCGTTTCAGGCGCGCAATGACGGTGTTCAGATGCTCGTCGTTGACGCCGCGCAGGCGCATTTCATGATTGGCGTCGTCATGTTCGACGATCAGCGCCGAATCCTCTTCCTGCAGCCGCTGAAGCGCGCCCGACAGCTTGACGTCGTCCTTGCGGTCGGAAGGTTCGATCGCGATCGCGCAATTGCGCGCCGGGAACTCGACTTCGACCTGCGGCGGAAGCTTGCCAGCGCCGAGCCAATGGCCGGACTTGACCGTGTCGACCTTGGCGACCGCGACCACGTCGCCGTCCTGCGCCTCGCCGATCTTTTGGGTCTTTTCGCCCTGGACCTTGAAGACCGAACCGACGCGCGCGTGCTCGCCCTCTTCGCTCTTGAGATCGGAACCTTCAGAAATCCGCCCGCCAACCACGCGGGACAGGGCCAGCCGGCCGATCGAGCCGTGGATGACCTTAAACACGTACATCGCCGGGTCGGTGACTCCGAGCCGGTCGGCCGCAGCCTGCGGGCGCGGCGTTTCATGACGCAGCGCTTTCAAGAGACGGCGCACGCCCCATGAGCTGATCGCCGAGCCGAACAGTACCGAAACGCCCAGGCTTTCGCCGGTCTCGCGGGCGAGATCCTGGAACACCTTCTCGCTGGTCGGCGTCTGATCCATGAGCAGCTGCTCGAGGAGTTCGTCGTCATGATCGGCCAGCTGCTCGAGCATGTGGGTGCGCGCTTCGATTTCGCGGCTTTGCAGCTCGGACGGGATTTCGATCCGCTCGGATTCCTGTCCCGGGCGGTATTTGAACGCACGCTCGAGCGCCAGATCGACGAACCCACCGATCTTCTCGCCGTCCCAGATCGGAATCTGCCGCGCGATCAACGGCGATACGCTCATCGGCTGAAGCGCCGAGAGGAGGTCGCGGACCCGGCCGTGGGCCTGGTCGATGCGGTTGACGTAAATCAAATGGGGAATGCCGAGTTCGTCCAAGGCGCGGAGAGCCGGGGCGGCGAGCGGGGCCCGCGCCGGATCGGGATCGACCACGACGATCGCGACGTCGGCTGCGGCCAGCGCCCGGACGCCATCCGCCGAAAAGCCGATCGATCCGGGGCAATCGAGAATGGCGAACTGGTCGCCGAGATACTGGAAATTGTAGAGATTGAGCTCGGTCGAGCCGCCGCGTCCGCGGCTTTCAGGGCTCGAATCGCCGATGCTGGAGCCGTTGGCCGTCGATCCCAATCGATCGGTGGCGCCGGCTGCGAACAGCATGGCCTCGGCAAGGCTGGTCTTTCCCGCGCCGGCGGGTCCCACCAGCGCGATCACTCGGGTGCCTTTGGATGATTCTCCGGCCATGCGACTCTCCTTCCGTGCCGTTGCGGGCGCGCGAGTCGCAGGAAGGCGCTCGGGCGCGCTCTTCGAAACGAACAGCGTCGGACGGAATCAGGCGAAAGGCAAGACCCGGTTAGGCGGCGGGAAGCAGCCGCCGCTCACCGGCCAGGCGCAACAGCGCCGCCTGCAGCTTTTCGAACGCGCGCACCTCGATCTGGCGGATGCGCTCGCGGCTGACGCCATAGACCTGGCTCAGTTCTTCGAGCGTCTTGGGCTCGTCGGCGAGGCGACGCTCCATCAAAATGTGGCGCTCGCGGTCATTCAAGGAGTCCATGGCGCTCATCAGCAGATCGTGGCGGACTCGGCTCTCCTCGTCGTCGGCGATCTGCTCGTCCTGGAGCGGCCCAGAATCGACCAAGAAGTCCTGCCACTGGCTCTCGCCCTCGCTGTCCTTGAGCGGCGCGTTGAGTGAAGTATCGCCGCCCATCGCCATGCGGCGGTTCATCGAGACCACCTCGTCCTCGGTCACCCCAAGGTCGGTCGCGATCTTGGCCACGTCCTGCGGCTTCAAATCGCCTTCCTCGAACGCGTCGATCTGGTTCTTCATCCGGCGCAAATTGAAGAACAATTTCTTCTGGGCCGCGGTGGTGCCCATTTTGACCAGGCTCCACGAGCGCAGGATGAATTCCTGGATGCCGGCGCGGATCCACCACATCGCATAGGTTGCGAGGCGGAAGCCGCGGTCGGGCTCGAATTTCTTGACGCCCTGCATCAGACCGATGTTGCCTTCGGAGATCAGCTCGCTGACCGGCAGGCCGTAGCCGCGGTAGCCCATCGCGATCTTGGCGACGAGGCGGAGGTGTGAGTTGACCAGCTTGGCCGCGGCCTCGGTGTCGCCATGCTCTCGCCAGCGCTTGGCGAGCATATATTCTTCTTCCGGGGAGAGGATCGGGAATTTCTTGATCTCCGCGAGATAGCGGTTGAGTCCGGCCTCCCCACCGGACGAGGGGAGCGAGACGATCCCTTTTTTAGTAGCCATTTTTGACGTCTTTCTCCCTTTTCGCGAGAGCGATCGAGCGCCCTAGCTTGTTAAATCCTATACACCAAGTGCGTTGAACAGTTCCTGCATATCCGCGGGCATGGGACTTCGAAACGATATCCTCTGTCTGGTTACGGGGTGGGTGAAGCCAAGCTCGGCCGCGTGCAGCGCCTGTCGGTGAAATCCAAGTTCGTTCAATATCTTGCGATGTGTCTTTCCCGAACGACCGTAAACCGGATCGCCGACCAGGGGATGGCCAATCGAGGCCATGTGCACCCGAACCTGGTGAGTGCGCCCGGTTTCGAGCCGGCATTCGACCAAAGCGGCGTCCGTGAGCACATCGAGGCGCTTCCAGCGCGTCACCGCGCGCTTGCCGCGCTTGCCTTCGACGATCGCGATCTTCTTGCGATTGGCCGCCGAGCGGGCGAGCGGCGCGTCGATCGTGCCTTCGCTCGTCCTGGGTACGCCCGAGACGATGGCGAGATAGTGCCGGTCGATCGAATGCGCCGCAAACTGCCTTGCCAGCCCTTCGTGGGCGACGTCGGTTTTGGCGACCACCAGCAGCCCCGAGGTATCCTTGTCGATCCGGTGAACAATCCCGGGCCGGGCGACGCCGCCGATCCCCGATAGCGAACCGCCGCAGTGGTGGAGCAGGGCATTGACCAAGGTGCCGTCGAAATTGCCTGCCGCCGGGTGGACGACGAGGCCATCGGGCTTGTCGACGACGAGGAGGTGCTGGTCCTCGAACAGGATGGTCAGCGGGATGTCCTGCGGCAGGTTATGCGCCGGTTGCGGCTCGGGCACCGTCACGCGCATGCTCTCGTCGCCGCGGACCTTGGTGGCGGGATCGCGCACCGGCTTGTCGCCGGCAGCCACCGCACCGCTACGGATGAGCGCCTTCAACCGCTCGCGCGACAGCGTCGGAACGGCGACGGCAAGCGCACGGTCGAGCCGCCAGCCGGCATGGGCGGGCTCCAGGCGCACATCGATCGTCTGATGACCCCCCATCTCTAAGGAGAATATGGGTTTCGGGCGGTCACCGTTCAATGGCGGGAAAGGCGCTACTTCTTGCGCGAGGTTAAACTCTGGCCCATCAGGCGCGGGCGATGAATGCGGTCGATCTCGCCAGTTTGCTTTGCTCGCGGCTGTGCCACGACCTGATGTCTCCGGTCGGGGCGCTGAATAACGGCATCGAGCTGCTGGCTGACGAAACCGATCCCGACATGCGCGAGAAATGCCTCGAGCTGCTCGCCGACAGCGCCCGGGCGTCTGCCAACAAGCTCAAGTTCTTCCGGCTCGCATTCGGCGCCGCTGGCGGTTTTGGCGAGGAGATCGACACGCACGAAGCCGAAGCTGCGCTGGAAGGCGTGTTCGGGGCAGAGCGGCACATCGAGCTTGGCTGGGTGGTCAGCGACGGCAAATTGCCCAAGGGCGCGGTCAAGCTGTTGTTGAACCTCGCTCTGCTCGCCGGCGACGCTTTGGTCCGTGGCGGCCGCCTCGACGTCGGGGCCGAGCGCCGCGACGAGGAGATCGAGCTGGTGATCCGCGCCGAAGGCCCGCGCATCCTGCTCGATCCAGTGCTTCGCGAGACGCTGGCGACGGGCGGCAGCGGCGGCACGGTTGAGCCGCGCGCGGCGGGCGCGTGGCTCGCCCACAGCCTTGCCGCCGAAGCCGGCGGGTCGATCCAGCTGTCCGATCCGGCGAGCGAGGTGCTTTTGATCGGGGCCGTGATCCCGCGGCAGGGATAACGCAGCGTTAACTCCTCCCCGGCATAACGCCCTCCGACTAGAGCGCTGGGGGCGGCTTACGCCAATGGATGACCTGATTGCCGATTTCGTAGCCGAATGCCGCGAAATGCTCGAAGCCCTCGGCGGCGAGATCGTCGCGTGGGAGGCTGAGCCCGACGACCGCGCGCGGCTCGATTCCATCTTTCGCTTCGTCCACACCGTGAAGGGCAATTGCGGATTCTTCGAATTCCCGCGGCTCGAAGCCCTCAGCCATGCCGCGGAAGACGCGCTGGCCGACGTTCGCGCCGGGCGTCGTCAGCCCGATGGGCCCCTGGTCAGCGCCGTTCTCGCAATCATCGACCGCATCGGCGAAATGGTCGCGGCGATCGAGGCCGGCGAGGAAATGCCGGCGGGCGACGACAGCGCGCTGATCGATGCCCTTGCGCCGGGCGCCGAAGGGCCGGCGACGCCGCTCGTCACCGCAGCCGCCGACGGCCATGGCAAGTCTTCCGCCGCGCCTCGCACCATCCGTCTTTCGGTCGAGCTGCTCGACCGGGTGATGAGCACGGTTTCCGACATGGTGCTGGCGCGCAACGAACTCGCCCGCCGTCTTCGCGAATCGCCGACCGACGTACCGGTCGACGGTGCGTTCGAGCGCCTGTCGTCGATCATCGCCGAAATGCGCGACGCGATCACCCGCACGCGCATGCAGCGTATCGAAAATCTCTTCGTCGGCTTGCCGCGCATGGTCCGCGACCTTAGCGCCGAGCTTGGCCGCCAGGTGCTGGTGGATATCGAGGGCGGTGACGTCGAGCTGGATCGTGAGATGATCGAGATGATCCGCGATCCCTTGACCCATATCATCCGCAACGCGGTCGACCACGGCATCGAGCCGCCCGCCGAACGCCTCAAGGCGGGCAAGCGCGAGATCGGCATCCTCTCGGTCTCGGCGCGCCAGTCGGGCAACCAGATCCTGATCGACATTCATGACGATGGCCGCGGGATCGACGGCAAGAAGCTGGTCGAGAAAGCGATCGCCGCCGGCACCGTCGACAAGGCCGACGCTGCGCAAATGACCCCGCGCGAGCAGCTCGCCTTGATCTTCGAGGCCGGACTTTCGACCGCCAAGGAAGTCACCGCCATTTCCGGCCGCGGCGTCGGGATGGACGTGGTTCGCTCGAACGTCGAGCGCATCGGCGGAATCGTCGAGGTCGACAGCAAGCCCGGCGAAGGGACGCGCATGACCCTGCGCGTGCCGCTCACCCTGACCATTATTCCCGCGCTCACCGTCTCCATCGGCGACCAGCATTTCGCGATTCCCAGGTCGGCGATCGAGGAGATCGTCCGCGCCAACGGCGAATCGGTGTCGCTCGAGCACCTTGGCGGGGCCGGCGTGGCGACCATTCGTGGCCGCCGAGTGCCCGAGATTTCGCTCGCCGAGATCCTCGGCCTCGACAGCGAGGTCGACGAGATGGACCGCACGCTGATCGTGCTCCGGCCGGGCGGCGGCGACGTCTATGCGCTGGCGGTCGACCGCATCCACGATCACGAAGAGCTGGTAGTGAAGCCCGCCGCGCCCGCGGTGATGGCGACCGGACTCTATGCTGGAACCACGCTCGCCGACGACGGCAGCCCGATCCTCCTGTTCGACGCAGCGGGCCTCGCCCAGGTCGGCGGAGTCAAACTCGAGCAGCAGGAACGCGCCGCGCGGATCGCTCTCGGTCCGGCCGCAGCCGCGGCCAAGGCCACGGCGGTGCTGCTGTTCCGCGGCCTCGATGGTGGGCGCAAGGCGCTTCGCCTGGCGGTCGTAGAGCGCATCGAGGAGGTTCCGGTCGCCGCGATCAAGCAAGCCGCCGGCCAGCTTCGGGTCCAGGTCGGCGAGGCGATCCTGCCGCTCGCCGGCGCCAACGTGGGCGAGCTCGGTCAAGACAAGGTCCGGGTTTTCCGCCTCAACGATGGCGTGCACGAGATCGGCTATGCCTTCGCCGAAGTGCTCGACTTCGCTACCATCGACAACGACGTGATTCATGCCGAGCGGCCCGGCGAGGTCAGCGGCGTATCGCTGGTCAACGGCGAGCCCGCCGAGATCGTCGATGCACATTGGCTGTTCGCCAATCATGTCGGCCGTGCCGCGCGGGCCACAGAGCAGCTCGTCTGCAGGCTGCCAAGCGACGACCCATGGATGCAGAATATGCTGCGCCCGATGGTCGAGGCGGCGGGCTATCGGGTCGTCGGCGACCATGAAGATGCCGCGGCCGATTTGGTGATTGCTTCGAAGGGCAGCGAGGTCGGCGATGATGCCGCCAAAAAGACGATCTGGCTGCGCACCGAGCCCGAAGCCACGGGCAAGAAGGATGACAGCATTTATCGGTACGACCGCGCGGGCCTGCTGATGGCCTTGAAGTCGGCCGGAGCGGGGAGGGGCAAGTGAACGAGCTTCTGCTGGTTGTAACCATCGGCGGCGAGCGCGTCGCGCTACCCTCGGCCGCGGTCGAATCGGTGGTCGAGCTGGACACGTTGATCCCGGTCCCGCGCGCGGCACCGCACGTTGCCGGCCTATCGGCGCTTCGCAGCCGAGTCCTGACCGTGGTCGATTGCATGCGCTCGCTCGAGCTTGGGGCGACCGACTGCTCGGACGGAATCCGCGAGGCCGCTGTGGTCGAGCTGGACGGCCACCATTATGCGTTGATCGTCGACATGGTCGAAGACGTGGTCGAGGCGCTGTCCGATCCCGCGCCGGTGCGCGCCGCGATGGGCCCCGGCTGGGAGCGGGTCTCCGAAGGCATGGTCGAAACCGAAACCGGGCCGCTGTTGTTGGTCGATGTCGCCGCGCTGATCGCCGGCGCCGAACGGCAGGCAGCTTAAGCTCTTCGTTACCCTTAGCGTTTAAACCCCCAATAATTCGAAGCGGGAAACCCAAAGCATGAAGAGCTGTTTGATCGTCGATGACTCCAAGGTGATCCGCAAGGTTGCGAGGCACATCCTCGAAACCCTGGAGTTCGATGTCGAGGAAGCCGGCGACGGGCAGGAGGCACTGTCCCGCTGCGAGGCGAAGATGCCCGATGTTGTTCTGCTCGACTGGAACATGCCGGTGATGAGCGGGATGGAGTTCCTGCGTTTGCTTCGGCAGCGCGGGCATAGCGACCAGCCCAAGGTCGTGTTCTGCACCACCGAGAACGACATGGCGCATATTCGTGCCGCCCTCGAAGCGGGCGCGGACGAATATGTGATGAAGCCGTTCGACCGCGAGACGCTTCACATCAAGCTGCAGCTCGTCGGCGTCGCCTGAGTTCGCTGACGTGGAGCGGGCGCTCGCCAGATCGCGGGACCGCTACGAGGACCCACGACCCTCTCGCCGCAGGATCCGGCTGATGATCGTCGACGATTCGACGGTCGCCCGGGCAGTCCTGTCGCGCATGGTCGAAAGCGACCCGACATTTGAGATTTTCGCCGTCGCGGCGACCGCCGAAGCGGCCATCGAGGCGCTCGGCGAAGTTCGCGTCGACATCGTCATCCTCGACCTCGAAATGCCCGGCGCGGGCGGCCTCAAGTCGATTCCGCGGATTATCGCCGCGGCAGCCGGGGCGAAGGTCATGATCGTCTCGTCGCTTGCCGAGGAAGGCGCGGAGCAAACCGTCGCCGCGCTGGCGCTCGGCGCCGCCGATACGCTGCCGAAGCCCGGTACCGGCCGGTTCAACGGCCGCTTCTCCGAAGTCCTCTTGGGCAAGCTGAAGGCGCTCGGCTATGCCTCGGTGCCGCTCGCTCGACGCAGCGCGGACCAGCCCAGCGCGCCGGTCGTGCTTCGGTCGATGCCGTCCGATCCAATCGACGTGCTTGCGATCGGCGCTTCGACCGGTGGTATCCACGCGCTCGGCGTGCTGTTCCAGGCGCTGCCAAGGCGAATCGGCGTACCGATCCTCGTTACCCAGCACCTGCCGGCGCTGTTCATGCCGGTGTTCGCGCGCCAGCTTAGCGCGGTCGCCCACCGCGAGTGCCTGGTCGCGGAAGACGGAATGGCGCTCAAGCGCGACCGAATCCTCCTCGCCCCCGGTGACGCGCATTTGACGCTCGAGCCGTCGGGCAAGTCCCATGTGGTTCGCCTGACCCGCGGGCGCAGCTCGAGCGGATGCATGCCCTCGGTCGACCCGATGTTCGCGTCGGTCGGCGCGATCTTTGGCAGCGGCGCACTCGGCGTGGTGCTGACCGGAATGGGCCGCGACGGCGTCGAAGGCGCGGCGCGGCTGGTCGCCAGTGGTGGCTCGGTCATCGCCCAGGACGAGGCAAGCTGCGCCGTCTGGGGCATGCCGCGCGCAGTGCTCGAAGCCGGCCTCGCCTGCGCGGTGCTGGCACCGGACAAAATCGCGCGCCGAATCGCGTCGCGCGCCGAGGAGCAGGACTAAGTGCAGCTGAGCGACAGTTCCAGCCGGATCCTCGCCGGCTTGCTCGAGGCGCGTACCGGCCAACAGCTGACGATGAGCCGGCGCTGGCGCATCGAGACCGCGCTGTCGGCGCTTCTGCGCGAGCGCGGCATCGCCACGCTCGACGAACTGATCACCATCCTCGTCATGGGTAAGGAGCCGAGCTTGTCGCAAAATGTGGTCGAAGCCCTGCTCAACAACGAGACCTATTTCTTTCGCGACCGGGCGCCGTTCGACCTGCTCCAGCGCTATGCGCTGCCCGAGCTTGCCAAGCGCCGCCACAAGAACAAGCGCCTGAGGATCTGGTCGGCGGGCTGCTCGACCGGCCAGGAAGTCTATTCGCTGGCGATGCTCTTCGCCGAGGACCCCGAGGTGTGGCGCGGCTGGACCATCGACATCCTGGGCACCGACGTTTCGACCTCGTGCATCGATCGCGCGCGCAAAGGGAGTTACAGTCAGTTCGAGGTGCAGCGCGGCCTGGGCATCAACCAGATGATCAAATGGTTCGAGGAGTCCGCCGACGGCTGGCGGGCGGTCGAGCCGCTGCGCAAACCGGTGCGCTTCCAAGTGCACAACTTGCTCGAGCCGCCGCCGCATCCGGGCGGGTTCGATGTCGTGCTGTGCCGCAATGTGCTGCTGTATTTGAGCCCGGACAAGAAGGCGCTGGCGTTCGAGCGGCTGGTCAGCTCGATGGCCGAGGACGGCTGGCTGATGCTCGGCGCGGGCGAGACGGTGATCGGTCAGACAAGCAAGCTCGGGGCCGACATCCATGCGCGGGGCCTTTACCGGATCGTTGGCAATGGCAGCCAAGTTGAAAAGCGCGAGGGTCACGACCGAAGGGCGGCTGCAAGCGGGGCTTGACCGCGACGCCCGTCTCATGCGCCATTGCGCGCATGGACCTGGAGTTCATCGAGCGGCCTTCTCCCAACTTTGACGAGCGGCAGCTGCCGGTCTCGATGATCGTGCTCCATTATACCGGAATGCCGGACATGCAGGGCGCGCTCGACCGGTTGAGATCGCCCGAAGCCAAGGTGTCGTCGCATTACCTGGTCGATGAGGACGGGACGATCTACCGCCTCGTCGATGAATCGAAGCGCGCCTGGCACGCCGGCAAATCGCGCTGGCGCGGAGTGACGGACGTCAATTCAGCGAGCGTCGGCATCGAAATCGTCAATCCCGGACACGAATTCGGCTATCGCCCGTTTCCCGACGAGCAGGTCGCCGCGCTGATCCCGCTGGTCGCCGACATCAAGGAGCGGCATGGCATTGGCCGGGGTGATGTCGTCGGTCATTCCGACGTTGCTCCCGCGCGCAAGGAAGACCCGGGCGAGCTGTTCCCATGGGCCGCGCTGGCCAAGCGCCGGCTCGCACTGCCGAGCCCGACGCGCGACCTGATTGACCCTTATTGGACGGACGCCGGATTCCTCCTCGCGCTCGAGCGGTTCGGCTATGACGTGACCGATACGCAAAAGGCGATCGTCGCCTTCCAGCGGCGCTTTCGCCCTGACCTCATCGACGGGATCATCGACGGCGAATGCCGCGCCAAGCTGCTCGCTCTGCTGCTGCCGCGCCCGCAATAATTCCGTCATCCCGGACTTGATCCGGGATCCACGAACACCGCCTTTTTCGGAAGAGTCTTTGTTCATGGATCCTGACTTCATCAGGATGACGTTGGGATTTGGGTGAATTTCCCCTATATCGGCCGCGCCAGAGGGCCGGGCGGCCGCGGCGGAGACTTGTCTTCGGCGAGGAAAGTCCGGGCTCCATGGAACCACGGTGCCGGGTAACGCCCGGCGGGTTGCCAATAGCTTTTGGGGCGAAGGCGGCTCAGGGATAGTGCCACAGAAAGTCTACCGCCCGCCCTTGGACGGGTCAGGTCGAACGGGTGCGGCAAGAGCGCACCGCGGGTCCGGCAACGGGTCCGGCACGGTAAACCCCACCGGGTGCAAGACCGAATAGGGACGCCGCATGAGTCTGGTTCCGGCTCGGCGTCCGGGTTGGTTGCTTGAGGGGCGGGGTGACCCGTCCCCTAGAGGAATGGCCGCACAGTCACCGTGGCGACACGGCGATGGACAGAACCCGGCTTACAGGCCCTCTGGCATTTTTCTTGTCCTTGGAGGAGCGGAAGCGACGAAGCAGTCCAGGAAGCCGACTGGATTGCTTCGCTACGCTCGCAATGACGTTTTCGCGTGCTAGTGGGACAGGAATGGCGAAGCAGAAGAGATCGGACGACTGGGGATTCCCGCGCTGGCGGCCCTACGGCAAGGGGCGCGACGCGGCGAAGATTCGGCTGTGCGACCGCGAAGGCTGCCATGAGATCGGCGATAAGCCCGCGCCCAAGGCGCCGCACAGCAAGGATCGCTGGTATTTCTGCGAAGCCCACGCCGCCGAGTACAACAAGAACTGGAATTATTTTGCCGGGCTCGACACCGAGGAAGCCGCCAGGCGCGCGGCCGAGGAGGAGAGAGGCGCCTCGGGCTTTCGCCGATCCTCGCACTGGAAATGGGCTGGACCCGGCGACGGTAGCCGAAGCCGCGACGAAATGCGTGCGCTCGACGCGCTCGAATTAGATTCCGATGCCGATTTCAAGGCGGTGAAGGCGGCGCACCGGCGGCTCGTCAAGGAACATCACCCGGACCGCAAGCCGGGCGACGCGGAAGCGGCCAAGCGCTTCAAGCAGGTCCAGGCCGCGTATGATGTCCTGCGCAAGGCCGAAGAGCGAAAGAACGGCAAAGCCGCTTAGTCAAAGTCCGCGTGCTCGCATTCCCGCGGTTTTACGGCTTCTTCGGTGATCGGCGGCGTTCGCATGTGCGCCGGTC
>Ga0193751_1000506_pt1 | contig 30281 bp, 26 predicted proteins | sample L1c2metaG_FD_143050 | JGI IMG/M metagenome (GOLD analysis project Ga0193751, IMG submission 143050) | Soil microbial communities from a riparian zone of the East river system, Colorado, United States - L1c2 | ecosystem: Environmental > Terrestrial > Soil > Riparian zone | place: USA: East River... | reverse complement strand
TAACGACTGCCTACGATCGGGCCAGGGTCTTGATGGCGTTCTTCTCAGCCGGATTCGGCCAAAAAACTGCCAGTTTGCGGCTCCGCCTCAGTCAGCCAATATAACCCTGAGGTTCTTGCCCAGTCTGGCAGCGAAACCCATCCTACAATCGGCATCGCATCGCAGCGAACCCGGCGGGAAGGATTGTAAACAACAACGAAAATACAAGCGCGGCGCCGGACGGCAATGCGGCAGGTCACGGGACGGAAGGATCGAACGCCCTGAACCCATTGGCAAAAACGGCGCGGCGAAACTGTTGCAGCGCAGCACGAAGCGCCGATGCGACGGCTCGAACAAGCAGGATCAAGCGGTGCGGCCAAAAGCGTCAAGGAACGGCCGGTCAGTCCGCATCGAAAGTGGCGGAGCAAACCAGCGCGGGTTCATTGTTAAACCTGCAGATCGCTGCTGAATCGCCGACGGCGGCCGAACGCCGCCTTTCGGGGGAAGGAAAGCGCCGGTGATTTTTGCCCGCCCTACGCTCCTGGCCTAAGCTGTGCCCCTTCATCGCCGGAACGGAGTTGACCCATGGCGAACGATGTTCTGCTGCGGCTGGCCGAAGCGCTCGCAACCGGCACGGTGCGGGTCGTCGACCTCACCCAGACCCTGCAGCCCTCGACCCCGGTGATCCAGCTGCCGCCGCAGTTCGGCGCCTCCAGCCCGTTCCGCATGGAGGAGATTTCCCATTACGACGACCGCGGCCCCGGCTGGTACTGGAACAACATCTCGCTGGGCGAGCACACCGGCACCCATTTCGACGCCCCGATCCACTGGGTGACCGGCAAGGACTATCGCGACGGCTATACCGACACGATCCCGGTCGGGCGCTTCGTCGCCCCCGCCTGCGTGATCGACTGCTCGCAGGACGCCGCGGCCGACGAGAAGTTCCTGCTCGAGCCTGCCCATATCCAGGCCTGGGAAGGACGGCACGGACGCATCCCGAAAGGCGCCTGGGTCCTCATGCGCACGGACTGGTCGAAGCGCACGACGCCGGAGGCCTTCCTCAACGCCAAGGACGACGGCCCGCACGTGCCCGGACCGAGCGCCGCCGCCATTCGCTTTTTGGTGGGCGAGCGCGACGTCAACGGCTGGGGCGTCGAGGCGGTCGGCACCGACGCCGGGCAGGCGTTCGGCTTCGAGCCGGCGTTCCCGGCGCACCACCTCATGCACGGGGCGAACAAGCTCGGCCTCGCCAGCCTGACCAACCTCGACCAGCTGCCGCCCACCGGCGCGGTGCTGGTCACCGCGCCGCTCAAGATCAAGAACGGCTCGGGCAGCCCGCTGCGGGTTTTGGCCCTCGTCGCCGGTTGACGCGTGTTAAGGTGATGGATTAGGCCCGGCGCGAAACGCCCTTCGAGGCCGTCGCTGCGCGACGGCGCCGGTGACGAATAACGACGAAAGGAAACCGCCATGGCGGAACGTTCCTTCAAGCAGGAAGTGAACAAGCTGCGGCTCGGCGCCGGCGAGGAGTTTCACGGCGAGGCGATCCTGGCGGTGACCAAGGCGCTGCTCCAATCCGGCGTGTCCTACGTGGCCGGCTACCAGGGGGCGCCGATCTCGCACCTGATGGACGTCCTGGCCGACGCCAACGACATCCTCGAGGGCCTCGGCGTGCGCTTCGAGAACAGCGCCAGCGAGGCCACGGCCGCAGCGACGCTCGCCGCCTCCGTGAACTATCCGCTGCGCGGGGCGGTGACCTTCAAGTCGCCGGTCGGCACCAACGTGGCGTCCGACGCGCTCGCCAACCTGTCGTCCGGCGGCGTCACCGGCGGCGCGCTGGTGATCATCGGCGAGGACTACGGCGAAGGCTCCTCGATCATGCAGGAGCGCACCCACGCCTTCGCCATGAAGTCGCAGCTGTGGCTGATGGACCCGCGGCCCAACCTGCCGACCATCGTCGACACGGTGGAAAAGGGCTTCCAGCTCTCGGAAGCCTCCAACACCCCGGTGATGCTCGAGCTGCGCATCCGCGCCTGCCACGTCTACGGCCACTTCGCCACCAAGGACAACGTCAAGCCGGCGTTCGGGATCAAGGACGCGCTGGAGCGGCCGCAGCGGGACGTGAACCGCATCGCCCTGCCGCCGGCGACCTACGCCCACGAGAAGGAAAAGATCGAGCAGCGCTGGCCCGCCGCGGTGCGGTTCATCACCGAGAACAAGCTCAACGAGTTCTTCGCCGAGGACTTAGCCGACATCGGCATCGTCATGCAGGGCGGCCTCTACAACAACAGCCTGCGGGCACTGGAAATCCTCGGCCTCGCCGATTCGTTCGGCGACAGCCGCATTCCGCTGTACGTGCTCAACGTCACGTATCCGCTGATCGACGCCGAGTTCGTGCGCTTCTGCGTCGGCAAGAAGGCGATCCTGATCATCGAGGAAGGCCAGCCGGATTTCATCGAGCAGGCGGTGAACACGATTCTGCGGCGCGCCGACGTCCAGACCCGCATCGAGGGCAAGAGCTGCCTGCCGATGGCGGGCGAATATACCGGCGGCGTGCTGCGCGAGGGCATCCGCAAATTCATCGCGGCGCATCGCCCGGATCTGCTCGACGGCGCGAACGGCGCGGTGGTCAAGCTGCGCCCGGGCGAGGACGACAAGACCCGCCTGCAGGCGGCGCTCAAGATGCTGGGCGAGCACGTGCACGGGCGCCCGCCGTCGTTCTGCACCGGCTGCCCGGAGCGGCCGATCTTCGCCGCCATGAAGCTGGTCGAGCGCGAGCTCGGCCAGCACCATGTGAGCTGCGACATCGGCTGCCATTTGTTCTCGATCCTGCCGCCGTTCAACATCGGCAACACCACCATGGGCTATGGCCTCGGCGCCGCCGGCGCCTCGGCGTTCAACATGAAGGCCGACAAGCGCGCGATCGCGGTGATGGGCGACGGCGGCTTCTGGCACAACGGCCTCGCCAGCAGCATCGGCAACGCCGTGTTCAACAAGAGCGACAACGTCGTCATCGTGGTCGACAACGGCTACTCGGCCGCGACCGGCGGCCAGGACCTGCTCTCGTCGTCGGCCGACAACCCGATCCGCTCGACCAGGAACTCGATCGAGCGCGCCGTGCGCGGCGTCGGCGTCGACTGGGTGCGCACCCTGACCAACACCTACAACGTGGCGCAGATGCGCGACACGCTCAAAGAGGCGCTCACCACCGCGGTGAAGGGCCCGAAGGTGATCGTCGCGCAGTCGGAATGCATGCTCAACAAGCAGCGCCGCGTGCGCCCGCTGATGAACAAGGCGATCAAGGGGGGAGAGCGCGTGGTGCGCGAGCGCTTCGGCGTCGACCCGGACACCTGCACCGGCGATCACTCGTGCATCCGGCTGTCCGGCTGCCCCTCGCTCACCGTCGCGCCCAATCCCGATCCGCTGCGCAAGGACCCGATCACCAAGGTGATCAACTCCTGCGTCGGCTGCGGCCTGTGCGGCGAGGTCTCGCACGCGGCGGTGCTGTGCCCGTCGTTCTACCGCGCCTCGATCATCAACAATCCGTCCGGCTGGGACCGGTTCCTGGCGCGCGTGCGCGGCTTCGTCATCGGCGCGCTGCAGCGGCGCCTCGACCGCCGCGCGCTCGCCGTCGGTTGAGGAGATCGTCGTGAGCACCGCGTCGAGCAACGTGCGCCCGATCAAGATCGCCGTCCTCGCCATGGGCGGGGAAGGCGGCGGCGTGCTCGCCGACTGGATCATCGATCTGGCCGAGCACGGCGACCACCTGGCGCAGACCACCTCGGTGCCGGGCGTGGCGCAGCGCACCGGCGCGACCATCTATTATCTCGAGCTGTTCCCGCGCGCGGCCGCGCGCGCCCGCGGCAAGGACCCGGTGCTCGCCCTGGTGCCGGTGCCGGGCGACGTCGACATCGTCATCGCCTCCGAGCTGATGGAGGCCGGGCGCGCGGTGCAGCGCGGTCTCGTCACGCCCGATTGCACCACGCTGATCGCCTCGACCCACCGGGTCTATTCGATGACCGAGCGGATCGCGCTCGCCGACGGCCGGGTCGACGCGGCGAGCCTGCAGGACGCCTGCGCGCTCGCGGCCAAGCGGCTGATTGCCTTCGACATGGCGGGGCTCGCCGAGGCCACCGGCAGCGTCATCAGCGCGGTGCTGTTCGGCGCGCTCGCGGGCGCCAACCTCCTGCCCTTCCCGCGCGCGGCGTTCGAGGCGGCGATCAACCGCGGCGGCGTCGGGGTCGCCGCGAGTCTCGCGGCGTTCCGCGCCGGGTTCGAGGCGGCGGCGGGCGGTGCGGCTGTGGCGCCCGCCGCACCGGCTGCATTCGCCCCGGCGGCGAAGCCCACATACCTTGCCGCCCTCATGGACGAGGCGGCTCGCACCTACCCGCAGGCGGTCGACATCGTGCGCATCGGGGTCGAGCGCGTCGCGGACTATCAGGACCTCGCCTATGCGCGCCGCTACCTCGCGCGTCTGGCACCGGTCGCGGCGGCCGTGCGGGCCGACAGCGACGGCGAGCGCCTCATCACCGAGACCGCGCGCCAGCTCGCGCTCGCCATGGCGTACGAGGACACGGTGCGGGTCGCCGAATTGAAGATCCGCGCCGCGCGCTTTGCCCGCGTGCGCGAGGAGGTGCGGCTCGCCGACGGCCAGTTGCTGCACATTTCCGAATATCTGCATCCGCGCGTGCAGGAGATCGCCGACACGTTGCCGGCCGGCCTCGGGCGCTGGCTCATGCAGACCCGATGGGCGCGGCGGGCGGTCGAGCGCCTCACCAAGTCGGGCCGGATCGTCAAGACCACCAGCCTGCCGGGCTTCCTGCTGCTCTACCTGGTCGCCGCGCTCAAGCCGCTGCGGCCGCGCTCGCTGCGCTCTGCCGCCGAGCAGGCGGCGATCGACCAATGGCTCGGCGTGGTGCGCGACACCGCCAAGACCGACGCCGCGCTCGCTGCCGAAGTGGCGGAGGCGCGCAACCTGGTGCGCGGCTACGGCGATACCCACGAGCGCGGCCGCGAGCGGTTCGACGCGCTCATGCGCGTGCTGCCGCAGGTGAGCACTTTGCCGGACGCCGCCGCGCGCTTCGCCGCGCTGCGCAAGGCCGCCCAGGCCGACGACACCGGCGCCGCGCTCGACCGCGCGACCGGGCAGTTGCCGAAGCTCTCGCAAGCGGCGGAGTAGGCAACGACATATTCCGACTCGTCGTGCCCGCGTAGGCGGGCACCCAGTAAACACCGACATCGGAGTTCTATTTGATACGCCGGCGGTTACTGGGCCGTCCGCCTTCGCGGACGGCGACGGTCGATGGGATATTTCAGAGAGGACCACCATGCACTACCGCTTCGCGATCGTGACCGTCGTGATGGCACTGCTCAGCGTCGGCCCTGCGGCGGCCGAACCCATCACGCTCAAGTTCAGCCACTTCCTCGGCGCCACCAGCTTCTTTCAGACCGACGTGGTCGAGCCGTGGGCGAAGGCGCTGGAGGCGAAGACCAACGGCCAAGTGAAGATCGAAATCTTCAATGCCGCATCGCCGCTCGGCAAGCCGACCGAGCAGGCGAACCAGGTCAAGGCCGGCACCGTCGACATCGCGCTCGGGCTGCGCGGCGCCGAGGGCGACAAGTTTCCGGCGACCTCAATCGTCGAGCTGCCGTTCCTGGTGCCGAACGCGGCCGCGGGCTCGCGCGCCCTGTGGGCCCTCTACGCCGACGGCACGCTGGCGGACGAGTACAAGGACTATAAGGTGCTGGCGCTGTTCGTGCACAATCCCGGACTGATCCACACGTCGAGCAAACGGGTCGTGACCCTCGCCGACCTCAAGGGCCTGCGCTTCCGCGCGCCCAACAAGACCGTGGCGGCCGCGCTCGAGCACGTCGGCGCGGTGCCGGTGGTGCTGCAGGTCAACGAGGTGATGGACGCGGTCAAGGCCAACAAGATCGACGGCATCGTCACCAACTGGGGCAACCCGCTGCAGGGTTTCAACGATTACATGAAGTTCCACACCGACACGCAGTTCTACACCTCGGCGTTCTTCATCGTGATGAACCCGCAGAAGTACCAGAGCCTGCCGGCCGAGGTGCGCCGCGCCATCGACGAGCTGTCGGGCGCGGCGTGGTCGGAAAAATTCGGACCGCTGTGGGATAAATGGGACCAGCCGGTGCGCCAGGGCGCCGCGGGGCCGGGGCACGAGATCATCGTGCCGGACGCCGCCACCATGGCGGCCTGGCACGAAGGCCTGCGCCCGGTCACCGATAGCTACCTCGCCGGGCTGGCGGCGCATGGCGTCCCCCATGCGCGCGCCGCCTACGACAAGCTCGCCGGCGCCTTGCGGCGGTAGGATGCAATCTCCTTATGCAGTCCGCCATAGAACGCCGTCATCGTGCGGATCACCGCCTCCTCGGTGAAGCGCTCGCGAAAGCGCGCGCGCGCAGCCTCGCCCATACGGCCACGCAAGGGCGCGTCCCGGGCGAGCCGCACCAGCGCCGCCGCCGCGGCGTCGACGTCGCCGCGCGGCACCAGCAGGCCGTCGACGCCGTCGCGCACCACTTCGCGGCAGCCGGTCACGTCGGTCGCGACGATCGGCCGTCCGGCCGCCGCCGCCTCGACCAGGGCCTTCGGCAGGCCTTCGCGGTAGGACAGGAGCATCGCCACGTGGTTCTCGCGCCAGACCTGGGCCACCTCGTCCGTCGGCCCACGCCAGGCGACGCCCGGTTCGGCCGACCATCGGTGCAGATCGCGTTCCGACAAGGAGCGCCGGTTCGACGGGTCGGGGGCGCCGTAGAGATTGAGCTCGATCGCCGCGCCCTGGGCGCGCGCGCGGCGCACGGCTTCGACCGTCTCGGCGATGCCCTTGGCGACCAGCATACGGGCGACCACCGCGACCTTGAGCGGCGGCGCCGGCGGCTCGGGGCTTGGCGGGAACTGGGCCGGGTCGACCCCCGCCCCGCCCACGATGGTGACGTCCGGGCCGTCCGGGCCGGCCGGATCGAGGCCGAACTCGCGCGGGTCGTCGGCGTTCTCGAACAGGTAGCGGGTCGAGGCGGCGCGCAGCACCCGGCCGACCAGAAGCCGCACGAACGGCCGCGCCAGGCGCTCGAACCATCCGTTCTCGATCCACAGATGGCCGAGCCCGGTCGGCGCCAGCACCAGCCGCGGTGCCCGCCCCAGGCGCGCCGCGATCCCGCCGAGCACGACCAGGCGCAGCGCGATGCAATGCACCACGTCCGGCCGCTCGGCCCGCATGATGCGGACCATGCGCACGATGCTGCGCGCGATCTCGACCGGCGACAGGCTGCGGCGCTCGGCCTCCAGCGGAATGACGCGGCAGCCGGCGGCGGCGAGGCGGTCGGCGTGCTCGCGCACGCGCAGCGCCACCACGACCTCGAAGCCGGCGGCCTGCGCGGCCCGCGCCATCGGCAGGAAGTGACGGCAGAACGCCCAGTCCTCGGAATAGAAGTAGAGAAGCTTCGGCATTTTTCCTGAAGATGGATCGACCCGCGCGAAGGCTTAACCTAAAACCGCCCGCATGACGACGACGCCCGAAGAAGAGCCACGGATCGCCTGATGCTCTCGGACCGCGAGCGCCGTTTCCTCGCCAGCCGGATGGTCGGCCACCTGGCGACCGCCGACCGTGGCGCGGCCCCGCACGTGGTGCCGGTGTGCTTTGCGCTGGCGGATGCGGCGCTCTATATCACCATCGACGAGAAGCCCAAGGTAACGGCCGGCGCACCACTCAAGCGCCTGCGCAACATCGCCGAGAACCCCGCCGTCGCCGTGGTGGTCGACCGCTACGACGACGACTGGGCCCGCCTCGGCTGGGTCATGCTGCGCGGACGGGCCGAGATCCTGACCGCGGGCAGCGAGCATGGGCAGGCGCAAGCGCTGCTGCGCGCCCGATATCCGCAGTTGGGCGGCATGCGGCTCGCGCCGCTGCCGGTCATTGCGGTGCGCCTCGGGCGGGTGACCAGTTGGGGCAACCTCTCGGTGGAGGCCGGCACGCCCCATGAGCCAGACGCGGGGCAGGTCCCCGGGACTTCGGAATCGGGCCACTAGCCCCCCTTGCCACCCAGCGGCTAATCTCCGCCGTCCGCGGACCGGGAGCGAGCCCCATGCAGTTCGGCGTCACCATCTTTCCGACCGACTATTCGATCCAGCCGCACGACCTTGCCGCGGAGGCCGAGGCGCGCGGGTTCGATTCCCTGTGGCTCCCCGAGCACAGCCATATCCCGACCAGCCGCAAGTCGCCCTGGCCGGGCGGCGCCGAGCTGCCCAAGTTCTACTACGACAGCTACGACCCGTTCGTGTCGCTCGCCGCGGCCGCGGCCGTGACCAAGAAGATCAAGCTCGGGACCGGCATCTGCCTCGTCGTCGAGCGCGACCCGATCCATACCGCCAAGGAGGTCTCGACCCTCGACCGCCTGTCGTCCGGGCGCTTCATCTTCGGCATCGGCGGCGGCTGGAACGCCGAGGAAATGGCCAATCACGGCACCGCCTTCGAGACCCGCTTCAAGCTGATGCGCGAGCGCGTCCAGGCAATGAAGGAAATCTGGACCCAGACGAAGCCGAAGTTCGCCGGCGAGTTCGTCAAGTTCGACGAGATGATGCAGTGGCCGAAACCGGTGCAGAAGCCGCATCCGCCGATCGTCGTGGGCGGCGCCTTTCCGCACGCGGCGAAACGCGCGGTCGCCTATGGGGACGGCTGGATCCCGATCGGCGCCCGCGGCCTCGACACGCTCGAGTCGCTGGCCCAATTCCGCAAGATGGCGAAGGACGCCGGGCGCGATCCCGCCTCGCTCTCGTTCGACGTCTTCGCCGCGCCGCGCGAGCCGGACACGCTCAAGCGCTACCGCGACGCCGGCGTCGACAGCGTGGTGTGGATGCTGCCGTCCAAGGCGCGCGACGAGATCCTGCCGATGCTCGACCAGAACGCCGCCCTGATGCGGGGCGTGTGAGCGCGAGAGAGTGGACATCATTGCATGAACGCCCCCGGGCCGATGCCCGCCGTTAGCTCCGCAACGCCGCTCGCCGCGCAGGCGGATCGGCTGCTCATCGACTACGAACGCACGCCGCTGCCGCAACTGCTGGCTGCCGCCCAGGCGCTCGGGCGCGAAGGCCACGGCAACGTCATCAGCTATTCGCGCAAAGTTTTCATCCCCCTCACCCGGCTGTGCCGCGACGTGTGCGGCTACTGCACCTTCGCGACGACGCCACGCCAGGCTGGCGCCGCCTATCTTAGCCCGGACGAGGTGCTGGCGATCGCGCGCGCCGGCCGCGCGGCCGGCTGCCGCGAGGCGCTGTTCACCCTGGGGGACAAGCCCGAGCTGCGCTACGCGACGGCGCGCACGGCGCTGCGCCGGCTCGGCCACAAGAGCACCGTCGATTATCTGATCGCCATGTGCGAGCTGGTCCTGGCCGAGACCGGGCTGCTGCCGCACGTCAACGCCGGGATCATGGACGAGGCGGAAATCGCCGCGCTGCGCCGGGTCAGCGTGTCCCAGGGGATCATGCTGGAGACGGCGGCGCAGCGGCTGGGCGAACCGGGCGGCCCGCATTTCGGCTCGCCCGACAAGGACCCGCTGGTCCGGCTCGCCATGATCGAAGCGGCCGGCCGGCAGAAGGTACCGTTCACCAGCGGCATTCTCATCGGCATCGGCGAAACCCGGCGCGAGCGCATCGAGTCGCTCCTCGCGCTGCGCGACGTGCACGCCCGGCACGGCCACCTGCAGGAAATCATCGTGCAGAATTTCCGCGCCAAGCCAGGCACGCGCATGGCCGGTTGCGCCGAGCCGTCGCTCGACGACCTGCTATGGACCGCCGCCGTGGCGCGACTGATCCTCGGCCCGGCGATGAACATCCAGGTGCCGCCCAACCTCAGCTTCGCGGAGTTTCCCAAGCTCGCTGAGGCCGGCATCAACGACTGGGGCGGCATCTCGCCGGTCACCGCCGACCACGTGAACCCGGAGGCGCCGTGGCCGCAGATCGCGACTCTCGACCGCGCGACCGCCGCGGCCGGATACACGCTGGTGCAGCGGCTCGCCGTGTACCCGGACTATGCGCTGACGGCGGAGCGCTGGCTCGACCGTGCGCTGGTGCCGCGGGTGCTCTCCGACATCGACGCCACCGGCTTCGCGCGCGAGGACGCCTGGGTGCCGGGCGCCGTCGCGCCGCCGCCTTCTTCCCCCTCTCCCCGGAGGGGAGAGGGCCGAGGTGAGGGGGTTCCCGCACCACCGTTCATAACAAACATCCTCAATCGGGCGAGCGCCGGCAGCCGCCTCACGCCGGACGACATCGTGCGCCTGTTCGCGGCACGCGGACCCGAGGTCGACGAGATCGGCGCCGCCGCCGACGCATTGCGCGCCACGATGAACGGCGACGTGGTGACCTACGTGGTCAACCGCAACATCAACTACACCAACGTGTGCACCTACGCCTGCAGCTTCTGCGCCTTCTCCAAGGGCAAGCTGCACGATCATCTGCGCGGCCGGCCGTACGACCTCGCGCTCGAGGAGATCGCGCGGCGCACCGAGGAAGCCTGGCAGCGCGGCGCCACCGAAGTGTGCCTGCAGGGCGGCATCCATCCGGCCTACACGGGCGACACCTATTTGACCCTGCTGCGCACGGTGAAAGAAGCCGTGCCCGGCATGCACGTGCACGCGTTCTCGCCGCTCGAAATCTCCCACGGCGCCCAGACCCTCGGCCTGCCGGTGGCGGCGTTCCTCGAGCGGCTGCAGAAGCAGGGCCTCGGCAGCCTGCCGGGAACCGCAGCGGAGATCCTCGACGACGCGGTGCGCGCGCGCATCTGCCCCGACAAGCTCGCCACCGACGAATGGCTCGCCGTGGTCGCGACCGCCCATCAGGTCGGGCTGCGCACGACCGCGACCATCATGTTCGGGCACGTCGAGGACACGCGCGCGTGGGCCACGCATCTCCTGCGCCTGCGCGACCTGCAGGAGCGCACCGGCGGCCTGACCGAGTTCGTGCCGCTGCCGTTCGTCCACATGGAAGCCCCCATGTATCTCAAGGGCGGCGCGCGCCGCGGACCGACCTGGCGCGAGACCCTGCTGATGCACGCGGTGGCACGGCTGGCGCTGCACCCGGTCGTGACCAACATCCAGGCGTCATGGGTGAAGGCGGGGCCGGCCGGCGTCGCGCGGCTGCTTGCGGCCGGCGTCAACGATTGCGGCGGCACCCTGATGAACGAAAGCATCTCGCGCGCCGCCGGCACCCAGCACGGGCAGGAGCTGCCGCCCGCGGACATGGAGGCGATGATCCGCGCCGCCGGAAGGCGGCCGCGCCAGCGCACCACGCTCTATCGCGCGGTCGACGCGCAGCGGCAGCATCTCAGCTTCGACGCGCCCGCGCTGGCGCCGGTGGTGCAGACGCCGGTGCGGCGCCCGGCGAGGCGACATGCGCCGGCGTCGTGGCCCGGATGAGCATAGCGATATCCGGGATCCCCACATTTCGCTTCGCTCATGGGGGCTACAAGACATCCAAACAGGAGCTGTCGTGATCAAGCTAGGCTATAAGGCGTCGGCCGAGCAATTCGGGCCGCGAGAGTTGCTGAAATTCTCGGTGCTCGTCGAAGAGTTGGGATTCGATTCCGTTTTCGTGAGCGATCACTTCCAGCCGTGGAAGCACACGGGCGGTCACGCGCCGCAATCGCTCGCCTGGCTGGGCGCGCTGGGAGCGCAAACGTCGCGGGTGGTCATCGGGACCAGCGTGCTCACGCCGACGTTTCGCTACCATCCCTCGCTGGTCGCCCAGGCCTTCGGCACGCTCGGCGCCATGTTTCCCGGCCGCGTGATCCTCGGCGTCGGCACCGGCGAATCCCACAACGAGGTTCCGGCCATGGGGATTGCGTGGCCAGAGTTCAAGGAACGCTTTGCGCGCCTGCGCGAGGCGATCGACCTGATCCGCCGGCTGTGGAGCGGCGAGCGAGTCACGTTCGAGGGCACCTATTATCGCACGGTGAACGCGACCATCTACGACCGGCCCGACGCACCGGTCCCGATCTACGTCGCGGCGGCGGGCGCGCTGGTCGCGAAATACGCCGGGCGCTCGGGCGACGGCTTCATCACCACGAGCGGCAAGGCGCCGGCGCTCTATCGCGACACGCTGCAGCCCAATGTGACCGCCGGGCTGGAGGCGGCCGGCCGCGCCGACACCATCGAAAGGATGATCGAGATGAAGGTGTCCTATGACACCGACATGCGGCGCGCCATGGAGGACACCCGCGAATGGGCGGCACTCGCGCTCACGCCCGAGCAGAAAATGCACGTAGAGGACCCCCTTGAGATGGAACGGCTTGCCTCAACGTTGTCAGCAGCCCAGGCCGCTAGCCGCTGGATCGTCTCGACCGACCCGGACGAGCAGGTCGAACGCATCCGGCCGTATGTGGACCTGGGCTTCCGCCACCTCGTGTTCCATGCGCCCGGCCGCGACCAGGAGCGCTTCCTGCGCCTCTACGCAAAGGACGTGCTCCCCCGCCTGCGCGCCAAGTTCGGATGAGTTTGTTATGCTTTGAGACTTGCTCCTACCCTCCCCCTGTGGGCCCCTGTGGGCCCCTGTGCGGAGGGTCGCCCATCGGAGCGCAGCGGAGGCGGGAATGAGCAACACGACAGCGTGCCCGTCGACTGCGGCGCTGCGCGCTTGGACGAACGAGTTCTGCGGTCTGGCGCGAGGCTTGGATGCATACGGCTGGCCGGAGGATTCGTCGCGATTGCTTGCCGGAGTGCGACGACCGTCCTCATCTTCCGGTGCCCACTCGAGAGCCAGCGGCAACCCGCAGCGCCGCAATGTTGCTCGCGACCTCGGCCGCGCCGCCACCGAACACGCCTGACGCAGAAACAAACCATCGGGCCCCCGCCCCCGCGAGCTCGGGAACATTCTCGATTTTCACCCCCCCATCGACGGTGACCGGAACGAAGTCTCGTCCGCTACCATCGAGGAGCGAGCGAATCCTCTGAATCTTTGTGACCGTCGCAGGCAGGAAGGCGCTCGTTCCAGGGTTCGCCGTCATGACCACCATGACGTCAAGATAGTGCACCAATTCCTCGATGGCGCTGATCGGCGTCGATGGAATCAGCGCAATGCCTGCATTCGCTCCCAATCGATGTATGCTCTCGAGGAGTCCACACGCGTTTCGGCATGCCTCGACATGGACTGTGATCACATCTGCGCCAGCTGCGACGAAGCTTTTGACATGATCCTCCGGGTTGGCGACGAGCAGATGCACATCAACCAGTAGGCCCGTGTGTCGGCGGACTTCAGCAACACACGCCTGGCCAAACGTGATCGTGGGCACAAAACTCCCGTCCATAACGTCCAGATGTATCGTATCGGCGCCCCCTTCCTCGGCCAGCGCTACGAATCTCCCGATCTCAATTTGCGGTGCCCCAATGACCGCCGGGCAAATCGCCACCCCTCTCTTGTCCCCGACCGATCCGATCTCCCGCATTTCACCCTCCATCCCTTGTTTCGCAATCGCCATAACGGCGCGAAACGATCTTACGCACTCCGCGAGATCACTAGCTCCACGCCATATCCTGCCTTAACTGCCCGAACAAAGGTCAGGTCCGGAATTACGCAAAAGACCCCAGCATCGATCAACTCGTTCGTCGAAACCGTACCCGCGACACCGATTACCGCGCCCACGCCAGCTGCCATTCCCGCGATCGTCCCGGACGGTGCGTCTTCGAAAACGATGCAGTCCTTGGGCGAAACTCCCAACCGCCGAGCCGCAGTCAAATAACATTCTGGTTCTGGCTTACCCGCGACCACATCGTCGCACGTCACAAGCACGGCCGGCTGTGCGATTCCTGCAGCCGCCAATCGGGCGCGCGCCGCCGCTCCCGATGCGGACGTGACGACAGCCCATTGGCGGGCTGGAAGGCTCTTCAGAAGTTCACGAGCGCCATTGATCGGCCGCACGTCAGCAGTAGTCCGCGCTTCTCGTGCTCCGATTTCCTGAGCCTCAAGCTCTGGATTCAGGTGGGGCGCAACGCGCTGTACCAACTCGACATCTCTTCGGCCCTTCGACTCCGCCACTACTTGGTCCGGATCGAGATCTCGATCAGCCGCCCATTCTCGCAGGCACCTCTCGATGCTCCTTATCGAGTCTATGAGTACGCCATCCATATCGAGAAGGACCCCGGCGCATCCAAGTCGATGAGTCCTAGCAGGGCTGTTCGTACGCACGGTCTGCCTCCTAGATGAAGTCATGCCCAATTCCGACTCAACGCCGCCACAGTTCCCAAGCCGATCAAAATGGCTGCCGAGACGCCGGTCGCGACGCCGAGGTCCCCAATCGAAATCACCAATCCGAACAGACCAGCTCCGACCCCCGCCAAGCCCAGGAACATGAGAACGTATACCCCCATAACGCGGCCCGCATATTCATCAGAAAAGCTCCTCTGCAGCAAAATCTGAACACCTACCTGTCCCTCCCGGGTCTTGGCGGCGATAGACGGAAATCGAACTAAGGGCACGTTCATCGCGGCCCACGGGAGTTGATTCATGCTGAACGATGCGCAACTGAAGGCAATTCCGTGGCGAAGTGCGGCCCGGATCAACCTTGGCCTATTCTCGATCGATGTTCGGTCAACCGACGTCGGAATTCCAGGAAGCCGCTTCTTTCGCCGCAGTGCGCTTGGAGTTTCGAGAAATCCGGAGGGTTTGGAACCTGACCGCGGCAGCTTCTTGCTCAGTCTCATTGAGCCCACCAGCCTCGCGCCGGACCAATTGTCGGCTCTTCGAGAGGTCAAAGCTGATACTTACCGAGCCAAACGCTTCCGGATGGGGTACTACATCACGGATCATTTTGGGCCGCCGCATTTTTTGCTCAATCGAGGACGCGAATACATCGTGATTGGGGAGGCATTTGACGGAGTCGTCTGGCCATACTTCGTTAAGTTCTTTCTGTCGGCGTATGCCGCTGAAAATGAGATGGTGCACCTTAAGGCCAGTGTTTTTTCCGTGAATGGTTGCGCCTCACTTATAGTTGGGCGGGGTGGTAGCGGAAAGAGCGTGTTTCTGAGTGAGTTTTGCAGAAGAGGTGGGATGTATGTATCTAACACACATGTGCTGTACGGGGGAGGTTGGGCCCATGGTGTACCATCGGCAATACGCATTCGAAATGATGGCATCTTTGGAAGGCTGATCCAGGAACGTCGGTTATCCCAGGGGCTTCTCGCAGGTGAGTATGTCGCCGATCCCATCGAGCACCTCGGTTGGGGCGCCACTTCTAAGGCTCAGATTAAGAATGTGTGCATCGTAAATTATCGCCCCGATCAACCCGAGGAATTCCGTTATGCGTCCTACGAGGAGGCCATCGCATACTTGGATCAGTTCGCTCTTGCGTTGAACGTGTACGGCCTGAAGGAGGACATCTTCGACCTCGTCGGAGCCCGACTGAAGGATTTTTCTGCAGTGCTTGCGCGGGACCGGCAGGCTGTCTACGGCTTGGCGGAGGCCGGTCGCGTCTTTTATGCAAATGTAGACGTGTCGAACGACAGGATATACGAGAGCGTCTCTCAGACGCTGGCTTCATGACCTGAGCGCCACACGGCACTGGCAACTCTTGCGGCGCGGGTCTGAAGTGTCAGCACGATCTGAGGAAGAACGCTCACAGCGTCCTGTTGCGGCTTCACGGTCACATGTAAAACGAGTACTCGGATGTTACCGGCATGTTCGGCCCGACTGCAATCCGGCGTGCAATCTTGACCCTCCTGAGCTGGGGAGCTGGGGATCTGGAGTGCACCCCTTGGAGTAGGCAGGTGGGAGCCGGAGTATCGGCTAATTGAACCGGGGTTCGCATAGGCAGCCGAAGATTACGGCGCGGAGCTTGCCAAGCATGGCCTAATCGGCTTGATGGGATAGCGCGGGAACCCCTACGACAACGCCAAGGCCGAGAGCTTCGTGAAGACGCTCAAGGTCGAGGAGGTCTACTGATGGACTACGACACTTTCGATGACATTGCCGGCTCTTTGCCGCGCTTCATCAACGATGTGTACAATGCCAAGCATGCCATTCGGCGCTCGGACATAGGAGCCCTGTCACCCTCGAAGAGGAGCGCGCCCGGCAGATAGCCGGTTGAACCGCATGCCTGCCACCCCAAGGGGTGCACTCCCCAGGAACCCAGGGGCTGTGCATCTCGCCGGAGCGATCGCATGAACGCGGCGCCGCGCATCGAGCTGATCGGCGTTCCGGATTTCCCGCTGGTAAAGCCGGGCGATGATCTTGCCGCCCTGATCGCGGTGGCGTTGGAGCGCGCAAAGCTCACGCCGGTCAGCGGCGACGTCGTGGTCGTGGCACAGAAGATCGTCTCGAAAGCCGAGGACCGCTTCGTCGATCTCGCGACGGTGCAGCCGTCCGCGCGCGCGCGCGCGGTCGGCGAGGAGATCGGCAAGGATGCGCGGCTGGTCGAGGTGATCCTCGGGGAATCGCAGCGCATCGTGCGCCAGCGTCCCGGCCTGCTGATCGTCGAGCACCGCCTCGGCTACGTGATGGCGAATGCCGGGGTCGATCACTCCAATGTCGGGCCGCCTGACGGGCGCGAGCGCGTCCTGCTGCTGCCGCGCGATCCGGACGGATCGGCGCAGGCCCTGCGCAGCCGCCTGTCGGCGCGATTCGGCTGCGACATCGCGGTCGTCATCAACGACAGTTTCGGGCGCGCCTGGCGCCGCGGCACCGTCGGCGTTGCGCTCGGCGCCGCGGGCCTTCCGGCCTGCGTCGACCTGCGCGGACGTCCCGACCTGTTTGGCCAGATATTGCAGACCAGCATGGTCGGATACGCCGACGAGGTGGCCGCCGCCGCCTCGCTGGTGATGGGCCAGGCCGCCGAGGCGACGCCGGTGGTGCTGGTGCGCGGCCTCGCCTCGAGCGAAGCGCCGGGCACCGGCCAATCGCTCATCAGGCCGCCCGAAGAAGATCTGTTCCGATGAGCGCGGCCGACGGCATCGTGCTGGCGCTCTCGGGCGGGATCGGCGGCGCCAAGCTTGCGCTCGGCCTGAACCGCGTGGTGCCGCCGGACCGGCTGATCGTCGTCGCCAACACGGGCGACGATTTCGAGCATCTCGGGCTGTCGATCTCGCCCGACCTCGACACCTTGATGTACACGCTCGCGGAGTTAAGCGATCCGGACAAGGGCTGGGGGCGCCGGGCGGAGACCTGGACGTTCATGGCAGCACTCGCCGCGCTGGGCGGCGAGACCTGGTTCCAGCTCGGCGACGGCGATCTTGCGACCCACGTCGAACGCACACGGCGCCTCGCGGCCGGCGAGACGCTGTCGCGCATCACCGCCGACATCTGCCGCCGCCTCGGCGTTGGTGCAAGAGTCCTGCCGATGAGCGACCAGCCGGTGCGCACGCGCCTGCGTTGCGCCGAGGGCTGGCTCGACTTTCAGGATTATTTCGTGCGCCGGCGCTGCGCGCCCGCGGTGACGGAACTCGCCTATGACGGCGCGGCGTCGGCGCGCCCGCAGGCGGATTTCATGGCCGCCCTGGCCGATCCGCGCCTGCGCACCGTCATCATCTGCCCGTCGAACCCCTACCTGAGCGTCGATCCGATCCTGGCGTTGCCGGGCGTGCGCGAGGCGCTCGCGTCCTGTCCGGCGCCGGTCGTCGCGGTGTCGCCGATCATCGGCGGCCGCGCGGTCAAAGGCCCGACCGCCAAGATGATGACGGAACTCGGGCTGCAGCCGACCGCGGCGGCGGTCGCGCAACACTATGCCGGGCTGATCGACCTCTACGTGGTCGATCACGGCGACGCGGCGGTTTCGCTGCCGGGCGTGCGCACGGCGACGGCGGCGATCCTGATGTCGAGCCTCGCCGACCGCGAAACATTGGCCGGTGCCGTGCTCGGCTTCGCCGATGCGTTTCGCGCGGGGCAGCGAGGAAATCGCATATGACGGTGCGCGGATCGCGGACTCCCTCTCCCCGGAGGGGAGAGGGTTGGGGTGAGGGGGTTCCTGCCCTATCGATGGAGCGGAAACCCCCTCACCCGACAATCGCGAGCAGGCTCGCGATTGTCGACCTCTCCCCACCGGGGAGAGGTGAAGAAAGCAGCGTCCGCCCGTGAGCACCCGCGCGGACATCTGGGCGGTCGTTCCGGTGAAGGGCGGCGTCGATGCCAAGCAGCGGCTGGGCGACGCGATCGCACCGGAACTGCGGCGCCGCCTCGCGCTCGCCATGGCGGAGGACGTGCTGGCAGCGCTCGCCGCGGCGCCCGGCCTGCGCGGCATTTATGTCGTGACCGTCGATCCGGCGGCGCGCGATCTGGCCGCGCGCTACGGCGCCCGCGTTCTCGCCGACGGCGCCGAAGCCGGACAGACCGGGGCGGTTGCCGCGGCCGCCCGCATGCTCAGCCGCGAGGGGCGCGGCGCCATGCTGACCATTCCGGGCGACGTTCCGCTCATCACCGGCGAGGAGGTCGGCAGGATCATCGCCGCCCACGACCGCGTGCCCGACTTCGTCATCGCGCCCGCCCACGACGAACGCGGCTCCAACGCCATCCTGTGCGCGCCCCCCGACGCGGTGCCGCTGACCTTCGGCGACGACAGCTTCCTGCCGCACCTTGCGGCCGCGCGCCGCGCCGGCATCGCGCCGAAGATTGTCCGCCTCCCCGGCGTCGGCCTCGACATCGACCATCCGCGCGATCTCGCCGCATTCCTGCAGATCCCCTCGAACACCCGCGCCCGCGCGCTGCTCGTGTCGGCGGGCGTCGCTTGACGGCAAACCGCATTGCGCTTCGCTCCCTGCGGGTTACGATGGCGCCAAGCTTTGCACGTCAACCATCACCGGAGGGTCAAGCGATGACAGCCATTCCCGAAAAATACATCGACCTGCTGCAGCAGAAGAAGGCGTTCGCCAGCCTCGCCACCACGATGCCGGACGGCTCGCCGCAGGTGACGCCGGTGTGGTTCGATTATAAGGACGGCGTCATTCGCGTGAACACCGCCAAGGGCCGGGTGAAGGCGCGCAACATGAAGGAAGGCTCGCCGGTCGCGCTGTCCATCATGGATCCCGACAACGCCTATCGCTACATCCAGGTGCGCGGCAAGGTCCGGCACATCACCGAGAATGGCGCCGATGCGCACATCGACGCGCTCGCCAAGAAATATATCGGGCAGGACAAATATCCCTGGAGGCGGCCGGGCGAGACCCGCGTCACTTACGAAATCGAACCCACCGCCGTGCAGACAATGGGCTGAAGCGGTCGACAATCGGACCATGTCATGAAACTCGGCATCGTGTTGCGGACCACGGGGCCCACGCCGCGCCTCGACATGGACCTGGTGCTGGAGGCCGAGCGGCTCGGCTACGACTCCGCCTGGACCAGCGAGGCGTGGGGCGGCGACGCCGTCACGACCGTGTCATGGTTGCTGGCACGCACGACCAGGATCAAGGGCGGCACCGGCATCATGCAGATGCCGGCGCGCACGCCGGCCTGCGCGGCGATGACGGCGATGAGCCTGCAGGCGCTCTCGGGCGACCGGTTTCTGCTCGGCATCGGCCCGTCCGGCCCGCAGGTGATCGAGGGCTGGCACGGCGTGGCCTACGGCAAGCCGCTCACGCGCACCAGGGAATACGTCTCGATCGTCCGCCAGATTTTCGCCCGCGAGCGGCCGCTCGAGCACCAGGGCGAGCACTATCAGATCCCCTATAGCGGTCCCGGCGCGACCGGCCTCGGCAAGCCGCTCAAGACCATCATGCATCCGAAGCCCGGCCTGAAGATCTACACGGCCTCGATCGCGCCGGCCGGCTTGCGTACCGCCGGCGAGGTGGCGGACGGGGTGCTGCCGTTCCTCATGAGTCCGGAGAAGGCCGACGCGATCGTCGGTCCGCTGCGCGAGGGACTGGCGGCGAGCCCGGGCAAGACCCTCGCCGACTTCGACAACGCCCCCTACGTGCGCATCCGCATGGGCGACGACGTCGCCGCCTGCCGCGATGCGCTGCGGCCGGAGCTCGCGCTCTATATCGGCGGCATGGGCGCGCGCGCCAAGAATTTCTATAACGACCTGGTCAAGCGCATGGGCTACGAAGCCGCCGCCGAACAGATCCAGGAGCTGTTCCTCGGCGGCAAGCGGCAGGAAGCGGCCGCCGCGGTGCCCGACGCGCTGATCGACGAGACCTCGCTGGTCGGTCCGCCCGCGCGCATCAAGGACCGCCTGCAGGCGTGGCAGGCGCTTGCGCATGACAACCGGATCGGCACCCTGCTGCTCGCCGGCGCCACCGTGGAGTCGGCGCGCGTGGTGGCGGAGGCGGTGCTGTGAAATCCCTCCCCTGAAAGGGTCTTTCAGGGGAGGGATAAGGACCTAGCCAACTTTCGCCAGCACCTCGCCGTGGAACTGGCGCATGGCCGCAAGGGCGGCGTCGGCGTTCGGCGCGGCAAAATTGACGTCGATCGCCGCAAGGCCGAGATCGCGCAGTGCGCGTACGTCGGCGATGATGTCGGCCGTGCTGCCGGAGAACAGCATGCGTTCGCCGTTGTCGGCCTTGGCCGGCACCTGCGCGCCATAGCGCTGCACCCGGTAAGTGAGCGCGACGCTTTCAGGCTTGCGCCCGGCATCTTGGGTGAGCTTGCGCAGGCGCTCGGCCGCCGCGCGGTAGCGCGGCAGCGTGTTGAGCGGATGCTGCGGATTGGTGCCGATCGGGTACCAGCCGTCGCCGAGGCGCGCCGCGCGGCGCAGCGCCGGTCCGCTTTCGCCGCCGACCCATATGGGCGGGCACGGCTTCTGCACCGGCTTGGGCGCGAACACGACGTTGGCGAATTTGACGAAGCGGCCGTCGAAGCTAGGCGCGTCCTTGGTCCACAGCTCGCGGCACGCCAGCATGTATTCGTCGGTCACAGTGCCGCGCGCGTCGAACGGCGGCGCGCCCAACGCCTCGAACTCTTCCTTGAGCCAGCCGGCGCCGATGCCGACGATCAGCCGGCCGCCGGACAGCACGTCGATGGTCGACAGCATCTTGGCGGTGAGCACTGCGGGCCGGTGCGGCACCACCATGACCGAGGTGAGGAATTTGAGTTTCGACGTCTTGGCGGCGAGATAGGTGACCGCGGTCAGCTGCTCGTGGCGCTCGCCGCGCGAGGCCGGGGGAAATTCGCCGCTGTCGGTGTAGGGATAGCGCGAACGGATGTCGACCGGCTCGACCACATGGTCGCTGACGCAAGCGTAGTCGTAGCCGATCGCCTCGCCCTCGACGGCAAGGCGCGCCATGGTGTCGGGAGTCGAGAGCGGTCCGGCCACAGGGATGTTGAACCCGATCTGCATGCGATTTCTTCCATCCGGTTGAGGCGTCTGCCAGGATGCCGCAGGCTATCACATCCCCGGGGTGGGGCGAATGACGGATCCGGCGCAAGCCGCCGAGCCATGGATTGTCGCACTGCTGGTGGTTGGCGCCGCGGCCGCGCTGTGCGCCGGCCTGATCGCGCTGCTGCTGCCGGCGCTGCGCCGCCACGCGCTCGCCCGCCCCAACGCCCGCTCGTCCCATACGGAGCCGACGCCCCAGGGCGGCGGCATCGCGGTCGTGGCGGCGACCGTCGCGGTCGCGCTCGCCGCCGTCGGCCTGACGCTGCGGCCGGACGATACGGCCCACCTTGCGTGGGTGCTCGGCGCCGCCGTGCTCATGGCCGGCGTCGGCGCGGTCGACGACATGCGCGCCGTGCCGGTGCTGCCCCGCCTGCTGCTGCAAGCGCTCGCCGTCGCGATCGTGATCGCGGCGCTGCCCGGGGACCTGCGCATCGTCCCGGCGCTGCCCTGGTGGATCGAGCGGACGCTGCTCGCGCTCGCCGCGCTGTGGTTCGTCAACCTCGTGAACTTCATGGACGGCATCGACTGGATGGCGGTCGTGGAGGTCGTGCCGGTCACCGCCGGACTGGTGGCGATCGGCTGGCTCGGCGCCCTGCCCCCCGCGGCCGTCATCGCGGCGCTGGCGCTCTTGGGCGCGGTGCTCGGCTTTGCCCCGTTCAACCGGCCGGTGGCGCGGCTCTTCCTCGGCGACGTCGGCAGCCTGCCGATCGGCCTCTTGCTCGCGTGGCTGCTGGTCTTGCTCGCCGGCAACGGCCACGTCGCGGCCGCCGTGCTGCTGCCGCTCTATTATGTGGCGGACGCAAGCCTCACCCTGGCGCGGCGCCTCATCGCCGGGGAGCGAGTGTGGCAGGCCCACCGAACCCATTTCTACCAGCGCGCCACCGATCGCGGCCTCACGGTGAGCGAAATCGTCGGCCGCGTGTTCGCGGTCAACGTCGCTCTCGCCGCGCTTGCGTTCGTCAGCGTTGCTCTGCCGGGTTGGCGGACAAATCTCGCCGCGCTCGTCGCCGGCGGGGCGCTGGCCGGCTGGTTGTTGGTTGGGTTTGCGCGCGGGCGAAAACACGCGTGAACAGCTACGCCGCCTCGCCGCGGAAATCCGGCACCGCGTCGCGCAGGACGTTGTCGATCACCGCGCGCTCCTCGCGGCCAAGGCCCTGCTCGAGCGCGGCAAGCCAGCCGCGCATCGCCTCGAGCGACGGGCACACCGGCCGCGCCGCCACGATGCCGGCAATGCCGACCTCGGCGGTCGGCTCCTCGCGGGCGAACAGGATTTCCTCGAGACGCTCGCCCGGCCGGATGCCGGTGAACACGATGTCCACATCCTGACCCGGCTCCAGCCCGGACAGGCGGATCATGCGTTCCGCCAGCTCGTAGATGCGCACCGGCTGGCCCATGTTGAGCACGTAGACCGAGGCATTGACGCGTTCGGCGCTGAGCGCGTGGCTTGCCGCCATCACCACCAGATCGCACGCCTCGCGGATGGTCATGAAGTAGCGCACCATGTCCGGATGGGTGACGGTGACCGGCCCGCCGGCCTCGATCTGCGCCTTGAACTTCGGCACCACTGAGCCGTCCGAGGCGAGCACGTTGCCGAAGCGCACGGCGATGAGCCGCATCGGCTCCCGGCCGTCGGCGCGCCGGGCGGCGTCCGCATCGAGGGCCTGGCAGTACATTTCGGCGAAGCGCTTGGTGGCGCCCAGCACCGAGACCGGCTCGATCGCCTTGTCGGTGGATATCATCACCATGGCGCGCGCGCCGGCCGCGACCGCGGCGTCCGCCACGTTGACCGAGCCGAACACGTTGGTCTTGACGCCTTCGGCCCAATCGCGCTCGAGCAGCGGCACGTGCTTGAGCGCGGCCGCGTGGAACACCATGTCGGGCTTGAAATCGGCGATCAGGCGGAACACGCGCGCGCGGTCGCGCACGTCGGCGATGCGGCCTTCCACCTGCGCCCGCGCGTCCTTGGCGGCGAACGTCTCCAGCGCCGCGTGCAGCGCCGGCTCGGAATTCTCGATCACCAGCAGCCGCGCCGCCCCGAACGTGACGATGCGGTCGCAGATCTCCGCGCCGATCGAGCCGCCGCCGCCGGTGACGACGATCGCCTTGCCCTTCACGAAGGCTTCCAGGCGCCGGTAGTCGATCTTCACGCTCGGCCGCAGCAGCAGGTCCTCGACCGCTACCGGGGCCAGGCGCAGCGCCTCGCCCGCGTCGAGCGACGGCAGCCGGCTGGTCGCCAGCCCGGCGCGGCGCGCCCGCATCAGGATCGCCTCGGGATGCGCTTCCGGCGCCAGCGCCGAGGGCGTGAGCACCAGCCGGGCGACGCGGGTGCCGCGCGCCGCGAGATTGGCAATCGTCGGATCCAGCTCCTCGAGCGTGCCGAGCACCGCGACGCCGCGGATCGCCTGCCCCTGGTCGGCGTTCGACGGGGAGAGAATCCCGACCGGCCAGATCTTGCTCACCGCGCCACTTTCGATCGCGCGCAGCAGCACCTCGGCGTCGGCGGCGCGGCCGAGCACCAGGGTCGGCACCGAGTCGCCAAGTTTCGCGTGCTGGCGAATGCGGGTGTAGTGGAAATAGCGGTAGGCGACGCGCGAGCCGCCGAGAAAGAACATCTGCACGAACCAGTAGAGCGCGATGGTGATCTTGCCGAAGAAGAACGTGCCGTAAAGATTTGGCGCGAGCAAAATGTAGTCGAGCACCAGCAGCGAGAGCGCCAGCACGGTCACCGCGCGAAAAATGTTGAACAGGTCGGGCAGCGAGGCGAACCGCCATTTGGTGCGGTAGAGCTGGAAGAACGCGTAGATCGCGGCGGCATAGACCAGGAGGCCGGGCAGCACCGCGATCAGCAGGTCCTTGCGCTCGGCAAGTCCTGGTCCCTCGAAGCGGACGTAGAACGTCACGATGATCGCGGCGGCGGTCGCCAACAGATCATGCGCGAGGATCAGGGCCGTGCGCGGCGTGAAATTCGGCAATCGCATCATCGTTGACGGCGGGTGCGGCCTCATCGGGGCGTACCGGGCCCCGGCGCCACTCCATAGCGGCCTTTCCGCCACGATGCTACTGGGCCGGCAAGCCCTGGCCCGTGCGCGAAACGAGCGCCTGCTCGACCGCGCCGAGCACCCGTTGCACCGGCATTTCATCGAGGCATTGGCTGTAGCTCGCGATATGCCGCTCGCAGCCCTCCAGCTGGCACGGCATGCACGGCAGCGGGTTTTGCACCAGCCAGACGTTGCCGCGACGCTGGACGGTGCCGGCCCGGCCCCAGGGCCGGTCGAGCCCGCCGGCCGGCCACGGCCCCCAGATGCTCGGATCGGTCGGGCCGTAGAGCGCGACCGTCGGGCAGCCCGACGCCGCCGCCAGGTGGGTCACCGAGGTGTCGGGACCGACGTACACCTGCGCGCCGCCGATCACGCCGGCAAGCTCCGGCCAGCTGAGCCGGCCGTCGAGGCGGCGGACCGGGCAGTCGGCTGCGGCCCAGACCTCGTCGAGGTAGCGCCGCTCGTCCGGCGCCGGACCGCCGGTCGCGATCAGCTCGAGCCCGCGCCGCGCCAGCGCCGCGGCGAGCTGCCGCCAGCCGTCGCGGGTCCAGCGCTTGTAGCGGAACATCGGCCCGGCATGGATCACCGCATAGGGCCGCGCGGAACGGGCTTCCGCCGGCACCCGGCCGGCCGGAGCGACCACCTGCGGCACGCGCGCGATGCCGAGCGCATCGGCGAGGCGCAGCACCTCGGCGACCCGATGCAGCCCGTGGTCGGCGCCGACCACGCGCGCGAATGCGAGGCGCTCCAGCCGCGCGGCAACGCCGCCCGGCTCCACCGGGCCGATCCGCCGGCCCGCGGCCGCCCAGGCGAAGAACATCGGACGGTCGCCGCTCTGGGTCGAAATCGCGAGGTCGTAGCGCCGCCACAGGCGCCGGACCAGGGCGAGCGTCTCCATCGCGGTCGGCTTGGCCGGGGCGACCATGACGGAATCGACGTCGGGGTTGCCGTCGAGAATGCCCTCGGTGCCCGCGAACACCAGCGCGGCGATCTTCGCCTCGGGCAGCGCGCGCCGCAGGCTGCGGATCAGCGGGGTCGTCAGCAGCACGTCGCCGAGGCGCCGCAAGGTGACGACGAGGATGCGCGGGCGGGCAGGAAGCGCGAGCGCGGTCATGACGTGGTGACGCCGGCGCGGTCCGCCGCCGTCGGCGCCTTGCGCACCACGTAAAGAACGGAGTCCGCGGCGACGCCGGCGCGGCGGAACGCTTCCGCGCCGAAGAACCCGATCCCCAGCCGCTCGACCGCGAACCCGGCGGCGGTCAGCCGGTCGACGAAATCGCGCTTGCCGTATTGGCGCACGTGATCGTCCGATCCGAAATATTTCCACCGCAGCGCCGGCGTGTCGACCGCCGTGTCCTCATGGGTGTCGTCGACGCCGTGGACGAGCGGCACCATCACGATGCCGAAGCCGTCGCCGCGCAGGATGCGGTGCAGCTCCCGCATCGCCCGCCGGTCGTCCGGGACGTGCTCGAGCACGTGCGAGCACAGGACGATGTCGACCGACGCGTCCGCATACGCGCGCATGTCGCTGATGTCGACCCGGTCGTCCACGTTGTTGCGGAAAAGGTCGGCGCTGCGATAGTCGACGAACGGATAGCGCTTGAGCTTGCGCGGCAGCCCGAACGAGGGGGCGAACTCGACCAGCCGGTAGCGGCGCTGGCGGTCGAGCGAACGGAACGCCCGGTCGAGATAGAGCGCGTACAGCCGCTCGCGATCCGACGCGTCGCAGCTCGGGCACGCATAGGCCGCGACGTTGAAGGTTTCGATCGCGGCCAGCGGATAGACGTAATCGAACTCGCGGATCATCTTCACGTAGGAGCTCGCACCCGGCTTGAACGCCGAGAGTTGCACGCCGCATACCGGGCAACAGAAGTCGGTTCCGCGGTATTTCGCCAGATGGAATTTGCGGCGCAGGTCCTTCTGCCACTCCTTGAGCGTCACGTAGGTTACGCTGTGCTTATAGCGCCGGTACGCGTCGGTGCGCTTGATCCGCTGATTGATGCGCGCGAACATTCGGCGTCCCGCTTATATGGTCGCGGCCGGGTCCCGCAGCCGCATGCTCAACGCGGCGCCGCCGAGCGCGCCGACGCCGAATACATATATCCAGCCCTGGGTGAAGTCGAAAAGATGGGAATTGAACAGGCAAGACACGACGTTCTGCACCACCACGATCAGGCCGGCCCAGGCAACGAGCCCGCCGCCGCGAAACAGCGCCACGTGGGCCGCCCACATGGCGAACATCACGGCGGCGCCGACGAGCCCGAGCTGGATCGCCACCGTCAGCGTCTGCTGATGCGGATTGTTCGAGATGATCGCCGCCGGCCCGCTGGCGCCGACGACGGCGCGGAACTGCTGCTCGATCGAGCCGGTGCCGTGGCCGAACACCGGCGCGGCGGCGATGAACCCGAGCGATTTCTTCCACAACTCGAGGCGCTCGCCGGACGAGGTCTCTGCATTCTCCGCTTGATAGAGCTGGATCTCCTGCCCGACCCCGAGCACGCGCGCGCGCAGATAGGGCGACGATGCCCAGGCCGCGGCGGCGAGCAAGCAACCGGCGATGACGACGCCGACAACGCCCCGCCAGCCGAACTGGCGAAAGCCGAACAGGGCCAGCAGCACCGGCATGACAGCGACGATGGTCCTGCCGGTGGCGATATAGATGATGTTGGCGAGAAACGCGCAGGCGAGAGCGGCGAGCCCGAGGGCGAGCCCCGGCCGGCGCGTGCGCCACGCCTCCACCGCCGCGTAGGCCAGGCCGAACACGCAAATCTGGAACTCGCCGCTCTGCAGGATGTAGTCCTTGACCGGGATGCCGGGGATTAAAATTTGGGCGTAGGCACCGGGATGCCAAGTCCGCCAAACGACGTGAACGTACGATACGACAAGCAGCGCGGTGCAGGAGGCGAGAAAGCCGGTTACGACCCACCGGCCGTTCCCCGATCGGCGGAATTGCGCCAGCAACAGCGGAATGGCCAGCAGCCGGTGAAACGAATCGAGGCCGCCGAGCCGTTCGCGCCACGGCGCGTCGGCCCACAGCATCCCGAGCACGCCCAGCAGCCAGAGCAGCACCGGCAGCCCGCCGGCCGGCGTCCATAGTTCGCGTCGGAGCGCGGGCCAGTCGAGGGTCGGCACCAGCGCGACGAGCCACAGCACGATGAGGATCGACGTCGCCGTCGTCGACCACGGCAGCGATGCGACGACCGCGACCGCCAGGGCGTCGGCGGCGCGCGCGAGCCGCGCGCGATCGAGCAAGGTTGCGGTCAATGTTCCGTCCATCGCTTCGATCCCTCGCCCGGCATCGCCATCGCGCGGCGATCAGCCCGCGGCCGGCACTCCGTCGTGGCGCAGCGGTTGCGGCGCGGCGGCGCGCGGGTCCGCGGCGGCGAGGATCGCCTCTATGCGCGCGATCACGGCCGCGGCCGTTATCTCGCTCATGCAGGCGTGGCCGTGCCGGCACTGCCGCAGCTGGCGCAGATAGCACGGCGCGCAGGCCAGGTCGGCGCGCAGCACCGCGCCGGGACGCCCGTACGGGCCGATCCACAACGCGTCGGTCGGCCCGAAGATGCTGACCACCGGCCGATCGAGCGCGACCGCCATGTGCATGGGACCGGAATCGTTGGTGATGCAGCCGCCGCTGCGGCGAACCAGCGCCGCAAGCTCGGTGAGCGTCGTCTGGCCGCACAGGTCGACGGTGCCGGGCGCCGCGCCCGCCACGCGGGCGCACACGGCGCGCTCGCGCTCCGACCCGATCAGCACGACGTGCCGGCCGCGCGCGAGGAAATGCCGCGCGACCTCGGCAAAGCGCTCGGCGCTCCAATGCTTGGTCTCCCAGTTGGTGCCCGGCGCGCACAGCAGTAGCTCCGACCCGGGCGCGATGCCGTTCGCGCGCAACAGGGCTTCGACGCGGGCGGCGGCGGCGGCCGGAACCGGGAACGAGAAGTCGGCCGGACCATCGTCGAGCCCGAGCATGGGGCCGACGCTCAGATAGCGGTCGACCGCATGAACATCGAGGGTCGGCACCGCGATGCGGTGCGTATAGGCGAGCCACGAGGCCTCGCGCGCGCCTCTCCAGGCGTGCTTGTAGGCGTCCGCCGGAAACGTCCGGTCGGACGCGCTCCACACCTGCGCGCGCGGCCGGTCGAACCCGATGCGCACCGGCGCGCCGGCGGCGAGGGTGAAGAACGCGGTGCGGAACTGCCCATGCATGTCGACGATCAGGTCGTAGCGGGCGCGGCGCAGCTCGCCCACGAGCTTCGCCACCCGGCCGAGCACCGGCCAGCCCGGCCGCCACGGCATCGACCAGTCCTGCCGGGTGAACAGCACCACGTTGTTCACGGCCGGATGGTGACGGATGAGCTCGGCGATGGCGGGCGTGACGAGCCAGTCGATGCGCGCCGACGGGTAGCGCCGGCGCAGCTTGTTGAGCACCGGGATCGTGTGCACCACGTCGCCGACCGCCGACAGCTTGATCAGCAATATCCGGCGGAAGTCCCGCGTGCGGAGGTCGTTGGCGTCCACCTGCGCTCCTGTCAGGCCGGGCAATGGCGCAGGCGCGATGATAGCCCCATTACGGACGGCGAGCGCCGGTTCTTGCGCGTCGGCCGGCGGTTCAATGGCCGCCCGCGGCGCCCTGCGGCGCATGGCCCGGCCGCAGGGCTCCCAGCATGCGCTTGAACGGCGCCGACAAATGATGGCGCAGCATCGCGATCCGCCGGTTTCCCTCGGAGGTGACCCAGTTGAACTGAATCGCCCGGCGCGGCCCGCTGAACGGCTTGTGCCCGTGCCAGGAATTGTCGGCGCGCTTGAAGGCGAGCAGCGTGCCCTCGGTCGGCGGGACTTCGGCGATCACGGCGTCGAGGTCGTCGCCCGAGCGCAACAGGCGCAGGCGGCCGCCCGACTCTTCCCAGCTCGGATTCATGTAGATCAGGACCGTTATGATCTTGCTCAGCGAGTCGGTGTGGATCTGGCCGTCCTTGGCGCTGCATTGCCCGCGCACCGTGACGGTGGTGGGGCGGCCGGTCAGATCGATCGCGAACTTGTCCTCGAACGCCGCGCGGAACTCGTCGCTCTCCAGCTCGTCGAGAAATTCCTGGAACGCCGACCCGAAGGCAAGCTGCGAGACCGGAAAGCTGCCGCGCGCGGAAATCCTCGGATAGTCGGCGTTGATGCGCGCGCAGGCGTCGGTGCGAACGAAGCCGGGCACGACGAGATATTCGAACGGCTCGGTCGCGCGCGGCGTGGCGCGGAACGCGTCCATGTCGAGATAGCGCAGGCCCATCGAAGCACCCCTTGCGCGCGCTGCATACGCTCGCGTCATGCCGATGGCAAGGCGGCGGGGCGCCGCGGTCATCGCATCAGGGCGGGGACCAGGAATGCGGCCAGCAAGGCCGCCACCAGCGCATATTTGACGGCGTAATAGATCCGGCGGTTCCACGCCTTCATCCGCTTGCCCACCAGACGGATGGGATAGATGAACGCGAACGCCTTGTTGACGAAGCCGACCTTCTCGCCGTCCACGTTCTGCGTCGCCGTCGCCTTGACGATGTGATGGATGACCCAGCGGTTCATGCCGGTCATGAAACGCGTCTTCAACGGCCGCTCGACGTCGCAGAACAGGATAATGCGCGTCTCGTTGGTCATGTTTTCGGCGGTGTGGATGTAGGTCTCGTCGAACAGCAGATCCTCGCCGTCGCGCCACGTATAGGGCTGGCCGTCGACGAAGATGCGGCAGGGCTCGCTGCCCTTCGGCGTGACCAGCCCGAGGTGATAGCGCAGCGAGCCGGCAAAGGGGTCGCGGTGGGCCACCAGCCGCCCGCCCGGGGCGAGCATGGCGAACATGGCGCCGTGCACGGTCGGCATCGTTTGCAACAGCTCGACCGTCTTCGGGCACATGGTCGCGGCGGACGGCAGGAAGTCCTCGTACCATTTGAGGTAGAAGCGCTTCAAGCCGCTGCGGAAGAAC
>Ga0193751_1000505_pt1 | contig 30286 bp, 29 predicted proteins | sample L1c2metaG_FD_143050 | JGI IMG/M metagenome (GOLD analysis project Ga0193751, IMG submission 143050) | Soil microbial communities from a riparian zone of the East river system, Colorado, United States - L1c2 | ecosystem: Environmental > Terrestrial > Soil > Riparian zone | place: USA: East River... | reverse complement strand
GAACTGGCTGGCCGTGTGGCGCGACACCCACCGTCCCCAGTAGAACATCGTCGAGAAGTTCCTGGACAAGCAGCACAGATTTCTGGACGAGGGACGTTTGGGACGTTTCGAAACGTCGCGAGCTTGGACACGAGGCCCATGTCGACGAAGGCACGCTGTGCGATCTGTTCGCTGGCCGCCGACGACCGACTTTCGGGACGCTTCGCGCCCTATGTGGTGCGCTTGACCTGACTCTCGAGGACGTTCTCGTATTCGCCTCTCAGGGCGCGGCGGGAACCATGTTGGACAGTCCGGTCAGTTCTTCGTAGGTGAAAGTGTGCTCAGGCGGCCACTCGACGTTACCGACTCTGACCGGCCAGATTTCAAGGAAGCGGTCGCCTGTTCGATTCGCCATGTTGACGTCCTCGGGTGGCTCGCCACTCGACAGGAATACCAATCCCTGCCGATCGCGGTCTGATGCAACGGCGTCTTGTCGCTCGTGTGCAGCGACGCGGTCGGCAGCGAGCCGATCACGATGAGAATCGGGATTGCCACGAAGATGCGAAAAGCGGTCGTGAGCCGATTGAGCGACGGGCGGGATAGTCCACGTCGAACTGAACTGGGTAGGCTTGATGAACCACCGGATGCGGGCCCGCAAGTCCGGTGGTGTGTTGGGAGGGGGGCGGGCAACCCGACCCCCTGCCCGATTTATTTACTGGCGCTGCGTCAGCACGTGGCTTTGAAGATCAGCGTCTCCACCGGCGGAAACTGGAAGTTACCTCCGACGATGTTGAACACTCCCTTCATCACGGAGTGCGCGTCAACCGTCGCTCCCGTTGAGAACCTGCCCTGAAGGTTCATCGTCCCCATCGAGGTGTCCGTCCCGTTCAGCGGTCCCATAGGCCCGAAGGTCGCGACACCGTGGTCGCCGAACCAGTCCGAAAAGGTCCCGCTCGCGCTGGGCAACGTCGAATCGGTTGGAACAAACGTGAAAGTGCCGGCCTGCGTCCCGGTGTCGCTGAAGGTCATCCCATCGGGCTCGACCGTGAAGTGGAACACCGAGTTGAAGTTCAGCGTGACTGTCCCCGGTGGCGTGTTGCACAGCGGCGGGTCGTTCGGGAACGATATGGACTGGTTCTTCGCGGTTATGGTCATGGTCATCGCGCCTCCCGCCTGAGCAGGGATCGCCACGACCAGACACAACATGAGGCTGGCGGCAAAAGCGAGCGAAGTCTTCATCTGACCACCTCCCGAGAGATGAATTGGCTGGGTCGCAGCAAACGTAACCCAGCCCGGCTTGATGGGCAATGGTGCATTTGACCTCGGTGCCGGAGTCGAATCTTCAATAGAATGTCGGGCCGTTTTTGACCCCACCCTGGCAGCCCATCGTGCCCACTGAACAAAGCAGGTTTTTGCGTCGACCGGATTTGCCGACGCAGAGATATGGCATTTCCTAGGAAGCGCTGCTGGGCAGCGATTATTGGCGAAAGCCTGTGTATTCGATCTCAGCGGAGCGCCGCTTGGGAAATGGTCCTCCAGCACTTCCTTGGTAAGGAAAGGTGCCCGGTTCGAATCCGGGCATGGGCTCCATTGCCTCGGTTTATGTCCTCGCGATCACTTATCTTCTGATCCTCCCGTGACGAAGGCGAGGACAGCGTTGGCGCTCATCCTGCTACTGCTGGCAGCATGCTCGTCGCCGAGTGGAGTACCGGTCGAGTCAGCCCCCCGCATTCACAACGACCTGACCGGGATGGCCTGCGCGAGCCCTTCGCTTTGCTTCGCGGTTGGCAGCACCTTTATGAACGGAAAGGACGGGTACTCCGACTACCGCACGCTGATCGAGCGATGGAACGGATCCTCCTGGTCAATAGTTGATTCACCAAACAGCGCCTCGGGCGAAAGCCACCTGTCGAAGGTGAGCTGCACCAGCTTGTCGTTGTGCTTCGCGGTGGGTTACGACGGCCCTTACGTCCCCCGTGGGCGTCCTCTCATCGTGAAATGGAACGGCTTTTCGTGGTCCGAAGTCCCGACGCCGAACGTCAGCGGGCTCCTGCGGGACTTGCAGTGCCCCAGTTCCTCGCTCTGTTTCGCCGTGGGTCAGTACGCGCCGTCTGAAGGGAACGGCAACGGCTTGATCGAGCGGTGGGACGGCACCTCCTGGACTGTAATGCCAGACCTTCACGAAGGTCTTCTCTTTGCGGTGGGCTGCGCAACGCCGAGCTTCTGTTTTGCGACCGGGATTGACTACACCTTTCAGGGTGGCCATACGGTCGCCCTGCATCTCACGGAGCTCTGGGATGGATCTTCCTGGCGGGTGGTGCCGTCTGGCACCCAACAAGGTGAGTACGAAGTCGACAGCATCAGCTGCTCCAGCCGGACCCAGTGCGCCGGCAGCGGTTCGTACAACAATCATTTTCCCTCTTTGTCGATGATGGAAGCCTGGGATGGCACGTCGTGGCGGGCTGTCGAAACTCCGCATCCGGCCGTGCAGGCGAACGAGGCCAACGTCTTTGACAGCCTTGTAAGCGTGAGCTGCGTAGACGCGTCGTTCTGTATGGCTGCCGGGCGGCACTTCTCGCAGATCCCGCATTCACAACGTTCCGAAACCCTCGTCGAGCGCTGGGGCGGCTCTACGTGGACGATCGTCCGGTCGCCGAATGGCAGTCCTAGCCCTGGATTCAACGACGCACTCCAAGCAGTTGCCTGCGTTAGCGAATCGCGATGCCTGGCCATCGGAGTCTTCGACGCGCTCGACGGCTACCTTCAGGTCCTCGCCGAGCTCTGGAACGGAACGTCGTGGTCTGTGGTGCCTTCCTCCAATCGCACCGGATGATTGGTGGCGGTTGAGGCTCCACCAGCCACCAAGAGTTAAGTGGTCTCCACGACAATGACTCGCCGGGGCTAAGATCGGATCGAATTCGCCAGGGATCGAGGACCACTTGGTAAGGAGGTGGTGCGGCTTAGGCCGTCGCGTGTGGCTCTTGTACGATTGTTGGGGCGCGACCGCCACGCGACCGAACCACCGAGGAGCCAGCCCATGGTCGTATCGGCGCGTGTCAGACAGCAGCAGGAGGAGCAGCTCGCGCTCGACCAGTTCCGCCGCGTATCGGGTCTACTGCCCGGAACGGCCTCACGCGGTGCTGATCCGCCGGACTTCATCATCCTGAACGGCGCGCGGCAGACGTCTGTCGAGACCACTGCGTTTCACACGGGCACCGAGGGGAAGGGCGGCTCGAAGGCAGCAGCCGACGAGTCGAACGCGCAGCAGCTCACCGAGCGGGCGCAGGCCATCTTCGAGGCGACCCACCCGGACGTTCACGTTGAGGTCCGGCCGTACCTGATGCGGGATCGCATCGCTCGGCGGGAGCTCGATCACTACGCTGAGCTGGTCGCGCGCGCAGTAGCCGATCAGGTGCCGCCACTCCCGGAGTACGGCCACCCGCTAACGCGAGTCGACCTGACCTGGGAGGACCTGCCCGAGGCCGTTGCATCCGTGCTGCCGCACATCACCATCGCTCGGTGGCGGCCGGAGCGCTGGAAGCCCGAGCGCAGCAGCGTGTGGCTGCTCGGCAGTGTCGGATATGCCGCCATCGATGTCGGCGAGCTGCTGTCCATCATCGGTCGCAAGGAGCAGGACCTGCCGCGCTACCGCGCCGGGTTCGATGCCTGTTGGCTGCTCGTCTACGGGCTATGGCAGGCCTCGGCTTTCTTCGACTTCGACTACCTGAAGCCGCACATGTTCACGTCGCAGTTCGACGGCGTCCTTTTCGTGGACGCGGGAACCGGCCGGAACGTGCAGATCGCATAGCCTGGTAGGGCGCCTGGCGGTCGGGGAGAGGTTATGTGCCGGATGACGGGTTGCTTACGAGTTAAGAGACTTGCCGCGAAATACCGTGGTGGCGCTAAGATCGCCTCGAATACGGTAGGCCTTACCGTCCGGTTTGGGACCAGGAGACCGCGAGTTCGAATCTCGCCCGCCCGACCATGACTTCCTTTTCGTAACTAACTGGCCATGCCGGTGTTCCACCACCGTGAAGCGCACCGGCTCCGGTCCGATCGTCAATCTCCGCGTCCTGCTCTCAGTGACAGCGGTCGCGGTCTTGGTCGCCTGCGGAGCGACCACAGGGACGACAGGCGCGTCAAGTCCCACCCCGAAACGGCTGACGTCGCGAGCGCAAAGCAGGCCGCACTTGGCCTGTTCGTGGCCGATCCGTCGACCACGAATCATTGGATTGCTTGTTCCAACGCTGACAGTTGGGCCGCGTGTCCGCTGGCCCCGACGGTCAAGGCACGCCTCGCCGATCTCACCAGTAAGGGTTACTTCGGCGACGTTGGGGGGTGCGGCGAGGAGTACATCAGCGGCACCCAGAACGGCTTCAACAACCCGCCACAAGTGCTATCCGCAATCGTGGGAGACAATGGCGCCGTCACGGTCGTCATCCAGCGATCCACCGCAAACCCTCCCAGCCCAAACTTCACGGCCGTCATGACGCTCGTAAGCGGCAAGTGGCTCGCTTCTGATCTTGCCTCCGGAACTGGAGCCAATGCGTCGATCTTCTCGGCAAAGCCGAACTGCTGACGAGGCGGAGCGTCTGGTCTAGCCTAGGTTGGAGCCATGGGGCGGAATGCGCGAAAACGGGCGGCTGAGCGGGAGAGCCATAAGCCGCACGGGATACCCGAAGAATCTCAAGAATCAAAAGAAGAACTCAAAAGGTGTCCGCGCTGCGGGTCGACCAACCTTGTCACCGGCCCCTACATGGCAGGCATCACGCAAGGCGTCGACGTCGTTTGTGGCAATTGCAACTGGCACGGCATGATCGAGCCGGGGATCTGGTAGCGGTAAGCCTTTAGCGCGAGCCCAGCACCGGAAATTCCTCTATGACCTTCCCGAGATCGTCGAGGGTCGTCTCTAGAAAGCCCTGCTCGAGCTCCAGAACGAAATAGAAGACGTTATGGCTGTCGAAGAACGGTTCGGTCTGGGCCCGGCCGTTGACGCGCATATGCCCGTGCCGATCCGATCGATGAACCGAGAACCGCAACCACGGCTCCATCGATTCGAACTCGGCCGGCGGCGATTCGCGGTCCTCGCTCAACCGATGCAGCTGGTCGCGGAAGTGCACGAATTCCTCGGCACGCAGCGCCGCGCGGTAGCTGCCGTGCCACGGCCCGCTGGCGACGTCGATCATGGCTGTGAGCCAGTTCCCGTCCCAGTAATCCGACTTGTCCGGATGCTCCCGCGCCAGTACCTCGACGGCAAGATGCTCGGTGGAAGCGCTACCGATTCGGAAGGACCGGCTCATGGCTCCGAAGAAGGCTAACCGCTCGGCAGCGCTAAGCGATTACTAAGCGCCCTACGCCCGGCCTAAACTGCAATCGCTGGTGGAAAGGGCGTGAACGCTGCCGACCTCGTATTCGGCGCCTGCCTCCTGTTTGGGGGCGGCCTGCTCCTGCTCACCCTCATCGTCGACGACATCTTCGGCGGCCTGCTAGGGGCCATCCACATCGGCTTCGACGTGGCCGGCGTATCACCGACACCGATGCTGCTCGGCTTCATCGCCATGTTTGGAATCGGCGGCCTGTTCGGCCTCCACAGCCTCAACGCTGGGCCGGGCGGCGCGACGGTCGTTGGCGTGATTTCCGGGTTGCTCGGCGCCGGCGTCGTGTTCGGTGCCTTCAAGGCCCTTCGCAGTGCGGAGTCGACGGAGACCTTCAGCCTCCAGGACATGATCGGCTCGACCGGCCGCGTTTCGGTCGGCATCCCCGCCAACAAGTTCGGTTCGATTTTGATCAGCTTCGCCGGCGCCTCCCACAACCTCACCGCCACCGCGGACGCCGAAATTCCCGCAGGGCACGACGTGAAGGTGATCGCCGTCGCCGGCACCAACCTCGTGGTGGAAGCCGTCCCCACGGCGACCAAAGAAGGAGCAAGGTCCGATGCCTAGTTTTGCGACGTCCACGCCATTCCTGACGGTGGTGGGGGTGATCATCCTCGTCCTGCTGATCGCGTTCGTCGCCAGTCGCTACAAGGTCGCGGGCGCAAACGAAGCGCTGATCATCGCCGGCTCGCGTGGCGCCAAGGTGCGCAATGAGAAAGGCCAGGCCATGGCAGTCTCGGGCGACAAGGGCGTCAAGGTCGTGGTCGGAGGTGGGACGTTCGTGCGCCCGCTGCTCGACCGCGTCGGCCATTTGAAGCTGACCGCCCGCCAGATCAACGTGCAGCTCAGCGACGCGGTGACCAGCCAGGGCATCAAGGTTCAGGTCCAGGGCGTGGCCACGTTCAAGATCGGCCGCGACGTCGAATCTCTCCGCAACGCGGCCGAGCGATTCCTCGACGCCAAGGCCGAGCAGGTCGACTCCATAGTCAAGAACGTGCTCGAGGGATCGCTGCGCTCGATCGTCGGCACGCTGACCATCGAAGAGCTCATCCGCGACCGCCAGAAGCTTCTGCAGCAGGTGCAGGACGCGGCCAAGGGCGACCTCGCCACCAGCGGCCTTCAGATCGACGCCTTCACCATCCAGAGCTTTTCCGACGAATCGAACTACATCGGTTTGCTCGGCCAGCAGAACCTGGCCACAGTCGAGCGCGACGCGCGCATGGCCCGAGCGAGCGCGGACCAGACGGCCGCCGTCCGGGAGGCTGAGGCCCAGCAGGTGAAGATCAACGCCAGCCGGGACGTCTCGCTGCGAGAGGCAGAGACGAAGACCCAGGTTGCCGCGGCCCAGGCGCGCGCCGATCAGGCCGGTCCGCTCGCCCAGGCAGAGGCGCAGCAGGAAGTCGTGCGCAGGCAGACCGAGCTTGCGCAACTGGAAGCCGACCGTAAAGAAAAGGAGCTGCTTTCGACGACTGTGAAGCCGGCCGCTGCAGAGGCGCAGGCGGTGATCGCTCGCGCCGAGGGTGCAAAGCGCGCACGCATCGCATCGGCCGAGGCCGATGCCGAGACCACGCGCCTGGAAGGTGGTGCCGAAGCGCAGATCGTCCTCACCAAAGGCGAGGCGGAGGCCAAGGCGCTCGCGATGCGGGCCGAGGCCTACAAGCAGTTCAACGAGGCGGCCATCATCCAGACCGTCCTCAGCGCGCTGCCCGACATCGTGCGCGCAGCCTCGGAGCCGATGGGCCATATCAACTCGCTGACCGTGATGAGCGCGGACGGGGCGTCGGATCTGGTCAAGAACGCAACGCGCGCGGTGATCGAATCGTCGACCGCGATCAAAGGTCTCACCGGCCTCGACGTGCCGAGCCTCATCGGTGGGGCGATGGGTCGCGGTTTCGGTGACCGCCTGCGCACTGGCGAAGGCGCCCGTGAAGGGGACGGCCGAAGCGAAGTGGGGACGGCTGCTGAGGAGATCATGCACAAGGCGACGTCGGGTCTGACCACGATGCCGGCGCGTGCGTCGGCCAGCGCAGCCGAGGTCGAGGCCAAAGCCAAGGAAGACGAAACGGCCGCGGCCGAGGCTGCCCAGCAGGCGGCAGCCAAAATCGCCAAGGTCACTGCGACCGCTGAGGCCAAGGCGACGGCGGTGAAGGCCGCTCTCGACGCCAAGGTCGCGCCGAGCGAGGGCAATGCAGCTCAGTGGGCGAAGTGGCTCGCCCAGCAGCTGAAGCAGGTTCCGCAGATTCAGCTGTTTGGCTCGGTCCCGCTTTCGCAGCTGGCTGAGCGTGGCCCGGCCCAAGCGCAGATGGTGTGGCACACGGCCGAAAACGTCATGGGCAAGGACTACGGGAAGATGACAGTGGCCGAGCTGATCTCGAAATTCGGCGCTTAGCGAAAGAAAGCGTCGTTGGGGCTATAAAGCGGGAAGCCCGCTTGCGCGAGCTTCCCAAGGCTGGGGTGGGGGCGTGGAGTCGAAATCAGAGCCGGGTTTACCGACCGCCGATATGGTAGCACAGGGTCCCGTCGTCCACAAGATATAGACAGACTGGGGATAAATGGCTGTTTTGAAGCTTCCGATACCGCTGGACATGGAGCCGATGCTTTCGGCTCCGGGCGATGGCATCCCGAAAGGCGACAGTTGGGAGTACGAGCCCAAGTGGGACGGGTTCCGCACGCTCGTCTTCCGCGACGGGGACAAGGTGGAGCTGATCAGCCGCGGTGCGCGGCCGATGACGCGGTACTTCCCCGAAGTCCTGCCGGCATTCCGCAAGCTGCGCCCGGAAAAGGTCGTCCTCGACGGCGAGCTGATCGTGGTCGGCGAGAACGGCCTCGATTTCGGCGCCCTGCAGCAGCGCATCCATCCCGCCGACTCGCGGGTGCGGATGCTCAGCGAGGCCACACCGGCGTGGTATGTGGCGTTCGACATCCTCGCGCAGGGCGACACCGATCTACGCTCGGAGCCGCTGGGCCGGCGGCGGAACACGCGTGACAGCGCCACTGCCGCCCAGTGGTTCGAGCGGTTCGAGGGCGCTGGGCTCGATGGGGTGATGGCGAAGTCCTGGACCGGCGTCTACGTCCCCGGCAAACGCTTGTGGGTGAAGGTCAAGCATCAACGCACGGCCGATTGCGTCGTCATTGGCTGGAGAAAGTCGGCCGATGGCAAGTCGCTTGGTTCGTTGCTGCTGGGCCTTTATCGCGGGAAGACGCTCAACTACGTGGGCCACACGTCGTCGTTCAGCGCCGCCGAGCGCAAGGAGCTGATCGCCAAGCTGAAACCGCTCGAGGTGGACGCGCCGCAGAGCGAATGGGATTCATACAGCTCGGGGCGAATGCCCGGGGGTATCAGCAGATGGTCGCGGGGGAAGGACAAGGACGCTGAATGGGTGACGGTGCGTCCCGAGCTCGTGTGCGAGGTCGCGTATGACAAGCTCGAGGCGGGCGAGCGCTTCCGGCACGCGACTCGCTTTTTGCGCTGGCGTCTGGACAAGCCGCCCAAGAAGTGCGGTTTCGATCAGATCGCGTCACCGGCGCAGTTCGACGTCCGGGGAATCTTCGCCGGCAAGTAGCAGGGGGCGCGCCCCCGCACCGCCGGGCCCGTAGTACTTCATGGCCGCGCGGCCGAGTCCGGTGACCGCGAGCCAGTCGAAGCCTGCGCCCGCGGCGACGCCGACCCCGATGGGGACGAGCCTGGCCGCGGCCTTGGCTGCGCCGGTGCTGGCGAATCGCATGAGGATCCGAGTCAGGATTCGGCTGCCGCCATGGGTGAGCAGCGTCGCGGGGAGGCGCCGAAATGCGGCGATGGCCAGACGCTCGCCACCAGTCACCAGCACGTCCTCGCGCAGCTTCACGGCGCCAGAGGTGAGGCCGAGGATGACGAGCGCCTCTACCAAACGCTCGTCAGATGTGGCGAGCTCGTGACCGTAGATCATCGCGATGGAGAGGACTAGCTCGATCTCCTGCTCTAGCGCGTAGAGCGCCTGGCTGGTAACGGTCCCGACCGCCAGCACGGTGCCCAGCCCAGGCGCGATTGCCGTGGCTCCGCTGAGGGCGCCGGTGGCCGCAACTCGCCTCCGGGTGGAACGGATCAGCTCTCGCGCAAGTTGGTCATTGGTGAAGTGCGGATGCCGAGCCCGCAGGTTCTGCAAGGTGCTCTCGATCGCCGGCTCGCGGCTGCGGACGGTGTGGGCGAGGGTACGGAGCACGGCCTGCAGCTGAGGCGGGAGCCGGTCGAAGTCCACCGTTCGAAGCGTACCTCGGCGTCGCAATGCCGGCGGATTTGAGAGGGGCTCGCATTTGCAGGGGGTCGGATTGAATACACAGTTGCGACTAAGTCGCGATAGCGGTTAGGCTAGCGCTCGTGGCCTCCCCCTGGACTTTGATCGGGCGGTCCTTCGATCGAGGCGAGCGCGCCCGTCTGGGCGGCTTCTATGGGCTGGTCGGCCTCCTGCACGTCGCCGGTTGGGGCTTGCTCCTCGCGTATGGCGCGCAGCATCCAAGCTTCCTGGCGCTGGGCGGCCTCGCTTACACATTCGGGCTGCGCCATGCGTTCGATGCCGATCACATCGCGGCGATCGACAACACGACGCGGAAGCTGCTCCAGCAGGAGCGCAAACCTGTGGGCGTCGGCTTCTTCTTCTCGCTCGGCCACTCGACGGTGGTGCTGCTGATCGCGGTCGCGCTTGGCCTCGCGGTGAAGTCGATTGTGCAAGGAGTGGTCGGAGGCAATGGGGCCTTGCGAAGCGTGGGCGGCGTCGTCGGCACCACGATCTCAGGAAGCTTCCTCGTGTTGATCGGGATCATGAACCTGCTGATCCTCATCGACATCGTTCGCGTCTATCGCAAGATGCAGCGCGGCGAGTATGACCGGCAGGGTCTCGAAACGGAGCTCGTCGCGGGCGGGTTCATGACCAGGGTGTTCGGCCGCATGTTCAGGTTGGTCGAGCAGAGCTGGCACATGTATCCGATCGGCTTCCTATTCGGGCTTGGTTTCGATACCGCTTCTGAGGTCGCACTGCTGGCCATCTCGGCCGGCGCGGCGGCGCAGGGGCTCCCATTCACGGCGGTGATCTCGCTGCCGTTGATATTCGCGGCCGGCATGTCGCTGATGGACACGACCGACGGGGCCTTCATGTCGAAGGCCTACTCGTGGGCCTTTGCGAGCCCGGTTCGCAAAGTGTTCTACAACCTGACCGTGACGTCGCTGTCTGTATTCGTCGCGCTATTCGTTGGCGTCGTCGAGCTGGCGCAGATCCTCATCCAGGTTCTGGGCCTGCACGGCGGCGTGTACGGAGCGATCGCGAACTTCGATTTCATTGGCAAGGCCGGCTATGTGATCGTCGGCGCGTTTGTGATCGCGTGGGTGGGAGCTTTCGCGATCTACAAAGTGCGGCGTATCGACGAACGGTGGGCAGCGCTCATCGACGACGTCGCCTAGCTCAGCCCATACACGCGCTTGGCAGTGCCACCGAACACCTCGGCGTTTTCGCCAACCAGCGCTTTCAACGTGGTCACGGTGCGCGCGTAGTCGGAAGCCAGTAGCGACACCGGCCAGTCCGACCCGAACATGCATCGCTCCGGACCGAACCAATCGAGGACCCGGACGACGTAAGGCAGCAATTCCTGAGGGGTCCACGTGTTCCAGTCCGCCTCGGTCATCATCCCGGACAATTTGCAGGCGACGTTGTCATGGTCTGCCAGCGGCATCATGGCTTGCTCCCATTCCAGGTCTCTTGGCCCCCCCGCGATCCTTGGCTTGGCGATATGGTCGAGCACGAAGCGCATGTCGGGAAAGTCGCTCACAAGCTCGGCGGCGGCCGGGAGTTCCCGCGTCCTGACAAGGAGATCGTAGACCAGACCCGCGTGGCCGACTGCGCGGATCCCGCGCCGCACGTCGGGGCGCAGAAGCCACCGCGGATCAAGCTCGTCGTGGACCTGGTGGCGGACGCCCACCAGCATGCTTCCGCCCGGACCGACGCGCAGCTCGGCCAGCGTGTCCGCGACCGCGGGGTCGGTGAGGCCCACCCAGCCAACCACGCCACCGATGAAGTCGGTGCCTGCCGCCGTGTTCAGAAACTCGTGCGTCTCATCCAGGCTGGAGATCGTCTGCACCAACACCGTGCGGTCGATTCCCGCGGCGGCGAGCAAGGGCGCCAGGTTGGCCGGACCGAAGGGGCGGCGAATCGCGGTGAGCTCGTCGCCCATCCACGGGTATTCGTGGCGGGAGGGGTCCCAGAAGTGGTGGTGGGCGTCGACTACCACTTAGGGCGTGGGTGCGTCGGGCGGTAGCAAACCCTCGGTCTTGAGGTCGGCCCACAACGCGGACGGGATGTCGAACTCGAACATGTCGATGCTCTCGTCGAGCTGAGCAGTCGAGCGGCAGCCGACGATAACGCAATTGATCGCGGGGTGTCCCATCGGAAACTGCACCGCCGCCGCTTTCAACGGCACGTTGTGTCGGGTGCAAACATCGCGAATTCGACGGGCTCGCTCGATGAGCTCGGCGGGGGCGGTCTGATAGTTGTAGTGCGCACCTGGTTTGGGATCGGCGAGGATGCCGCTGTTGTAAACGCCGCCGGCGAGGATCGCGATCCCACGCTTCAGGCACTCGGGCAGCAGCTCTTTGAGGGCGATCTGGTCCAGCAGCGTGTAGCGGCCGGCGAGCAGGAAGCAATCGAAATCGCCTTCGCGCGCAAAGCGTGTGAGCATCTCGGCCTGGTTCATTCCCGCGCTGACGGCTGCGATCACACCATCGGCGCGGAGGCGATCGAGCGCGCGGTAAGCACCATTGATCGCGTCGTCGTAATAGTCGTCGGGGTCATGGATGTGCAGGATGTCGACGCGTTCGAGACCAAGGCGCTCGAGGCTTTCTTCGAGTGAGCGCATGACGCCGTCGTAGCTGAAGTCGAACTTGGGGTTGACGGGCGGCGTGCCGAGCCAGGACTGACCCGGCTCGGGTGGGACGTCGGAACGGAGCAGGCGACCGACTTTCGTCGCAAGCGTGAAGTCGTCGCGAGGCTTTTGCCTGAGCACTTTGCCGAGCCGAATCTCGGCCAGCCCGTGACCGTACAGCGGCGCAGTGTCGAAGAAGCGAATGCCTGCATCCCACGCTCGCTCGATGACGGCGATGCCTTGGGCTTCGTCGACCGCCTCGAAGAGCCCGGCCAGCGGCGCGGTGCCGAGTCCAAATCGAGTGACCGTGAGGGCGGTGCGGCCCAGGGGCACGCGCTCGCGCGGATTCAATTGCGCACGACTAGAACTCGAAAATGAGCGGCATGCGATCGCTGCCCTTGCCGCTGAAGTCATGGGCGACCGTCGTCATCGGCGCCATCTCGGCTTCCCAGCGCTGGTTCACTTGGCTGGCTGCCAGCTCGGCCATCGCGCGGTCGTAGTCGTCGCATTCGATGTAGTGGAACAGGTCGAGCCCATCGCGAAAGATCACGTACTTGGTAATGCCGACGCGACGCATGCCGTCGAGGACCTCAGGCCAAACGGCCCGGTGATATTCCTCGTAGCGCTCTTCGGCGCCGGGCTTGAGGTGGGTGTGGAGGCCGATCTTCATGGTCTTAACAAGCAGGGTTGTAGGCCCAATTTCGGATTCGTACCCTCAGCTGCACGGTGCGTCGGTGGGGGAGGGCCGGCACCGGGAGTGGGAGGGCCCCGCCAGGGGTGGGGAGATTTTCATCGGGCCGACTCGGCCGGCACCTCCCGCGGCACCGACCCCGCCGCGCTCAGCTGCGATCGCAGCCATCGCTCGCCACTCGCGATATGCGCCATCGCGGCGGCTCGCGCCATCTCCGGGTCACCACTAGCGACCGCTTCGTAAATGCGCCGATGCTCATCCCTCGTCACATCGAGTGCGTTGTCCACCTCCCGGCCGCGCCATATGCGCGCGCGCATCGTGCGCGACGACAGGCTGGCCAGCAACGACGTCAGGAAAGTGTTCCCAGTCGCCCGTGCGATGATGGCGTGGAAATCAACGTCCGCCTGTACGAGCTCTTCGACCGTCTTCGCCTCGATCATTTGCTCGAGCTTGGTCCCCAGAGCCTGCCTCCCCGCGGCATCGATTCGAGCCGCTGCCAGCGCCGCAGCCGCCCCTTCGAGCAGCCGCCGCACCTCGAACAGCTCGAGCGCCGATTCGCCGACCAGCAGGTGGCTGACGAAGCTCGTGCTTTCGAGTAGCAGCGCCGGCTCGAGACTGGTGACGTAGGTTCCATCGCCCTGCCGTACCTCCAGCACTCGAAGCTGCGACAGCGCGCGCACCGCCTCGCGCAGGGAGTTGCGCGACAGCCCCAGCTGAGCCGCGAGCTCGCTCTCTTTCGGCAGCCGGTCGCCCGGTCCCCAGCTGCCCGAGATGATCAGACCCTGGATCTTGTCGATGGCCTCGTCGGTAACGCTCGGGTTGCGCCGGCCGCGGCGCGCGGGCTCAGATGCGGTCATTGGCAGTGGATTGTCGGGCATACGGAAGACTCTGCCAAGAGGTCGGACGTTATTGCCATCGACAAGCGACGATCGGTGCCGCTTCGCTTCGTCTGGTTGACAAACATCGGAGCTTTAGCATATAACTCGGAACCCAGGTGGGCACAAGGATCCTGCGGGCCGTCGCGCGCGACATCCGCTTCCCGACCTCGCGAACCCTCGACGGGTCGGATGCGATGAACATCGATCCCGACTACTCGGCCGCCTACGTCGTCCTCGAGACCGACAACCCGGACGGCGTGGCCGGCCATGGCCTCACATTCACCATCGGCCGCGGGACGGAGCTCTGCGTGGCCGCTGTGCATCTTCTCGCCCATCACGTCGTCGGGCGAACGATCGAAGACATCGCCTCAGACATGGCGGCGTTCTGGCGGGGGCTCGTCGCCGACAGCCAGCTTCGCTGGCTCGGTCCAGAAAAGGGCGTTGTGCACCTGGCCACGGCTGCTCTGGTCAACGCCGTATGGGACCTGTACGCCAAGACCGAAGGCAAACCGCTCTGGAAGCTGCTCGTCGACATGTCGCCGGAGCAGCTCGTCGCGTGCATCGACTTTCGTTACATCGACGATGCGCTCGCTCCGGGCGAAGCGCTCGATATCTTGCGGCGGCAAGTGTCGACAAGGGCGAGTCGCGAGGCGGAGATGTTGAACGACGGTTTTCCCGCATACACGACATCGGCCGGCTGGCTTGGTTATTCCGACGAAAAGATCAACGCGCTTGCACGCGCCGCGATGGCGGCCGGCTTCAGTCACCTGAAGCTCAAGGTCGGCGCCGATCCGGCATCGGATCTGCGACGTGCGCGAGCCCTGCGGAAAGCGATCGGTCCCGAAGGCCACTTGATGCTCGACGCAAACCAGGTGTGGAGCATTGGACAGGCCATCAGTGCGATGCGGCCGCTTGCGGAGGTGAATCCGTGGTGGATCGAAGAGCCGACGAGCCCTGATGACGTGCTCGGGCACAAGCGCATACGAGAGGCAATCAAGCCCATCAGAGTTGCCACCGGCGAGCACGTACAGAACCGAGTCATCTTCAAGCAGCTCATGCAGGCGGGCGCCATCGATTTCTGCCAGATCGACAGCTGCCGGCTGGGCGGAGTCAACGAGGTTCTGGCTGTGCTCATCCTCGCCGCCAAGTTCGGTGTCCCCGTCTGCCCGCACGCCGGCGGCGTCGGCCTGTGCGAGTACGTGCAGCACCTCGCGATCTTCGACTACGTCGCTGTGAGCGGATCCCTCGAGAACCGGGTATGTGAGTACGTGGACCACCTCCATGAGCACTTCATCGACCCCGTCCATGTTGTCGGCGGGCGGTACCAGGCGCCCACTCGGCCCGGCTACAGCGCCGAGATGAGGACCGACTCGCTGGCCATCTATGGGTTCCCCGACGGGGCTGCTTGGCGAGCCATTGCCAAATGATCGGACATCCGATGGCTGGCTAGCTCAATTTGGTACTTGACACCTGACGAGGCGCGAACTATGGTGCGTAAAACCGTCAAACATCGGATTACTTGGGCAATATCGCCCCAAATCGGCAAGGAGGAGCAGGAATTTGAGAGCGCACGGTAGGCGGATTCAAGCTGGGGTAGGAGCGGTCGCGGCGATAGCGGTCCTCGCTGCCTGCGGGAGCAGTCCCAACAACACGACCACCAGCGGTCCTGCGAAGATCGGCGTCGTCTTGACGTACAACCTGCCGGGCTTCTGGGGCAACTACCTCAAGTACGAGAGCCAATACGAGTCACAGCTCGGCGTCACCCTCGTCGGCCCCAAGGTGGCCAATGTCGAGGCTAACGGCAACGAGGCCGCGCAGCAGATCATCGACGTCAAGTCGCTGATCGCCCAGGGCGTCCAGGCCCTGATCATCAACCCGGCGGACAGTGCAGCCATTGGGCCGGCTCTGGATTACGCGAAGAGCAAGAACATTCCAGTCGTGACAGTCGACGTCGCCCCGTCGCAGGGCAGCGTCTATATGATCGTCCGTGCTGACAACACGGCGTACGGCACCAAGTCGTGCGACTACATCGCTTCGCACGCGAGCGGCCCGGGCACAATCGCCATGGTCGAGGGCGACCTGACGTCGCTCAATGCCCGAGACCGCGCAACCGGTTGCACGAACGTGATCTCGTCGAAGTACCCCAACTTCAAGGTCAAGGCATACGAGACCAAGGACTGGGGCACTGACCCGGCGGTCCAGAACGCCACGACGGCCCTGACCGCAGTCTCTGACCTGCGCGGAATCTACGTTCACTGGAGCGTGCCAGAGGACGGGATCATCGCCCAGGAAAAGCAGAAGAACAAATACTCAGACGTCGGCGCGGCAAACCACGTCATCCTGGTCGGCAACGATGGATCTCCGCACGAGTGCGATCTGATCCGCAGCAAGAACCTCGACGCGACGATCGACCAGCCCGCTGACAAGTACGCCTACTACGCCATCTACTACGCGCAGCAGGCGGCCAAGGGCACCAAGTACAGCGACGGTCAGACCACCGACCACAACAGCAAGATCGTCACGGTGGCCGGAAACCTCGAAGACGCGTTGGCCGCGCCGCTGGTGACGCTAGCCGGTGACAACGGTTCGACGCAGGTGAACAGCACCGACCTGTGGTGCAACAACAAGTAGTTCGTAGGTAGAAAATCCTCTTCTGATGCAGCGCAACTCGTCGACGGGGCCGGTTGAGAGTCCGGCCCCGGTCGGCGAGGCCGAGAACGTTTCCAAGTCGTTCGGCGAGACCAAGGCGCTCATCGATGTTTCGCTGAATGTCCTCTCCGGTGAATGCCACGGTCTCGTGGGCCGCAACGGTGCCGGCAAATCAACGCTGGTCTCGATTCTCACCGGGCTCAGCCGCCAAGATCGTGGCTCGATCCGCCTCGCCGGCCAGCCGGCGCCTAATCTCGCCGACCGCGGAGCATGGCTGGCGAGGGTGGCCTGCGTTTACCAGCGATCGATGGTGGTTCCGCCACTCACGGTGGCCGAGAACGTCTTCCTGAACCGCCCGACCTCCGACCGCGAAACCGCTCTTGTGAACTGGCGCCGCATGCGCCGGGATGCTCACGAACTGATGCTCGAATGGGGCTTTGATGTCGACGTCGATCAGCAGGCCGGCCGCCTGACGGTAGAACAGCGCCAGGTTGTGGAGATAGCACGCGCGCTCTCCATCGGCGCGCGCTTCCTGATCCTTGACGAGCCGACCGCAGCGCTCGAGAAGGCTGCTGTGGAGCGGCTCTTCGAGCGGGTGCGGCGCCTACGAGAGCGCGGGGTGGGAATCCTCTACATCTCGCATCATCTCGAAGAGATCTACGAGATCTGCGATCGGGTCAGCGTGCTGCGCGATGGGGCGCTCGTCGCTGAGGGTGATGTCGAGGACATCAGCCAGGCACGCCTGGTGGCTGCGATGGTCGGCAGCGCACCTCCAAGGCGGGTGACGGAAATCGCAGCCGTGAAAAAGACGCAAGGCGCGCTCGGGGCACAGCAGCTCGACGTCTCCGGACTGACGGTCCACTCGCTCGCAGGATCCGTATATGAAGTGAGCCTCGCGGTGCGCGCCGGCGAGTGTGTCGGCCTGGTTGGACTCGACGGGTCCGGTAGCGCCACGGTCGCGGACGCCGTGGTCGGACTGATGAAGCCTCACGCAGGCACGATCGCAATTCACGGCACTCCCGTACGCCTCGGCAAGGTCGACGTGGTGCTCGAGCGCGGCGTCGGTTACGTGCCGCAGGACCGCCACGCACGTGGCTTCGCGCCTCAGTTGGGGGTCGCCGAAAACCTCACGCTGTCGATACTGGAGAAGCTGTCTCGAACTTTTGGGATAGTTTCATCAAAGGAGCGCGACGCCATCGCCGAGCGACAGGTGGCAGGCCTGCAGATCGTGGCCCAGAGCCTCGAGCAACCGGTGTCGAGCTTGAGCGGGGGCAACCAGCAGAAGGTCGTCGTTGGGAGGGCGTTCGCGGTCGAGCCGTCCGTGCTCGTGGTCGTCAATCCGACCGTTGGCGTGGACGTCGCCTCCAAGGAGGCCCTACTCGACGCACTTGGGCGTGCACGCGATCAGGGCGTGGCGGTGCTCCTCGTCTCTGACGACTTCGAAGACCTCCGAGTCTGCACGAGACTGATCGTGATGGTGCGCGGCCGGATCGCCCACCAATTCGACCAGCCGCCCTGGGATCGGCAGCGTCTTATCTCAGCTGTCGAAGGTCTTGAGGTCGCGGTCTAAATGAGCAAGGCGGTGGCTGAGACCCCGGCAGATCAGGTCCAGCCGAAGGCCACTCGACCCGTGTCCCGGAGGGACATGCGCCTGGTCGTGCTCAACTGGTTCCGCGAGCTCACGCTCGTGCCGGTGATCGTGGTGCTGATGATCGCCGGCACGATTATCAACCCGATCTTCTTCACGTCATCCAACCTGATCAACATCGCCCAGGGCGGGGCCGCACTAGGGATGGTGGTGGTGGCCGAATCGCTCATCCTGCTCACGGGCAAGTTCGACATCTCATTGCAGGGTACTTATGGCCTCGCCCCCCTGCTCGGCGCGTGGCTGATCGCTCCTAGAGCAAGTGAAGGCCTCGGACTGGAGCTCAACCCGTGGCTGGGCGTCTTGATCGTGCTCGGCGTCGGCCTCGTGGTCGGCACCTTTAACGGTTTTCTGGTGATCAAGGCCAACTTCAACGCCTTCATCTTCACGCTCGCCATGAGCATCCTCTTGACCGGGCTGCAGCTCGGCTGGCTGGGTGGAAAGACGGTTTATCACCTGCCGGAGGTTTTCATCTACCTCGGCGCGGAGTCTTGGTTCGGCGTCCCAGTCGCGGTGTGGGTCACGCTCGCCACCTTCTTTGTGGCGGCCTGGTTCCTCCGCTATCACCGGGTCGGAAGGGCGATGTACGCCATTGGCGGCAACCTCGAGGCAGCACGAGCTGCAGGCATCAGGGTCGACCAGATCAGGATTGGCGTCTTCATGGTCGCGAGCGTTCTGGCGGCCGTCGGTGGACTGATGCAGGCCGGGTACGTGACAGTGGTCACCGCCGGCCAGGGGTCGAACTTGATCTTCGAAGTCTTCGCAGCCGCGGTCATCGGCGGGATCTCGCTCGAGGGAGGACGCGGCCGCATGATCGGGGCGCTGACCGGGGTCATCCTCCTCAGCCTGGTCACCAACATCCTGACCATCTCGAACATCAGCTCAACCTGGATCGACGCCGTCGACGGGGCGATCATCCTGATCGCGCTCGGTCTGGCTCGACTGATCGGTACCGAACGCGTTTGAGCGGCCCGAGGCTCAGAGGGAAGGTTTGTCTCATCACTGGCGCCGGCTCCGGCATCGGCCAGGCGACCGCCCGATTGTTCGCGCGCGAAGGTGCGCAGGTCGTGGTCGCGGACGTTGACGATCGCGGCGCGCGGTCGACAGTCGCCAGCATTCGCAAGAGTGGCGGCGAGGCGGTCGCCGAACACGCTGACGTCACCGACGAGCAGGACACGATCGCGCTGGCGGCCAAAGTGTCCAAACGGTTCAAGCGGATTGACGTGCTCTTCAACAACGCGGGAATAAGCGGAGTGGGCGACGTGCTCGAGACCGAGCCCGCCCTGTTCGACCGCGTCATGCGGGTGAATGTTCGCGGCGTGTATCTGACCAGCCGCGCGGTCGTGCCTTACATGATCAAACAGCGGTCGGGTTCGATCATAAACATGTCGTCCTGCATCGCGGAAATCGGCCTGGCCCGGCGCGTCTCCTACGCGGCTTCGAAAGGCGCTGTCCTCTCGATGACCAAGTCCATGCAGGTCGACCTCGCCCAGTACGGGATTCGCGTCAACGCACTGCTGCCGGGAACCATCCTCACACCCTTTGTGGAGCGCTATCTCAAGGAGTCTTACAAGGATCCTGAGGAGGGGTTCGCCTCGATCCGCAAGCGCCAGCTGACGAGTGATCTGGGGCGGCCGGAAGACGTCGCTTCAGCGGCCCTTTACCTGGCTTCCGACGAGTCGAAGTTCGTCATGGCTTCAGGCCTCATCGTCGATGGGGGCGTCACGGGAGCCAAGTAGCCCTCAGGCCGTCTACTTGGACTCGGGGCCGGCCTCCAGGCCTTCCTTCAGCAGTCCTTCCATGTCCAGCCTCTTGCCGACGAAGCTGAGGTGGCCGTCTTTATCCCTCGGCCATTCGGCTTCAGGCCGGTCCCATGCCAGCTCCAGGCCGTTGCCATCGGGGTCGCGCAGGTACAGCGCCTCGTGCGTGCCGTGGTCGTTGACGCCGTCAAGGGGCCAGCCGGCTTCCGCCAGGCGGCGTAGGGCATCGCCGAGCGCCGCTCGGGTCGGATAGACGATCGCGACGTGATACAGACCTGTCGTTCCAGGAGGCGGGGGAGAGCCGCCTTTTGACTCCCATGTGTTGAAGCCGAGGTGGTGGTGATAGCCGCCCGCGGACAGGAAGAGGGCGTCTGGCATCCGGAAGATCACGTCGAAACCAAGGATGCCGACGTAGAAGTTATCAACGCGCTCGATGTCCGCAGTCTTGAGGTGGACATGACCGATCCTCGTCCCGGCGGCGACGGGTTTCGGAGCGCGCTCGCGCGGGGTTGTCGCCAGTTGTTCGGTTTGACTGGGTGATTTGGTGCTCATTTCCCTCTCTCTATTATTCCCAAGGACGAGAACAGCCTGTGATGGTCACTTTATTCGACTACTCGAGATGAGCATCGATTGGACGCCGGCAAAAGTCCCGCCGCGCGAAACGCTTACGGGTACGACCGTGCGACTCGAGCCGATCGATCCCGAACGGCACGCGCGACCACTGTTCAAGGCGTCTCACGTCGATGCCGCGCCTGAGCCTGTATTCCGATATCTCCCGTACGGACCCTTCGCAGGTTTCGACGACTTCAAGTCCTGGCTCGATGAACGCGCTGCCTCGACGGATCCCTACTTCGTCAGCGTCGTGGATGTAGAGACCGGTTTGCCTCAGGGGATGGCCAGCTTCATGCGCATCGCTCAGGAGCACGGCGTGATCGAGATCGGACACATATGGTTTGCACCTGCGATGCAGCGCACGCGCCAGTCGACTGAGGCGATCTATCTCATGGCGCGCCACTCCTTCGACGACCTCGGCTACCGACGGCTCGAATGGAAGTGCGATGCGCTCAATGAGCCCTCTCGCCGCGCAGCGGAACGATTCGGGTTCACGTTCGAAGGCGTCTTCCGCCAGCACCTGGTCGTCAAAGGACGCAACCGCGATACCGCGTGGTTCTCGATTCTCGACGGCGAATGGCCCGTTATCTGCTCAGCTTTCGAAGCCTGGCTGGCGCCAGGGAACTTCGACACCCATGGCCGCCAGCGTCAATCACTGTCGGCCATGCGCGACGCCATCGCACGCGATTCCGCTATCTGACGATCAGCTGCAGCCGGTCGTCGCTCCGCAGTTCAGGCACTTGTAGCAGGAGCCCGATCGAACCGTTATCGCTCCGCAGTCCGGGCACGCCGGCGCGTCCGTGTTGATGAAGGCGATCTTCTGGATCCCGTTCGCGGGCGTAGCGATCACCTTCAGCTCGGTCGATGGTGCGACTGACGATGACGCGGCCGGAGCCGGTGCGTCGCGGCGAACGACGCCCGCCTCGTCCTGGTCTTCGACCGGCAGGAAGTGGCTGGCCATCCAGCGGAAGATGTAATCCACGATCGACTTCGCGATCGGGATCTCTTTGTTCTTCGTGAACCCGGACGGCTCAAACCGCATGTGGCTGAACTTGTCGACCATGAACTTCAGCGGCACGCCGAACTGCAGCGCGTACGAGGTCTGGGTCGCGAACGCGTCCATGAGGCCCGAGATCGTCGAGCCTTCCTTGGCCATGGTCACGAACAGCTCGCCCGGCTGGCCATCTTCGAACATGCCGACCGTCAGGTAGCCCTCGTGGCCCTGGATGTCGAACTTGTGCGTGACGGCCTTGCGCTCGTCGGGGAGCTTGCGCCGCATCGCGCGGTACTCGATCTGGTCCGGTGCCGCCTTCTTCTCCTTCGCGAGCGAGGTCGACAGCGGCTGTGAGCGCTTGCAGCCATCGCGATAGATGGCGATGCACTTGAGGCCGAGCTTCCAGGACTCGAGGTAGGTCTGCTGGATGTCCTCGACGGTGGCCTCGGTGGGGAGGTTCACGGTCTTCGACATCGAGCCGGAGATGAACGGCTGAACGCCGGCCATCATCCGCACGTGCCCCATCGGTGCGATCGAGCGCATGCCCTTGACTGGCTTGAATGCGCAGTCGAACACCTTGAGGTGCTCCTCCTGGAGCAGCGGCGCGCCCTCGATGGTGTCGTTCTCGTCGATGTACTCGACGATGTCCTTGACCTCTTTGCTGTCGTAACCGAGCTTGCGGAGAGCCGCGGGCACGGTGTTGTTGACGATCTTGAGCAGGCCGCCGCCGACAAGCTTCTTGTACTTGACAAGCGCCAGGTCGGGCTCGATTCCAGTGGTGTCGCAGTCCATCATCAGCCCGATCGTGCCGGTGGGTGCGAGCACAGTCGCCTGGGCGTTGCGGTAGCCATGCATGCGTCCGAGCTTGACAGCGTCGTCCCACGTTTCGCGTGCGGCATCGACCACGTCCGCCGATTCCGGCGACGTGCTCAGCTGGTGCGCAGCCTGGCGGTGCTTCTCCATCACCCGCAGCATCGGCTCGCGATTCTTGCCGAACTCGCTGAACGGGCCTTTGACCTGAGCCATCCGCGCCGACTGCGCGAATGCCCGGCCGGTCATGATCGCGGTGATGGCGCCGGCGAAGCGCCGGCCTTCATCGGAGTCGTACGCGAGGCCCCTCGACATGAGCAGCGCGCCAAGGTTGGCGTAGCCGAGTCCCAGCGGGCGAAGCGCCTCCGAGTTCTTGCCGATCGCGGGAGTTGGGTAAGAGGCGTTGGAGACGATGATCTCCTGGCCCGTAAAGCAGATGTCGACCGCGCGGCGGAACCGCTCGACGTCGAACTTCCCATCCTCGTACTGGAACTTCATCAGGTTCAGCGACAGCAGGTTGCAGGCGGTGTCGTCGAGGAACACGAACTCAGAACATGGGTTGGTGGCATTGATTCGCCCTGTGTTGGGAACCACGTTCCAGTCCTGGATGATGGAGTCGAACTGCAGTCCGGGGTCTCCGCATACCCACGCCGCCTCGGCGATGTCCTTCCAGACTTCTCTCGCCTTGTAGGTGTCGATGACCCGGCCGTCGACGACAGCCTTGGTAGTCCAGGGCTTGTCCTCCACGACCGCCTGCATGAACTCGTCGGTGACGCGGACCGAGTGGTTGGCGTTCTGGAACTGCACCGAGTCGTACGCGCCGCCGGGGACGTTGAAGCCCACGTTGTACCCAGCCTCGATCAGCGCCCACGCCTTCTTCTCTTCATCGGCTTTGGAGTGGATGAAGTCGAGGATGTCGGGGTGGTCGGCGTTGAGGATGACCATCTTTGCCGCCCGGCGGGTCGTGCCGCCGGACTTGATGGAGCCCGCGAACGAGTCGTAGCCCTTCATAAAGGAGACAGGGCCCGAGGCTGTGCCGCCGCCAGAGAGCTGCTCCTTCGACGATCGCAGCACGGACAGGTTGGTTCCGGTGCCGCTGCCGAACTTGAACAGCATGCCTTCGGTCTTGACCAGCTCGAGGATCGACTCCATCGAGTCCTGGACGGAGTTGATGAAGCACGCCGAACCCTGCTGGGCGCGGTTGGGGACGCCCAGGTTGAACCAGACCGGGCTATTGAAGGAGGCGTGCTGGGTGACCAGGAGATAGCGCAGCTCTTGCGCCCAGTTCTCGGCATCCTCGTCGGTGGCGAAGTAGGACCCCTCGAGACCCCACCTCTTCAGCGTCTCGACCACACGGTCGATGAGCTGGCGAACGCTGGTCTCGCGCTCCGGGGTGCCGGCGCCGCCGCGGAAGTACTTCTGGGCGACGACGTTGATGGCCAGCTGCGACCACGAGCGGGGGACCTCGACGTCCTTCTGCTCGAAGATCATCTGTCCTTTCTCGCCGGTGATCGCCGCGGTGCGCCGCTCCCACTCGATCAGGTCGTACGCGTGGCTTTCCTCGGGCGTGAAGTAGCGCCGAAACCGAAGCCCTGGCTTGGCGGTTCCGTTTTTGTGGTTCCCGTTCTTGCGGGTTACACCGGTGGCGAGGTCAGCTGCGTCTTTGGCCATTTTTCGAGAACGCCTCCTCTTCAATCATCCCCTGTAGAGGGTGGTTTAAAGCGCTTTTGTGGTGCGACGTAGGGTGGGTTTGAACTTATTCGTTTGGGGATGGAAGAGGCCCCGGAGCATGCCCGCCACTTATGCCCCAGGGCCTCGATCTAACGCCCGTTAATATACGAAGTCGTTTTGGGCTTGTCAAGACCAAAACACAAGATATTCGGTGTCAATAGGTCGGTAGGCACCACATATGGGTGGATTACCTGTGGATATCCCTGGTGATGAGTTGGGCACAGCGTGGGTATCACCTGTGGGAAACCAGGCAAAACTTGCCTACTGAACTGAGTCGACAAGAGCCAGGCTGAGAGGCTCGGCGGAGGCCTCGTTCGAGCCCGTTTCGGTCGTCTGGACGCTCTGTGCCGCCGAACGGATCTTCGCCGACACCTGCTTGCCTTCGGTGTACGTGTTCTGAAGCATCGTCAGAGCCCTCTGCAGCTTGTTGTCGAGGATCGCCTCGAGGGTATCGAGGTGCCGCTCCACGTCGATCAGGGCCGACTGGAGCTTCTCCATGTCCACAGTGCGAGCGAACTGGAGGTGGAGCTGATAGAGGGTGAGCAGGTAGGGGAGCGCCATTGCGTAGCCGATGACCATCACGTGCCGGCGGTGCGCGCCGACGATGGCACCGCGGCACACGTCGTAGGCGGCGTCGGGGATGACCGCCAGCGCGAAGGTGGAGGTCGCCGCCGGGTCGATGTACTGGCTGACCTCGCGAACACGTCGCTCGACCTCACGCTCGACCTGTGCGTTCAGCTGCGCCCGACGCTGGGCGTCGAGCCCAGGCTCGGCGAGCTGTTCGAGGGCGCCGCTGGAGACCCATTTGGAGTCGATGGGCAGCAGCTTGCCGCCGGGCAGCTGAAGGGCCAGCTCCACGACCTTGCCTCCGACCCAGACGTTGCGCTGGAGCATCTCAGGCGGAAGGTGCTTCAAGACCTCCTCGAGGATGTGCTCGCCCGCGGCGCCGCGCGTCGAGCTGCCGGCGATAACGCTCTCCAGCCGCTTGAGGCTGGAGCGGGCTTCGTCCTCGATCGACTGCCGGGCGACCAGCGCGGAACCGAGCCTTTCGACCACGGACTGCGTCTGCGCGAGCCGCTCGCGAATCTCCGCCGACTGGGACTCCTGCGTTAGCCCTCCGGTCTCCATGCGCTGGCGCAGGTCCGCCACTGCCGTGGCCTGGCCGTCGGCACGCCGGCTGAGGTTCCAGGCCAGGAGCGCCACAGCCGTGACTCCGGCCAACACACATACCAGGAGCAGCGCGAACAACAGTTCGAATAGCGACATGTGGGGCATTGTAGCCCTGGAAGTGGGTATAGACAAGGGTGTTAAGAGCATGAGGAGGAACCTACGGTTCCCCCTCATCGCGGCGTCGGCAGAGCCGACCCGGCCTTCGGCCGGGCGAGCGCCGCTGCTCTCCTTCCAAGAAGGAAAACGACTAGGTTTAAGGTGAGAAAAATGGCGACTCCAGATCCGGCAGCAGACCCCGAGCAGGTCCCCGACCGCATCCCTCTCGAAGAGGTTTACATGCGGATGGCTGAGGAGCTGTCAAAACGGTCGACCTGCGCGCGCCTGCAGGTGGGCAGCGTTATCACCACCGGCGACCTGACCCAGGTGCTGGGTATTGGCTACAACGGCAACGCCAAGGGTTTGCCCAACAGCTGTGATTCTTCGCAGCCTGGAAATTGTGGCTGCGTGCACTCGGAGGCCAACGCCTTGATCAAGGCCGGCGCCCAGCTGCCCGGCAAGGTGATGTTCGTCAGCGCCTCGCCTTGCGTGATGTGCGCCAAGATGATCATCAACACCAACGTCACTCGCGTGTATTACAGAAGCGCGTACCGCGACCCGGCGGGCTTGAACGTGCTGCGCCAGGGTGGCGTCGAGGTCATTCACTACGACAGGTGGCGCGACCTCTGGCGCTGACGCGCCAACCCCTTCTCAACCGAATGTCGAGAATCGGACACGTGCTCCGACCCAGGCTGTAAAAGGCACCCATCGCAGGTGCCGAAAGCAAAGGGGGCGGACATGATGGAACTTCTCGATGGCAAGACGGCAATCGTCTACGGCGCAGGCGGAGGGATAGGTGGAGGCGTCGCTCGAACCTTTGCACGCGAGGGGGCGACCGTGTTTCTGGTCGGCCGCACGCGCGCCAAGCTCGACGCGGTTGCGAAGGACATCAAGTCCGCCGGCGGTTCGGCTGAGGTGGCCGAGCTCGACGCCCTGGACGAGCGCGCCGTAGAAGGTCACATCAAGGACGCGGTCGCGAAAACGGGCCACATCGACATCTCGTTCAACCTCATCACACGCGGAGACGCACAGGGCACTCCTCTCGTCGACATGGAGACGGACGACCTCCTGCGCGCCGTGGTCAACGGGCTGCGCACCAACTTCATCACCGCCCGCGCCGCAGCGCGGCGCATGATCGAGCAGCGGTCCGGCGTCATCCTCCACCTGAACAGCGCGTCGGGCGAGGGGTCGGCGCCTGGCATGGGCAGCACTGGACCCGCCGATGCGGCGACTGAGGCGCTGATGCGCTACCTGGCCGCTGAGCTGGGACCGCACGGCATCCGCGTGTGCGGCATCTGGACGGCGGGTGTCGCCGACGTCCTGACCCGGGAAAAGCTCGGAGCGGTCAATGAGAACGTGCCCGATCTAGAGCGCGTGAAGGAGATGCTGGCCGGGATGACGGCATTGCGCCGCAACGTCACGCTGGCGAACGTCGCCGAGGCGGCGGCGTTCTTGGCGTCCGACCGGGCGGCAGGCATCACCGGCTCGATGACGAACGTGACGGCGGGCCTCGTGATCAGGTGACGACGCTGGGTTAGTGCACGATCTCCCAACCTGACTTCGTCTGGACCATGCGCGGCTCCACTATCGGGACTTTGACCTGGGCGCGCGCGCGGCGCAAGACCTCGTTGGCCTCGAGCCTGCCAGCCACCGACTCGAGCACTTTTCGGGTCGCGTAAACGAGTGTGATCTCAGGGTCCCGCAGCGCCCGGTCCGGCGTGGTCCAAAGCCAGTCGCTCACCTCGTCCGTCTGTATGTGTACGGTCTGCGCCGCCGGCATGCGGGCCAGGAAGAACCGAGCGTCGTAACGGCGGCTGAGCAGCGCCGGCGTCACCCATCGGGTGAGCAGGACGAGCCGCCCAAGGTCCGGCCGCAGTCCATGCGATCGCAGCGCCTCGCTGAACGAGCTCCCGCTAGCGACCGATGCCCGAACAAGGTCGCAATCGCGATCGCGTGCGAACCGGCTGCCGTCCCTTGCGAGCAAGATGCCGACCTCCTCGAACAGCTCCCGTATCGCGGCGGCGGCGATCGCGTCTCCCCATTCGAAATCCTCGTTGTGGACGACGCCACCCGGGAACACGTACGCGCCTGGCGCGAAGTCGGCTCCGCCGGGCCGGCGCATGAGCAGCAGCTTCCACCGTTTCTTGCCGCGCACGAGTAGCACGGTCGCTGAAGGTCGCGGCGCGACAGGCGGGCCACTGAGGTTGAGCGCGCCCGAGGGCAGTGGCGGGATGGCGATGGCCCCAGTTTAGTCGGGCACCCCAACTACCATGCTCGGGTGGATCTGGGCATCGCCGGGAAGGTCGCGTTGGTCACGGCGGGCACGAAAGGCATTGGACTCGGCATCGCGCATGCGCTGGCCGCCGAAGGCGTTCGCGTGGCGGTCGCGGCTCGCACCGAAGTGGATGTCAAGCGGACCGCGGAATCGCTCAGCGGGCTGGGCGTGGTCGCGGATCTCTTGACCGACGCGGGCTGCCGCCTCGCCGTGCGCGAAACCGAGCAGGTGCTCGGGCCTATAGGCATCCTCATCAACAACCTGGGTGTGCGAGCGGGGAGCTCGTGGGCCGACACCGGTCCTTCTGAGTTCGAGAACGCGATTGCGGGCAACCTCGGCGTGAGCGTGCGGATGACGCAGCTCGTGCTGCCAGGCATGGTCGAGCGCGGCTGGGGGCGGGTGGTCGTGATCGCATCCGTTTGGGGTCGCGAGGCGGGAGGGGCGCCCGCGTACAACGCCGCCAAAGCCGCTGAGATCAGCTTCACGACCTCGCTCTCGCGCGAGGTGGCCTCGCAGGGCGTGACCGTCAACTGCGTCGCGCCCGGATCGATCCTGTGGGAAGGCGGCGGTTGGTCTCGGCGGCAGCAGGCGGACCCGCAAGGCATCGCCGACTTCGTCCGGGCCGAGATGCCGCTCGGGCGGTTCGGTGCCGTGGAGGAGATCTCCAACGTCGTCGCCTTCGTTTGCTCGCAGCAGGCCAGCCTGTTGAACGGCGCGTGCATCGCGGTCGATGGGGGGCAGTCCCGGTCCAACATTTGAGGTTTCCATGAGGCGTGCCCTGGTCGTCGCCGCGGTCGTGATGCTGGCGGCATGCAGCTCGTCTCCACCGCCGGGCGTCGTGGTGGCGCCCACGCCGAAGGCGAGCCCATCGCCGAGCACAACACCGCTCTCAGGGAGCATCGGCGCCGCCCAGTACCGCATCGAGGTCCCGGCGATCTGGAACGGCACACTGTTTCTCTACAGCCACGGCTATGTCGCGCCGGGCCACATAAACCTCTCCACCGATTCGCCGGCGCCTCTGATCTCGACGTGGCTCCTTGGGCACGGCTACGCGATCGCCGGCTCGTCTTACAGCTCGACCGGATGGGCGCTCCAGGATGCGTTCAAGGACCAGGTCGCGCTACTAGATCTGTTCAACCAGCGTTTCTCGAAACCGAACCGGGTGATCGCGTGGGGAGGGTCGCTCGGCGGGATCATCACCGCGGGTCTCGTCCAGCTCTACCCGGATCGGTTCGCCGGCGCGATTCCTCTATGTGGGGTGCTGGCGGGCGGGGTCGCCACATGGAACGCCGGGCTCGACGGCGCGTACGCCTTCAAGACTCTGCTTGCGCCCACGTCGAGCCTGCAGCTCGTGAACATCACCGACCCCACGGCCAACGCTCAGCTGGCGACGAACATCTTCGACCAGGCATCGGCCACGCCCGCGGGACAGGCGCGAATCGCCCTCATCGCGGCGCTGGGCGACCTCCCCGGTTGGTTCGATCCAGCCGGACCTGAGCCGGCCGCCAGCGATTACCCGGCGCAGGAAGCGGCGCAGGCGCGATGGGAGTCGCAGGTCGACTTCGCGTTCGAGTTTCAATATCGCGCCGAGCTTGAGCAAAGGGCCGCCGGCAACCCGTCATGGAACACGGGAGTCGACTACGCGCATCAACTTGCGATCTCGGCTGACAGCGCCGAGGTCACGGCTCTTTATCAAGCCGCGGGACTGGACCTCGCGGCCGACCTACGTGCGCTGAACAGCGGACCGCGGATCGCCGCCGACCCGACCGCGGTCGCTTACCTCACGCGCAACATCAGCTTCGACGGCAATATCGCCGTGCCAGTTCTGACAATGCACACGACGGGCGATGGCCTCGTCGTCGTGCAGAACGAAGCCGCTTACGCGGCAGCGGTCAAAGCCGCCGGCAAGCAGGACCTGCTGCGCCAGGTGTTCGTGCACCGCGCCGGGCACTGCGCGTTTTCATATGCCGAGACGCTCGTGCTGATTCAAGAGATGATCCAGCGGCTCGACACTGGTCAGTGGGACGACGCCGCGCTGCAGCCTTCAGCGCTCAACGCCGGCGCTCGGGCGCTGGGCGACTCGTACAACGAAGTTGGCGGCTTCTTCATCTCGCCACCCGCCTTCACCAACTTCACTCCGGGCGCCTATCCACGTAGCTAGAATCGCCGCCGTGGTCAAGTTTGAAGGCGTTCTTACGTCAACCCCGCGTGGCGGCGGCGGCACGCTCGTCCCGATCCCCGAGGAGGTCGCCGCGCGGCTCGGCCTCAGGGGGATGCCGAAGATCCAGGCCGTTATCGCAGGCACGCCCTATCGCGGCTCGCTGATGCCCATGGGCGACGGCACCTACTGCCTGGGCGTGCTGAAGTCGATTCAGGAGGCCGCTGGAGTCGGTTTGGGCGACACGATCGAGGTCCTCATGGAGCTCGACACCGCGCAGCGCGTTGTGGAGGCGCCCTCCGACCTCGCGGCAGCGCTCGCCAAGGACAAGAGGCTTGCCATGAGCTGGGCGAAGCTTTCCTTCACCAACAAGAAGGAGATGGCCGCCTCGCTGACCAACGCCAAGAGGCCCGAAACACGAAAGCGAAGGTTGGCTGTGGCGGTCGCGAAGCTGAAAGCCGGCTAGGGGCTGTACGGGCCCGCGCCCAGCTGGGCCGCGATCAGAAGCGAGGTCGGGTACAAGCCCAACACCACCGAGAGCACGCCACTCAACGCGATCGCCGACGTGCTGCTGATCG
>Ga0193751_1000504_pt1 | contig 30307 bp, 29 predicted proteins | sample L1c2metaG_FD_143050 | JGI IMG/M metagenome (GOLD analysis project Ga0193751, IMG submission 143050) | Soil microbial communities from a riparian zone of the East river system, Colorado, United States - L1c2 | ecosystem: Environmental > Terrestrial > Soil > Riparian zone | place: USA: East River... | reverse complement strand
AACGCGGTCGCCGAATTCATCAACCGGCTGCTGCGCGACCACCATGAAGCGGAACAACCTGCCACGCCCGGGATTGCCCTCTCATGAATTATAATGCATATGAGAGGCGAACCCGCTAACAGCCCATGCAGAAGACCGGAGCGGAGCCGGTCCAAGCGCAGCGACCAGGCCATGAATGGGATTGTAGGATTATAACGTTGCGCCGCGGCATCCGGAGGAGTGAATGCGTACCGAGCGCATTATCGATTTTCAGACCGAGCCCAGCCGCTATCGCCACTGGAAGCTAAAGGTCGACGGCGAAATCGCCACGCTATTGATGGACGTCGACGAGAAATCGTCGTTGTTCGAGGGCTACGATCTGAAACTCAATTCCTACGATCTCGGCGTCGACATCGAACTCGCTGACGCGATCGAACGGCTGCGCTTCGAGCATCCGCAAGTGCGCGCGCTGGTGCTGCGGTCGGCGAAGCCGCGGGTGTTTTCCGCCGGCGCCAATATCCGCATGCTGGCCGGCGCGAGCCACGCGCATAAAGTGAATTTCTGCAAGTTCACCAATGAAACGCGCAATGGCATCGAGGATCTCAGCGAAAATTCCGGAATAAAATCGATCTGCGCCATCAACGGCACTGCGGCCGGCGGCGGCTATGAGCTCGCTTTGGCGACCGACTACATCATGCTGGTTGACGACGGCTCGGCGGCGGTTTCGCTGCCGGAGCTGCCGCTCTTGGCGGTGCTGCCGGGGACCGGCGGTCTCACCCGCGTCTCCGACAAGCGCGGTCTCACCCGCGTCTCCGACAAGCGTCGGGTCCGCCGCGACCATGCCGACGTGTTCTGCACCACCGAGGAAGGCGTCAAGGGCAAACGCGCGGCCGAATGGCGGCTGGTCGATGCCGTGGTCCCAGGATCGAAGTTCGAGAAGGCGATCGCGGCGCATGCCAAGGAATTCGCGGCGCAATCGCCCCGTGCGGCGTCCGGTTTCGGCATCAAGCTGACGCCGCTGCAGCGGAACTTCACCGCCGATGCTATCGAATACAGCACCGTTTCGGTTGAATTTGCCCGCGACGCGCGGATCGCGACCATCATGTTTCGCGGCCCTACTGCGCCGCCGCCCGCTTCCGCAGACGCCATGGTCTCGTTCGGGGCGGAGTTCTGGCCGCTCAAGCTCGCGCGCGAGCTTGACGACGCCATTTTACATATCCGCCTCAACGAACACGACGTTGCCGCGCTTGTGTTCAAATCCTCCGGCGAGCCCGATCAGGTGCTGGCCTATGACCGGTTTTTCGATGCCAACCAGCAGCATTGGCTAGCGCATGAGATCCGTCTCCTGTGGAAGCGTGTGTTAAAGCGCGTCGACCTCACGTCGCGCACACTTGTGACCTTGATCGAACCCGGATCCTGCTTTGCCGGCACGCTTGCCGAATTGCCGCTCGCCAGCGACCGGTCCTACATTCTGATCGGCCAGCGCGAGGGCGATAACAAGCCGCCGGCGGCCATCGCTCTCGCCGACGCCAATTTCGGTCCTTATCCGATGTCGAACGGGCTGACGCGCCTCGCCAGCCGGTTCTTGGCCAATCCGGACGATCTCGCCGCCGTCAAAGAACAACGCGGCAAGATGATCGATGCCGAAACCGCGCAACGGCTCGGGCTGGTCACATTCGCGCTCGACGATATCGACTGGGATGACGAAGTGCGGCTGTTTCTCGAAGAACGCGCCAGCTTCTCGCCCGACGCACTCACCGGACTGGAGGCGAATTTGCGCTTTGCCGGGCCGGAAACAATGGAATCAAAAATCTTCGCGCGATTGACCGCGTGGCAGAACTGGATTTTCCAGCGTCCCAACGCCATCGGCGATGAGGGCGCGCTCAAGCGCTACGGCACCGGCCAGAAGCCGGCGTTCGATCCGCGCCGAGTCTGAGGAGGAAGCCGGTCATGACGATCGAGAACGTCGATTACACAACGAAAATTCCAAACAACGTCAATCTGACCGAAGATCGGCAGGTGCTGCGTGCGCTGGAAAGCTGGCATCCCGGCTATATCGATTGGTGGATGGATATGGGGCCGCAAGGATTTCAGGAGGCCCTCGTCTATCTGCGCACCGCCGTGTCGGTCGATCCGAAAGGTTGGGCCAAATTCGATTACGTGCGCATGCCTGATTACCGCTGGGGCATCCTGCTGGCGCCGAAAGAGGAAAACCGCAAAATCCCGTTCGGCCGGCATTACGGTGAGGCGGCTTGGCAGGACATACCGGGCGAATATCGCGCCATGCTGCGCCGGCTGATCGTGATCCAGGGCGACACCGAGCCGGCGTCAGTCGAGCAGCAGCGACACCTCGGCAAGACTGCGCCGTCGCTTTACGACATGCGCAATGTTTTCCAGGTCAATGTCGAAGAAGGCCGCCACCTCTGGGCGATGGTCTATCTTCTGCAAAAATATTTCGGCCGCGACGGCCGCGAGGAAGCGGCCGAACTCCTACAGCGCCGCTCGGGCGACGCCGACAAGCCGCGCATGCTCGGCGCGTTTAACGAAGCGACGCCCGATTGGCTGTCGTTTCACATGTTCACGTTCTTCACCGACCGCGACGGCAAGATGCAGCTCGAAAGCCTGGCGCAGTCGGGCTTCGACCCACTGTCGCGCACCTGCCGCTTCATGCTGACGGAAGAAGCGCACCATATGTTCGTCGGCGAGACCGGCGTGGGCCGCACGATCCAGCGCACCTGCGAGGCGATGAAAGCGGCCGGGATCGACGATTCCGCCGACATCGACAAGGCGCGCGCGCTTGGCGTGATCGATCTGCCGACCATTCAGAAGAAGCTCAATTTGCACTATTCGCTCTCGCTCGATCTATTCGGCTCGGAGGTCTCGACCAACGCCGCGAATACGTTCAGCGCGGGACTGAAAGGGCGTTTCCAAGAAACCAAGATCGACGACGATCACCGCCTCGAAAATGCGACCTATCCCGTGCTCAAGCTCGTCGACGGCGATATCAAACGCGTCGATGAGCCGGCGTTGACTGCGATCAATATGCGCCTGCGCGATGACTACACCGCCGATTGCCAACGCGGGCTCGACCGTTGGAACAAGATCATCGCCAAGACCGGGGTTGAGTTTAAATTCGAACTGCCGCACGTCGGTTTCCATCGCTTGATCGGCGAATTCAAGGACGTGAAGGCAACGCCCGCCGGCAAGCTCATCGACGAGGCCACTTGGAATCGCGACAACCAACAGTGGCTGCCGTCGAAGGACGATGGTGACTTTATCGGCAGTCTGATGAAGCAGGTCCTCGAGCCGGGCGAGTTTGCAAGCTGGATTGCGCCGCCGCGCATCGGCATCGACAATAAGCCCGGCGATTTCGAATATGTGAAAATCGCGGCGTAAACATCTTCCCCCGCCCCGCTTCGCCTGCGCTGCGCGGGGGAGGAGCAGCGTCGCTGTACGGTTTTATTTGTTCGTGAGCGGTCCTTCGCGTAGCCGCGACAGATCGAAGCGGTCGATCTCGCACAACAATTCGACGAAGGCTTTAGCGCCTTGCGCCAGGGCCGCTTCGCCCTTTTCGGCCTTTGCCAGGGTAGCATCGCCGACGGCGCCGGTCGGATTGAGGTCCTGCGTCATCCAGGCAAAGCCCGCCGGCCGATAAGCGCCAAGCCACCGGAACTCTTGCGCCATGACGATGGTCTCGGGAGTCGCGCGGGCCGCCTTGTCCATGCGGACCGTGCTCGGCATCGCCGCCAGCATTAGCGACGTCTCGATGTCGCCGGCGTGAATGCCGTGCTTTCTTTCCTCGCTCGAGAAGGCGCCGTCTGGATAACCGAACCGGTGCCAGCCGACCGTGACTGCCAACATGGCGTGCCGCACGCGCAGATCGCGCGCCACCAATTCCATCGCGGCGACGTTGCCGCCGTGGCTGGTGACAAGAACGAGCTTGCGCAGCCCGGCACGCGCAACACTCTCGCCTAGTTCGGTCCATGCGGCGACCGCGGTCGCAGCCGAGAGGCTGAGCGTTCCCGAATAGGCCAGGTGCTCGGTCGAAATGCCGACGCGCTGCGTCGGAAGGAAAGTGACGGGAATATCCTGCGGCAAAATCTCCTGTACCTGCTTGAGATACGCATCGGCGATGAAGCTATCGACGCCGAGCGGCAGATGCGGCCCGTGCTGCTCGACGGCAGCCAACGGCAACACCGCAATCCAGCGCGCCGTCGCGGCGCCGGCGATGTCTTGCCAGGTCATGTCCAGCCAATCGCGCTTGGGCAGCGCCATCATTTCACACTCGTCGCTCGTGAAGGATCTGACTTTAGTGCGGGCTTACTCTATTGTCGCGTCCCCGGCGCAGAGGAGCAACTGATGGCATTCACGGCTATGTTGAAGAGCCGGCTGACGGGTCTTGGATGTCGTCTTGCGCTTGCCGGCGCGATATCCAGCTTTGCATTCAACTTTGCCTTGGCTCAGGCTTTGGACAAAGTCTCGTTCGGCACCAATTGGGTCGCCGAAGGCGAGCATGGCGGCTTTTACCAGGCGCTGGCGGACGGCACGTATCGCAAATATGGCCTCGACGTCACCATCGTGCCGGGCGGGCCCAACGTCAATAACCGCATCCTGCTGCCGGTCGGTAAGATCGATTTTTTTCTTAGCGCCAATACGCTCCAGGCATTCGACGCGGTCGAGCAAAACGTGCCGACGATCGAAGTCGCCGCTCTATTTCAGAAGGACCCGCAGGTGCTGATCGCCCACCCAGATCAGGGCATCGAGAAATTCACGGATTTGAAAAAGCTGACGTTGCTCATCTCCAGAGAAGGCGTGGCGACCTATTACCAGTGGCTCAAGGCGGACTACGGTTTTAGCGATGCGCAAGTGCGGCCCTACACATTCAACCCACAGCCGTTTCTCGCCAACAAAAGGAGTGCGATGCAGGGCTATGTAACGTCGGAGCCGTTCGCCATCGCCAAGGCTGCCAATTTCACGCCCAAAGTATTCCTGCTCGCCGATCAGGGATTTTCCGCCTATTCGACGCTGATCGAGACGCGGCGCGACCTAGTCGACAAAAGGCCGGATCTCGTACAGCGCTTTGTCGATGCCTCCACCATCGGCTGGTACAACTATCTTTACGGCGACAACCGCGCCGCCAACGCGCTGATAAAAAAACAAAACCCGGAAATGACCGACGAACTGCTGGCGTATTGTGTCAGCGCCATGAAAAAATACGGCATCGCCGATTCCGGAGATGCGCTCGCGCTCGGTATTGGCGCCATGACCGACGCGCGCATGGAGGATTTCTTCAACAAAATGGTGAGAGCCGGCGTGGCGAAATCGAACCTCGATTACCGCAAGGGCTACACGCTACAATTCGTCGACAAGAAGGTCGGGCTCGATCTGCGGCCGAAGCGATAATTGCCGATGGCGCCAGCGACCGCACTGCAGACCTCGCCTTCGCTGCTCGCTCTGCACGGCGTCGGCAAGACCTTCCCGAACGGCACGCTGGCGCTGGCAAATCTCAATTTCAACGTCCGCCGCGGCGAATTTCTGTCGCTGCTGGGACCCTCCGGTTGCGGCAAATCGACGGTGCTGCGCATCATCGCCGGCTTGACAGCGCCGAGCCACGGCAGCGTCGAATGGCCTGATCCGTCAACGCACGCCGGCAAATCGAACCGTATTGGCTTTGTCTTCCAGGACCCGACGCTGATGCCCTGGGCCAGCGTCTTCAACAACGTGTCGTTGCCGCTCGTACTCAAAGGCGTGGCGGCAGCGAGCATCGCACGGCGAGTCACGGCGGCGCTCGATCGTGTCGGTCTCGGCAAATTCGCACAAGCCTTTCCGCGCGAATTGTCCGGCGGCATGCGCATGCGGGTCTCGATTGCGCGCGCGCTCGTCACCGAGCCGGAGCTTCTCTTGATGGACGAACCGTTCGCCGCGCTCGACGAGATCACGCGTTTCAAGCTCAATAACGATCTGCTGCAGGTGTGGCAGGCGACCGGCACGACGGTTGTCTTCGTCACGCATTCGGTCTTCGAATCGGTTTATCTGTCGAGCCGCATCCTGGTGATGACTGCCCGTCCCGGCCGGATCTCTACCGAGATCGCGATCGAGGCGCCCTATCCGCGCGACAACAACTTCGGCACTTCGGCCGAATATGCCGCATTGTGCCGCCGCACCTCCGCGGCACTGGCACAGGCCATGGTTAGCGACAACGCGGCTGATGACAATTCGCCGGGGGCGCAGCGGTGAGAGCGGTAGCCCCAATGCAAGAGCGGTACGATCGCCTGCTGCGCATCGCGCTGCCCATCGTCGTGCTCGCAGCCGGGCTTTTGATCTGGGAAGCGATCGTACGGATCAACAAAATCCCGCCTTACATACTGCCAAGCCCCAGCTTAGTCCTGCGCACGCTGATCGACGATTGGGAATTACTGTCGCAATCGCTCGCGGTCACGCTGGCGACAACCGTCGAAGGCTTTTTGCTCGCCGCTTTCGGCGGGATCGGCTTGGCGGTGCTGTTCAACCAATCGCGCCTGCTTGAATATTCGCTTTATCCCTATGCCGTGATCCTGCAGGTGACGCCGATCGTTGCGATCGCGCCGCTATTGCTGATCTATCTGCCGCAGCCGCTTGCGGTGTTGGCCTGCGCCTGGATAGTGGCGTTCTTTCCAGTCTTGGCAAACACGACGCTCGGACTGCATTCGGTGGACCGCAATCTCGCCGACCTATTCACTCTATACGGCGCCTCGCGCCGCCAGCTCCTTTGGTGCCTCAAGCTGCCTTCGGCGCTGCCCTACATCATCGGCGGATTGCGGATTGCCGGCGGACTGTCGCTGATTGGCGCGGTGGTGGCGGAAATCGCCGCCGGCTCCGCCGGCGCCGGCTCCGGGCTTGCTTACCGCATCGCCGAATCCGGATACCGTCTCAACATCCCGCGCATGTTCGCCGCGCTGCTACTGCTGTCGGTCGCCGGCATCGCGATCTTTTATGCGCTTTCGCTGCTTAATTACCTGGCGCTGCGCCGTTGGCATGAGAGCGCGCTGGAGCGCGGGGCATAATCACGGCTTATTGCTTGAACATGAATTTTTCCGAGGTCTTCATGCGAGAGCGTCAGCGAGCACGCCTGCGACATGTATCGCGTGGCGGCCGGTCCAGTCACGAATTTGCTGCCGGCACGAGGTCCCGTCGGCGACGATAATGGCGTCGCCAGGCGCCTCACGGATCGCCGGCAGTAGCGACAATTCTCCCATCGCGCGCGAAATCTCGATCGTCTCGGCATCATAGCCGAACGCGCCGGCCATGCCGCAGCAGCTCGATTCGATTGTTGTCAGATCAAGCTCGGGAACGAGACGAAGGGCGGTTTCGACGGCATTCATTACGCCGAATGATTTCTGGTGACAGTGACCGTGCAGCAAGACGCGCCGCTTTGCGGGTGAGAACTTGATATCGAGTTTTCCGGCGGCGGCTTCGCCGGCGAGGAATTCCTCAAGCGTCACGACCTTGCATGCGGCTTGTTTGGCGGCATCGTTTTTGACGAGCGCCGGGATTTCGTCACGGAATGTGAACATGCAGCTGGGCTCAAGCCCGATCACCGGCAATCCGCGCGCGACGTACGGCGCCAGCGCCGCCAGCGTGCGTTCCGCCTCGCGTCGGGCTTCATCGGTTTTGCCGACCGCCAAAAATGTGCGGCCGCAACAGAGCGGCCTTGCGCCATCCTTCGCCGCTGCGAAATGGATCTTGTAGCCGCCAGCTGCGAGCACCGCGATCGCCGCATCGATGTTTTCGGGTTCAAAATAACGATTGAAGGTGTCGGGGAAGAGAATGACTTCGCCCTTTACCGCAGCGTCATGCCCGGCCTCGTGCCGGGCATCCACGACTTTCCTCCCGGAAGACGTGGATGGCCGGGACAAGCCCGGCCATGACGGCCCAGATTCTCTAAAGAAATCCGACCGCCATTTCGGCAGCGGACGGTGGGCGCTGAACTGCGCAACCCACTCGGATAGCTTCGCCGCGCCGGGAACGCGGTCACGCAGATTGAAAAGCCACGGCAGCCGCGCCGCGTAGGGCGCATAGCGCGGCAGATAACCCACCAGCCGGTCATGCAGCGATAAGCCAAATCTTTGCGCCCGCGCCCGCAACACTTCGATCTTCATCCGCGCCATGTCGACGCCGGTCGGACATTCGCGCCGGCAGGCTTTGCAGGACACGCAAAGCTTCAGCGTCTCCGCCATTTGCTCCGATGTCAGGGCATCGGGTCCGAGCTGGCTGGTGATGGCGAGGCGAAGGGTGTTGGCACGCCCGCGCGTCACGTCGCGTTCGTCGCGGGTAACGCGATAGCTCGGGCACATCACGCCGCCGGCCAGGGCGCGGCACGCGCCGTTGTTGTTGCACATTTCAACCGCGCCCTGGAATCCGCCGCCGGCGCCCGGATAAGCCGACCAATCGAGCGCGGTCGTGGTCATGTCGCCGCGATAACCGGGGCCGTAACGGAGATAGCTGCGATCGTCGAATTTCGGCGCGCGGACGACCTTGCCCGGATTGAACAGGTTCTGCGGATCGAACCGCTCCTTCACCTCGGCGAAAGCGCGCACCAGTTCGGTGCCGAACATTTTCTCGTGAAATTCCGAGCGGACGATGCCGTCGCCGTGCTCGCCGGAATGCGAGCCCTTGTACTCGCGCACCATGGCGAAGGCTTGTTCGGCAATGGCGCGCATGGCGCGCACGTCCTTGTCGAGCCGCAGGTTGAGCACTGGCCGCACATGCAGGCAGCCAACCGCGGCGTGGGCATACCAGGTCCCGCGCGTGCCGTTTTTCTCGAAGATCTCGGTCAGCCGGGCCGTGTAGTCGGGGAGATGTTCGAGCGGCACCGCACAGTCCTCGACGAAAGAGATCGGTTTGCCCTCCTCCTTCATCGACATCATGATGTTCAAGCCCGCGGTGCGTACCTCGCCGATTGCAGCCTGCAGTTTTGGATCGAGCACTTCAACGACGCCGCCCCATTTGGCGCCGGTTTTGTCCCATGCCAGGCCGAGGTCGCCGATCAGCGCACCGAGCGCTTTGAGGCGGCGCGCGTTTTCATCGTCATCTTCTGCGAATTCGACAAAAAGAATTGCCTCCGGATCGCCCCGCAGGAACGCATCGACCGTTGGTTTGAACATGGCGATGTCACGGGCAAGGCCAAGCATGGTGCGGTCGATCAACTCGACAGCGATCGGCCCGAGTTTGACGATATGCTGTGCCGCGGCCATCGCCTCATGGAAGCTGCCGAAATGGCAGGCGCCGACCGCCCGGCGGCCAAGAAGCGGCGAAAGCTTCAATTCCAAGCCAGTCGAAAATGCGAGCGTGCCTTCCGAACCGACCAGAAGATGCGCCAGATTGATGTCGTTGCGCCCGGGAACGATGGCGTCCAGATTGTAGCCGCCGACACGGCGCTGCACCTTTGGAAAGCGCCGTTCGATTTCGGCGGCTTCGCGGCTGGCAATCGCAACAAGATCGCGAAGGAGCATGGGCGGGACATTAACGCCACTGTCGCCGATGCGGCCGAAATGCGCCCGGGTGCCGTCGGCGAGGACGGCGTCGATCGAGACAACGTTTTCGCGCGTGTTGCCATAGCGCAGCGAGCGCGCGCCGCAGGAATTGTTGCCGACCATCCCACCGATCGTGGCGCGCGACGCCGTGGAAATATCGACCGGAAACCACAGGCCGTGCGGCTTGAGCGCGCGGTTGAGCTCGTCGAGAACGATACCCGGTTCGACCACGCAGCGCCGGCCGGCGGCATCGATTGCGACGATCCGGTTGAGATATTGCGAGCAATCCAGGATGAGCGAGTGGTTGACGGTCTGGCCGGCCTGCGAGGTACCGCCGCCGCGCGGAGTTAGGGCGACGCCCTCCGAACGGCAAATCGCGAGCGCGCGTTCGGCACCCTCGATCGAGCGCGGGGCGACGACGCCGACCGGCATGATCTGATAATGCGAGGCGTCGGTCGCATAACGGCCGCGGGTGAAGGCGTCGAAATGAACGTCGCCAGCTTGCTCCGCCTTGAGCCGCCGTTCGAGCGTTTTTTCGAGCGCAGGCAATAGCAGTGCCGGCAAGAATGTCTCCTTGAATTCCTCGGGCGACTGCCCGCGCGCGGCAGCGCGGCATGCATCACGGTGGTTCGGGCTTGACCGGAATGTCGCATTCGTTATTCAACGCGACAAGCCGCGAGCGCCACGGACGCGCGCCCCCGGGCTCGGTCTACCCGTCCGAAGGAGTACCGAAAATGCCGCAGAATTCGTCGCGCGCCGTGGGGCGTCACTTTTTGCAAATTCCGGGGCCGACACCGCTGCCCGACCGCGTGTTGCGGGCCATGGATACGCCGATTATCGATCACCGCGGGCCAGAATTCGCCAAATTGGCCAAGCGCTGTCTCGACGGCATCAAAACGATCTTCAAGACCACCAATCCGGTGATCATTTACACCGCGACCGGCACCGGCGCCTGGGAAGCCGCGCTGGTCAATACGCTTTCCGCGGGCGATCGCGTGTTGATGGTCGAGACCGGTCAGTTCGCGACGTTATGGAAAGTGATGGCGCAGAAACTCGGCCTGCGACCGGAGTTCATTCCCGGCGATTGGCGCACCGGCGCCGATCCGGCGAAGATCGAGGACTATCTGCGCAAGGATAAGGCGCACGAGATCAAGGCGGTTTGCGTGCTGCACAACGAGACGGCGACCGGCTGTCTGTCGCCCATCGAGCCGATCCGCAAAGCGATCGATGCCGCGGATCATCCCGCGCTGCTCATGGTCGACACCATATCGTCGCTCGCCTCCACCGATTATCGGCACGACGAGTGGGGCGTCGACGTCACGATCGGCGGCGCACAGAAAGGCCTGATGTTGCCGCCCGGCATGTCGTTCAATGCGATCAGCGACAAGGCGCTCGCGGCCGCGAAGTCCTCGAAGCTGCCGAAATCGTTCTGGGCCTGGGACGAAATGCTGACCATGAACAAGATCGGCTTTTTTCCCTACACGCCGGCGACACAAATGCTGCAGGGCCTCGCGGTTTCGATCGAAATGCTGCACGAGGAAGGCCTCGATAATGTGTTCGCGCGCCATGCGCGGCTGGGAGAAGCGACCCGCCGGGCGGTGCGCGCCTGGGGCCTCGAAATCCTCTGCCGCGATCCGAAATACTACTCGCCCACCGTCACCGCGGTGCTGTTGCCCGATGGCCATGACGCCGACGCGTTTCGCAATCTGGCGCTCGATGCGTTCAATATTTCGTACGGCGCGAGCTTCGGCCCTTTTGCCAAACGATATTTCCGGATCGGTCATCTCGGCGATGTCAACGACGGCTGGCAGGTCGGTGCGCTAGCCTCGACCGAAATGGCGCTCGGCCTCGCCGGTATTCCACACAAAAAGGGCGGCGTGCAGGCGGCGATGGATTACATCGTCGCCGCGCATTCCGGCGGCGCTCGCGCGGCCGCGGAGTAACGGCGCTAGGTGAGCGGCACGGCGGCGATATGATCTTTGAAGGCCTGTCGCGACGAGATCGCTGCGTACCAGCGTTCGAAATTGGCCAGCGTGGGCCGCTCCGGGACCAGCTGGCGATAACGATAGGCGATGATGCCGACTGGAATATCGCCGTACGAGAAATCATCGCCGGCGAGATAGCGCGTCTTGGTCAGTTGCTGGTCCATGATGGTTATCGCCGCCGTGGTCTTCTTTTTTGATTCTTCGATCGCCGCATGATCGCGTTTATCCGCCGGCGTGCGAATGAGGCCCCAGAAACAGGCGAAGATCGCCGGACCGGCAACCGCGAGCTGCCAATCCATCCACTTGCTGGCCAAGGCGCGCGTGCGCAAATCCGCCGGCTCCAGGCCTCCTGCCTCGTGTTTGGCGGCGAGATAGCGAACGATCGTATTGGATTCCCATAACAGGAAGCCATTTTCCTCCTCGAGCGTCGGCACGAGGCCGTTCGGATTCATGGCGAGATAGGCCGGCTCGCGGTTTTTGCCGAACGGCCCGCCGACGTCGATGCGCTGATGCGGCAAACCGATCTCGCCGATCGCCCACATAACCTTCTGCACATTGGAAGAAGTGTTACGGCCCCAGATTTTGATCACGGCGTTCTCCCCAATTCAGAAAAAGACAACCCGTCATTGCCGGGCTTGACCCGGCAATCTATGTAGCCACACCGCACACGCCGCGAGTCAGTATGAACCCGCGGGTCAAGCCCGCGGGTGACGATGGAGAAGCGTTGGATGTCGATTGTCAATCGATCCGCCGCGCCTCCTCGGGCAGCATGATCGGAATGCCGTCGCGAATGGGATAAGCGAGCTTGGCCGCGCGCGAGATTAATTCCTGTTTCTGCGCGTCGTATTCGAGCGGCGTCTTGGTCAGCGGGCACACCAGAATTTCCAGCAATTTGGGATCGACACTGTCGGCCGGCCGGTCGGAAGGAGGGCTGGACATTGAGGGGCTCCGGTCTGTTCACGAAAATTCCGTCGCGCGCTTGTTACGGGCGAACCAAGTTATTGCAACGATGTTTCGCCCGGCGTGTTGCTCTTGGCAAGCGCGATCTCGGTGACCGCGATCAGGATTTCCGCGCGCGTTTTGAGATCAGGCGCCTCCAGCAGAGCTTGTTTCTCGGCGACATCGTAAGGCGACATCATTGCCAATGCATTCACTAAAGCCTCATTGGGCGCATTCTCGATGCCTTCCCAATCCGCCTTCAGATCATTGGCCTTGAGGAACTCGGTGAGCGCGCGCAAGAGCGCCTTGCGATCCACCTGATCCTCACCTTTGCGCGCGATGAAATCATCGGCGAACGGCCGATATGTCACGCGGCATTGCCGATACAGCGTGCTCACCGGCAATTCCTGCTCGACCCGAAACCGGGCGATACCGGTGAGTTGGATCAGATAGCGGCCGTCGCCGCTCTCGGCGAATTGGGTGATGCGGCCGACGCAGCCGACCCGAAACAAATTCGGCTTGGTTTGATCAGGGCCCGGATGCGTCGGATCGGGCTGAATCATGCCGATCAGGCGATGCGGAGAGCGCAAGGCATCCTCGATCATCGCCAGATAGCGCGGCTCGAAAATATTGAGCGGCATCTGTCCCCGCGGCAGCAACAACGCGCCGGCGAGCGGAAAAACCGGAATGATCTCGGGAAGCGCGCTCGGCCCTTCGTAGATCGTGTTCATCGGCATGTCGCACTCCACCCTGCGACGGCACCGAACTTCACGGCGTGAACACCAACAATCTGAGTATGATCGGTCTCGGAAATCATACGAGACCTATCATGCTTTAGGAGAAGAGGATCGACGACAGCCGCTTGCGTCCTTCGATAGTCGCTTCATCGGTCGGGCCCCATGCGTCGAAAAACTGCACGAGCTGCTTGCGCGCGCCGTCATCGTTCCATTTGCGATCGCGTTTCACGATTGCGAGCAAATGTTCGAGCGCGTCAAGCCGGCGGCCTTTGCCGTTGAGCGCAAGCGCAAGATCGAACCGGGCCTGATGGTCGAGCTGATTGGCGGCGACCTTCTGTTCAAGCTCGCCGATCGGTCCGACCGTCTTGGCCTGTTCGGCGAGTTCGAGCGCGGCGCGCGCCGCCGCCACTGCGGCGTCGCTTTGTTTGGCGCTCGGAACCATCGTCAAGGTTTGCCGCGCTTTGTCGAGTGCGCCGGTCTGGACGTAGCAGCGCACCAGACCGGCAAGGGCCGGCACGTTCGAACTGTCCTCGGCAAGGATTTGTGCATAGATGTCCGCCGCACCGGTGGCGTCACCGGCAGCGAGCGCGGCGTCGGCCGCTTCCAGCAGATCCTTCGCTTCGCCGCCGATGCGGTCTTTGGTCAACCGTTCCAGGAAAGCGACGACCTGGCTCTCCGGCAGCGCGCCCATGAAGCCATCGGCCGGCTGACCGTTGACGAAAGCAATCACCGCCGGGATCGACTGAATGCCCATCTGCCCCGGGATCGCCGGGTGCTTATCGATGTCCATCTTGACCAGCTTGACCTTGCCTTTGGCCGCCTTCACCGCCTTTTCCAGAACAGGCGTCAGCTGCTTGCAAGGTCCGCACCATTCCGCCCAAAAATCGACCAGGACCGGTTGGCGCTTCGATTCTTCAATGACGTCTTTGACAAAGGTTTGCGTAGTCGTGTCCTTGACCAACGCTTCCACAGTAGTCGTTCCGGCTGATTGCAACATGTCCTGTTCTGCCAAGCTTATCGGTTCTGCCCAAATCTTGTTCTAGCCAAGTCTTGTTTTGCGCAAGTTACCCGCGTCTCGCGACAGGCGCGCTAGGTTCTTCGTTTGAGCGTGATCTTATCCGAAAACCGGAAGGCCACTTTTCGGGATCATGCTCAATGACCCTATTTGCCCGATTAGATGGGAAGAAAACCCCTGAATGCAATCGGGTTTTTCACTCCATCGCGCCGGAAAGCGGCTCGATCCGGAGCGCATGACCGGTCGTCGCCAAGAACTTCAGTAGCCCCTCGCGCGAGATGCTCGTCGTCGCGGTGTTCACCAGTGGATGAAAATTCAACACCTCATGCGTCATCAGCGCGGCGTCGATGACAAGCGTTACGCGCGCTTCCTTGTCATTGATGACGGCAAAGGGAGTGACCGAGCCCGGCGCGACGCCGAGCATTTCCTGCATCAGCTCGGCCGAACCAAACGAGAAACGGCCCGACGCGCCGAGCAAGCGGTGCAGCGAGCGAAGTTCGATTGCCGCGTCTTCGGCCGCGACTACCAGATAGAGCGCGCCTTTCTTGTCGCGTAGGAACAGATTTTTGGTATGCCCGCCGGCGATCGCGCCACGCAATTCGCGGGCCTCCTCGACCGTAAACACCGCCGGATGGCGGACGGTCTTGTGGGCGATGCCCAGCGTGTCCAGATAGGCGAAGAGTTCGTCCGGCGTGGTGGGCATTGCCTCGCTTGATAGTGCCGGACCGCCGCGGTTGCAAAGCCGCGGTTGCAAAGGAATGCGCTCTTTGGCATAGCTTGGCCACGCTGCCGGTCATGCCTGGGTGATGCCCGGGTAATATAGATGACCGCCTTACCCTCTCGGATGCGGGTGTAGCTCAGGGGTAGAGCACAACCTTGCCAAGGTTGGGGTCGAGGGTTCGAATCCCTTCGCCCGCTCCAAAATCCTTAATATGAACCGAGCCTTCCCCGTCACCACGTTGCGTGCCGGATGGCCACGATATCGGCGGGATGGATGCCGTGACTGTCAGCACCGCAAACGAAAGCCGCCCTTCATCGGTCGGGCGGGATGCATTCGCCTTCCTGCTGCTGTGGCTGTGCGGGGTGTGCCTACGCATCACCGTGTTGGCGATACCGCCGGTGGTGCCGCTCCTGCATGCCGACCTGCATCTGTCCGAAACGGACATTGGCTGGCTCTCCAGCCTGCCGCCGATGCTGTTCGCCTTGGCCGCAGTTCCCGGCGCGGTTCTCATCGCGCGCTTCGGCATCGTTCCGGCGCTGGTGATCGGGCTTCTAATCAATGCGGTCGGATCGACCGCACGCGCGGCGTTACCCAATGCGGCCGTGCTTTACGCCTCGACAATGGTCATGGCGGCCGGCGTTTCGATTATGCAGCCATCGCTGCCGCCATTGGTGCGCGCCTGGTTTCCGCGGCGGATCGGCTTCGCAACCGCGATCTACACCAACGGACTTCTCGCCGGCGAAACTATTGCCGTGGCGCTGACCATTCCCCTTGTGCTGCCGCTGATCGACAATAGCTGGCGGCTGAATTTTGTCGTCTGGTCGGTCCCGGTCTTCGCTACCGCTTTACTGGTAATCGCCTGCGCACCACGCCCGCGCAACGTCAATGGCACGGTCACAGCCGGGCGTCTGTGGTGGCCGGATTGGCGGCGTCCGCTGATCTGGCGGCTAGGTGCGATCCTCGGCAGCGTCAATTCAATGTATTTCGTCACCAACGCCTTCCTGCCGGATTTTCTCACTGCCGCCGGCCGTCCCGACCTGATCTCGAGCGCGCTGACGGCGGAGAATTTTTGCCAGCTGCCGGCTTCGCTGATCATGCTGGGAGTTGCTGGGCGACTGGTGAAACAGCCTTGGGCTTACGTGGCCGCTGGCGCCCTGTCGCTGATCAGCTTGATCGGCATCATGACGACGAACGGCGCATGGATCGTGGTCTGGGCCGGCGTATTGGGCTTTGTGACCACGGCCATTCTGGTCTTGGGCTTGGCGCTGCCGTCGGTGCTCAGCGCGCCCGACGACGTTCCTCGCACCTCGGCCGGCATGTTCACGATCAGCTACAGCATCGCCATGGTGCTCTCGGTCGCCGCCGGTTGGCTGTGGGATATCACCCACACGCCGATCGCCGGATTCGTGCCGGTGGCGCTTTGCGCGGTCGTTGTCATGGCGCTGGCGTCGACCGCCAATCATCCGGACCATCCGGCGAACGCGACGTAAAAATCCTACTGCCAGCGCCCCGCCGTGAGCCCGGGAGTTGAATCCAACGCCTTTTCTGTAAATCCCAAATTAAGGAAACGTCCGGCTTGCCACCCGAAAAGATGACTATGGTGTTAGCACGTCTCCGCGATCACCAGTTGTCGCACTGAGCGGACCAGAAACGGGTATTGGGATGCGCGATAACGTAACAATTGAGACGGACGTTTTTGAACATCGGGAAGTGAAGCCGCATTTCATCAACCCGTGTTGTTTCGGGGAAGATTTTGCTGTTTGGCTGCGCGGCGGACTATCGCCCTTGACGGCGGAAGGCTTCGACTTCGCAGATGCCATCCAAGAGGATTACGGGTGGGGATTTTGGGCCTCGCGCGGAGGGGACCGGTTCTGGATAGCGGTCTCGTACGCAGGCGATGGGCCGCAAGAGGATCCAGCCCAGTGGGTTATCTCTGTCGATTACAGTGTTGGCCTGAACTTGATCAGGCGCCTCTTGCACAGGTCGCACGAACAGGCATTCACCATTCTACGCGACCGAATATGGCAATCCCTCAGATCAAACGCAGAAATCAGGATAGTAGAAGCTTGAATCTGCAATAACTGCGCATCACGATCAGCTACAGCGATGCCCGCGACAAGCGCGGGCATGACGACTCAATGAAGCTTCGTAAGGTTGATCAAAATCCAACCGCGAGCGCGCCGCGTGTGCGCGGATCGGCGGCGCCGACAAAGCCTTCGGGCGTGACCATGATTGAATTGGCCGAGGTGAACGGCCGCTGCGCAACGACTTTGTCGCCACGCGCCTGCAACGCGGCGATCACCTCCTCGGCAAAGCCCGGCTCGGCATAGACCTGATCCGGCATCCATTGGTCATGGACGCGCGGCGCCGCAACCGCCTGCGCAATATCCATGCCGCGATCGATGACGTTGACGACGATTTGCAGCACCGCCGTGGTGATCCGGCTGCCGCCCGGCGAACCGGTGATGACAAACGGCTTGCCGTCCTTGAGCACGATGGTTGGTGTCATCGACGACAGCGGCCGCTTGCCGGGACCGGGCTCGTTGGCTTCGGCGCCAAGGAGACCAAAGGCGTTCGGCGTAAACGGTTTGGCGGCAAAATCGTCGAGCTCGTTGTTGAGCAGAATGCCGGTACCCTCGGCGACCAAGCCGACGCCATAGCTGAAATTGAGCGTATAGGTGTTGGCGACGGCGTTACCGAAACGGTCGATCACGGAAAAATGCGTCGTGTTTCGGCCCTCGGACTGCACCGTGCCGCCGGCGCGAATGTCTGCCGCCACGGTCGCCTGGACGGGATCGATACCGGCGCGCCAGCTGGCCGCGTAATCTTTAGAGGTCAAGAGCGCGACCGGGTTCTGCACGCGGTCCGGATCGCCGAGAAACAAGGCGCGATCGGCATACGCGCGCTTCATCGCTTCGATCAGCAAATGCAGGGCCTGCGCTTCGTCGGCGCGGGCGATATTTGCCAGATCGTAGCCTTCCAGGATGTTGAGCATCTCGATGAGCGCGACGCCGCCGGCGGACGGCGGCGCCATCGAAACGACTTCATATCCGCGATAGGCGCCGCGCACCGGGATGCGCTCGATCGCTTGGTAGTCTTTCAAATCGTCGGCCGTCATGACCCCGCCGGCGCTCGCGACGGCGACGGCAATTTTCTCCGCGATCGGTCCCTCGTAGAAGGCGCGCGGGCCGTCACGCGCGATTGCCTGCAGGGTGTCGGCAAGATCGCGTTGCACCAGGCGATCGCCGGGGGCGAGCACGCTGCCATCCGCTTTGAGAAAAATCTTGGCCGATGCCGGCCAGCGCGACAGCCGCGCTAGCACATTAGGCAGCGAATCCGCGGTATCGTCGCTAACCGCGATACCGTCTCGCGCCAGCGCGATCGCCGGCGCGATCAGTTCGGCGAGGCTGAATTTTCCCGAACCATATTTCTGTTCGGCCAAGGCCAGGCCCGCGACTGTACCCGGCACGCCGATGGCAAGCGCGGACTCGCGCGACTTGCGCGGATCGGCATTGCCGGAATCGTCCAAAAAGCTTTTAGCGTTGATGCTCCGCGGCGCGGTCTCGCGATAATCGATGGTCGTATCTGTGCCGTCGGCGAGGTGAATGACCATAAAGCCGCCGCCGCCGATATTGCCGGCGCGCGGATAGCTGACGGCGAGCGCAAAGCCGACAGCAACCGCGGCATCCACCGCATTGCCGCCCTTGGCGAGAACATCGGCGCCGATCCGGGCGGCGAGCGCCTCTTGCGCCACCACCATGCCACCATGCGCGATGACGCCTTGAGGATTGCGGATACCGCCGTCGGCGGCGCGCTCCTCGCCAAACGCGACAGGCGCGACGGGCGTGGCCAGCGATAGCGCCAAGAGCGCAATGATTGCAGCGAGCGCGAAGCACGTAACGCGTCGCGGCGCGATAATGTGTGGGTACATTGCTGGATTGACGCTCGGGCCTACAGCATCGACGGCAGAACGCGATCGGGCGGCCGATGGCCGTCGAGGAACGTCTTGATATTGACGATCACCTTTTCGCCCATGTCGATGCGGCCTTCGAGCGTGGCCGACGCCAGATGCGGCAGCAACACCACCTTGCCGGTGCGCGCCAGCTTGATCAGCTTGGGATTCACCGCCGGCTCATGCTCGAACACGTCGAGCCCGGCGCCGGCAATGTGCTCGCCCTCGATCAAGCGCGCCAAGGCGTTCTCGTCGATCACCTCGCCGCGCGCGGTGTTGACGATATAGGCTTCGGGACGGATCAGTTTGAGGCGGCGCGCCGAAAGCAAATGATATGTCGCCGGCGTGTGCGGACAGTTGATCGAGATGATGTCCATGCGCACGAGCATCTGATCGAGGCTCTCCCAATAGGTCGCGTGCAAATTCTCCTCGATGTCCGGCGCGACACGGCGGCGGTCGTGATAATGAATTTTCAAGCCGAACGCCTGGGCGCGGCGCGCCACCGCCTGGCCGATCCGGCCCAAACCGACAATGCCGAGCCGCTTGCCCCAGATGCGGTGACCCAGCATCCAGGTCGGGCTCCAGCCGGCCCATTCGCGGTCGCCGGTGAGCACCTGCGCGCCCTCGGCCAGTCGCCGCGGCACCGCCAGGATCAGCGCCATGGTCATATCGGCCGTATCCTCGGTCAGCACGCCGGGCGTGTTGGTTACGGTGATGCCGCGCTGAACGGCCGTCGCGACGTCGATATTGTCCACGCCGTTGCCGAAATTGGCGATGAGCTTGAGCCGCTCGCCCGATTGGCTGAGTACCGCGCGATCGATGTGATCGGTGACCGTCGGCACCAGGACATCGGCGGTTTTCACCACCTCCACCAACTGCGCTTGTGTCAGTGGCTTATCGTCGGGATTGAGGCGCGCGTCGAATAGTTCGCGCATGCGCATTTCGACGCTGTCGGGCAGCCGACGAGTGACTACGACCAGGAGCTTCTTGCCCGTCGGCATTCACTGCCTCTTGCTCACTGCCTTTTGCGCCGGCTGGTAGGAACTTCAAATCCACCGCACTAGCGGCAAATTCAGCCCTGCAATTGAACGCTTTGCAACAGCCGTTTGCCCGTCCGCCGTTCAGGTCTCCTTAACCCCGCTCGCCGAGACTGGAGCCGGGGAGCGGTCCGTCAAAATCAGTAGCAGATGGCCGTACTCCCAGAAAGCGCGCCGGGGCGGCTGGCGCGCCTGCGGGCGATAGCGGGACCCAGGCGAATAGCGATGGCGCAAAGGCGTGGCATGCCGATCGTTTTGATCCGGGCCGCGATAGCAGCGCTGTTTGTGCTCCGCTGCGCCGCCCATCCGGCTGCGGCCGGCAGCGACGCGACCACGAGCGGACTGCCGGTTCCACGGTTTGTCACTCTCAAGGCGGACCGGGTGACGGTGCGGGGCGGTCCCGACAAAGCCCACGACGTTGCCTGGATCTATACCCGCGCCGGTTGGCCGGTCGAAATCACCGCCGAATTCGAAAACTGGCGCCGCATTCGCGACTGCGATGGCTCTGAGGGTTGGGTCTATCACTCGCTGTTGTCGGGAAGGCGAATGGCGGCGGTGCAACTAAAAACCAAGACCGATCTGGCGCCCCTTCATCAAACGCCGGACGGGCACAGCGCCGTGCTCGCGCGATTGCAAGTCGGCGTGCTCGGTTCCGTCAAGCGCTGCACCGGATCGTGGTGTCAGATCTCTGGCGATGGCTTTGCCGGCTGGATCGAGCAGAGCGCTTTGTGGGGCGTTTATCCCGACGAGAAAATTGAATGATCGCCAGAGTGCCGTCGATGAAGGGGACGAAACCGCGACGCGCGCGCCGGTTTGGGATTGCCGCCATCACCGGCGCCCATCTGATCGTATCATGTCTGATCGCATCATGTCTGATCGGGCCGGCCGCCGCGCAGCAGGCGGCAGCAACAAAAAGACCCACCGTTGCTTTGCCGGCGCTGGCCGCTCAAGGCTTCGAAGTCAAAGCGGCATTCGCCTCTTATCTCGTGCTGCAGAAGGGCAAAGACGTGTGGCTTTGCTACATGCTGCAGACGCGCTCGAGCTGCGAGCCAGCGGAATAACCGGCACCGCATCCAATTTCAGATGATCGCTCGAAGATTAAGGGTGACTACAATTCAGGGCTGCTTGCGGCGCAAGCGCACAACGACATCGATCTGGGCGATCTCATAGCCCTCAGGTGGAACGGGCGCTTTGCCGACCACCACGTCGCTTGCCGGGATATCCAACAGCTCGTTCTGTTCCTCGATGAAAAAATGGTGGTGCATCGAGTTGTTGGTGTCGAAATAGGCCCTTGAGCCATCCACCGCGACCTGCCGTAACAGGCCTACGTCGGTAAACTGGTGCAGCGTGTTGTAAACAGTGGCGAGGGATACCGGCACCTTGGCGCGCGTCGCCTCTTCGTAGAGCATTTCCGCGGTCACATGCCGGTCGCCTTTGGCAAACAAAATCCAGCCGAGCGCCATGCGCTGGCGGGTCGGGCGCAGCCCGACATTGCGCAGCTTGGTTTTCACATCGTGCCAGGGACACCCGGTCAACTCGCCGGGTTTGATCGCAGCCGGCTGATGAGCCAGCGCGGTTGGGGCAAAAGCGATCGGCGGCGGCTGTTTCATTGTGGACGCTGTTTCATTACGAACGCTGTTTCATCGTGAACCGTAGCAATTTCCCGACGGCGCTGCGCACCGGCGAGATCGTTGCGGACGCAATCATTATACGACAGTTTTCGCTGCCGCAACCGCCGCTGCCCGCCGGTTTTGCGCGCGCAGTATGCGGTTGCGGCATGGTGGAGGGTGCGGCTTTGCCGCGCTATCCCAATATGTTAGGGAATTAAGCATTCCGCCAGAAATCACGGAGCTGGATCGCGGATGCAGGAACGCCGCTCGCATTTTGAATATGAGGACCTTCTCGCGTGCGGGAGGGGCGAACTCTTCGCGGAAGGGCCGCAATTGCCGCTGCCGCCGATGCTGATGTTCGATCGCATCTCGGAGATCGCCGAGGTCGGCGGTCAATACGGCAAGGGGCTGGTCCGCGCCGTGCTCGAGCTCAAACCCGACCTCTGGTTCTTTCCATGCCACTTCAAAGGCGATCCGGTGATGCCGGGCTGCCTCGGCCTCGATGCGCTGTGGCAATTGCTCGGTTTTTTCCTCGGCTGGGTCGGTTCACCGGGCAAAGGCCGCGCGCTCGGCATGGGCGAAATCAAGTTCTCGGGCCAGGTCCTGCCGACGATGAAAAAGATCGTTTACGGCATCGACATCAAACGCGTGATGCGCTCGAAACTGGTGCTCGGCATCGCCGATGGCTGGCTCTCGGCCGACGGCTCGGTCATCTATCACGCGCTCGATCTCAAGGTCGGACTGTTCCGCAATACCGAGCCGCAGACCAGCGAAGCGTAAGAACGCGTTTCGGTGGATGGGCTGAAAATGCCGCCGGCTTTGAGACAGGATCATGCTCGGAGCGATTGATATGATCCACAAAACGAGCGCCGGTTTGACCAAGACCATCATCAACACAGGCGTCTCCAATCGAGGCTTGAGATGAAACGCGTCGTCGTCACCGGGATGGGCATCGTCTCCTCCATCGGCAACAACACGCAGGAAGTGCTGGCTTCGCTGCGCGAAGCAAAGTCCGGCATCGTCCGCGCCGATAAATATGCCGAGCTCGGGTTTCGCTGCCAGGTTCACGGTGCGCCCACGCTCGAGGCGAGCGATGCAATCGATCGTCGCGCCATGCGGTTTTTAGGCGGGGGCGCTGCCTGGAATCACGTCGCGATGGAGCAGGCAATCCGCGATGCCGGTCTCGATGAGACCGACGTGTCAAACGATCGCACTGGCATCATCATGGGTTCGGGCGGCCCCTCGACACGGACGATCGTCGAAAGCGCCGATATCACGCGCAGCAAAGGGCCGAAGCGGGTCGGCCCATTTGCGGTTCCCAAGGCAATGTCATCGACCGCCTCAGCGACGCTTGCGACCTGGTTCAAGATCAAAGGCGTCAATTACTCTATCTCATCCGCTTGCGCCACGTCCAACCATTGTATCGGCAACGGTTTCGAAACGATCCAGACCGGCAAGCAAGACATTGTCTTCGCCGGCGGATGCGAGGAGCTCGATTGGACGCTCTCGGTGCTGTTCGATGCGATGGGCGCCATGTCGTCGAGTTTCAACCAGACGCCGGCGAAAGCCTCGCGCGCCTACGACGCCGATCGTGACGGTTTCGTCATCGCTGGCGGCGCCGGCGTTCTCGTCCTTGAAGAACTCGACCACGCCAAAGCGCGCGGCGCGAAAATCTATGCCGAGGTCGCCGGCTATGGCGCCACCTCCGACGGCGCCGACATGGTGCAGCCATCGGGCGAAGGCGCCGTGCGCTGCATGAAGATGGCGCTCGCTTCGGTAAAACCGCCGGTCGATTACATCAATCCGCATGCCACCTCCACCCCGATCGGCGACCTCAAAGAGATCGAGGCGATCCGCGAGGTGTTCGGCGCAAAATGCCCGCCGATATCGGCAACCAAATCGCTTACCGGACATTCGCTCGGCGCCGCCGGCGCGCAGGAAGCAATCTATTCGTTGCTGATGATGAATTCCGGCTTCATCTGTGAGAGCGCCAACATTGAACGCCTCGATCCGGCCTTTGCCGATATGCCGATCGTGCGTGAGCGCAAAGATAACATGAAGCTGGGCTGCGTGTTGTCCAATTCTTTCGGCTTCGGCGGCACCAATGCCTCCGTCGTGTTCAAGCACGTGGATGCCTGACGCATGCCGGCATTGATGCAGGATAAGCGCGGCCTGATCATGGGGGTCGCTAACGACCATTCGATTGCCTGGGGGATTGCCAAGACGTTAGCGGGGCATGGCGCTAAGCTCGCCTTCACCTATCAGGGCGAGGCGCTGGGCAAGCGCGTTAAGCCGCTGGCGTCCTCGGTCGATGCCGATCTCGTTCTCCCCTGCGACGTCGAGGACGCGACGTCGGTCGATGCGGTTTTTGCTGAACTCGCGCGCTTCTGGGGCACGCTCGATTTCGTGGTCCATGCCATTGCTTTTTCCGACAAGACGCAGCTTGCCGGCCGCTATGCCGACACCTCGCGCGACAATTTTCTCCGCACCATGCTGATCTCGTGCTTCTCGTTCACCGAAGTCGCCAAGCGCGCAGCCGCGATGATGCCCAATGGCGGCGCGATGCTGACGCTGACATATAACGGCGGTTTGCGCGCGATGCCGAATTACAATGCAATGGGCGTCGCCAAAGCGGCGCTGGAAGCCTCGGTGCGCTACCTCGCCGTCGACTTCGGCAGCGAGCGCATTCGCGTCAATGCCATCTCATCCGGCCCGATCCGCACGCTTGCCGGCGCCGGCATCGGCGATGCCAGGGCGATGTTCGCATTCCAGCAACGGCATTCACCGCTGCATCGTGGCGTCACTTTGGAAGAGCTCGGCGGCGCTGCGCTGTATCTCTTGTCAGACCTTTCGACCGGCGTGACCGGAGAAATTCATTTCGTCGATTGCGGCTACAACGTCATCGCGATGCCGCATCCCGACGCGTTACGGGCCGATCAGCAGCGCGCCCCAGATAACACCGGCAAGTAACCAAGCTCAAACAAACTACAGCTTCGCCAGATGCGGCATGACCTCGCTGCGAAACAGCTCGAGCGAGCGCAGCGCGTCGGCAAGTGACATGGCGCCGAGAAAAAGATAAGCGAGCAGATAATTGATCCCGAGTTCGCGAACCTGCCGCTCGATCTCGGCGCGAACCGTCGCCGGCGAGCCGGCAATGACGGTGCGATCCTCGATGCAGGCTTCGAAATTCGCGCCGCGCGGCACGTTCAAGCGCGAGGTAAGGCCGGTTTCGCCGTGCTTGACGCGCAGCCAATTTAAATGCGCGAGATGCATGTCCATGGCCGGCTTGCCGAAGCGATGCGCCTGCGCATCGCTGTCGGCGAGGAAAATGTGCCGTTGCACGCCAATCGCGGCGCCGCCCGGAAATTCCGGCTTGGGCTGCACCGGACTGCCTCGCTTCTTGAGCGCCGCCTTGTAGGCCTCGATGTTGGCCTTGGCGACCGCCGGCGGTCCCAAAGTGACAAAGTGCAGCCCCTGCTCGCCGGCCCAAGTCGAGCCGATTTCATTCGAGGAGCCATACCAAAACGGCGGATGCGGCTGCTGCAAGGGACGCAATTCAATCGGCACATCCTGGTAGGCAAAGTGCTCGCTCGCATAGTTGAGCGAATTCGTCATTAAGCCGGCGCGGATGCACTTGAAAGCGTCAATGAAGATATCGCGCGATCGATCGTGTTCGACCTTGTGGTATTTCAACTCGTAAGGTGACACGCCGCGTCCGACGCCGACATCGAGCCGGCCGTGACTGAGATGATCGAGCATGCAGATTTCCTCGATCAGCCGCAGCGGCGAATAAAGCGGCAGCAAATAAACCAGCGGACCCAGGCGCATCCGTTTGACGGTGCGCGCAACGGCGCCGAGATAGACGCCCGGCACCGGCACCATGTTCAACGGCGTGGCGTGGTGCTCGGCAACGTGCAGGCAGTAAATCCCGGCGGCGTCAGCGGCTTCGGCAAAATGGAGGCGCTCGTCGAATAATCGCGTCAGTGGCCGGTCGCCGTGCTCGACATGATCAAACAATCCGATCTGCATAATGCCTTCCGCGCCAGCTAATGTTGCGAGGGCAAACCGACCCGCCGACCCATGCCCATGCAATCGGCATCGGTCTTCAGCCCCGCCGCGTGAATGCCGTGGACCGCGAGCTCCTCGTCGCGGTCTTCGGTATCGCCGGTCACGCCGACCGCGCCTATGACTTCGCCTTCGGCATCGCGGATGAGCATGCCGCCGCCCTCCGGAAAAATCTGATCGCCGCTCGCGGCGATAAGGTATCGCATGAAAATTGGCCGCTCCTGCGCTCGTTCGCGGACCAGTTTCGAACTGCGGCCGAGCGAGAGCGCCGCATAAGCTTTGCCATAGGCCATTTCGAACCGGATCATCGACGACCCGTCTTCCTTCTTGAAGGCTTTCACTTTGCAGCCCGGCTCAACCACGATCACGCTCAATGGCCGGCAATTCAATGCCGCACCGCGCTCGATAATGGCATCGATAATGCGTTCGGCCTGATCGAGTGTGATGGCAGTCAATGGACGCCCCCCGCTTATCTTGTGCCAGCTTCCAGCGCGCGATTCTATAGCGGTTGAGCGCAGGCGTTTGTTCGCCCCTTGCTTAGTTGCGCGGAGCGCGCCACATCAGCGCGGTGCCGCAACTCCCTCCCATAGCTGTCAACCGGCTCGTCAAGATCTACCAAACCGTCCCTGCGGTGGACGGCATTTCATTCACGCTCGCGCCCGGCTCGATTACGGCCTTGCTTGGCGGCAACGGGGCCGGCAAGACGACCACCATTGCCAGCATCATGGGTCTCATCACACCAACATCCGGACGCGTGACAGTGCTTGGAGCGGAGATGCCGCGGCAGCGTTATCACGTTTTGCATCGCATGAATTTCGAGAGCCCCTATGTGGAAGTGCCGATGCGCTTAACGGTACGGCAGAATTTGACGGTATTTGGCAAGCTTTACGGGGTCGAAGGTCTGCGGGAGCGCATCGCTGAGCTCGGGCATGAACTTAACCTCACCGATCTGCTCGACCGTCCGACAAACAACCTCTCGGCTGGCCAGAAAACGCGGGTGTCGCTCGCGAAGGCGCTTGTCAACAATCCCGATGTGCTTTTGCTCGACGAGCCGACCGCTTCGCTCGACCCCGACACGGCCGATTGGGTGCGCGGTCACCTGGAGCGCTATTGCCGCGAGCACCATGCCACCTTGCTGCTCGCCTCGCACAACATGACTGAAGTCGAGCGGCTGTGCGAGCGCGTCATCATCTTAAAGCGCGGCCGCATTGAGGACGACGACACACCGGCAAACCTGCTGAGGCGGTATGGCCGACGGACGCTGGAAGAGGTGTTCCTCGACGTTGTGCGCAGTAACGGCGGCGAGAGCCGGGAGGCGGCGCAATGACCCTCCAGCATAGCCTCCAGCAAAAATCCGTCGTCGCGGCTTCGGCGCAGCGCATCTCGGCAATGATGCTGCGCCATTGGTATCTGCTGCGCTCGTCGTGGCCGCGCCTGCTCGACCTCATCTATTGGCCGACAGTGCAGATGGTGACCTGGGGATTTCTGCAATACTACATCGCCAGCAATGCCGGCTTCTTTGCGCGAGCGGGCGGGACTTTCATTGGCGCCGTACTGTTATGGGACATCCTGTTCCGCGGTCAGCTCGGCTTTTCGATTTCGTTCCTCGAGGAAATGTATTCGCGCAACCTCGGCAATATCATGATGAGCCCGCTGCGCCCGTTCGAGTTCATCATCTCCCTCATGGTGATCAGCGTGGTGCGGCTATCGATCGGCGCGGTGCCGGTGACATTCCTCGCGATCGCCTTTTTCGGTTTCAATCTGTACGGGTTCGGCCTTGCGCTGGTAGCGTTCTTTTTCAACCTGATGCTGACGAGCTGGGCGATCGGAATATTCGTCTCTGGGCTGATTCTCCGTAACGGGATGGGCGCCGAAAATCTTGCCTGGTCGGTCATGTTTTTGCTTATGCCGCTCGCCTGCGTGTATTACCCGGTGGCCACCTTGCCGGACTGGCTCCAGCCGGTGGCTTGGCTGTTGCCGCCCACTTACGTGTTCGAAGGCATGCGCACGCTGGTGATCGATAAGGTGTTCCGGCCCGACCTTATGATCGATGCGCTGGCGCTCAATGCGATTCTGTTCGCCGCCGGCGTATTCGGCTTTCTCCAGTTGCTGCAGAGCGCGCGACGTCGCGGCTCATTGATGCAGAGCGGCGAATAACCACCTAAGTTCCACGATACTGTGAATGGCGCCTATGTAGCCCCCGAATCGGGAAAGGCGTTGTTTCATATGACCATAAACTGGGAAAACTTTGCTTTTAAGTTGACTGAATGACATACCATCGTCACAATGCTGCGCTGCAGCAAGCCGGGCAGGGTTCATCGATGGCCATTGGGGAGTTTGGGGGCGCGCCGGCTGTGCCGGGCGACAGCGGCTTCCTCGTCTCGACTCCGCTTTATTGGTTCTACGAAATGAGCCATGCCGCCTTGAACCCTTCGCGGGCCTGGGCGGATGCCACGCGGCTATTCTTCAGAAACCCTGGTAATCCCCTGTCCTACACCACGTTCGGCAAGTCGGTCGCGGCTGCTTGCGAACTGTTTGAACGCTCGACCCGGCGTTACAGCCGGCCGGAGTGGCGAATCACTTCGACACTCGTGGGCGGCGAGCGTGTCCCGGTGCGAATCTCCACGGTTTGGCAGGGGCCATTCTGCAACCTGATCTATTTCGAGCGCCTGTTCGAACATCCGCCGAAGCGGCCGCAGCCCAAACTGCTGATCGTCGCGCCGATGTCGGGCCATTTTCCATCGCTTCTGCGTGGCACAGTCGAGGCGTTCTTGCCCAATCACGACGTCTACGTCACCGACTGGGTCGACGCGCGAATGGTGCCCCTGGCGGAGGGACCGTTCGATCTGGACGACTATATCGACTACCTGATTTCAATGCTGCACAAGCTTGGCGGCGATACGCACGTCGTGGCGGTGTGCCAACCGTCCGTTCCGGTGCTAGCGGCAGTTTCGCTCATGGAGGCGGACCACGATCCCTTCGTGCCGATCTCCATGGTGCTGATGGGCGGACCGATCGACACGCGCATCAATCCGACGGCCGTGAATACCCTGGCCGAAAGGCGCGGCCTCGATTGGTTCCGCACCCATGTCATCACCAAAGTACCGTTTCCCAATCCGGGCTTCATGCGCGACGTCTATCCCGGCTTCCTGCAGCTCAATGGCTTTGTCAGCATGAACCTCGACCGCCACATCGAGGCGCACAAGCAATTGTTTCTGCATCTGGTGCGCGGCGACGGCGACTCGGCGCAGAAGCACAAGGAGTTCTACGACGAATACCTGGCGGTCATGGACCTTGCTGCGGAATTTTATTTGCAAACGGTGGACACCGTATTCGTGCGGCATGCGCTGCCAAAGGGCGCAATGACCCATCGCGGACGCCGTGTCGATCCGGCCGCGATCAAGCGCGTTGCGCTGTTCACCATCGAAGGCGAACATGATGATATTTCGGGCGTCGGGCAGACCGAAGCGGCGCATCGTTTATGCATCAACATTCCGCCGGATCGCCAAGCCCATTGGCTGCAGCCCGGCGTCGGCCATTACGGCGTGTTCAACGGTTCGCGCTTCCGCTCGGAAATCGCACCACGCATTTCCGATTTCGTGCTATCGATGACGCTGTCCGATCGCACGGCGCGCCGCGCTCTGAGTGCGCGATTGTCGGGCAACGGCGCTGCGCTTCACACGGCCTGACCGCCGCCTTCGGGCGTCCGGCTAAATCTCGCCACCGATTTCTGCATTGTGGCAATATCGCTCTGCGATTGGATTCGGGGGTCCTCCGATGCCGCATGCGCTGCTTTATCGCCGCCCGAGCGAGCCGCCGAGGATCGAGATTGCTTTCGGCGGCGCGACCTTTCCGATCCGCATCCGTCGGCACCGTCAGGCGCGACGTTACACCTTACGTATTCAGGCGGCGGCGCGCGAAGTCGTTCTCACGATTCCGCCCCGCGGCACGCTCAAGGACGCGCGCAACTTTGCCGAGAAGCACGGCGCCTGGATTGCGGCCCGCCTCGGTCGCTTGCCGCAAGCAGCGCCCTTCGCTGACGGGGCGGTAGTGCCGCTGCGCGGCGAGCCGCACCGGATCACCCACCGGCAAAGGGCGCGCGGGACCGTCTGGAGCGAAAGCGACGGCAATGGCGGGCGGCTTTTATGCGTTGCCGGTCACGTGCCGCACCTCAATCGCCGGGTGGCCGATTTTCTGCGCCGGGAAGCCAAGCGCGACCTTGAGGCCGCCAGCCGCCGCTTCGCGCGGGATCTTGGCCTGGCGATTGATCACGTCAGCGTGCGCGATCAGTCAAGCCGCTGGGGCTCTTGTTCGACAACCGGCGTGCTGTCGTTTTCGTGGCGGCTCATTCTGGCGCCAAGCCACGTGCTTGAGTACCTCGCCGCCCACGAGGTGGCGCATCTCGTCGAAATGAACCATTCGGCACGGTTCTGGCGCGTGGTGAACCGGCTGATTCCGGATCATCAGATGGCCAGGGCTTGGCTTGATGCCCACGGCGCCGATCTGCACCGCTATGGTTTGCCCGATGCGCCTTGTCATAGGCAGGCCTGACCTTCGCAAGGCGTGACGTTCACTGGTCTGACGTTCACTGGTCTGAGGTGGCGCGGCGGGAACCCGAACAAGCACGACCGAGCCTCGCAGCGGACCGACCAAAGCCTAAGGCCACCTCGCGCCCCGCGCTTTTTGACGCAGCAGGTAACACTAAACCGTGATCTGCATTGTATTCATGCTGGCGGAGACTATTTTGCAGCTATC